>Ga0247727_10002750_pt1 | contig 39739 bp, 40 predicted proteins | sample WisWelCaveWW1625_FD_202498 | JGI IMG/M metagenome (GOLD analysis project Ga0247727, IMG submission 202498) | Biofilm microbial communities from Wishing Well Cave, Virginia, United States - WW16-25 | ecosystem: Environmental > Aquatic > Deep subsurface > Groundwater > Cave microbial mat | place... | reverse complement strand
GCTCTACTTGGCCGAGTACGTCTGGCGCTACAACCACCGCTGTCTGACACTGTCGCAGCAGGTGGCGCGATTGATGCGATTGTTGCATCAGTATGCTCATGTTAGTGGCTAGAATAGGACTTTACCCATAGCTATTGTGTTGCTGCTGACTGGTTGTGTAACAGTTACTCCTCAGCCACTTCCTGCCTATCGAACCAGGCAGGGGTTTCTTGAAGTCTACAAAAGTGGTCCAGATACAGTCGTTCGCGGGACTGAGAAAAAACCATTAAAATATGGATCTGATGAGATGTGGGTTATTAAAGGCAACTCGACAGAGTGGAGGTACTATTTCAAAGGAGAAGAGCTGTTGGCGGTTGACCGGGTTATTTATGAGACATGGTAATGGTTTGTTGCCTCGCCCCATCGCGGTGCCGATATTGCCATACCGCAGTCAATCTACGTTACTGAATGATGTGTATCGTACAACTATCGGCGAGATTGGCGCTGGGTGGACGACTGCTCTTTCCACCGTAGCGTATGGTCCATACGGCGGTGGATTAACCAGTGCTGTAATTGCTGATCAATTGCGATGAACTTTTTGGTTGGGCTAGTTATTCTTTCGGTGGTGATGTTGTTGCAGGTGGGGTGTGTCACTGTTAGACCGGAGTCTCTGCCGCCTCAGCGTACTAAGTCTGAACTGCGCACTGTTTTAACTCGAAAGCCGGATAAGATAATCAGCTCTGCTGGAGGCCAATCCTTGAAGCATGAGGCCGACGAATTGTGGGTTTTTGCAGGGCCATCGACGACGGAGGATCGCTACTATTTCAAGGGCGAGGAACTCGTAGCGGTCGATCACGTCATCTACGAGACGTGGTAAGTGTTCTTACATACCGGGTAGTCAGGTTGCCGAGTGTTATCGGTAGCTGGTTTGTTGATAGTGGAGGCGGGTCAGCAAAATCGGAGAAATACGTGACAAGAGGCATCGGCATTTGGGTCTTTTCACTAATCGTGGTTTGTGTGTGCACTTCAGCGTGTATCACAATGTCAGGCGCCTCTGTGTCTCCGTCTGCTGCGGGGCTGGCAATTCAGCAGCTGCGCTGGACGCCTGCGATGTGGAGGCGGGCTGAACGGCGGTTGCGTGACGTGCCTATCGGCATGGATGAAGGAAAGTTCCTGCAGACGATGAAAGCTCAGGTATACAGCAGTCAAGGCACCGTGCTGACCATGGCCATGGATGGTTGGATCAGCAAGTGTGGGGAGACTGTCGAGCATCCAACGGAAGGTCGTATTCGAACCTATGTTTTTGGCTACGTCGATGCTCAGAACATCGTGCACCGGAAGCATTTCGTTGTAGCGAAGAATGACGTAGTGGTAGAAAGCAAGGGGTTGGGTGGGTTGGCGTGGGAAAGCAAGGAGAGCTTTGTGCTTGATCTGTCGCACGCCACTCGGGAGGATTATGAGAGGGCTATGGAGTATTCGAAGCATCTTGTGCCGGGCATGTGGTTGGATGAGTTTCTAGATGTGATGAGCATCGCTTCGATCTGGACAGGGCAGAATATACGACGGTTAGAGATGGTTCGCGATGCCGGTGCGCAGGTATGCGTGGCAGGTCCTGGCTATCTCTGGGATAAGTATTCTGAACAGAATACTGATGAAGGACGTCTCCAGGAGTTCTATTTTGGCTACGAAGAAGCTGGCAAGCTGGTTCTCGGATTCGTTGTGCGCGCGAACAACTTGCAGATTACAGGGGTAGAATATCTTGAAGTATTTCCCAATGCTGAGGATGCGTCTCTAAGAGGTTGAGTTAATGTTAGGTGAACATAAATGTTTGACACCGTCACTATAGCTACACCGATGAGGCAAGAGTCGGATTGATGCCAACCATTTGCACTCCGATTAATATCTGATGTCTGACGATTCGCGTGATAGGTTGGGCGGCAGAGAGGATCTTATTGGCAGATGGTCTATTGAGAAGCTCCATCTCTTGAAGAAGTACCTTTCGGCATATGTCAAAATCCTCAGCCATCAACGTTGGTGTAAGGGGTACGAGTACATAGATGCGTTTGCTGGGACTGGTAAGCCGAGGACGAGAGACGAGCAGCTCTACGTTGATGGTTCTCCAAGGGTTGCGCTGAGTTTGACGCCGCCGTTTACCCAGTACCATTTCATTGAACAGTCGGATTGGCGGATTGGAAAGTTAGAGACAGTTCGAAAAGAGTTTCCTAATCTTAACATTGCCGTCTATCATGGAGATTGCAACAGGGTTTTGCAGGAGCAGATACTACCGCAGTTACCCACCGCTGCCTACAAGCGGGCGATAGCGTTCATCGATCCGTTTGGAATGAGCATGCATTGGGATACGATGAAAATCCTTGCTGGATTGGGGACTGTTGAGGCGTTCATCAATGTGCCTGTTATGGCGGTGAATCGTAGCGTGTTGAAGAAGAATCCAGAGGCAATCACCGAGCAGGATAGAGGGCGAATGGAACGATTCTGGGGTGGTGGTGATTGGTTCGCCACATTCTACAAAGAAGAGCCGACTCTATTTGGTCCAGAAAGGAACAAGACGCTAAGGTCTGGACTTGAGTTTGGTCTCCAGTACAGAAAGCGGTTGATGAAGATTTTCAGCCACTGCACCGAGCCGATACTGATGACCAACAGTGTCAGTACGCCCTTGTACTGCATTCTGTTTGCTGGACACAATCCTACTGGGGTCAGAATAGCAGGGGATATTTTCAAGAGGCACCTGGCTCAGAGATGAGTGACCGGTCGGCTATCGAGTGGACGGATGCGACGTGGAATCCAGTGACGGGGTGCACCAAGGTGAGTCCAGGGTGCACTCACTGTTACGCGGAGGCTTTTGCCGAGCGCTTCAGGGGGGTGTCGGGACATCCCTACGAACAGGGGTTTGACTTGAAGCTTTGGCCGGAGCGGCTGCGTCTGCCGTTGCTCTGGAAGGATCCTCGGCTGATCTTCGTGAACTCGATGTCCGATCTTTTTCACAAAGATGTCCCGGATGTGTTTATCGAGCGGGTGTTCGCGGTGATGCGGCAGGCGAGGCAGCATGCGTTTCAATTACTCACCAAGCGTTCCGAGCGGATGCGTACTTGGTCAACGAGTCGTTTCTGTTCTGTCGATGCGCGTCCCAATGGAAAAGCGGTGTGGCCGGCTAATGTTTGGGCGGGAGTTTCTGTCGAGACGCAGGATTATGTTGGAAGGATACGGGATTTGCTCCAGGTGCCAGCTCGGGTGCGATTTTTATCTGTTGAGCCGTTGCTGGGGCCTGTTGAGTTGGATGCGTTGTTGCTGAAGGGGATACATTGGGTCATTGTTGGTGGGGAGAGTGGGTTCGGAGCGCGACCTATGAAGCCGGAGTGGGTGCGTGCGATCCGCAGGCAGTGCGATCGTTGTGGCGTGAAGTTCTTTTTCAAGCAGTGGGGCGCTTATGCGTCGAACGGTCGGCTTGTTGGTAAAAAGGCTGCTGGCAGGCTGTTAGATGGTAAGACGTGGGATGAGATGCCAACGTTGGAAGATGAGGCGTCGCGTTCACAGGAACATGCGTTGGTTTGATGTAGTGGTGCGTGCTAAGGGGGCAGATACGGCGGGGGATAGGGGTATGGGATGCGGTGGTGGAGGGAGCGGTGGGAAGTCCGAGTTGTAGCGGTATGCATGGTGGCGGTGATGGCGTCGGGGTGTGCGACGATCGCGCATGGGGCGCGGCAGTCGGTGGAGATTATGAGTACGCCGCCGGGGGCTGTCGTGATGATAGATGGGAGCGAGCGGGGGCGGACGCCGACGGTAGTGATGCTCAGCTGCAAGGATCATCACACGATGCGGCTGGAGCTGGCGGGGTATCAGCCGTATGAGATGCAGCTCAAGCGAGGGATCAGCGGCTGGTTTTTTGGGAATATCATCTTCGGTGGGTTGATCGGGATCGTGGTGGATGTGTCAACGGGCGCGATGTACAAGTTGTCGCCGGGGCAGATCGACGCGGTGCTAGAGCAGCAGGGGGCGACGGCGTATCGGCGTGAGCGCGATGCGCTGTATGTGGCGGTGGCGATGAGGGCGGATCCATCGTGGGAGCGGATCGCTGCGTTGCCTCGCGTCACTCAGTGATCGCTCGGCGCCAAACATCTTCCGTGAAGCATTCGGTACAATCTCATCCGACTATCAAGGCGCTGGTTCCTGGAGCTGGTTTGAGGTAGATTGAGCAGTATGCAGTATAAGTTATACGAGCATATCGGTTTCGGAGGCGGGGGTCGGATGAAGATGGGTTGGATGATCAGGTTTCTGGCGGTGGGGTGTGTGGGTTTGCTGCTGTCGGTCGGTTGTAAGGCGGCGGAGTTGGTGATGGATCCGAAGCAGCTGACGTACATCGCCCTGCCGGAGACGGTGGAGAGTGAGTATTTTACTGTGCGCTCGGCTGATTTTGCCATCGATGCACAGCAGAAGCCCGGTACGGTGCAGTACCAGATCGTGCTGCAGTTGCGTCGTCCGCTGCTGGTGCCGTTGTATCTGGTCGTTCAGTACGATGATCCTAAGCGGTGGGGGCGGCTCGTTCAGATGGTGGAGATGCAGCCCGGCTCACCGGAAGTTACGGTAACATCGGAGCCGGTACAGGGGGTGAAGCGCGGTGGGCACTATCGCGTCATGATCACATCGTACAACGATCCGGATCACACGCATCGGGTCGATCATCTCGTTCAGCACGTGCACTCAAATGTTGATTGGTACGAGTTGCATTCGGCTGGGCTCGTCCAGTAGCCGCGCGGTGTTACGGTGCCTGGTGCCTTGCCGTGGTCCTAGTGGGTTCGTCTTCGAGCGAAGGCCACGGAGTGGCCGCAGTCGAGAAGCCACCGATGTTCTCGACGCGCTTCGCTTGCTCGAACACGAATCTGTAAGTTTCACATTGGCAGAGCACTAGGTTGGTGGATTATCAGAGTGTCGTGCGTTCTCTCAGCGGCAATACTAGGGATAGCGGATAGGTCGATGGTTGAGGCGGCAATATTGGATGCCGGAGCGACGTGCTGTCTGGTCGGGTGATCAGCAGACGGCTCGCTCCGGCGTTTCGTTTGGTGAGAGGCTGGTGGCTAGGGTTGTGGTGAGAGACAAGAGTCATATCGTCGGTTGGTGTATGGTGCTCGTCGTGTTGGCGGGGTGCGCGGGGGTGAAGCCGCGAGCGCAGGTCGATCTGCCGTATCCGAACTATCGGGTGCCGGTGGCGGTGGGTGTGGTGATCGATCCGGCGCTGGCGACGTACGAGCGGCGGCAGCCGAAGTTTGAGGTGTTTGAGCGCAGCGGCGTATGGGAGCGGAACTTTGAGGTGAAACCGGGGTCGGGGCCGTCGTTTGAGTTGGGCGAGGGGTTGGTAGGGACGCTTAAGGCGGCGGTGCAGGAGAGCTTCGGGTCGGTGACGTTTCTGGACGAGATGCCGCAGGTGGCGGTGGTTGATCCGGCGGGGCCGCAGGTGTACCTCGTGCTGCAGATGGATCCGAGCGCGGATATTCAGATTCAGATCGTCGATGGTGAAGTGGCAGCGGGATTCATGAAGCGGATGCCGTTTGATGGGACGAAGGCGGCGGTGCGGGTGCGGGCGGAGGTGCGGCGCGCGGATGGAGCGGTGGTATGGGGCGGGACGGTGCGCGGGAAGGGGCTGGCGCGCGGGCGGGGGCGCTACCGCGACGCGGCGGAGCGAGCGCTGAAGGATGTGGCGCTGCGGCTGCGGCAGGCGTTGGTGATGGCGCCGGAGATCGTGGCGCTGAGTGCTACGCTGAATAACGCGGAACAAAAAGGAACGTGGAACAATACTGAAGAGAGCGCGGAAGAAAGCGCGGAACAAGACGCAGAGAAAGCGAAGCGGTTATCGGTGGAGGCAGTCAATGCAGCGATCGCGCATGGGCGCTCGGCGAGTTCGGTTGAGGCGGTGGTCGGGGAGTGGCGGTTTGGCGAGGAGCGTCTTGGTGCAACGCATGGCATTGCGTTGACGCCGCGGCAGCAGATCGCGCTCTATGTGGCTGATCAGTCGGGCGCGGCGATCGAGCCGGATGTGATCAAGGTGCTGACGTTACGGGAGTGGAATCAGCTGCTGGTGCTGGCGACGGTGTACGGCGATTCGCTGACGTTTGCCGATGCGGTGACGGTGCAGTTGGAGCAGGGTGGTCGCGCAATCAATCCTATGAAGTTTGATCGACAGGGGTTTGCGGTGCCAACAGAGCAGTATCCTGATCAGCCGGCATATCGCACGACGCTGGTCGCGGGATTTGCGCCGGATGCGGTGGACTTGGCGCAGCCGGTCGAGGTGTTGGTGGCGTGCGATGGAGCGGAAGAGGAGCGGTGGCCGTTGCTGCGAGGGGTTTCGGAGTGACACTGGCGAAACTGGACACTGAAGGACGAGGTCGTGAAGTGCCGACGATATCTGCTCTTCTTCGAGCGAGGCCTGAAGGGCCGAGTCGAGAAGCTACCACAAGGCTGATGGTGGAAGGTTCTCGACTCGCCCTGCGCTGTGCTCGGGCTTCGCTCGAACAAGAATCATATGCACTCTTCTTGAAGCGAAGTCCCAAGCGAGCGAAGCGAGTCGAGGGATGGAGTCGAGAAGCCATCGGGGGTTCTCGATTTGCGGCTGTGCCTGTTCTGTCGAACAGCTGCCAGAACCGCGGCAAAAGTGCCTGGCACTTTTTGGACCAACCATCGCCTATCGAGCAACAGTGCCAGGCACGTTGGGTTGGCACCCGGCGGTTTTCGATGGAGCAGGCTGCGTCACTTTTCCGAATACGAGCCTGTCAGCGCCATGTGGGCAGAGCAGTAGTTTCTCTACTGCTAGCTGTTCTATTGTTCTGCAGTTCCACGCTGTCAGTCGTTGACTCGAGCATTTTCTCGCAGCTCGTGGCTCGTATCTCGGGTCTCGCAGTGGCGTGGGCGGAGGAGCAGCTGGCAACCGATGAAGTAGCGCAGGCGGAAGCCGCAGCCAGTAGCGAGAAGCCGATCGCGGTGGGGTCGCCGGCGCTGACGGAGCGAGAGCGGACGCTGGGGGAGCGGTTGGCGATGCTTTCGGACGTCACCAGTCTCTTCGTAGACAACGAGGCGCTGCAGGCTCGGATGCAGGCGCTGTGCGATCGGATCGCGCCGGTGACCGGTCGGCCACAGGTGTCATACAAAGTGACGGTGGTGCAGTCTCCAGCGTTCAACGCGTGGGTGGTGGGGGATGGTCGCATCTATGTGACGAGCACACTGATAGAGATGTTGCGCAGCGATGAGGCGATCGGAGCGGTGCTGGCGCATGAGATTGGGCATGTGGTGGCGGAGCATCCGGCGGAGCTCTATACGCGTATTTTGGCGATGGGGGCGGTGGCGATGGCGTTGAAGATCGCGAGCGCGGCCGGTGTTGCGACGGTCCCGATTGGGAGCGCCGGTAATGCGCGCGTGTTCCTGGATCTGGCCGGGGTGGCGCAGGACGCGATGGTGCTGATGGGGCTGCGGTATTCGAGGGCGGAGGAGGCGGAAGCCGATCGGCTGGCGATCGAAGAGACGGAGCGAGCGGCAATCGATCCTGCCGGTGTGCCGCTGGCGTTCCAGACGATGCTGGAGATGACGCTGGAGCGGCCGGCAGCGGGGCTCGTCATTTTCTCGACGCACCCGAGTCCGGAGTGGCGGTTGGAGCGTGGGCTGGAGCGGTTGGCGAAGCCGCCGCAGCGCGTTGAGCGGTTGTCGCGGTTCGTAGCGGAGCCGGATGCGGCAGCAACAGCGATTGGCTGGATGCGTCCGGCGCTCTGGTTCGATCCCGATATCTTCCCAGTGGTGCTGCATGATAGCCGTCGTCCCGAGCGCCAGCAGGTAGGGGTAGTGGATCTGGATCGAGTATTGGCAGCGGAGCCGACGGTCAAACGTTTGACTCGCAAGCAGGAAGCCATGCGCAAGAAGTTTGACGCTCGCTTGCGCAAGCATGAGGAACGGCTACGCGAGCGCTGGCGGGAGTCGGACTGTGATCGGGAGCTCGAGCGCGCGAAGTGGTTGTTCGAAGTGCGTCGCGCCAACGCCGAGCTGCACGGCGTCATGCAGGATTTCAACGCCGATCTGGTCAAACGCTTGCAGCGTCGAGCATCCGAGCTTGCCTCCAAGAAGAAACTCGCCAAAGTCTATCGCCTCGACCATCTTCCTCTTGAGATCGCCGATTCTCTCGACCTCACCGATATTATCCTAGATTTGGTCGGGCGATGATGGGAGAGGAACCGTTTTTCTTCGAGCGAGTCTGCCAGCGGTTCTATGGCGGACGAGTCGAGAAGCTACCGCCTGATTGTGGTCGTCCGCAGAAGGCATGGTGCTAGCGGCGACGGCTGGTTCTGGTGGGACTATGTTGATATCCCACTTGCTTGAGATCCCACACTATGCTATCTTTGGTTGCAGACGGAGGTGTACTGTGACCAAGCAAGAGATTCTCAAAGATGCTCAATTCGAGAAGATCGCCGAAACGAGAGTGGATGTCAAGCATCGAGTGGCCCTGGGACGGATTATACCTGACCAGGTAACTAGCTTTAAAGTCTACCAGAACGCGCATGGGCAGATTATTCTCGATCCGCTGGTGTCGATCCCGGCTCATGAAACCTGGCTGTTCGGAAACAAAAAGGCCGCTGCCTTGGTGCGACGGGGGTTGGATGATGCCAAGCACAGGCGTCTCACCGGAAGCCGAGAGGACTATTCGGCGCATCTCAATGGCGATGCTTGATGTTTGAGTTGTTCTTCAGCCGGAGTGCGCAGCAAGAGCTCGTACGCATCGAGCGTTCTCGTCAAGCGGAGGGATTGGTCAAACAGATCAAAAAGACCCTTGGATTCCTGCAAACCAATCCTCGTCATCCTTCGCTTCAAACCCACGTCTTCCATTCGCTGGAGCATCCATATGATCCTCGCGAGAAGGTTTTTGAGGCCTATGTCCAACAACATACGCCAGCTGCTTTTCGGATCTTTTGGTGCTATGGCCCTGACAAGGGGCAGATCACTATCGTCGCAATCACTCCGCATCCTTGAGGTGGGAAACCGCGCCTGCCGCCACGGCCACCTCCCTCGCGAAATCACTAATCCTATCGATCTCACCGATACCGTCCTTGACGCCATCGGCCGTTAGCTAATGTCATGATTTTGCGCGTCGGTGTTTAGCCGTCCCTAGTTTCTAGGCGTTTGTCCACCAACGCAGTTCTTCTTTGAGCTCTTCTACGCTGCTCCGCAACTTCGAAGAAGCGAAGAAGAACGAAGCGGTTCATAGATCTTTTGGTGGACTCACTTGAACAAGAAAGCTGCCCCTTCTTGTTTTCCTTCGAGCGGAGTCCTGAGCGAGTCCTTCGACTTCGCTCAGGATAAACTTCGCAAGTCGAAGGACGGAGTCGAGAAGCAAAGTAACCAGGTGTGTGGGGATCAATAGTTCTTCTCGACTTGCTGCGTTCACTCGTGGTCCTCTGCGCGAAAGCGAACAATCCTTCAGCCTCACATTGTCTATGCGTTAGCATCTCACCCGCAATCAACTCAAAATATTTCCTATCTTCCAGCGGCTGTCTGTGACTCTCAGCGACTGATGACTCATATCATATTGTTGTGGCTTGTGTTACGAGTTCCTATATGTTTCTTGTAAAGTGTTTAATACCATACACTTCCGTCAGGAGTTTCTTGCAAAACCCTCTCAAAACCTTGTCCAACCATTTTTGATCGTGTATATTTCCTTTCAGAACAATCACTTGCGTCATTCAGCTTCTTGATGTTTTCCTAAAATGCTTGGTTTATGGAGAAATCTGGTTGCTATGAAATATAGCTATATGAGGTGAGAGTGCTTGGGTTCGCGAGGTCTTCACGGTGCTGTTGCACTAGGAACTTGAATCTGCCGTGGTTCTCCCAAGTTTCTTAGTGTCTTGTTTTCTGTTCATTAGTTTATATCGGAGGAGCTTCGTCTTCAATGAGTATTTATCCTTCTAGCTCTGTTTATCGGGAGCCGAACTCTAGCCAGTTTCGTCGACTTAACAGACGTTCTGTAGTTATTAGAGCTCTCCTGAAAGGCAGACGAAAGACAAAGATGCTTACCAGAGCCTTCTCTCGCTCCTTGTCATCGCATAAACGCATGGCATCAGAGAGCACTTCTGTTTCTAAGCGTTCTATTCGATATCGCTCCGCTGTTACCCACCAGCCGGAGTTTCTGGAGATGATAGACAAGGTTGAAAGGCTCAAAAGGACCAATACGTATTTCTATATGAGAAATTTAGAGTCTGCTTCTGGAGCTAGCGTGATCGTTGGTGGTCGCCGGATGATCATGATGGGTTCTAATAATTATCTGGGTTTGACAACACATCCTCTAGTTAAGCAGGCTGCCATACGAGCTATAGAAGAGTATGGAACAGGAGCTGGCGGTGTGCGTATACTGAGCGGTACTTATCGATTGCATGAGCAGTTGGAGGAGAGACTCGCTGAGTTAAAGCAGACTGAGGCGTCGGTCGTGTTTGTGGGAGGATACCTTACTAATCTAGCGGCTGTTTCTACCTTGGCTGAGTTAGGCTATGTATTGATCAATGATGAGAAGAATCACGCGAGTATTATAGATGGTTGCAAAGTTCGGAAGGCTCGTGCAAGTTTCTATCGTCATAACGATATGGCGCATCTTGAGAAGCTTTTGCTAAATGGCAACCGAGGTGATGAGCGGTTCGTTATTGCAGATGGCGTCTTTAGTATGGATGGTGATATCGCTGATGTTCCTGCTATGCTTAATTTGACGCGTCAGTATGGGGCAAAAACCTATGTGGATGATGCGCATGCTACTGGAGTTTTAGGAACGCATGGACGTGGTACGGCCGAGTACTTTGGTGTTGAGGGACAAATTGATATAATCGTTGGAACTCTTAGCAAGGCCTTAGGAGCGGTGGGGGGGTTTGTTGCTGGGCCACGAGATTTGGTGGTTTATCTTAAGCATGCTTCAAGGGCGTTTGTGTTTGGATCAGCTTTGCCGCCATCTGTTGCAGCGACGGCGTTAGCTGCTCTTGATGTGATACGAGATGAGCCGGAGCATCTTCATCGATTGCATCAAAATACTCGGAGGGTTTCAGAAGGGCTGAAAGATTTGGGGTTTGAAGTACGGTACAACGGCACTCCAATTCTTCCGGTGATTGTGGGGGAGGAAGATAGGGCTTATCGTCTGGCGAGATTACTAGATCAGTATGGTGTGTTTGTTAATCCGGTTGCATACCCTGCTGTAAAACCTAGAGAAGCAAGAATACGAATCTCTGTAAATGCTTTGCTGACCGACCGTGACATAGGAGACGCTCTTCTTGCATTCAAGCGAGCTGGTATTTCTCTTGGGCTTATCTGATTAGATATGAGCTGGGTAGTTGTCTCTGCGCTGTTGGCTTGGCTTGCCAACATAGCTATTGGTTTGTTTGTGTATCTTCGGAATCGAAAAGATCGCCGGAATATTTCTTTTGCCTCCATGACTTCCTCGATGGCTCTATGGGCAACTGTGGACTTGGTTGCTTTAGACGCTAACGTTGGTTATTCGCAAATGCTTCTGACCAATCGAATCGCTTATTTGGGTGCTAGCTTTGTTCCTTCTACTTTCCTTTGCTTCATCTTGGCGCTCATTGGACGTCCTTCACACATACTAGGTTGTTTAGCTTTAGGTCTTTCGTGTGTGATGTCATTCTTGAGTTTCACACCTTTGCTAGTTGCTGATATTCAGATTAGACCGTTTCGTGAACTGCCAGGACCTCTCTATCCTGTTTTTCTTGGTTTTCTTGGGGGATGTCTGAGTTATGGTATTTGGCTTTTGTGGAAGACTTCGCTTAAGGCTGCGTCTTCTTACTTTCGTAATCAGGTGCGTTACGTTTTGTTTGCTACCATAGCTGGCTTAACAGCTGTGATTATCTTCGCGTTGGTAACGTATCGATGGAGTGTGCCGCCGGTACATTTTGTGATTGAGGTTGGGGTCGCATCTATTTTTGCTTTTGCAATTGTTCGGCATCGATTGATGGATGTTACAGTTGCAGTCACGCGTACGACGATATTTGCTCTTGTGTATATCGTTGTATTAGGTCTACCGTTGCTTGCTGCGTTGTTGTATCAGCCGATTCTTGAGTCGGTCTTTGGGGTTCGTTGGTGGGTGTGGTTGTGGGTGGTTTGTTCCGCGTTTGCCACGGCGGCTCATTATGTAAATGCTCACCTGCAAGGACGGGCGGATGCGAGATTGCTGGGAGAGCAGAGGCGGTATCAGGCGACGTTGAGGCAGGCGTCGCAGGGGATGACGCAGGTGCGGGACCTGGACAAGCTTTTGCGGCTAATCGTACATGTGGTAACAAAGAGTGTGCAGTTGACGCACGGGTCGGTGTTCCTGAAGACCTGGAAGGATGAATCGTATGAGGTCAAGGTTAGCCGTGACAAGGAGCGGATGCCTTTAGGGGCAATGGTGTCGGCAGCTCACCCGCTCGTACGGTTGTTGCAGGAGTCTGAGGGGCCGTTGGTGACGGAAGAGTTGGAGCTGATGTTGAGTCAAGAGGGGAGAGAAGCCTCAGGCGATTTGTCGGCATCCTTGGATTTCCTGCACAAGTATAGTATCGCGTTGGTGGTGCCGAGTTTTGTGGAGTCTCAGCTGCTGGGGTTTCTGGCGCTGGGGCCGAAGCGTTCGGGTAAGCCGTTTGCTCAGGAGGACATCGGTGTCTTCTCAACACTGGCGAATCAGGCGGCGCTAGCGGTGGAGAATGCACTCTTCTTCGAGGAGTTGAAGACGACGCAGGCGCAGCTGTTCCATTCGGAGAAGCTGGCGACGATGGGGCAGCTGGCAAGCAGTATGGCGCATGAGATTCATAATCCGCTGGCGGTGATCTCTGGCGAAGCGCAGCTCCTCTTGGTTGGTGGGCAGGTGTATGATGCGCAGACCGTTGAGTTCCTTAATGATATCGTCAAACAGTGCAAGCGCGCGGAGGAGATTACCGACCGGCTGCTGAATTTCTCACGAGCGCCGAAGGATGCGAAGCCGGTGCCGTTGGATGTGAATGAGATCGTAACCGATAGCTTGAAGCTGGTGGAGCATCAGGTGAAGATGGAGAGTGTCGAGCTGGTGAGGCGGTTGGCCGATGGACTGCCGGTTGTCCTTGGCAATCGGACGCAGATTCAGGAGATCTTTCTGAATCTGTCGCTGAACGCTTGTCAGGCGATGAAGGAGCAGGAGGGGGCTCGGCTGGAGGTTGCGTCGTCACGCAACGGGAAGTTTGTCGAGGTAATATTTAGGGACAACGGTCCGGGGATATCACGGGAGCACATCAGGCGGATCTTCGATCCGTTCTTCACAACCAAGTCAACAGGCACAGGGTTGGGATTGTTCATCTGTGATAGAATTATCCGCGAGCATCAGGGGAAGATTGTGGTGGAGAGTGAGATGGGCAAGGGCACGACGTTTACCGTGCGGTTGCCGATCGCAGACAAGCAAGCCGGTGAGTCGGGCTAGGTCTAGCTGCGAGCCACGAGCTGCGAGTGTCGAGGAGAAGCAGGGTCGGGCACAAGACTCAAGATGCAAGGACGAGTGAGAGAGCGCCTAAGTGTTTGTGTTCATGGATGCCTATGTGTCTTGTCTTCCCGATGGTAGCACACGGTTCTTCTTCGAGTGGAGGCGCCGAAGGTGCCGCAGTCGAGAAGTCACCGCAGCGGTTCTCGACTCGTCCGCCAACGATCGTTGACGGACTTGCTCGAACAAGAAAGCTATTCACCGTTCTCCTTCGAGCGAAGTCGAGAAGCTAAGCGTGGAGTGTTCTCGACAGTATTAGGAGAGGGCGGAGTTGTGAGGTGAGTGGCGCGTAGGTGTCAGCGCGCATAGGCGCGGATTCTGAGGTCGAGTGTTGTTGGTTGTGTTCGTTGATTTTCCTTGAGTCTTGCAGCTTGAAGCTTGAGTCCGTAGTTCGTGGTCATTCGGAGGTGCATATGACGATTACCGATCGTATCGAGGTCAATGCGAAAGTCTTAATGGGGAAACCGGTGATTCGTGGGACGCGTATTCCTGTTGAGCTAGTTTTGCGTAAGCTTGGTGAAGGGGCAGGGGAATCTGAGTTGTTGGATACTTATCCAAAGCTTACGCGAGAGGATATTCAGGCAGCTATGTGCTACGCGGCTGATACGGTTGCGCACGAAGAAACGATATTTCTTGGTTCGTCGAAGGCGGCAGCATCTTCCAAGAAGTAAGGACTCATGAAGTTTTTGGCTGACGAGAGTTGTGATTTTGCCATCGTGCGCGCTCTACGCGTTGCAGGGTATGACGTAGCAACCGTGGTCGACCTTTCTCCAAGGGCGACTGACGCGGAAGTGATGGCGTTAGCAGTTCGTGAGAGTCGAGTATTGTTGACTGAGGACAGGGATTTCGGGCAGTTGGTGTATGCGTATGGCCGGAGCGTTCAGGGTGTTGTGTTTCTCCGATATCCATTCTCGGCTCGTCGAAGGTTGGTTCAGGATGTTGTGCGGATCGTGCGACAGTTTGGAAGGAAGTTGGAAGGTTGTTTTGTCGTTGTGCAGCCAGGCCGTGTCCGTGTTGGGAAACCACTGAAGGATTAGAGTTGAGCGGTTTGCCTGTGTTTGAAGCTTGCAGCTTTGGTTCTCGGTCGAGGGTCAAGTGTCGAAGGTCACGTTCGCCGGTTTTCCTTGAGTCTTGCAGCTTGAAGCTTGAGTCCCGTAGTTCGCAGTGATCGGAGGTACGCATGACAAAGCTCTTGGTCGTGGATGATGAGCCGGGCATCCAGAAAGTGCTGAGTACGTTCTTTGCGCAGCGAGGATATGAGGTCAGGACGGCCGGGAACGGCGAGGAGGCACTCAAGTTGTTCGACGAGTGTCGTCCACACTTGGTCTTTCTTGACGTCCGGATGGGCGGCATGAGCGGCGTCGAGGTGCTGCGGCGGATTCGGGAGAAAGATCCGGTGACCAAGGTCATCATGATCACCGCCGTGAAGGATGATGCGACGGTGACGCAGACCAAGGCGTTGGGTGCCAGCGACTACGTGACCAAGCCGTTCGACCTCGAATATCTGCAGAACGAAGTGATGGGCAAGGTGCACGCGCAGCTCTATGAGGAGTTGCGACAGTCCCATGAACGATTGCAGCGGATCTTTCGGGGTGTGGTGGAGGCGTTCGTGCTGGTGATCGGCAAGACCGACCCGCATTATACCGGGGCTCATGTTGGCCGGACGGTCCGCTATGGTACGAAGATTGTGCAGCGGCTTCGGCGCAATGGCGTATCGGTCGGTAGTGTTCCCGAGGAGATTTTTCTCGCCGGTATTCTGCTGCACGACGTCGGCAAGATTTTTACACCCAAGGAGATTCTGCTCAAGGCAGGGCCGTTGACCGATCAGGAATGGGTGATTATGAAGAAGCATCCGGCCGATGGGGCGGATGTGGTGGGGCAGATTGAGGGGTTGGAGGAGATGGCGCGGATCATCCGGCATCACCAGGAGAAGTACGACGGTACCGGGTATCCCGATGGTCTGCGGGGGGAGCAGATTCCGCTGGGGTCGCGGGTCGCTTCCGTGGTCGATGCGTTCGATGCGATGATCACCGACCGGCCGTATCGCAAGGGGATGCCGGTCGAGGCGGCGCTGGAGGAGTTGAAGCGGTGCACCGGCACCCAGTTTGACCCGGCGATCGTCAGCGTGATGCTTGAGCTCTATAATGAAGGCGCGATGAAGGATGTGCTGCATGCTCATTGAGTACGAGGGGACGGATTGTTTGTAGCTAGTGTTTCGTCCGCATGGTCGTCCGATGGGTTCTTCTTCGAGCGGAGGCCCGGAGGGCCGGAGTCGAGAAGCCATCGGTGTTCTCATCGTTTCGTTCGCTCGAACACGAACCCGTCGATTGCACGTTGACGAGGGATTAGTTGGGCGCAGGGGGCGAAGGGCAAATTTGGTAGGGTCGCAAGTTTAGGCGGGTCGGATCGGTGTCGTGCACGGCGGGAGAGAGAGTTGTGAGAAGGAGCCGTGAGCGAGTGGAAATGGTACGTCTATATTCTTGAGTGTCTCGATGGAACATATTATACCGGTCTGACGTGGCGGATGGATCTGCGGTATGACCAGCATGCTTCGGGTTTGGGATGTACGTATACGGCGAAGCGCGGGGTTAAGCGGATCACGTATGTTGAAGAGCATACTGACTTTGAGGTTGCGCGGAAGCGAGAGCGTCAGATCAAAGGGTGGAGCCGCTTGAAGAAGGAGAAGTTGACCAGCAGTAAGTGGGGAAAGGAATGGTGTTGAACGGTAAAGCTGCGGCAGTTCTCGACTCGTCCACCAACGGTTGTTTGGTGGACTCGCTCGAACAAAAAGCTCGCCCGCCGTTTTCCTTCGAGCGGAGCGGACCGTCAACGGTTTTTAACGGGTTCGTTTAGGCAAGAGGTGTGCTTCGTTATTCTTCTTCGAGCGAAGGCACCGGAGGTGCCGTAGTCGAGAAGCCGCCACGAAACCTGCTGTGGAAGGTTCTCGACTCGCTTCGCTCGCTCGAACAAGAAGGATATTTCCCTCCACTCTTCTTCGAGCGAGGTCGGAAAGGCTGAGTCAAGAATCGAGACGCAGCCACAGGTTGTGATAGGCGCTGGTGAATTATTGGAATATGAGCTAACTCGGAGTGTGTGAGAGTGGGCGATTCGAACAGTGAACTTAGCGGTAAAGTCGCGCTGGTGACCGGCGGGACGCGGGGGATCGGGCTAGCGGTCGCGCGGCGGCTGGCAAGAGCCGGTGCGCAGGTCGTCATCTGCGGCACGAACGATGAGCGGCTGGCGCAGGCGGTTACGTCACTTCAGGCTGATGGTGTATCGGTCATGTCGGTGAAGGCCGATGTGGCTGACTTTCAACAAGTTGAGGCGCTGATCGACAAAATTCTTGACAAACATAGTCGCATCGATATAGTAGTCAACAACGCTGGCATCGCCAAAGATACGTTGTTGCTGCGCATGTCGTCGGCTGACTGGGACGACGTCCTCTCAGTGAATCTCAAAGGGGCGTTTCATATCACCAAGGCAGCGGCGAAGGTGATGCTCAAGCAGCGGTCCGGACGGATTGTGAACATCACATCGGTCATTGGTGTGATTGGCAACGCCGGTCAGGCCAATTATGCGGCTAGCAAGGCTGGGCTGATCGGGTTCACGAAGAGCGTTGCCAAAGAGCTGGCTTCACGGAATATTACGGTCAATGCTGTGGCACCTGGTTTCATCGAGACCGACATGACCGGGCGGCTATCGGAGCAAGCCAAGGCCGCGTTGCTGGAGCAAATCCCGTTGGGCCGATTCGGCTCGCCGGACGATGTCGCTGAAGTCGTGTTCTTCCTGGTCAGCGAAGCATCTCGATATATGACCGGGCAAGTTGTCCATGTTGATGGGGGCATGGTGATGTAGCGGAGTCCCGCTCGCGGGACGAAATCCCGAGCAGCTCATCGGTCAGAGAGATCTGACGGATGGTGCGAGACGAGGAGCCGTGTGGGTTGGTGGTTTGACCCATGACACTAGGAGGCAGAGAGCATGGCAGTTGAGGACAAGGTCAAGTCCATTATCGTCGAGCAGCTTGGTGTGAAGCAGGAGGAGGTCACGGAGAAGGCATCGTTTATCGATGATCTCGGTGCCGACTCACTCGACACAGTCGAACTGGTGATGGCGTTTGAAGAGGAGTTTGGCATTGAGATTCCCGATGAGGATGCTGAGAAGATCCTGACCGTTGGCGACGCGGTCAAGTACATCGAGGAAAAAGCGAAGTCAAAGAAGTAACATTCTGTGGTAGAGACGGCAGAGCGATAGCATTGTACAGGCGTCGGGCGGGGGAACCTGTCCGACGTTTCTGTTTCGTGAGGCGGCGCGGAACTTACGCGGATGAGAATGCGGAATGACGCGGAACAGGGAGAAACGCAGAACCACTGTTCCTTCGAGCGGAGGCCGCCGTAGCTCTGTGGCGGACGGAGTCGAGAAGTCACCACAGCGGTTCTCGGCTCGAGCTTCGAGAGCAAGAGCATGCGTACGCGGTGGGTGCAGTCGAATAGAACTTGCCTTCGTTCTTCTTCGGGCGGAGTCCTGAGCGATCCGCCAACGATCTTTGACGAAGAGTCGAAGGGCGGAGTCGAGAAGCGACTACGAGAGTTTCCATGTAAGGTTCTCGATTCGGCCTTCGCTGCGCTCGGGCATCGCTCGAACAAGAATCGGGCAGTGGTACTACTTGTGCTTCGAAGCTCGTAGCTAAGGATCTTCGGTCTTGATTGAGAGGTGACGTTGTGAGCCGTCGTGTGGTCATCACAGGTTTGGGAGTGCTCACGCCGATCGGCAATACGGCCGAGGCGTTCTGGGAGAGTTTGATTGCCGGGCGGAGCGGTGTTGCTCGGATCACGCAGTTTGATCCGTCGGCGTTTGACTCGCAGATCGCCGGTGAGGTGAAGAACTTTGATCCGTCGCCGTACATTCATGCGAAGGAGTTGCGGCGGATGGAGCGGTTTGTGCAGTTTGCCGTGTGCACCGCGCAGATGGTGGTGCAGGATGCCGGACTCGATATGAGCAAGGAGGACCCGTACCGGATCGGCGTGCTGGTGGGCTCGGGGATCGGGTCGCTGCGGATCATCGAGGAGCAGCATCAGGTGTACATCGACAAGGGGCCCGGTAAGCTCTCACCGTTCCTGATCCCGATGCTGATTGCCAACATGGCGCCGGGGCAGATCTCGATTAGTTTGGGGATCAAGGGGCCGAACTCGTGTGTCGCCACGGCGTGTGCCACCGGCAGTCATGCGATCGGTGATTCGTTCAAGATCATTCAGCGGGGTGATGCCGATGTCATGGTGGCTGGCGGATCGGAGAGTTGCATTACACCGCTAGGAGTTGGTGGCTTTTGCGCGCTGAAGGCGTTATCGCGTCGCAACGACGCGCCGGAGAAAGCGTCACGCCCGTTTGATCTGAAGCGCGATGGCTTTGTGGTTGGGGAGGGCTGCGGGATCGTGATTTTGGAGGAGTTGGAGCGGGCGAAGCGGCGCGGGGCCAGGATCTATGCCGAGGTCGTCGGCTACGGTCTGACGGGCGATGCCTACCACATGACGGCGCCGGCGCCGGACGGGGAGGGGGCGGCGCAGGCGATGCGCATGGCGCTCCGCGATGCCAAGCTCAAGCCGGAAGAGGTGACGTACATCAACGCGCACGGCACCTCCACGTCGCTCAATGACAAGACGGAGACGATGGCGATCAAGGCGGTGTTTGGCGGGCATGCGCGCAAGCTGATGATCAGTTCGACGAAGTCGATGACGGGGCATCTGCTCGGAGCCGCCGGAGGGGTCGAAGCGGTTGCGGTGGCGAAGAGCATCTATCACGATACGGTGCATCCGACGATCAACTACGAAGAGCCGGATCCGGAGTGTAACTTGGACTACGTGCCGAACCAGACGCGTCAGGTGAAGGTGCAGGCCGCGCTCTCCAACTCGCTCGGCTTCGGCGGCCACAACGCGACCCTCGCATTCCGCAAGTTCACGGGTTGATAAGCATGTCGTTCGTGAAGCGTGGTGCGTGAAGCGCAATTCTGGGTGTTTGGACGGTTACAGCTTCTTGATCAAGTTCCGTAGCATTCTGGTTTCATGATCCAGCTGTTCTAATACGGTATTTCGTATGCTGTCGTTGATGTACCCTAAGTCGCTACTAACCTCGATCTGAGTTTCCAGTTCTGCGCAAGATCCCAAGCTCATGTATAGGAACTGTCGGTACTCTTTGTTGTGGTGTCGGTTAAATCCTTCGGCAATGTTTGACGGAATGGAGATCGCCGCCCTACGCATCTGTGCGACTAGCCCATAGAGCTCTGCTTTGGGAAAAGCTTGCGTCAGGGTATAGATCTCCTTGACGATCGCTTTCCCCAACTTCCAGACGTCGAGGTCTCTGAAATTCCTGATTCTTACTTCCATGAGTTGGATGGTTTTGCGGATGTCCGCCCTCACGTTTCATGCGCGATGTTTTATGATCCACGTGTCACATGCTTGCGCTTCACGCTTCACGAACGACGCTTCACGTATTTCCGCGCTATTTCCGTGATCGGACTTTCTCCAGCGCTTTCTCGATGGCCGCCAGGACTTGCGCGCCCTCGAACGGCTTGGGGATGTAATCGATCGCGCCGAGGCGGATCGTTTCCTGCGCGACTTCGGTGCTGTGGTAGGCGGTGACGATGAGCACCGGGATGTCGCGCGCCACCTCGCGGATACGACGCAGCGTATCGAGGCCGTCCATCTTCGGCAGCTTCATATCGAGCAGCAGAACGTCCGGTGTCCTGGCGCGCAACGTCTCGAGCGCCTTCTGGCCATCCTCGGCCATCAGCAGATCGTAGTGCTCGTCAAGGATCAGGCGCAGCGACTCCCGCACGCCTTCTTCGTCGTCACAGATCAGAACCGTCGGTTTCGTGGTGTTCATGGTGACCTCCTTTTGTTAACATCGGACACAAGACTCAAGATGCAAGACGCAAGTGACGACTCCGCAAGACAGGTTCGAGATTCAAGATACGCTTAAAGACAACATCACTCATGTTTCTGAACGACCAACGTTTCGTGACGCTGCCTGATCGAGCGGATAAGTCCTTCGAGAGTTCTGGCGGCGTGGCGATGTTGTGCTAGTAGCTGTTGATGTGTGTTTCCGTTGCAGTAGTTCAGCCGCTTTGAGAAATGGAGATAGTATTCAAGCTCAGCCAGAGACCCTTTTGCAATCGAGAGAAATTGCACGTATTCTCGATGTGATGCGCGGTTCGCTCCTTCGGCGATGTTCGCTGCAACGGAGACGGCAGCACGACGCATTTGACTGTTCAGGCCATACCGCTCATCGGCAGGAAAGGAGCTCGTCATCTCGTACACGGCGGCTGCCAGATCATCTGCAAACTGCCAAGCTTTGATGGTTCGGAAGTTCTTGCCCATGCGTTCCTCCTCTTTGTCTCCCGCCGGATTCTATGATGTGTCTCGCCATGTGGATTTTGGAGTGTGAGGTTCTTAATGTGTTCCCGTTTCTTTGCTTTCCGGCTCTTTAATTTGTTCTTTTGTCTCTCCTTGCATCTTGTATCTTGAGTCTCGTATCTGGTCTTCTCCCTGTGTCTTGTGGCTTGTGTCTTGAGTCCGGATTCCGGGAAGTCGTATGCTCGCTGTCGTGCCGGCACCGGGCTGGCTCTCGAGCGTCAGGCGTCCGCCGTGGGCCTCGAGGATCGTCCGCACGACCGCCAGCCCGAGGCCGGTGCCGTTCGATTTGGTGGTGATGAACGGCTCGCCCAGTTGCCGCAGCAGCTCTTTGGGGATGCCATGTCCGGTGTCCTGCAGCGTCCAGATGATCCAGCTGTCGGTGCGTTCGATCGTGATCGTTAGGGCGCTACCTTCGGCCATCGCTTCGATACTGTTCAGGAGTAGGTTGAGCAGCACCTGCTTGATCTGGACGGGGTCGGCGGAGCACTCAGCGTTCGTGCGGTACGCGCGGGAGATGGTGATGTGTTGGGTCAGTAGCTGGGTGTTGAGAAACTCGAGTGTTTCTTCAGTGAGCGTTTGGAGGTTGATCGCGGTAGTCTTGGGTGGTGCGGGTCGGGCGAACATGAGAACTTCCTGGACGATCCGGTCGATCTTGGTAACTTCCTCGGGGACCAGCTTGGTGAAGCGTTCTCGGAAGGTTGGATCATCGTACTTGGTTTTCAGAAACTCGGCGAACGTCTTGATGGTGGCGAGCGGATTTTTGATCTCGTGCGCCATGCCGGCGGCGAGAATCGTGACCACCTTTTGCTGGTCGGCTCGACGCAGGTGGCTGCGTAGACGCTGCCCCTCGGCGGCGAGTTGGGGGAGTGAGCCTTTGAAGAAGAAGCGGTCGACGATCGCCTGAATCCAGTTCTTGAGCGGGATGAAGCTAACGGCTAGCAGGAATGCCGCTGCGGCGGTCGGGAGGAAAGAGCGGTATCCGACCAGCGTCTGGAACCAGCGCTCCATGATGAGAATGAAGAGGAAGTAGCCAGCTGTGAGCATGGCGGTGAGGATGGAGTACACCAACGTCCGCCGAATAACAACCGTGATGTCCATCAGCTTGTGTCTTAGGATGGCGTAGGTGAGGGGGAAGGTGTAGAGGAAGACAAGGTTGCCGATGTCGTTCATGGGGAAGCCGAAGCCAATAGGAAACGTCGTGGATCCTGTGCCGAATCCCAGAACGCCACCAATGAATACGTAGAGTAGCTGGTTCCTCTGTGTACCGTGACAGGTGCTTATGCCTCGCCATAGCTCTATGAGGGCTAGGATGGCGGTAGAGAGGAAGAAGATCACATATGGCCAGGCAAGATATCCGTAATGAGCATAGAAGGTGAATCCTAGTTTTGGTCTAACGGTGGCAACGACGTACGGTGTCAACAGCGTGGTGAGTGCGAGCGAGCTCCCGATCAAGTAGAAGATGTTGATGGTACGTCGGTAATTCGTTTTCTGGAGTAGGGCGTAGGTGAAATGAAGAAAGAGCACTGGAATGATACAGGCATTGGCTTCGTTGAATCGCGCCCAGCGCAGTGCTTGATCGTATTCTGTCGATGCGAGCATGAGGGCATATCCGAGACTCCAGAGACCGACGAAGATGCTGAAAATACACCAGAGGCGGTTAGCAGGGCTCTTGGGGTTTCGCCAGGCGACGAAGATGCCTTGGGTAGGGGCGATGATGCTGGTAAGGAAGGCGGTGGCGACGTGGAAGTTCACGACTGCACCTCGGAGCGCGGCGTCTCTCCGGTCTGGATGAGGGAGGCAGAATGCGGACCATGTTCCGTGCGTGCCGGAAGGTGGACGGTCACGGTGGTACCGACGTGTTCGGTGCTTTGGAGTGCGACTCGTCCGCCGTGGGATTGGATGATGGTCTGTGCGATAGCCAGGCCTGGTGTGCTGTTCTCGATATGTTGAAGTGTCGTTCGTCTTCGAGCGAAGGCCGAGCGCACGTGAGACCGGAGTCGAGAAGTAACTGCAGCTCTATCGATGGCGGGTTCTCGACTCGTCGGCCTTCGGCCGTCTCGCTCGAACGAGAACCTGCCAGCTTCGTGTTGACGAAATCTTAGTCCGTCACTTCGGTTCGCGTACGTGACGAACGGCTCGGCGATCCGCTGTGGCGTTTGATCTTCTGTTGCTGCCGTGCTACATTTCTTCGCAGGAGGGGACTTCATGGCACCAGCCAAAATGAGTGTTGAGCAACTGATCAGATCGCGCGTGAGAAATCGTGCGGCGATCCGTAAGGCCTCTGATCGCATTGATGCGTTTCGGAAACGATACGGCCAGCCCGAAGCAGGGTTTGACTCTGTAGCCATCCTGCGTAGATTACGAGAGAGTCGGTGACGTTGATTCTGGACGCGTCGGTCCTGCTCAAGTGGTTCATCAACGAACAGAGAACCGAGGCGGCACTGGAACTGAAACACCGCTATCTCGATGGCGACGTGGCCATCGTCATTCCCGCCTTGGCGTTGTACGAAATGTTGCTCTGTAGAAAAGCCAATGGTTGCTGGCAAAAGTGCCTGGCACTTGTTTGACCGGTCGTCTCCCGTGGAAAAGTGCCAGGCACTTTGGCCGTGGCCTTGGCCAAGGAGCTCGAAGCGACTTTGGTCACGGCAGATGAGCGGTTGTTCCGCGTAGCGTCTAAGCTGATTCACGCGATTGCCCTCCGCTAATGCGAGTAGATCTTCCTGGAAGCCACACGCTTACCGTTGTTCCGCCATCCTTTGGGCTTTGAATCTCCACTCTTCCGCCGTGGGATTGAATGATCGTTTGGACAATCGCTAGGCCGAGGCCGTTACCGCCGCTCTTGGACGTCACGAACGGCTCCGCGATCCGCCGGAGGATCTCGGGTGGAATCCCGCAGCCGGTGTCGCGGATCGTTAGCGAGAGCCATCGGCCGTGCCGGGCGATCGTGATCGCGAGCGTTCCGCCGTGCGGCATCGCGTCGAGACTGTTGAGGAAGAGGTTGTGCAGCGCCTGCGTGAGCTGATGCGGATCGGCCTCGCAGCAGCCGGTGTCGGTATAGGTGCGTTGGACGGTGATCCGTTGCTGCAGGATCTGTGTCTGGAAGAGCTCCAGCACGTTGTCGCAGAGTTTCGACAGGGTCACTGATTGTCGCTGCGGAGGGGAGGGTCGCGCAAACTCGAGGACTTCCTGCACGAGCCGGTCGATCTTGGCCACCTCCTGACCAACCAGGCGGGAGCAGTTGCGGCGGAACTCCGGATTGTCGTAGCGGATGGGCAGGTGTTCTACGAACGTCTTGATCGTGGCGAGTGGATTCTTGATCTCGTGCGCCATGCCGGCGGCGAACGTGCCCACGGCGCGGAGCTGATCGGTACGCGCCAGCTCCTGGCGCAGGTGCGTCGCCTGCTCGGCGAGCTGTGGCACCGAGCCCTTGAACAGGTGCTGATCGACGAATGCTTGAATCTTACTGCGTAGCGGTTGGAAGATAAGGGCGATGATCGCGGCGGCGAGGATGGAGGTCGGCAGCGAATGGTAGCCGAGCATCACTTGGAAGAGCCGCTCTGTCGTCAGCACGATCAGCAGGTAGATCAACGTAATCGCCGCTACCAGCGCCGAATACACTGCCGTCTTCCGGATGACGACTGTGATATCCATGAGTTGATGCTTAACGATAGCGTAGGCTATTGGGATGGTGTATAGGAATACCAGATTACTCACAGCAGGGATTGGAACATCATAGGATAGAAAGAATCCTGGCGTTGCCGTCCCAAATCCCATCAGACCTGTTATGAAGACATACAGCAATCTTGTTTTCTCTGGTTTTTCGACGTGGCTCATTCCTCCTAGCAGTTCGATGTGAGCGAGGATTACGTTAGCGAAGAAGAATGTGACGTAGAACCAAGCAAGTGATCCGAAGTGGCTAAAGTAGGGAAACGATAGCGTTGGTCGTACAGTGTCTATAATTAGCGGGGTGCGTAAAGCGAGGAAGGCGAGCATGACCGCGATGGCGTAGTTTGCTTGTAGGAGGGCCGGTCGAATTTCTTTTCTTAGCAAACGAAAAGTGAAATGCAGAAAGATAGCCGGAATAATGCAGGCATTGGCTTCTGAAAAGCGCGCCCACTGTAGTGAAGAATTGTATTCGGAAGATGCAATGGTGAGAGTGTATCCAAGGCTCCATAGGCCAACGCAGACACTCAAGATACACCATGTTCGATTAGCAGGGTTTCGCGGATTCTTCCATAAGACGAACGCTCCCTGTATCGGTACGATGGCGCTTGTTAGAAAGGAGCTGAATGTATGGAAACTCATAGTTGTTGCTCAATATGTGTGGAGAATTTAGAGTTGCTCTTTATCATTGGTAGCGTATTCAATTCTTGTGTTGGTTGATGACCTGCTTTTCTTCCGTTCTTGAAGTGCATGGTGTATTTTCAGGGTTTCTACCTGTGCTCTTTCTGTGCCCTACTTCTCCTGCTTACTGTTCGTAGCTTGCAGTGTATATCTTTCAGATTCTCGTTCGAGCGAGCCCCAAGTATTAGCGAGGGCGAGTCGAGAACCCGTACAACGGTTGCTTCTCGACTCCGTCCTTCGACTCGCTAGCTCACCCCAGAGAGTGTCCTCGCTATCGCTGTGGTACTTTCTGGGGACCCCGCGCCGTTCGCTCAGGACTTCGCTCGAAGAAGAAAGAGCGTTGTCATTGCTTCTCAACTCCGTTCGTTTCGCTCTCTCCGCTCGAAGGAGAACGGGCGTATCGTTACCGTGTTCGATCTTGTGTTCTGCATCTGCTTTTCCTTGTATCTCGTATTTCCAGGATCTTGTCTCAGTCCGCACTTGTAGCTTGTGTCTATTTTGCTCGGTTCAGCGTTTTGTTCCGCGCTGTTCTCGTTCCGCGTCCGTTCCGCGTTATTCAGCGGTCTTCTCTCACAGCGTTGGCGGCGTGGTGACGCAGAGGCAGCGGGCGACGCGTTTGCCGAGGTTGCGGAGTTGGTGTCGTCGCGTGGCGTCAAAGTAGAGCGTCTGCTGTTTCTTGAGCCGGAAGCGTTCGTTACCAATTAGCGCTTCGATCTCACCCTCCAGCAGATAGACGAACTTCTCGGTGCCGAGCTTGGCTTCCTCCGGTTGTGTCTCGCCGCCCGGCTCAATGGCGACGAGTGTCGGCATCATCCGTTTCTTCAGCACGTCCTGCGTGAGCATCGTCAGGCTGGTGTGACCCGCTTCGTGGACGTAGACATCGCTGCGCGTGGCTGCCGCCTGCATGGTGACAGCGCTCCGCTCGTCCACGCCATCGAGCCCCGCGTAGAACTCCGCGATCGAGACCGACAGCGCCTTCGCTAGCTGCATGTGTGAGGCGAGGGTACCGGTCATCTTGCCATTCTCGATCCGGCTGATCGTTGCCGGATCGACACCCGAGGTCTCGGACAACTGCACCAACGTGGTCTGACGCGACTTCCGTAACTCTCGTAATCGTTCACCGATATGCATCGTTTCCTCCCGCCAGGGTGTGAATCTGAGCCACAAGCTGCAAGTCTCAATCTGCAAGTTTAGTCAAGACAATACATTAAGACGAAAGCCGTAACCGAGACTTCGCCGAGAACTTTGAGTTGCGAGATCAGCCCTACGTGTCTGAATTGCTGCTGTTGCTTGTAGCTTGCGGCTTGGAGCTTGTGGCTGAGGTTATGGATTCGTCTTTCATTTTACATAAAGTGTAACATCCGTTTACGGGAGCGTCAATGCCACCTACGGATATGATATTTGAAAATATTTCAATTTGTGTATTGACAATACAGCAAACAATGCTATGGTTATTTGCGAAATCTGCAAAACAGGAGAGCCGGTGATGACACGAATCAATCGATGGTCGTGGTGGTGGATGTTAGCGGTAAAGGTGTTGATGGTGGGTTGTCTATGGACGGTGGACTATGGACGGTGGACGGTTTCTCAGGCGTGGGCTGGGGTTGAGTACGTGACGCAAGTGGGTGAGTTGGGTATTGGGGAAGATGGGCGGCAGGTGACGTCTGGGGTATGGGTGGATATGACGCCGCAGGTGTTGGGGTTGGAGCTGACGCTGCCGAGCTGGACGCTACTTTACCGCGGCAAGGCGTTGGCGGTGCCTCAGGAAACGTTTCAGCTGCGGCCGGATCATGATGCTCCGAAGGATGTGAGCGTGTATCTGTCGATTAAGAGCGATAAGGTGAAGTACCGGTTGTTGTCGGAGACGGTCGGGGAACGGGTGCAGCAGCGGATGCAGAAGTTGCAGGAGCGGCTGGCGGAAGCAGATGAGGCGATCGTGGTGGCGTGGTGCACGTTACCAGCTGGTGTGACTGACTTGGCTGATGTGCCGGTGTACGTGCTCAAGCACGTTCAAGAATAGGGAGCGTGCCTGAGTGTTTACGTGCTTGGGTACTTACGTGGAGCGAATTCGAAGGTTGTACAAGGATGTCGTAGGGTATTGCGGTGTTTGGGAAGTTACGAGGGCACGCAAGAACATAGGCACTTTGAAGTGGGTATAAAGGCACGGTTTCTTGTGGGGAATAGGAGGCTGGTGATGGAGAAGCGGAGCTGGCGTTGTCGGGGGCGGATGGCGCAGTGGCGGGTGGCCGTGGCTGTGTGGACGGTGGCTGTGGTGGTGGGGATGGTTACGGCGCCGGGGGTCGCGCATGCGCAGGTGCCGAAGCTGATTCGGTATCAGGGAACGTTGACGGATGCCAGCAATGTGCCGCTTGAGGGGACGTACACGTTGCGATTCCGGCTCTACGATGCGGTGACGGCCGGAACGTTGCTATGGGATGAGACGCAGACGGGGATCGTGGTATCGCGCGGCGTGTTCAACGTACTGCTGGGCAATGTGACGGCGCTCAATTTGGCGTTCGACAAAGATTATTGGTTGAGCACTGAGGTGAATGGGGGTGGGGAGCTGGCGCCGCGGCAACGGCTGACGAGCGTGCCGTATGCCTACCGGGCTGAGACGGTCAACGGTCTGGGCGACGGCGTCCCGAACAATCTGCTGCGCAACGGGAGTTTTGAGTCGTGGCCGCTGGGGGCGTCGGCGGCACCGGCGACGTGGACGGTGGCGAGCGGGACGGTAGGCCAGTGCACCACGGCATGTCTTCGCGGTCAGTCATCCATCAGTCTTACGGGGCCGAGTGCGGAGACACGGCAGCCATTTGGAGCCGGGACGTGGGAGCATCTCAAAGGCAAGGCGATCGTCTACTGCGCGTGGGTGAAGGCAACGCAGGCGAATGCTGCGCGATTGGGCGTCGGGAACGGCACGACGACTACCTACAGCAGCTACCACACGGGTGGCGGCGCCTGGGAGCTGCTGAAAGTGGAGATGGTGTTGCCAAGCGGAGCGACGGCGTTCGAGCCGAAGCTGCGTGTGGAGACGGCGACGACGGCGCAGTTTGATGCGGCGTGTCTGGTGGAGGGGCCGATCGGATTCGCGTTCAACCAGCACCCCAACGATACGTTGCCGCAACTGACGCAGTACAAGGATGGGAGTACATCGTACGGCTTCGGCAATGTCCGGATCGAGAGCGGTCAGGTGTCGGTGCCGTGGCAGCAGTACGGGAGTGTGTTGGACGGAAATATCTATGTGACGTTTCAGAAGACGTTCTCGAAAGTGCTGGGGGTTGTGGTGAATCCGAAGGAGTATGCCGGATGGATCGGTGTGCCGGAGTTTCTCAGTACGACAGGGTTTCGTGCCAGCGTCACGTTTAATGGGTCGGTTGGGCCGAGCTCTGGCACGCAGGCGGTGTCGTGGATGGTGATCGGGGTGGATTGAGGCTGGGACAGCAACGGTGGCTTGGCATTTGTGTTGTTGTGTCGGTGTGGTGGCGTAGCCGGGGGTTGTGACGATGATCGGGCATCGCGGGTGGCGGCATGTGGAGTGCGGAATGAGCGTTCGCGGATTGGTGAGGCGTGTGATGAAGGGTGGCAGCGTACGCATTGTGGTGCTGGTATCAACGGTGGCTTCGATTGCCGTGGGAGCTGCGGTGGCGGAAGCGGCGACGTTGCAGGGTGCATCGGTGGTGGCGGGTGGTGTGACGGCGAATGCGGCGCAGCAGAAGCTGGTGTGTAGTGTGATCGGTGATCCGGTCGGCGCTGATGCGCAGAACGCGACGCGTAAGGTGTTCGGCGGGTGGTTACCGGTGGCGGGGCAGCTCGATATCACGTATCCACACGCGATCCCGACATTGAATAGTTATCCGAATCCGACCAATGCCAGCTCGATCACGTTTGCCGGTACCAAGGTGGCGAATACATCGCTCTGGCTGAATGGTGCGCAGGTGGTGGCGTTGAATGCCAACACGACATGGTCGTATCTGAAGACGCTATCGGTCGGGACGAATGTGCTGACGTGGTGCACGAAGGATTCCGCCGGGCGAGCGAGCGCGTCGGTCGTCATCGCGGTGTTGCGGGACAGCACGGCGCCGACGACGCCATCGGTGACGGACGATGGGACGTATACGACCAATCGCACGCAGCTGCATTCAACGTGGACGGCGAGCGATCCGGAGAGTGGGATCGAGCGGTGCAACATGAAGATCGGGACGACGTCTGGTGGATCGAACGTGTTGGCCAGCACCGACATTGGGAACGTTGCAGAGTACACGAAGACCGGCTTGAATCTGACGCATGGGCAGACGTACTACATCTCGGTGCAGGCAAAGAATAAGGCCGGGTCGTGGGGTTCGTGGGGTGTGAGCAACGGGATTGTGTGTGATGTCAATCTGCCGGTAGTGAGTACGCTGACACCGGCGCAGGGGGCGAGCATCTATGTTGGGGATGCGCTCACGTGCACGACGGCAGCCAGTGATGCGGACGGTGACGCGTTGACGTATCGCTACTTGCTGGATGGCGTAGAGGTGCGAGCGTGGTCGTCATCGTCGAGTTACGCATGGACGCCGCAGACGGGACAGCTGGGGAGTCGTGTGTTACGAGTTGAGGTCAAGGACACGTACGGCGGAACGGTCTTTCGGGAGAACGCGATCTATGTGGTGCGTAAGCCGATTCCGCCTCCGGTACCTTGAGCTCGGTGTGGCGGTAGGAGTGGTGTTGGTGGGATGGAGCGGTGCTATGGCTTGGGCCGACGAGCGCTGGGTGGATCAGACGCGTGGTTTGCGTGAGGGGGCGGTGCAGGTGGTAGCGGTGAGCGACCGGGCTCCAGGCGAGACGTGGATCGGTGCGGAGGGGATGGTGTTGCGGTGGGTGCGCGAGGGGTCCGGCGGACGCTGGGAGCCGCTGTTGAGTGTGCGTGGGGCGGATGCTCTGGTGCACGATGTGATCGTGGGTGCGGTTGGTGCTGCACACGGTTATGCGGCGACCGATGAAGGAGTGTACGTGACTGATGATGGCGGAGCGCATTGGCGCCGCACGTTCAGGGGTAGCGGTCGCGGGGATCGGGCCGCGTATCACCTGGTTGTCGATCCGTCGAACGCGCAACGCGTCTGGCTTGCCGCTGCTGCCGGTTTATTCCGCAGTGACGATGCCGGAGAGACGTGGTCGATGGTGACTGGAGACGTACCGGAGGGAGCCGTCCGATGGATTGCCGTCTCGTCGATAGAGCCGGAGCGTGTGTATGTCGTCGTTGATCAAGGACTGTTTGCCAGCATGGATGGTGGAGAGCATTGGCAGAGGCGATGGGAGGTGTCTCAGTCGGAAGCAGACGAGGTAGAAGAAAATGGTGAGGCCTCGGCGAATGGCAACGCGTTGGTTCAAAGCGCTAGAGCGCTGACGTCAATCGTGATAGCGGTTGAGGTATTGGATGACGATGAACGGCGTGAACTACTCTACGTAACTGGTTGGGATGGCGTGATGGTGAGCGATGACCGTGGAGCGACTTGGCGGCATTGTTCAACGGTCGGTCTAGATGGTGTCACCGTGCGTCATGGTGTTTGGTGGGATGGGGCGTTGTGCGTAGCGACCGATCAGGGAGTATTTCGCTACCGCGAGCGCGATGGGTGTTGGGAGGCGGTAGGTATTGGGCTCGGCGCCGTGGCCGCACATCGTTTGATGGGAGATGTCGCAGGCGGAGAGCTCTGGGCGGCGACTGAGAGTGGTGTCTTCCACCTGGTGAGAGAGAGGGAACACGCGGGCCATCTTCAGCCGCCTACCGAGGGGGCGCATGCGGCCGCTTTGTCATCGAAGGAGCCGACGATCGGTGAGGCGCAGGAGATGGCGATTCGCTATGCCGAGGTGCATCCGGATAAGATTCAGGACTGGCGACGGGCGGCTGCGGCACGGGCGGCGTTGCCGACTGTCTCCGTCAGCTACGATCAGAATCGTTCTGTTGCCGATCGGACGGATGAGGGGACGTATCCGGCGTACCAGGTGACTGATGAGAAGGATCGCGATGATAACTGGACGTTCTCGGTCAGTTGGGACTTGGGGGATTTGGTGTGGAGCGGCGATCAGACGTCGATCGACGTCCGGTCGCGGCTCATGGTGCAGCTGCGTGACGATATTTTGGATGAGGTGAACCGGCTGTACTTCGAGCGGAAGCGATTGCTGGCATCGGCTGCTGGGCGAGTGTCTGACGAATCATCGGCGCGTGTTGAGCAGGAGATTCATCTCGAAGAGTTGACGGCTGGATTGGACGCGCTGACCGGTGGATGGTTCTCGAGCGTCCTGCATGAAACTGATGCCACTTGGAGGGTATCGCGATGAGGCTTGCCGAATGGATGGTGCACTCGTTGAAGCCGTTGGTTGGTGAGCAGCATGTTGTTCCCAGGGCGTTCGCCTTTGAACAGATGGCCATCTATCAGCGGGCGCTGCAACTCGTCAAGCGGTTGTATGAGGTGGCCGAAAGCATTGAGAGACCCTCGGGCGTTGTGACTGCCGATCATCTACGGCGCGCGGCGCTGATGGTATTGTCCGGTGTCGCTGGAGCTGATGGTGAGCGGGATGGAGCGTGGGAACGATTGGAGGAAGCGCGGGTGGCTACGAGCCGATGTGTGTCGTTCCTGCAACTCTTTGCCGAGTTGGGCGAGTTGGATCCTGATGTGTATGTCTGGTGTTACGAGGAATGCCTCGAGTTCTCTGCGATGCTCGAGCACCTCCTTCGAGGCTGCGGCGATTCGACGGATCGTGGTCGGGCAGATGCTCGAGAAGTTAGGCGGCGGTGGAGTTGAGAGCGAGGTTGGGCTGTGGCTGCGAGCGTTAGAGTCATCGGTCAAGTGGGATGGTCGACAGTCGGTAGTAGTTGTTCTTAGGATTACTCGAGTCTCGCAGCTCGTAGCTCAGTCTGATGCATACGACATTGACGAATGTTCAGGGCGGTCTCAAGCCATGTGACGACTCCCGCCGGCGTTGCGTGCGCTTGGATCGGCAGTCCCCGGTCCTTCGGGGCCGCCCTGATAATTTTTTCAGCGCGTGTCTGCGTGTTGATGAGAAATGTGTTGAACGCTGGTTTGGTATCTGGAAGTCTGAACGTGAGGTTGTGTGAAAGGGAGGTGTCTATGGCGACAGCAACGGCAACAATGCAGCGTATGGAAGTGCGTGTGGATCGAATCTTTCGATTGAACGGAGAGGGTACGATCAAGGCGTTCTGCGATGTGCGGATCGGTGATGCGATTTTGATCAAGGGCGTTCGTGTGGTGGAGGGGAAGAAGGGGTTGTTTGCCAGTATGCCGCGCGAGGCGGATAAGGACGGTACCTGGTATGACCTCGTACGCCCTCTGACCAAGGCGATGCACGCTGAGATTCAGCGCGTGGTGCTGGAGGCGTATCAGGAGTTGGTTGAAGGCCGCTCGGGATGAATCGGGAAATGTATTAGGAGAAGGCCGAAGGGATATGCTGGCGGGTGTCACGGTCTGAGGAGTAGGGTGGTTTGGAGAAAGAGCGGAACCCGCCGTCCTTCGGTGCTTCTCCTGATTCTTGGTTAGGTCAATCGCTCACCGAGGTGTTCGGCCAGCCTCGTGAGTTGTGGTATGATTGTGACCATGCGGGCGCGATTAGGAGTACGAAAGCGGCGGGAAAAACAGGTTTCGCACGATGGGGCATCTACCAAGACTTCTCGTCGTATGGCTCATCAGCCAGCGTTGATACCCTACCTCGATACAATCATGCAAGGTGATTGCGCGGAGGTTCTGACATCGCTTCCAGCGCAATCAGTCGATCTGATCGTTACCTCTCCGCCGTATGCTGATAATCGATCGGGTAGTTACGGGGGTGTGAAGCCAGATCGCTATGTGGCTTGGTTTGCTCCGATTGCGCTGGAGCTTAGGCGGGTGTTGAAGCCCTCCGGTTCGTTCGTGCTAAATATCAAAGAACGCGTCGTCAACGGTGAGCGGCATACCTACGTCATCGAACTGATTGTAGAGCTGCGGCGGCAGGGGTGGCTATGGACGGAGGAGTATTGCTGGCACAAGAAGAATTGTTACCCAGGCTGGTGGCCGAATCGGTTCCGCGATGCGTGGGAGCGGTGTTTGCACTTCACTCTTCGCAGAGATTTTCGGATGTGTCAGAAGGCTGTGATGGTGCCGATGGGTGATTGGCGGTATAGTCGTCTACGGCGTCTTAGCGAGACCGATCAGCGCCGAGACAATTCCCGCGTGCAGAGTGGATTTGGCAAGAAGATCGCGAACTGGATTGGTCGAGAGAAGGCGTACCCGACCAACGTTTTGCACATGGCGACCGAGTGTGGGAACAAAGGGCACAGCGCCGTGTTCCCTGTTGATCTTCCGGCGTGGTTCATTCGTCTGTTCACTCAAGCGGGAGATATCGTGTTGGATCCATTCATGGGTTCCGGAACGACGGCGATCGCGTGCTTGCGGACTCAGCGTCACTTCATTGGCGTCGAGCAGAGCTCGGAATATTGCCGAATCGCTCGTGAGCGCATTGGTAAGGAGCGCAATCATCCTCAGACGGATGTTGCTGCTCGCGTGGAGCGGGATGATCTCTTTTCTGAATCATGGCCAGAAACCTCGAACACCTTATCAAGCAAAGCCTAGACATCTTCTACCAGCGTCGATTGCAGAAACTGCATGAGTTGAAGTTGAGACAGACGTTGCGTCGGAAGAATCCCTACTTGTTCCGGGCATCCGGTGTGCAGAAGGCGTCGGAGATTGTTGAGCATCTGCTGAGTGCTTATATGTCATCCTCGGACGAAACGATTTTTGGCGATGCGTTCTTCGAGCCGATCGCCAAGATGGTTAGCGGAGGTGAGGTGGGAAGTGGAGAGGGAATTGATATCCTAAAGGAAACAGCAACGAGTTGTGTGGCGATCTCGGTGAAGTCGTGCCCCAACCGGGCGAACTCGAGTCAGAAGAAGAAGCAGAGCCAGGATTTCGAGGCGGTTAGACAGCGTTTGTATAAGACGCACAAGCGGTTTGATGCGTTGCTGGGTTACGGTTATGGGCAGAAGCATTCCGATCCGGCAAAAGGACGAAATTATCGGGAGCGATCGGGGCAGGCGTTTTGGGAAGAGATGACGGCCGATCCCGAGTTCTATCTGAAGCTGATCCGGCTCATGAAGGATTACCCTTCGCGGCATCGGTTGTTGTATCAGGATGAATGGAACAAGGCGGTGAATCGTTTTGAGAAGGAGTTTCTTGAGGATTTCTCGACGCCATCGGGTGACATCGATTGGGAGAAGCTCGTCAGATTCAATAGCCAGAAGCGAGAGGGAAAGAAGAAACGCGTCGTAGCGTAAGCTGGCTGGGTGTGGTAGTTCGTTGATCGTTCTTGCCGCGGTGCATTTCCCCCATCAACGCTTTAGCCAATCGTCTTCCCTGATGTTTCTCAGATGTTGCTATCACTTGCTTCGATTATGCGCTGCGGGAAAATTTGAGTGCTCCAGCGAGATAGGCGGTTTCAACCGTGAGATCAGGGTTGAGGATGGCGAGATCGGCACGAGTGCCGCGGGTTAGTTGCCCGCGTTCGCGCTCGAGACCGAGAATCTTGGCGGGGAGCAGCGTTGCCATGTGGATGGCTTGTTGCGGCGGAAGATTGCAGAGTTGTACGGTGTTAGCAATGGCTCGGTCGAGAGTGAGGGTGGAGCCGACGAGCGTACCATCAAGGAGCGCGGCACGATTGCCTGAGAGACGCATGGGGCGTCCCATGTGGGTGTAGTCACCGTCTGGCAGGCCGGTGGGGCGCACGCTATCGGTGATAAGGGCTAGGTGGGATGATGGCTGCGGTAGGCTGGTAATCAGCCTCAGCATGGATGGGTGGATGTGGACGCCATCCACGACGATTTCCGCTGTGGCTTCTGGATGATCGAAGATCAGTGCCGCTAAGCCCGGCTCACGATGGTGGAGGCCGGACATGGCGTTGAAGAGGTGGGTAAGATGCGTGGCGCCGAGCGCGGCAGCTAGGTGTCCCTGGTCCAGCGTGGCGGAGGAGTGGCCAAGAGCTGGGACAATTCCTGCTGCGCGCAGTTGTGGAATCATGTCGAGCGCGCCAGGGAGTTCTGGTGCAACGACCATGACGCGGAGCGATCGTCCAAGGCTGCTCAGGATCTGATCCAGAGTGTGCTGAGCAGGCGGTCGGATGCGATCAGCCGGAATTCCTCCGCGTTTCTCCGGGTTGATGAACGGTCCTTCCAGATAGATCCCCAACAGTTCGGCGCCATCGGTGCCGATGCGCGTCATCTCATCGAGCACGCGCAGGGCGGGTTCATCGTATCCTGCGGCACCGAGGAATGCGGTCACCCCGTGTCGGATGAGGAAATGGCTGATGGTTTGGATGGCGGTGGGATTACTATCGCCGACATCGTACCCGGTAGCGCCGTGCAGGTGCATGTCGATGAATCCAGGGGTGACGATCTTGCCGGTAGCGTCGATGCGCTCGCTACATTGGAAGAGCTCAGCAGCCAGCTCGCGGCAGGTGCCGACGCGTTCGATCGTGCTTCCGGACCAGACAACGGCGCCGTCCTGGATAACTTCATCCGGTGTGATTAGTTGAGCATGAATGATAGCGTGACGTGTCATGGTCATGAAAAAAGGGGACTGTCCCCACGGTACAGGAGACAGCCCTCTTGAGCGGAGTCAGCGCTAAACGCCAGCTGTAGCTGTCGCTTTGGCGGTACCTAGCGACTGGATCAGTTTGCTCACTTCCTCCTGCAGCTTCTTCGTCGCGGCCCAGGTTTCTTTGACAAACCCATCCTGCTCCGCGGACGGATGAGCTGCTGCGTAGTCGTCGATGATTCGGACACCGCGCTGGTCATCCTTGGCCTTCGATTCCTGCACGTCCTTGGCGACCTGCTCTTGCATGGTAGAAAGCTGGCGCAGCAGATCGGCGACGGCGGCGTTCTGCCCGAACTCTTGATTCAGGATCTTCCGCTCGTGCTCCCATCGGGCATCGGTGGTCGACTCGGTCAGCAGCCGATCGGTGTGGATCGGTTGCTTCGCGGCGGCTAGCGCTTCAACCCGACGCTTCAGCCCGAGCAGCGCGTAGTACTTGATGTAGAAGGTGTACGCCTCGATGCCCCGCGTCCGGTTCTCCTCGAGCAGATAGCTCTTCCCGAGGCCCTTGACGTCTTTGTCGGTGTAGAGCGGTTTGGCGGCTTTGACGTTCGACAGCCGAGCGCGCGCATCGATCATCCGGTCCACGATATCCGGCCGGAAGACCTCGAAGACAAAGCGGCTCCGCTTCGCTTTGTTCCGCTTCATGTATTTGCCTTCGTTGCGCTTGACGGTGTAGATGTTATCGGACAGCACCCAGCCTGGCATGATCTCGTTATACGCGGGAGAAACGCCCTCGTACGACGAAGACGGCGTGTTGATTAGCGAGAAGGGGAACGAGACCTTCTGCGGTAGGGCGCTGACGCCGGTCGCCAGGATGGAGTAGGGCGACTCGGAGAAGTTGGAGGGGAACTTGACGTTGACGCTCAGCCCAAAGAACGTACCCTCACCGGCCCAGAGCTCCTGGTCGGGTGCTTTGGCGGTATGATTGGAGCCGACGTTGGCGCCGTAACCGACGTTGCCCTTCCCTTCCGGCCACAGGGCGGCGATCAGCAGCGCCTGGTGGTGGAAGCCGACGAACGGCCCCACGAGTGACGCCGTAACCTCGCCCTCAGCGATACCGGTGTTGGGACCGATAAGAGACTGCGTGACCTTCCCGTGGCGCTCGACGTGGCTGTGCTCGGTCAGCACCGAGGCGTCCACGATCGCCATGGTCGTCACCTCGCAGCCCCATTGCATGATCGCGTCGCGCACCCACGCTCCCTCGCTGATGTGCGTGGGTTCCTCTTTGTTGCTGAGGATGGTGGCGTTCAGCACGGCGCGGGCGTTGTCGATCACCGCGAATGGGCCGACGAACGTGTTCAGGATTTTCGGAGTGCGGACGATGCGTGCTCTCTCAGCGATCACACCGCGCGTGCCGGTGATCCTGGCGACGTGCGCGGTCACCAGCTCGCGTGCCTGGGTTTGAAACGCTTTGTCAGCGCGAGTTGTGGCCAGCGCGTCTGCGATTGGTACGGTGATGCTGTCGTAGGCGAGCACTTCGCGTCCACCGGTCTCGATCGCCAGCGATAGCTCAATGCCGTTACCGAAGCTTGTCTTGCCGGTCACGGCGATGACGCCGCTATCCCACAGCACTGCCCCTTCGCCGATGAGATAGTTGGCGATCTGCCCGACGTTCAAGATCAAGACATTGTGAAGGATAGTGCAGTTGGAGAGGTGAGCGTTGTAGATGCCGGTTTCATGTTCGACGCTGGCTGTGAGCTCCATCGTGCCATTGAACTCGCCCAGCACGATCTCACCCTGAAAGTGATTGCCGCGCACCCGCTCCGGTTTGAATCCTTTGGCAACCTTGACCTGTTTCCAATTGCCGCAGCGGTTGCCGAGCCGCTCCAGCGTCTTGATCTGTGCCGGCGTCAGCGGTTTGACCGGAAAGGCGACCGGTTTGTTCGCCGACTTGAGCGCTTTGGCCAGTTCCGATGCGGCGATCGTTTCAGTCATTTGGTTGAGTGTCATCTGGGTACTCACAGTAACCTCCGTTATTCGTCGCTCGTCGTTCGTTGATCGCAGTTCGTCCATCGTGACGGACAATCAGCTACTAGAATCGGCATTGCGACTTCGGCAGCTGGCTCCCTAGTTCTGACGCTCGTTACCAAGCGTCGGGTATCCGTTTTGAAGTACGAACGACGATTCACGAACGACGAACGACGGACAGCAGTTCGTTTACCGCCGCAACACCCTTGGTTCGGCAGGGTACTCATGCGTCAGTTTCTTCGACGCCGCCTTGTCCACGATGATCGTGGCTTTCGGGTGCAGCTGGACGATCGTGGCTGGTACCATAGCGGTGATGGGACCCTCCACGGTGGCTGAAATCGCGTCGGCTTTCGTCTCCTTGTTGGCCAGGAGCACGAGCTGACGGGCGTCCATGATCGTGCCGATGCCCATGGTGATGGCGTAGCGTGGCACGTCTGATTTCTTTTTGAAGAAGCGGGCGTTGTCAGCGATCGTCCGATCGTCGAGCGTCTTCACGCGCGTCCGGGAGCCGAGCGATGAGCCGGGCTCGTTGAAGGCGATGTGACCGTTGCCGCCGATGCCCAACAGCTGCAGGTCGACTCCGCCGGCCTTCTTGATCTCGTCCTCATACCACTGGCAGAAGGCTGTGATGTCCGGCGCCATGCCTTGCGGCACATGGACCTTGCTGGGGTTGGCGTTGATGGATTTGAAGAGATTGTCCCACATGAAGTAGTGGTAGCTCTGGTCATGTTCTGGTGGGAGGCCGACGTACTCATCGAGATTGAACGTAGTGACTTTGGAGAAATCGAGGCCCTCGTTCTTGTGAAGCCGGATCAGTTCCTTGTACGTGCCAACTGGCGTGCTACCGGTAGCCAAACCGAGGACGCAGTTTGGTTTGCGGCGAACGACATCGGCGATGAGTGCTGCGGCCAGCGCGCTCATCTCTTCGTAGGTATTCTTGATAACGACTTCCATGTTCGGTGTCTCCTCCTGTTGCCGTGCTGTTGTGATTCGCTGACTGCGATACCTCGTGCCCTTCCCTGAGATTGCTATCTCCGCACGACGGTGCGGAGCGATCCGCGTCCCGCTGCGGATGGGCTGGTGCTACTTTCGCGTCTCCGTCCGATGGTCTGGAGCGGATGACAGTGGTGCTTATGCTTTGATTCCGACTGCCTGGCCCTGAGGAAAACAGGAAAGCAGAACGGCGGGATTGGCTCGTATTGTATGCAGCCGGGGGGTGTTGTCAAGAGGGGGCGTCAGGTTTACTGGCGAAGACGCGGGTAGTTGGCGGAGCCAGTGAGCAGACGCAGGACATGAGAACCAGACGTCTGACGTGGACAGTTGGCGGTGGCGTTGTCTGCAGACGAATGATCAGGATGCTTGTCATAACGTAACGTCTGCCGACCGAGCGAGCAAACTGCTTCCGTCTGCCCACTAGCTAGGCGTACTGCATACGTCTAAGGTTCGAATGTTTGCCTCCTACGTCTGCATCTCGTGGCTCGCGTCTTGCACGTTGTCGTTACCCTAATAAGGACTTAAACTTATTGTTGACGAAGCTTTTTTTGAATGTTATATTTCTTCATAACAAAAGGAGGAAGTTTCATGTCTGCTGCATCAAGTGTACCAGCAACGCCTTATGGTCATTTCTCTGAGAATTGTCGTGAATATGTCATTACCCGTCCTGATACGCCTCGTCCGTGGTTCAACTACCTCTTCAACGATCGATTCCACGCCATCATCTCGCAAGGCACCGGCGGGTTCAGCTACTACATTGATCCGAAGTACAATCGTCTGATCCGGTACGACCACATTTCCTCCGACCAACCAGGACGCTACCTCTATATCCGGGATCTCGATAGCCAGGATGTTTGGACGCCGACATGGCAACCGATGCGCAAGCCGTTGGATGCGTGGGAGTGTCGCCACGG
>Ga0247727_10002749_pt1 | contig 39755 bp, 41 predicted proteins | sample WisWelCaveWW1625_FD_202498 | JGI IMG/M metagenome (GOLD analysis project Ga0247727, IMG submission 202498) | Biofilm microbial communities from Wishing Well Cave, Virginia, United States - WW16-25 | ecosystem: Environmental > Aquatic > Deep subsurface > Groundwater > Cave microbial mat | place... | reverse complement strand
AGATCTTGAAGGGCAGCGGCCGGTTCTGCCAGTCGAGGGAGTGGCCGCCCGCGCGCACGCTCTGGTAGGAGTGCGTTGTCCCGTCGTGGTACGTCCAGGTGGCCGATAGGTCGCGGTTCATGCTCCAGCAGCGGCGGGCCGCCCAAGACCGTGATGGCGAGCGGGCTGGGCCGTCACTATACTATAGCCGCCGGCGTTCGACGCGCGCCGGACCCGTACGAGTCATTCCAGCCCCAGCGAGGTGATCCAATGCAGGCCGCCGCGGCCGTCACGCAGCACGAGGACTGGCGGGAGGCGCTCGCCGAAGCGCTCGCCGAGATCGCGCCGTTCCGGGCCGGCGGCGCCACGACCGACTTGGCGCTGCTCTTCGCCAGCCAAGCCTACGCTGCCCAGTTCCCGGAGTTGGTCGCGCGCACCCGTGAGGCGACCGGGGCGCGCGTGCTCGTCGGCTGCTCCGGCCAGGGCGTGATCGGCCCCAGGCGCGAAATCGAAGGGGAGCCGGCGCTAACGTTGCTCGTCCTCTCGCTGCCGGACGCACGGCTGGCGCCACTGCACCTCACTCAGCAAGATCTGGAGCGCCTGGAAACGCCCGAATCGTGGCGCGGGCACAGCGGGGTCGCCCCGGACGACGTCAACGCCTGGCTGCTCCTGGCCGACCCGTTCACGCTCGACGTCGAGGGGCTGATGGCCGCGCTCTCCAGTGCCTACCCCAGCGCACCGCTGGTCGGTGGCATGGCCTCGGGCGACCCGACGGCGCGGCGCACGCACGTCTTCCTCAACAGCGACGTGTACGAGGCGGGCGCGGTGGCGCTCGCCCTCGGCGGTCCGTTCGCGCTGCGCACCGTCGTCTCCCAGGGCTGCACGCCCATCGGACAGCCGTGGACGGTCACCGGCGCTCGCGGCCAGGTCGTCGAGACCATCGCAGGCCGGCCGGCGATGGAGGTCCTGATGCAGACGCTCGAGGAGCTGCCGTCTGGCTTGCAGGAACGCGCGCGCAGCAATCTCCTGGTCGGCCTGGCGATGGACGAGTACCGCGAGGAGTTTGGCCGCGGTGACTTTCTCATCCGGAACCTCCTAGGCGGCGACCGCGAGAGTGGCGCGTTGACGGTGAGCGCGCTGCCGCGCGTCGGCCAGACCGTCCAGTTCCAGCTGCGGGACGCCGAGGCCGCTGACGAAGACCTGCGCCTGCTGCTGGAGCGCGAGAGGCTCTTCCTGGGCGACACGCGTCCGGTAGCCGGTGTGCTCTGGTCTTGCAACGGGCGGGGCACGGGTCTGTTCGGTAGCCCCGATCACGACGCGCGCACGGTCGCCAGCGTCCTCGGTCCCGTGCCGCTCGCCGGCTTCTTCTGCAACGGCGAGATCGGGCCGGTGGGAGGGAGGAGCTTCCTGCACGGCTTCACGGCCAGCATGGTGCTCTTCACGCCAGCAGATGGCACCCCGGGGTTCCCGCCCGAAACCCACGCGCCCTGCTGAACATCTCGTCGTATGCGTTTCGCCGTCGCGCTTGATCGCCTCCCTCCCGCCCCAAGTCCGGCCAGACGGGCTCCGGTGCTGTGAGGGGTCTCTCCGCCAGCCCAGGTGTCCCTACGCGGTCAGCTCGCGGGCCAAGGTCTCGAAATCTCGGGTCGCTAGGCCCAACCCTAGGGCGCGGCCGACGGCGCCGAGGGCGGTGTGTCGTCAGCGAGGACCCCCAGGTAGGCGCGCCAGCGCTCCTGGAGGCGCCGCTCGGCCATGACCTCGTCCTGCACGCCGAAGGCCGGGGCCACGCCCGCTTGCGGTTCGACCCGGCGTTGCCGCTCCCGCGCGCGACAGCGCCAGTGTCGAGCACGACGGCGAGCTTGGCACCGTCCGTTAGCGAGGCGTGCATGTGCTGCCACTCAGCCCCAATCAGCGCTGGCCGACGGTGGGTGGCACATCCCAAAGGGGCCGTGCGCGTTTTTCGCGAGCGATATGGGACCAGCGGGCGCTCTTTGGGATGTAGAAGCGGACGAGGCCATGGTCGTCCCAACGCTAACCTGACCAGCTTCGGCGACACCGCCTCCGGCTGGGAGCACACCACCCAGGCGTACTCCAGGATGCTCCAGGCGTTCTTCGGGACGCTAGGCAAGCCGCCGGACGAGGTGACCGGCCCGGAGGTCTTCGCCTGGGCGCACGGGCCAGGGCCCACCCCGCGCAGCCTGGAGCGAAGGAGAACCGAAGCTGGCGGCGGGTGGCCGAGGCGATCGGGGTGTGAGAGCAGCCTATACCACGCTTCGCTCGGCTTCGTCGGATGGGAGGGTTGGTCTTCAAGTTGGGGTGATTTGACCACTTACGCCGGACAATCCACCGACTCTTTCGGCCCCGGTCTTGTGTTGATAGACCCTTTGCCCTGTGCTCCCTGAGTGTTGCCGTGCTGCTACTAACAATCGCGCTGCTCGTCTTAGGCTCCGCGTTTTAGGAAGTAGCCCCCGCCGGCGTTTCGCGTGCTCTTGGAGGGAGCGCTGCGCCGCACAAGACGCGCCGCCTGCTTGGTGCTTGGGCCCGAGCAGGCGGCGAAGTGGTGGAGTTGGTGGAGACGGGGGAGGCCCCACCTCCAATATCTCCACCACCCGAATCGTATCCGCGGGCGGCGGCCTGAGGCTACCTCGTACGCGATCTTGTGGCGGGAGGCGGCGTGAGCGATGGTCGCAGCGTCGCCCCTCCCGTCCTGGCCGCAGCTCTGGGAGCAGGTTCGCCCTCACCTTGAGCTGAAGGGCGCGGGCCAGCCAGATTCGCAGGGCTGGCTCTGGGCGCGCTGCGTCGAGCCGCAGAAGCACACGCACGGCGACGCCCAGTTCAGCCTACGGATCAATGTAAAGACTGGCGGCGTCTGCTGCATGTTCCCAAGGCTGCCCCATCGGCCCGAACCTGAACCAGCTGGCCGAGCGCCTGGGCGTGAACGGACACGCAGGCGTGGAGGACGACGACCCGGTACGCCGGCTGGCACGTGAGCGCCTCCTTCCTGAGGACGCCTTGCGTGAGAAATACGGCGTCACTGCCGTACGCGGCGCCTGGGCCCTTCCGGTCGACGACCCAGACGCCAAGGGACACGCCCACATGAAGCGCGACCCAGCGCGCTGGCTGGACGAGAGGGCGCCAAAGAACTACTGGCCGAAGAACTCTCGTGTCAGGGCGAAGGACCTCGTCTACGGACTCAGCCACGTCGAGCGCGGCACCGAGAGCGCGTACATCGCCGCTGGTGAAATCGACTGCATCACGCTCTTGGAGGCGCGCTACGCGGCGGTGAGCTTCCTCGCCGGCGAAGGCACGACGCCGAGCGCCAAGGCAATCGGCAAGCTGCACGAGCACGGCATCCGCGCCGTCTTCATCGTCTACGACGTGGATGAGGCAGGCGCAAAGGGTGCGGCAGAGTTCGCCGCCGCCTGCGCGCATGCTGGCCTCCGAGCGCACGTCGTCCGGCTGCCCGACGACCTGGGCGAGAAGGGTGACATCAACGACCTCTGGCGGCGCTGCGGCGGGGACCGCGACCAGTTCGTCGCCGCCCTCGGCACCTGCCCGGTCGAGCAAGTGGAGCCGACGTCCGCCGGCGATCCAGCCGAGCGCCGTCCTCTCGTCAGCGTGCTCGCGGACTTCCTCGCCAAGGATTGGGGTGCCGGCGAGCCCATCGTCGAAGGCTGGTTGTCCACCGGGGATATCGCGTGGCTCTACGGCCAGGTGGGCAATGGGAAGACGCTCGAGGCGTCCGAGTTCGCGCTCGCCGTCGGCACCGGTCGACGCCTCTTCGATCGCTTCCCCACCACCCAGGGCACAGTACTCATAGTGGAGGAAGACTGCCATCCCCAGAAGCTTCAGCGATACCTAACCACGCTGACGGAAGCGTACGCGGTCGACGACGCGCCGGTGTTCATCTGGGAGCGCCAGTTCCTCCGCCTCGACGACGAAGAATCGGCGAACGCCTTCTTCGACGAGGTGCTTCGCCTACGGCCGAGACTTATTATCCTGGATGCCTTCCTGGATCTCCATTCGGGTGACGGATTCACTGGACGTGAGCTGCGGCCGATTCTGGACCGCATCGCCACCCTACCCCAACTGCTGCCATGCGCGGTTCTCGTCCTAGACCACACGCGAAAGGAGGAGACCGGGAAGAAGAAGGGTGCCGTCGATCCGATCGACGCCCTCTACGGCGGGCGGATGAAGTCAGCGGTGGCCGACAAGATGATCTTCACGCGACGGATTTCTGAGGTGCCGCTTCGCTTCGAGGTCTCGATGCCGAAGACACGCGACGAGCCTCGCGCTCCCGTTTGCATCGCGTTCAACGGAGACGACGGGTTCACCATGGACGAGGTCCCTACGACCCTGACGCCCTCGGCGCAGACTGTCTTGCAGTGGGCGCGGCGCCAGCCTGAGGATGCGACCTTCACGAAAGCCGCGATCGTCGCTGGTGCCAACGTTTCGCTGAGGGCAGTGAACGGCGCGCTGGGCGAACTCAAGTACAATCGCCTGCTTCTGGATGCGGGTAAGCAAGGCAAAGCCAACCTCTACTGTCTGGCGGCCTGGAGCCAACAAGACAATCGCGCCAAGAGCGAGTCGCCGACTCCTGGGCGGCAGGCCATGCTGAGCGACTTGGTAGCCGGAGGCGTGCACCAGGACAGCGGCGGCGTGGACTGAGATGCTTGCGCCAAGTGTGCAACGAAGTGTGCAACCGGCCTCCAACTGTGCAAGTGTGCAGCACCTATGCAAGACGCCTCCTGCACACCTCCTTAGATACGAACGCGCTACCTGTGCGAGAAGTGTGCAAGTGTGCAAGCAAACCGCCCCCTTAAGGGGGGGTGGGCGGATTTGCACCGTTCGCTCCTCTGCGTGGGTGGAGGCAGTCCGTGACGCTTGATCCCACCCTGTGGCGCCTCATCCGCTGCGTCGCGTGCGGCCGGCGCGCCGACCACGCTTTGGAGCTGCTGCTGCCGATCCCGCGCGGCAAGCTGACGCCGATCGTTGTCGGGTTCTGCGCCCAGCACTACAAGCAGGCCCAGCGAACACCTCAGTGGAAGGAGCTCCGCGTCGTGCAGGCTGAGGCGCTGGAGCCCAGGGGCGTGGGGTGATGCAGTCCGCAGTCGCGTATAGGTCTAGCCCCATAAGACAGCGCCGCACGGCGAGCGACATGGCCGACCTGCGCTCGACGATCTACCGGATCGTGGCCCAAGAGCGCCCCATGACCGTGCGCCAGGTCTTCTACCAGCTCGTCAGCATGGGCGCCATCGCCAAGACCGAGCAGGAGTACAAGTCGACGGTGGTGCGCCTGTTGGGCGAGATGCGCCTCGCTGGCGAGCTGCCCTTCGGCTGGATCGCCGACAACACCCGCTGGATGCGCAAGCCCCGCACCTACTCGTCGCTGGAGGTGGCGCTGCGCCGGACGGCTGAGAGCTACCGTCGGGCGGTCTGGGACTACCAGGACGTGTACGTGGAGGTCTGGCTGGAGAAGGACGCGCTGGCTGGCGTGCTTTACGAGGTGACCGAGGAGTGGGATGTGCCGCTCATGGTGACCCGCGGCTATCCGAGCCTGAGCTACCTGCATGAGGCAGCCGAGATGATCGCCTACGAGGACAAGCCCGCGTACCTGTACTACTTCGGCGACCACGACCCCTCCGGCCTGGACATCCCGCGCAACGTAGAGACGAGGCTCCGGGAGTTCGCCCCCGGCGCGGAGATTCACTTCAAGCGCGTGGTGGTCACGCGTAAGCAGATCGCCGCGTGGCGGCTGCCGACGCGACCAACGAAGCGCACAGACTCGCGGAGCAAGGGCTTTCGCGGCGGGAGCGTGGAGGTCGACGCCATCCCGCCTGATCGGCTGCGGCAGCTCGTGAGCGACTGCATCACTCAGCACGTCGATCGGGACACGCTGTCCCGACTTCAGTACGTGGAGAAAGAGGAGCGGCGCATCCTCGCCTGGCTCACGCCCGAGAAGGTACGGGAGGCCTACGAGACGAAGTCAGAGGAGGAGGGAGCGTGATGCCACGTAGCAGGGGGTCATCCCTATCGAACCAGGGGGCGAGGAGGGAGCCATGACGACCGAGACGCCAGAAACCCTGGTCGACGTGAGCCCGCGCTGCTGGCGCTGCGCCCGGAAGCTGGGCGAACGGCTGACGCGGCCGTGGGAGGTCACCTGCACCAGGTGCAAGGCGAAGAACGTCAGAGGGACGGGCGCGCGCGACGAGGAAGGCGAAGCCGTCTAATCAGCGCTATCAGGCGATAGTGCGTATCGGGCCGGGACGGCGAGCCGAAGTGCTAGCGTCCGCCCTGGGGAGGGGTACTAGGGCGTGACCGAGTACGAGTAAGAGCGGACCGCGCTGCGTCAGATTGCGCCAATGCTACGCCGGAGGGTGGAACGAGGGACAGGCAGGTGCCCGCAGGGAGCTGACAGGGCCGTAACACCTACCACCTTCGTTGCGTCCTCCGGGCAGCATCGAGATTGAGCGGAGCGGCAGGCACAGACGTGACCCGACGAGGGAGTGCAGCTGCTCCGAGGGCGCCGTCACTCGCTACCAGAAGCGGCTGTCGGGGCCGCTGCTCGACCGCATCGACATCTTCGCCGAGGTGCCGCGCGTCGACTACGAGAAGCTGGCGGCGAACACCGGCGGCGAGTCTTCGGGAACGATCCGAGAGCGGGTGTCCCACGCGCGCCGCGTCCAGGCCGAGCGGTTCGCCGGCAGCCGGTTCGTCTGCAACGTCGAGATGACGCCGGCCGAGGTGCGTCGCTACTGCCAGGCGGCGCTGGACGAGCAGGCGCAGTCGCTCCTGCGGCTGGCGATGACCCAACTCTCGCTGTCGGCGCGCTCGTTCCACCGCGTGCTGAAGCTCGCCCGCACGATCGCCGACATGGCGGGATCGGAGCGCATCGTGTCGGCCCACGTTGCCGAGGCGGTTCAATACCGGCAGCGCGTGCTGGGCTAGACCGCACCGGCCTTGGCCGGGCTGCCTACTCTGCTAGAGTCGGCCGCAACTTGACACTAGGTCGGCATGGTGCGCGGGGGGCCTTACCCAAACACCGGAATGATCTCCTCGGAGAACCGGAGGAGACTCTTCGCATGGCGGAGCTGGAAGACGATGATTTCCTCTGCTCCCGCAGCGACCTGGCGTTCGATGCCGGCCCGGACGTCCGGTGCGGAGCCAAAGATCCCACGCTATCTCGCCATATGGATGGCCGGCTCCCCGCTGCGATGGCGCGTTGCGATAGAATGAGGTGACGACTGATCTGGTTCTCGTGGCCCCCGTGCCCACCGCCTAGCGCGGACCTCGTGCCCACCGTGGCCCCAAACGAAAGGGGCCTTTCTCTTGGGCAGCGTCGCAGCCGTTCTCGCGGGGCAGCAGCCGTGGCACATCGAGGCGGGCCACGTCGTCGACGTGCTTCGCGTGCTCCCGACGCCAGCGTCCACTGCGCCATCACCAGCCCGCCCTACTTCGGCCTGCGCGACTACCATCTGGCGCCGCAGGTCTGGGGCAGCGCGCCGGATTGCGAGCACGCTTGGGAGGAGCACCACGTCTACACCGACAGCCCGTCGCGCACCGGCAAGGAGCGGCTCGGCTTCCACGACGCCGGCGTCACCAGGAAGCAGCGCTGGCACACCTACGACAGGTGCTGCGCGTGCGGCGCCTGGCGCGGCTCGCTCGGCGCCGAGCCGACGCCCAGCCTCTACGTCGGCCACCTGGTCGAGGTCTTCCGCGAGGTGCGCCGCGTCCTGCGGCCCGACGGCACCTGCTGGCTGGTCATCGGCGACTCGCACGCAGGGAGCTGGGGCGACTACGTCGCGCCGGGCTCGACCAAGCACGGCTCCAAGCAGGCGACGAGCCGCTGGCAGCGCCCAGGCTACGAACAGGCGAAACACCACACCAGGCCGCCCACCGCCAACCACACCAGCTTCGGCCTGAAGAAGAAGGACCTGATCGGCATCCCCTGGCGGGTGGCGTTCGCGCTGCAGGCGGACGGCTGGTGGCTGCGCTCGGACATCGTCTGGTGGAAGCCCAACCCGATGCCGGAGTCGGTCAAGGACCGCCCGACGCGCTGCCACGAGTACGTCTTCCTGCTCTCGAAGTCTGCCCGCTACTTCTACGACTCCGACGCGATCCGTGAGCCGCACAAGCCCGACAGCCACAACCGCGACCCGAACGCCAACCCAGGCCGCCAGGCGTTCGTGGGCGTGAAGGCGAAGGAGTACGCCAAGAACGGCGGCAAGCCCCACCGGGTCATGGCGATGCGCGGCTGGGCGAAGGGCGGGCGCAACAAGCGGACGGTCTGGCAGGTCGCGGCGCGCCCCTACCGGGGAGCGCACTACGCCACCTACCCGGTGGAGCTCGTCACGCCGTGCGTGCTCGCCGGCGCGCCCGAAGGCGGCGTGGTGCTCGATCCGTTCGCAGGGAGCGGCAGCACGATCATCGCGGCGCTGCGCCACGGGCGGCGCGCGATCGGGATCGACCTGAACGACGAGTACGTGGCACAGGCGTCCGACCGCGTCGTCCAAGACGCGCCGCTGCTCAATCGCCAGGAGCTCGTCACGCCGTGCGTGCTCGCCGGCGCGCCCGAAGGCGGCGTGGTGCTCGATCCGTTCGCAGGGAGCGGCAGCACGATCATCGCGGCGCTGCGCCACGGGCGGCGCGCGATCGGGATCGACCTGAACGACGAGTACGTGGCACAGGCGTCCGACCGCGTCGTCCAAGACGCGCCGCTGCTCAATCGCCAGGAGGCGACCGCATGAAGACGAATCCGCCGACGATCCAGATCGAGCACGTCCCAATCGACGCCCTGAGGCCCGATCCGGTCAACCCGCGGCGCATCTCCGACGCCGAGCTGGAGGCGCTCACCCGCAGCATCCAGCAGTTCGGGCTGGTCGACCCGGTCATCGCCTGACGCGATGACGGAATAGTGATCGGCGGCCACCAGCGGCTGCTCGCCGCCCGCAAACTCGGCCTGGCGACCGTGCCCGTCGTCTACGTCGACCTCTCGCAGGAGCAGGCGCGGCTCCTCAACCTGGCCCTGAACAAGATCTCCGGCTCCTGGGACGACGAGCTGCTCGCCCGGATGGTGGCCGACCTCTCGTCGGTTGCAGACCTCGACCTCGGCCTCTCCGGTTTCAGCGAGGACGAGCTGGGCAAGCTCCTGAAGTCCCTCGACGGCCGCGAGCGGCGGGAGCGCCCGGAGTCCTTCGACCTAGACGCCGCCTTGGAGGAGGCGCGGGCGACCGGCGGCGTCTCTCGGGGTGACCTGTGGGCCTTGGGCCCGCACCGCCTCCTCTGTGGCGACGCCGCCGACACGGGCGACGTGGCGCGCCTGGTGGGCGACCGGCGGGCGGCGCTGGCCTTCACCGACCCGCCCTACAACGTTGCCCTGGGCGACCACGGCGGGCAGCAGCGGGGCCAGCGTAAGCGCCGGCTCCAGAACGACGCCCTGCCGCCCGAGCAGTGGGAAGCCTTCTGCCGCGCCTGGGCCAAGCACCTCCTCGACCACACCGACGGGGCGGTCTACGTCTGGATGGCGATCCAGTACTTCCCCACGATCCTGCGCGTCTTCGAAGAGCAGGGCGGGCACTGGTCGGACACGCTGATTTGGGCGAAGGATCGCTTCGTGCTGGGACGGGCTGACTACCAGCGCCAGTACGAGCCGATCTTCTACGGCTGGCGGGAAGGGGCGAAGCGGCAGTGAGCGGGTGGCCGGGACCAGGGAAACCTCTGGACGATCTCCCGTCCGGGGGACTCGCCCTTGCACCCGACGATGAAGCCGCTGGAGCTGGTCGAGCGGGCGCTGGAGAACAGCAGCCGGCCGGGCGACGTCGTCCTCGACCTCTTCCTGGGCAGTGGGACGACGCTGATCGCCTGCGAACGGACCGGGCGGGTCTGCCTGGGCCTCGAAATCGACCCCCACTATTGCCGGATAGCGCTGGCCCGTTGGGAGTCGTTCACGGGCCAGAAGGCGGAAAGATGCGCGACCTAAGCCAGATTCGCTTGACTTCCCGGCCCGACAGAGTGATGTATCGCTCTACAAAAACGAAGGAGGTGCTTGATGGCACTCAGCAACAGGAACCTGGAGCCGGGGACGGTCCTGGCAGCCCGGTACAAGAAGCAGGGGTACCGGTGCGAAGTGGTAGCCGGGGAAGACGGCAAGCCCCGCTACCGGCTGGCGGACGGGCGGGAGTACGGGACGCCGTCGGCGGCGGCGAGCGCGGTGATGGGCGGCACGGCGGCGAACGGCTGGCGCTTCTGGAGCCTGGAGGGCGACCTGCCCGAGGCCAGCGAGCCGAAGGCCAAGCGCGCGAAGGCGGCGCCGAAGGCGAAGCCCTCCGCGAAGGCGAAGGGCGGCACCAAGGCGAAGGGCGGCGCGAAAGCGAAGGCCAAGACCGCGTCGAAGGCAAAGGGCGGGCGCAAGGCAGCAAAGGCGCCCAAAGCCAGCGCGAACGGGTCCCGCCCGGTGACCTGCGGCGACTGCGGACAGGAGTTCCCCAGCTCGCGGGCGGCGTCGGCGCACATGCGAGACGAGCACGGCTCGGTGGAGGCGCAGCCCGGCCCGGTGGCGTAGCGATCGGCGGAGCTCTACATCCAGCGGTGGGCGCTACGGGCGCCTGCCGCTCTTCTGTCGTGATAAGCAACGCCTTTTCATAAGCAGAGCTTATGGATGCTTATCGATGCTTATGGCCGAGCGAACCTGTAACGGGGTAAACGAGAGCGGCGAGCGGTGCCGTCAGGCCCCCCTGCGCGACGCCGAGTTCTGCTTCTGGCACGACCCCGACCACGCGACGGAAGCCGCCGAGGCCAGGCGACTCGGCGGGATGCGCCGGAAGAAGGAGCGGACGCTCCAGGGCGCCTACGACGTCGAGGGCTTCGAGGACGTGGAGCAGGTGCGCCGGCTGGTGACGATCTCGGTCGTCGACGCCCTGGCCCTGGAGAACTCGATCGCCCGCTCGCGGCTGCTGCTCTCGGCGGCGCTAGCCAGTGCCAAGCTGCTAGAGGTGGGCGAGCTCGACGAGCGGCTCAGCGCGCTGGAGGCGGCGGTCAAGCCGCGCCTGCAGACGCCCTTCGGGCCGAAGCGGAGGTGGCGGCGGTGACGGCGCTCGCTCGCCGGCTGGACCAACTGGAGAACCTCCTCGTGGAGCAGGAGCGCCAGATCCGCCTCGTCTCCGAGCGGACGGGCAGACCGCTGACCGAAGTCCGCAGGCGCGTGCGCCGCATCGACCGGCGCCTGCGCGAGCTCCAGGCGGGCGGCCTCTCGCTGGAGGCGGCGATCCGGCGACGGGCCGAGGAGCAGGGCATGGACCCGGACGTGATCCTGGCGCGAGTCGAGGAGCTGTGCCGCGATCAGCGGGCGCTTGGGTGAAGGTTGGGGAGACGGCGATGAAGAGCTTCGAGACGCGCGTCAAGGGCCTCTACGATGGGCTGACCGCCAAGGAGCGGGCGCTCCTGGTGCTCCGCTCCCAGAGGGAGGACAAGGAGGAGGAGCCGGGCTGATCGTGTTGCTGCGGTCTGACTGATCAGTCGGTTGACGCGAGCCGGAGCAGTTCGCGCGCCTGCTCCACGCCGACGGCCGGGATTTGTGCCGGGTCGATGAGGCCCACCTGGACGAGCAGACTCGCCTGGTCCCAGTAGATGTGCTCGTGAGCGACCTTCCCCTTCGCGAACTTCATCACGACGACGTGCGGCAGCTCGACGTGCTTTCCGGTGGGCGCCACGCCCGGGAGCATGTATTCGATCTCGCGGTCGTGAGTGAAGGTGAGCAAGAGTTCGTCGACGACCCGGTCTTCGCCTACCGTGCGGGAGATAGGCACGACTTGCGTGTCGTCGGGCATCTTTCCGATGAACTTTTCGCTGTAAAAGCGCTTCACGTCCTCGCGGCCGACGCCACCGATGGTCATGGGGACGTTCCAGACGTACGGTTCGTTGACCATGGTCTGCATCGTTGCTTCCACGTCCTTCTGCTCGAACTCGAGGCGGACATGCTCATCGAAGATGGCGCCTAGATCGACGGTTCCCATGTCTTCAATCCTCCTTTACTTCTGTGAGTGTAGCATCGCGCGCGTGGCAGCGTAGCACACGAGTCGCCAGCCCTTCGAGGCCACCGTCATCTGAAAAGTGCCAGGGCCGCCAGCTCACGATCAACGTGGGCTCCTTCTACGACTGGCTGGGGCAGGAGCCGCCGGTCGGCCCGGAGCGGGGCGTCGGGTTTGACGTCGTGCCCGACGACCAGGCCGCAGACGTGGAGCTGCGCCGGGAGGCGCGACGGCGGGCCTTCGAGGAGTTGGAGCGGGCGCCCGGCCTGGCGGCGCTGTTCCATCCTGAGTTCTGGCCGGAGGCGGTCAGGCCGATGATGGCGCTCCAACCGGCGGGAAAGCTGGACGAGCTGGTCACGCTGCACAAGGGCATCCTGCGCGAGGGCGTCGAGACGCAGTGGCGCCAGCTGCGAGCCATCGAGCTACTGGTGGCCGAGGCGCAGGAGGCGTTCGACGGCGAGGACCCCTGCCTGCCGGACGTGCGCCACACGCTCGACCATACGAGGGAGCAGCTCGTGGACATCCACGAGAGTCTGCAATCCTACGTCGAGCCGTTCGACCTGCCGGAGCCGGATGAGGACGAGGTGGCGCAGCTGCGGGCGCTGGCGGAGCGGCCCGGGGTTAGCGGCGGCGACCTACCGCTGCGCCTTCTGCCGCCCTCACGGAGGGCCAACCCCTCGGGCGGTCAACCCTGCGGCATCGCTAGCCATCGCTACGAGGTCATAGCGGTAGAAGTCATCCCGCCGCGAGAGGTGGTGGGCCTTCAACTGAGGCTGCGGCGCAGGGCCTCCATTGAATCGGGAAGGCGCGGATTGCTACTGAGGGCGAGCTGAACTTGTTCCTTGATCGTAAGGGGGCGATTCCTCTCAGGGAATACGTCCGCGTTCACTGAGAAGTGGCCACGCTTCCTCCTGGAACTGATCATCCCGTCCTTTTCCAAATCGCGCAGGGCGAAGATCACTTCTGTTTCTGACGCGGACACATCTTTGGCAATCTGGCGCGCTGTAGAATCCGGGTGTTCTGCAACATGGAGCAGCACCCTCGACCTAGCTGCCGTCATCGCTCCAGCAAGGGCCGCAAGCCAATTGACGATGTCCTGGATGCTCATTCCTGGCAGCGATTCGTGACTGAAGCCCCTATCCCAGTTTGTCCTGTACCGATTGCTGCGGCCAATCTTCTCTTTGGTGATGAACCCTTCCCTGGCCAGGTCTCGCACGACGCCGTAGGCAACCTGCTCCTTGATGCCGAGGTGCGCCGCGATCTCGGGAACGGTCTCGTCGCCGCCACCGAGGAGGATCTGGAGCAGTACCAAGCCGTGGTTGGTGATGAGCTTGACTTCGCGCATCGCGTTCCTCCGAAATCATAGCGGCAGAGGCCATCGAAAAACAAGTGGTGAATATATATGCTTCTTGACAAGCATATGTTACTTCAGTACAATCGGGCGGACTGGTGGCTGTGCTGGATCGGCCCGGGGCCGAATCACTGCGGGCGCAGTCTCGGAGAGAAGATGCGCACGGGAGGCAGGGAGTGCACCCACAGCTCGACTTTGGACTGAGGGCGGGCCCGGCGGTTGCCAAGGGTCCTGCAGTCGGTGACGCCCTTCTTTCAGGGCCCCCAGCGCAATCAGCGCGCCTTGTCGCTGCGTCTCCTCGAGAAATTCTGTCCCTGGGGCTTGACACCCCAGACAGCCTTAGATTAGACTGTCTGAGTAATGAACTCCGAGCTTCTTCGCGGCAATCTCGAGCTCATGGTTCTCAGCATTCTCAGGGATGGGCCTGCCCACGGGTACGCCGTCATCAAGGAGCTGCGGACTCGGAGCGCCGGCTCTTTCAAACTGCCGGAGGGCACGGTCTACCCGGCTCTGTACCGGCTGGAGCGAGCAGGCCTAGTCGTGGGCAGGGACGACGAGGATGGTCAGCGCAAGCGCCGGGTCTATCGCATCAGCCGTCGGGGCCTAGGGGCGTTGAGTGACAAGCGCGAACAGTGGGAAGCGTTCGCGCATTCGGTTCGCCTAGTGCTGGGGGAGGCGTAGGATGCTGAGCGGGAAGTCGATCTGTAGTTTGTTCAAGGGCTACTCGGAGCAGAGCGGAGGAGGTGGCGGCGCTCCCGCCGGAGACACCCAAGCGAGACGTCGCTGGCGGCCGTGGCTTCGTCGTGGCTCGGAGTGCCGGGTACGCTCGGCTGCCCGTCAAGAGCCGGGTGCGATAGAGGAATGGTTGGTTCAGTACAAGAGGTACCTTGGGAACCAGGTCCTCACGGACGACGAGCACGCTCGCGCCTTGGCCGATGCCGAGGAGTACCTGTGCGAAGAAGCCGCCTGCAATCGCGAAAGCGGATTCCCGCCTGCGGAGGCCGAGCGCCGTGCGGCGGCTCGGTTCGGCTCTGCCCGCTTGCTCGCCGCGAGGTGTGGGCATGCGCTTGCCCCGAAGTTGTCGCTCACAAGCGTGCTCCTTCGATGGTACTTGTACGGGGCTCTCCTCGTCGGCGTTTTCCTGATCGAGGAGGCGATCGTCGGCTTCCTTAGCGAAACCCTGCTTGCCCTAGGTGTTGGCGCTTGGCCGGCTCCCGCCGAGATGTGCGCCAAGGAACCCACGCCAGACTGCTATGAATTCTGGAGCTCCATGAACTCGGGATTCTGGGGCTTCATAGGCGCCTCCACGATTGCCATTCTTGGGGCGTGGATCGCAGGGATGCACTGGCTCCTACTTCGCTACAACACCAGGGGTCGGGCCGACTACTCAGCACCGAGCCGCGCATACTTGCTGCTCGCGACGCTGCTGTTTGGCTTGCTCACCCTTGCATCGGTGGCAAGCATCTTCGTGGCTGCCGTCGTTGGGGCCGACGGCTGGGTCGCGCATGACGTCTCAGGGAGCATTGTGTCGGCGGCCCTTGCGACGTTGTATGCGCGCGCTACTCTTGCTCTGTGGCGAAGCCGTCCACGACGCTTGCCTCCGAGGGGGTTCGCCTAGTGCGTCGCAGGCACGAGTCGGGATGCTTATGACGGGCAGTTCACAGCGGGGGGAATACGCATGGAACCGCGTGGGAGTCTACCGTACGACGTTGAGGCAGCTCTGAAACAGGCGCGCGCCCTCATGGATGCCGGACGCATCGAGGATGGGCTCGAAAAGTACTTTGGACTGGTGACCAGCGCAGACGACGCGATCGTGAAGGCCGGCGTCTTCCTTGACGCTGCCACTCGTTTGTCCTGGTACGGCCACCGCGACAGGGCCATTCCCTTCCTGGAGGAGGCCTTACGGCACTGCCGCGATCGAAGATCCCTCGTGTCTGTGGCTGCACAGCTCGAGCTGGGCAGCTGCCTCTTGTGGACCGACAGGATGGAAGAAGGCTCTCGACTCATCTTCTTCGCGGCAGCGGCCGCCAAGGAATCCGGCGATCCTCTGCTGCTGTGCTTGGCAGCGCTTGCGAGGGCGGAGCAATTGGCCCATGGGGGGGATGCAGAGGAAGCGGCGCTAACCTACGAGAGCGGGGCGCACCTAGCCCTCAAGGTGGATGATCAGCGACTGGTTGCGTGCACCCAACGGTTGGCGGCCCTCTGCTTCCACCGAGCGTCGACCCATCGGTTTCAGGTAGCTCGCCTCGACAAGGCACTTGAGTTCTCCAGTCTTGCCCTGGAACAGGCCGAGTGCGCTCGCGACCTCCCGCACCTCATGAAAGTGCGCAGCTTCCGCTGCATGCTCTTTTGGACGCGGGGCGAGTGGCGGCTGCTTCGAGTCGAACTCGAGGAAGCCAGCGACGTGCGCAGGTCGCTCCTTCAGCTTCCGAACGAAGCGTTCCTCCACACGTCGTCCGACCTGGCGTATCGGGCGTGGGTGGGAGATGCCGACACGTTGGAGCGGGCACTTGGAGAACTGCCTGGCACCGTGTTTCCTCACCCGATCTTCGAACCCGCTCGCTGGATACTGGCCGTCAAGGGGAGGGCTCTCCAGGGACGGCTCCCGGAGGCCAGGCACATCCTCGCGGTAAACGCCAGCAGCATCCCTCCCCGGCCGCCCTCTGGTCACTTCGACGCCTGGCTCCAGGCAGCCTTCCACCTCCTCTCCTGCTATTGCGACGTTGAGGACGAGAAGGGCGCTATGAGGTGGTATGGGCTACTCGCGCCGTACGGCGATCGACTCGTGCCGCACACGTTCCCCGCCCTGGAGTTGGGTCGGGCCGAATCTCTCTGTCGCAAATGGACGGACGCCTCGGAGTGGCTCTCCAAAGCTCGGGAGCTCACGGAGCGAGAGCGAGCCCTCCCATTTCTTGCCATGGCGGAGTTCGAACTCGGCCTCCTCCACCTACGCCGGAGCGAAGGCGACGACCTGGCGCACGCGCGGCGTCACTTCGAGGAGGCGGTCAAGCTCTTCAACCAGCTCGGTATGCACCGGCACCGGGATCGGGCTCAGCACTACCTGAACAAGCTAAGAAGGCGGAACGGCAAGGGCGAGCGCGAGTTGACGCTCCGTGAGAAGCAGGTCGTTTGCCTCGTGGTCGATGGAAAGACCGACCCCCAGATCGCGAAAGAGCTTGTTCGTTCTCCGAAGACCGTGGCACGCCACATTCACAACATCCTGGTCAAGGTGGGTTTGCCGAACCGGACGGCCCTCGCAGGCTGGGGCGCGAGGAACGGCCTGGACCAAGAGCGAACCAAGTCTCAAGACATCAAGTAGGCCCCGGGGCCGCGACTCTCTACGCAGTTCTACCCACTTAATTCTCTTCTCGCGAATCCATATACCTCCCGACGCTAAGCCTTACGAGGCCATGCGATGATGGTCGCGCCAGGGGCTGTCACTCATTCCTCACCACCAGCGGAGTGACAGCTTCGTCAGGCGTCGCCCGCCCGGCGCTTGACGCCCTGGCGGAGAGGGGGGACGTCCAAAAAGGAGATCAGACCGACGTCTTACATGAAGAAGATCGATCTTCAGTTTTGCCTAGGTTTCGTCTAGGACAGTTACGCGGCTGCGGGAGGAGAATGGTGCGAGGAGCCAAAGCCACCGGACTCACTGATTGCAGGCGCTCGTATGCAGTAGCTAGCGCGTCGTACGAAAGGAGGCGGACGAAACGAGGACAAACGCACTATCATATCGCCTCGTACTCACGTTCACACACGGGAGGGGAGACATGACTCACAGGAAGCGCAATGTAAACGTGGTCGCATTGCTCGGCCTCATCGCCGGGGTCGTCATACTAGGGAGCGTCGTCGCACCACGCGCTCCGCAGGAAGTAGTCGCTGCCGGCGACCTGACCGGCGTTAGCTGCTCGGATATCTACGTCGACCTTCCGCCGGCGCAAGTCAAGGGCGCCGGCCCTGGGCCCGAGGACCTGGCCTTCCCGGCCAACCCGGTGGGTAAGTCGATCACCAGGACCGAGCCCTCCAAGAACACGCCGACTGCCTGGCGGGTAACGACAGTTAACTACATGGGCCCCGGCACTTTTCCGAACGCGCCGCCCACGATCGACCCATGCGCAAACAAGATATCGGCGGGCAAGCTTGGGCCCGAAGCCAACCAGATGAACCCGGACGTCAAGCTCCAGGCCTTCGACAACAAGCGTCCCACCACCGACAGCGCGACCATCGAGGTGAAACCAGGGGGCAGCTTCCTGCGCTTCTCCACCTGCGAGTTCAGCGAAACGCTCAAGCAGTGGGTGCGCATGGATGTCAACGAGGGGGTTGGCGACAAGAGCGCGCAGGCCACGAACAACGGCACGCTCACGCTCTACCTTGGAACCGGTTCACCCGCCGACCCGAATGACCCGCTGACCTGCGATCCCGCGGCTGTGCCAGAGACGCAATGCAGCGACAGCCTCGACAACGACGGAGATGGCTTAGTCAACGACGGGTGCCCTGCGGTCTCGACCAGCCCGCCCGAGTCCGGCACTCAATGCGCCAACGTCACAGATGACGACAAGGACGGCACCGTCAACGACGGCTGTCCGCGGGTTAAAGGCGGTCTGGGTCCCGACGGCGAATCCGGTACTCAATGCGGCAAGGACGTCGTCGATGACGATAACGACAACTCCGTCAACGACGGTTGCCCTGTGGAAGGAGGAACGTGGCCTGATCACGGTTTCGATCCTACCGAGTGCGGCGGCCAGATGGATGCCCCAGACGAGGACCCAATACAAGCAGGCCCCCAAGATGAGGACAATGCAGTCAATGACGGCTGCCCTGCGGCTACACAAGCGGGAACGGTTGCCTCTGACGCGGAAGGTGATCCTACCCCAGCAGAGGCCGGCTACTGCCAAAACGCGACTGACGATGACAAGGACGGCGCGGTCAACGACGGCTGTCCGTCAATCACCACAGACCCCACACCTGAGGAGTCTGGCGCCCAGTGCTCCGGCGCCATCGACGATGACACGGATGGCGCCGTCAACGATGGCTGCCCGCCAATAGGAGGAGCCACACAGATCCCGTTCGTCGTCGTCTCTCACAAGCGGGTCGCGACGACCGACGAACCGGCCAATATCGGGGCGTCCGTGATTGCGGACCCGGACGGCGTCGCGGGCAGTCCGCCTCCGGTGCCGCAGCCTCCGGACGGCGACAGCCTGCCGGACGACTGGGACGGAGACGGATGCACCGACTGGGACGAGCTGGCGGCGCCCGCCAAGGTGGGCAGCGACCCCTTCAACCCAGCGGACTGCGACCGCAACTACACGGGCACCTACAACTTGCTGGCGACCATTTCGCCGGTCGCGAAGCAAGGCCGCATCACCGGGCCGAAGGTGGACGTCAACAGCACCTCGAACAAGGTGATCAAGGACGGGAAGCACATCGAGGCCGACCTGACGGTCTCGAACCCGAGCGCGCTGAGAGAGAACCAGAAGGTCTACTGGGACACGGACGACGCCGACCAGGCGGGCTGGTGGCAGGTGCGCAGCAACCCGTCTGCTGGGAACCCGGTCTCCGTCGCACGACTCTTCGCGCCACCCTGCGGGCTGAATACTGTGGACCTCCCAAGCGTACCGGAGCCGACCCCGGGTCGGCTGATGGGTGTGGTCTGTGACGGGCCGGTGCAGGCTGGCGCTTACGTGCACTGCATCGTTCGTGTCGATCACGACAAGCTGGCCAACACAGTGGATGGCCAGCTGCAGTGCTACATCGACGTGCCGGCGCCGGGCAACTACAGCAGCCCGCTCAAGCCGGCCGCGGACGGTAGCGCGGGGCCACCACCGCCGCCGCCTTACACCACCGCGGCGCCCGCCGAACTGACAGGCACATTCAACAAGGTGGACGACCAACTCATCCTGCGCGCCTGCTTCGGCAACGTCGGCCTCCCTTGGGGTCCGAACTTCATCATCGAGAGCCACATCGATGGCAGCAGCCTCAAGGGCTTCACCAAGATCTGGCCGACCCAGGGCATCGACGAGTGCGACGCCATCACGCCGCAGGGCTACACAACGCCCGTCGACGCCGACACGGTGCTGGCGGCCCAGGACATAGCCTTCGACCATGATGACGACGGCTGTTCGGACTACAACGAGCTGGGGCACGGCGAGAGCCCGCCGCCGCCGAAGCTCTGCGGCGACGATCCTTACAACCCGCTCGACTCAGACCAAAACTTCAACAGTGTCGGCAACCTGCTGATTACCCTTGTCCCGGCGGATGTGTGCAACAGCGGCCTACCGGCTGGTTGCACCGGCGCACCGGACGGCCTTATCCTTGCTGGCCTCTACGTTGAGTGCGCCGGGGCAGCAGACCATCATGATAAGACCGGTAGCCTCCAGTCGGTCACCGTCCGCATGCTGTGCGTCATTGACTACCCGTATCTCACTGTCAACTGCCAGGATGCGGCTAGCTCCGCCGCCAACCCCTGCACGAATGCGATCACGTGTTTTGCCGCGCACCCTTCGAGCTGTGGCGACGGACTGCCCGGTGCGCCTCCGCCTCGAAACGACCCGGATGGGGCAGGACCCGCCACCATCGCCTACAGCGACGTTGACAACAGACACACTCAGTTCACGGCGTCCTACGTCGCCCAGGCCAACGTGTTCCAGCCCATTGTCGGCTGCTACGAAAACCTAGAGAACCCATACATCGGACCGAGTGTCTTCTTCCTCTCCTTCGTTGATGCGCACACCGGGCAGGGGGTAGTTGACATCTTCCTCACTCAGCCCGTGGACTGTGATCCGTCTCCGGGTGGTAGTCCCCCCGCTCCGTACAACGATGCTCTCATCGAAGTCGTCGAGCAGGCGACGAAGAACGGGCCGATGCCGCCGCCCGAGATGCCCGCCAAGTGCTACGACGCGATAGATGACGACGGCGACCTGATCGTCAACGACGGTTGCCCTCCCTCCGATTACGACACCGACCACGACGGGTGCTCGGACACGCAGGAGCTGCGCGACGCAACGTCGCCGGGCTTGCAAGTGGCCCCACAACAGCGGGGCGGCCTTCGCGATCCGCTGAACCGCTGGGACTTGATGTCGGTCTACAACGGCAACCCGCTCATCAAGGATCGAGCCGTGGGTGCAGCTGACCTCGCCGCTCTCGTCTCCCGCTTCGGCGCAAACGACACGGGGCCCGGCGACTTCAACCGGAACAGCGACCCGAACCTTCTGCCCAACCTGCCCGTCGCCCCGTCCGGCAGCCGGGCGAACTACCACCCGCAGTTCGACCGCGGTGGCACGCTGGTCGGGTCGAATCCGTGGAACCTGAAGCCACCGAACGGCAACATCGGCGGGGCGGAGATCGCGAACGCGATCGCTCAGTACGGCCACAACTGCAACGTCTGAGGAGCTGTGTCGCACGCCTCGCGCACCGATTCGAGAATCGATGCGCGAGCCGAACCGAAGGAGGGTGGCTGCCAGGGTGTTCCGACTCGGCGGAAACCCAGGCCGCCACCCTCAAGAGCACCAAGCAGGACGATGAGCGCCGCCGCGAGGAGGGCCAGCCGTGAATAGTTCCCAGATCGCCGCTATCAGAGCCTACGTCCCCTCGCGGATCGTGTCCAATGAGTTCTTCGAGGACCGCTTCGGTCTTCCCTACGGCTCGATCGAAGCGAAGACCGGCCTGAAGGCGCGGCGTCGGGCTCGCGCCTGCGAATACCCAACGGAGATGGGGATCAGGGCCGCCCACCTGGCGTTCGAAGAGTCGGGCATCGGGCCGAAGGACGTCGACATGATCATCGCGGCCGCCTGCTCGAGAGACCAAGCCATCCCCACGGACGCCATGATCTACGCGAACCGCCTTGAGATTCCCAACGTCCAATGTCTGCAGGTGGACGTTGGATGCCAGTCCTTCGTGAGCGCCCTTGAGATCGCTGACCTATACATTCGCTCGGGGACGCGCCGGACGATTCTCATCGTCACTTCTGAGCAGACGTCGCGTGTCGTCGACGACAGCACTCCCTCGGCGAGCATCGTTCTCGGCGACGGCGCCGCCGCCGCCCTGGTGGTTCCTAGTGAGGGGAGCAGTCGCATCGAAGCCAGCTACGTCAAGACGGAAGCGCTGGGACGCGACATCGGAGTAGCGACGCTAAAGGGCGGAGGGTTGAGGTATCTCCCGGATGACACTGACTTCACGCCGGATATGCGGTTCTTCCACATGGACGGGGCATTAGCACTGAAGTTGGCTCTGCGCCATCTCCCAAGCGTTGTGAGCATCCTGATGGAAAGGGCAGGCTGCACCGAGAATGACATCGACTACGTCATACCCCACCAGGTTATCCCGCGGATGGTTATGACGGTTCTGGACCGTTTCGGGGTCGACGCGGCCAAGGTGCACATCAACCCCGACTATGGGAACCAGGCGGCGGCAACTATCCCCATCGGTCTGGCGGAATCGATAGCCAACGGTGTGGTAAAGCGTGGTGACCGGGTGCTTCTCATCGGCGGCGCCACCGGGTTTACGGCCGGAGGGATGCTCCTGATCTACTAAGTCGGGTAAGCCGAGATGGACAAGAGATGGCACATCGAGGCAAGTTCCTGCTAGCGGGCATGGCCCTCACGCTCGTGCTCGTCACCTCCTTCGCCGCTGAGGTGCAGCTCTTCCTTCGGGAGTCTCACGAGCTTGCGACGCAGGCGCCTCCAATACCGGCCGAGCTTCAGCCGGCAACCCGCGTCGGGCACACCGGCGGGATTGCAGGGGACACACAAACGTTCCGCGTCGTTCCAGAGTGGTCCGAGCTGGCCTACTTCGTCGACGTGAGGCTCCCAGCGCTGCCTTTGCTGACATACACTGCGAAAGGCACCACTAACGAAATCGAGGGCGAGTTCTTCCTTCGGGATGGGCTGCAGCTTGCCTCCGACAGAACGTCGTGGTTCGCGGTGGACCTGCGCCAGCTAAAGAGCCAGGGAGTTCCCGACCGCGTAGTGAGCCCGCACAACGTGCTCGATACAAGACGGTTCCCCAGAGCAATCTTCTGGGCGTCGGCAATCGCCGGGCCAAGTGTCTCCTCGTCAGAAGACGAGTACAGCTTTCGTCTCAGGGGGACCCTTGATCTCAACGGCGTGCGGCGAGACGTCACGTGGGAGGTCGAGGCGCATCATCGTGGCGGCGTGATCACTGCGCTCGCGACTGCCAGGCTGCGCTACCGGGACTTCAACATCGCAGCTGCGGACCCCGCTGGTACGGTACGTATGGATGACACCTTCATCCTGCAGGTGCAGCTAGTCGCGGAGACGCCGGAGAACGCGGCAGCCGGCCGAGCCCCCGAACCGAGGTGAGCAATGGTCAGATGGAACGCGACTCGTTGCCAGGCCAGCCGCGTCGTGGACGCACGAACGAGGAGGTGGCCTGCCCGCGTCGCGTCCTCTAGCGTGGGCGGGCAACGTCAGGCGGACCGATTGCCGTAGCTATGCCCGCCACCTGTAGTCTCGGCAACGCCTGGGCCACGGACGCCAAGCGCGCCGCCCAGCAGATCAACGCGTGCGCCGAAACGCTGACGATGAGGCCAGCCTTCCGCGAAGCCTTCCGGGCGGGTGAGGGCGAAGCGGCACATGGCGGGGCCTTTTCCAGCAGGCGGGCCGGGGATCGACCTATGTCGGCATAGCGCTAGCCCCGGCCCCTCCGCCACGTTAGAATGCGCGTGCGAGAAGGAGGGAGCCCATGGCGAACCGGCGAGGCGCTCGCAAGGCGGCGCCGCCCCAAGTCTCCGACTACCGCCACGACGAGGCGAAGCGCAAGAACAACCCCGAGGTCGGACTCGCCAACTTCGAGAAGCGGCCCAGGCGACCGCCTCGCCAGCGATATGAATACGACCCCCATCGCGACCCGCAGCTCGTCTGGGCGGGCAAGGCCGAGCACACGTCGTTTCGAGATCGATACTGTGTCGCTCCACATCCACGAGCGCGTGAGCGCGCAGGCGGTGATCAACGCCGTCAAGCGCAACGGCGCCCGCGCCGGCGACCCCCAGCAGCTCGCCCTCTTCGCCGACCCGCAGCTCCCGCTCGACCAGGCGGTCGAGTTCTACGAGCACGACGTAGACTGGGCGAACCGCCTCGTCCTGGGCGACTCTCTCCTCGTCATGAACTCCCTGCTCCACCGCGAGCTGCTCGCCGGCAGGGTGCAGATGATCTACATCGACCCGCCGTACGGCGTCGCGTACAACTCCAACTTCCAGCCCTCCACCCGCCAGCGCGATGTGCGCGACGGCCACGATGACTCCCTCACCCGCGAGCCGGAGATGATCAAGGCCTACCGCGACACCTGGACGCTGGGCGTCCACTCCTACCTCACGTACCTTCGAGACCGGCTGCTGCTGGCCCGCGACCTCCTGCACGAGAGCGGCAGCGTCTTCGTGCAGATCAGCGATGAGAATCGTCTACAAGAGGGGAGAGCGCTACTACTACTACTACTACTTCGCCTATCCGGAGGACCACGCCCGTACCGAGCTCGAATACTCCGACAGCGGCGCTCTGGAGCCGCGAGCTCAACGCCCCATCTTCCAAGTAGTTTTCGTCTACGACCCCGCCACGCCTACGTTGGAAACCTATTACCAGGGTGGGAAGGAGACGCGGCAAGACCTGGAGCAGATCTTCGGACGGGTGATCCTACACGAAGAGCTGGCAGAAATCGGCAAAGACCAGCGCGTCTACAACCTCAACGCGTTCAAGCGGCGCGACATGAACTTCGTGTACGACCCGTCGTGGGGCATCGAGGACGTGCGGGTCAAGATGCTACGCCTGTCGCTAATCGGCGGAGGCAAGAGACGGATCACGCTCGAAGCTGACCCGAGCGACGGTAGGGCAGCCATCTACGACCTGCTCGACCAGACCTTCGGCCAAGGTGGAAACGGAGCGGGTGCCCGGCTATCGCTCGCTTTGGCGAACGTCACTCGTGTCGGCATCGAGGTGCTCTTCGTCCGAACCGGTCGGCGAGGAAAACGCACGAAGACGTTCTACCTGACGTATCCGAACGGCTGTGACCTGAGGCACGACGGGCGAGACGTCGTACTCCGCGAAATGCTTGTCCGCTCTGGCATCGAGCCGGTTCTCCCGACGCCAGCGGGAGCCAAGAGTTGATCAGCCAGGCTGAGTTGCTGCTGCAGCTCACCGAGCGGGCTCGCTCGCACGGCCCGAACGTCCTGGTCGTCACCGCCGACGAGGTGGCAGAGTGGCCCGTAGGCGCTCTCGACGCCCTGCTCGCCGACGGCGTCCTCAGGGAGATCCAGCCTGCCAAGACCGTGGTCTGCGATCAATGCTTCGACGGTCACGTCGAAGTAGTGGACTTCGTGGAGGAGCCGCCCGGATCGATGGCGCGGGCCTACATCGCCTGCGCGGAGGCGGGCCGGGTGGCAGTCGACACCAAGCGGATGAGGCGCTGGCGCATTGCAGCGGTCGCATCGACTGACGGATCAGCTGCGGAGCCCTCTGCTCTCACCAACGTCTTCGTTCGTGAAGGTGAGTTCTGGACGATCGGGTATCAGGGGAAGACCTCCCGGCTTGGGCACCGAAAGGGATTCACCTGCATCGCCCATCTTCTTCGGCGCCCCGGAGTTGCTGTACACGCTATGGAACTGACAAGTCTCGTGACAAGGACAGGTAGGGGGAAGGCTACGGTCGGCGCGAATCATGAGCTGGGCGGGCCAGCTAGAGAGCATCCTGGAGAGATTCTGGACGATGCAGCTGTGACTGCCTACCGCGAGCGAGCGCAGGAGCTTCGCGACGACATCGACGACGCTGAACGAAACAATGACCCTGAACGTAGCGCACGAGCCAAGGAGGAACTGGACGCTGTTGGAGACCAGCTCCTCCAGGCGCAGGGCCTCGGCGGTCGTCGGCGCACGTGGCGCACCAACTCAGAGCGAGCGCGAGTCAACGTCACCAACCTGATCCGGACCGCACTCAAGGCCATCGAGAAGGAGAACGCTGCGCTGGCCGCATTCCTGACAGGATCGATTCGGACAGGCGCCTTCTGCAGCTACGAGCCCGCCGTCCCTATCGTCTGGAGCCTGTAGCTCGCCCGCACTCGTTTCACCCGATCCAACACTGTTACGCCCGAACTAACGCCTTCTGAGGCGAGAGCACTTCGAGGCTTCGGCTGGCAAGGCTGCATAGGCTTGATCGCCCCTCCGGGCGTCGAGCAACCCCGACGGGAGCGAGCTGCCAGGCCGGCCTCACGGGGGTTCTTCTTATGGGCGAAGTGCAGCGGAAGCTCACGACCGTGCCGGACGCAGCTCGGCTTGATATCCGCCCGCCGATGAGCGATGTATGTGACCCGACTGACGCCAGACCCACCAGCGCCGAGGTCGAGCGCCTGATCCGGGAGTGGGCTGAGGTCGGGAGAGCGATCCTGGTGCGAAGGAAGAAGACGTGAAGACCGAGCACCGGCGAGCCGTGGGGTACGTGCGAGTCTCCGACGAGTCCCAGGTCGACTCGCACTCCCTCGAGGCGCAGAAGACCGAGATTGGGCGTTGGTGTGAGCGAGACGACGCTGAGCTCGTCGGCTTCTACGTGGACGAGGGAGTCTCGGCTTACAAGGACAACATCGACCATCGGCGCGGATTGGTTTCCCTGCTGAACGACGCGGCCCAGGGTAAATTCGACCTGGTCGTTGTGCACACGCTGGATCGCTGGGCGCGCAACGTAGGCGTGCAGCGAGAGGCCCTGCGCCGGCTGGGCGAGGCGAAGGTCGGCTTCGCCAGCGTGACCGAGGGCTTCGACTACTCGACCCCGGCCGGCAAGATGGTGCTCACGAACATCGGCTCGGCCTCGGAGTTCTTCTCCGGGATGCTGGGCATCCACGTCGAGAAGGCGCAGCGCCACCGGGCGGAACAGGGCCTGGTCGTCGGCCCGGTGCCCTTCGGGTACACACGACCTGAGCCCGGCGGGGTGCCGCAGGTCGTAGCCGAGGAGGCCGAGGCGGTGCAAGAGGTCTTCCGCCGGCGGGCCGCCGGGGAGTCCACCGGCGAGATCGCCTCCTGGCTCAACGACCGCGGCTTCAAGACGACGAAGGGCCGGATGTTCACGGCGCACGCCGTGAAGGACCTGCTGAACTGCCGCGTCTACCTAGGCGTGGTGCCCTACAAGGGCGCCGAGTACCCAGGTCAGCACGAGGCGATCATCACCGAGGCGCTGTTCCGGCAGGTGCAGGCCCGGCGCCGACGGCGCATCTTCCAGCGCCAGGTAAACGGCCCCCGCAGCCCGTTCCAGGGCCTGTCCAGTTGCATCCACTGCGCCAACCCGATCCAATCGGATCGCCACCGCTTCGGCGCGCCGATGCTGCGGGAGCGCCACTCGTTCGAGTGTGCGACGAACGGCAAGTCGGTTGTCACAAGGGTGCTGGAGGATCAGCTCGGCCTCGTCCTTGCGTCGCTGAGGCTGGAGCCGGAGTGGCGAGAGAAGATGGCGCAGCTGGCGGTGGCCGAACGCGGCGGCCCAACCCCTGCCGAGCTCGAGGAGAAGCGTCGCCGCTTGGCCCGCGCCTACGCCGACGGCGGGTACACCGACGGCGAGTACGAGCGTCTGCAGGCGCGAATCGCTGCCCAGATCCGAGAGGCGACAGTCGTCGAGCTGCCAACGCTGGAAGAGGCGGTGGCCCTGTTCGGCGATCTCTCGCAAATCTGGCGGGAGGCCACGTCGGAGGAGCGACGCAGGCTGGTCGCCCCGTTGGTGGAGCGCTTCTACATCGACCTCGAAGCGAAGCGGATCGAGGCGCTCACGCCGTCACCGGCCTTCCGGTGGTTGCTGCAGGGTGCCTTGAAGCGATCGCCCCGCGCCAACGTCCTCCTCGTGTCTCCGGAGGAGCTGGCGCGGGGAAAAGTTTGGACTTGGTGGAGACGGGGGAGGCCCCACCTCCTATATCTCCACCGCCCGATTCGTATCTGCGGGCGTCGGCCTGAGGCTTCTGCGTACGCGATTCTGTGGGAGGCGGCCTAGACGATGGTGGCTGCCGCTCCCCGCACGGCCGAGGCGCCGCCGCAAGATCTGTGGCGGTTCCTCCTTATGCTCTGGCGGCCTGACGAAGTTCGGGAGCTCCGCATCCCCAAGCACAACACGTACGGCAACACCGCCTCCGGCTATTTCGACAACCCCGAGAAGTTGGCTGACGCCATCCCGCGTTGGGACGGCAAGGCGAACCTCTACCTCACCCTGAACCCAGTCAACCCGGCGCTCTTGGCTAACCGCATCGTCACGAAGACGGAGAAGACGACGAGCGACGTGGAAGTCAAACGTCGCAGCTGGCTGCTCCTCGATGTGGACCCTAACCGGCCCAGCGGCATCAGCAGCACCGACGAGGAGCTGGCCTCGGCTCGGGACGTGCTTGAGCGAGTCACCGCGTTCCTGGCTGAGCCGGGATGGCCGGAGCCGGCAACCGCCATGTCCGGGAACGGCTACTACGCCCTCCACCGGATCGACCTTCCGAACGACGAAGCCTCGTCTCAACTCGTGCCGGGCGTCCTCCGCGCGCTCGCCAAGGGCTTCGACACCAAGCGGGCCCACGTCGATACGACCGTCGGGAACGCCGCCAGGATCGACGAATCGGAGCTGTCGCCCGACCAGTTCCCGGTGTGGACGCCGTTGCGGCTGGCCGAGCGGATGCGCGAAGCGGCCCAACAAATCGAGGAGGTAACGGAACGATGACCACGGAAGCGCACGAGAACCTTGTCGACGTACGCCCGCGCTGCTGGCGCTGCGACCGGAAGTTGGGCGAACGGCTGACTCGGCCCTGGCAGGTGCGCTGCACGAGGTGCAAGGCGCCGAACGGGCGGGGAGTGACGGTCAGCGAAGAGCCAGTCTGACCGGCATCACGGCTAGCCGAGCAAGACTCTGTGTGCCTGCATCTCTAGCCGAGGTTTGAATCTTCGGCGACGAAGTCCCAGGGGAGCTGAAAACGGCTGCTCACATGGGCGGCGAGGGCCCGGATGCCGTACGTCTCTTCGCAACGCCGTCTCCTTCTCCTCTTTCAGATGCAGGTCGATGCTGGCCCACGTGGTGTGATGAACAAGCAAGAGGTTCGCGCGGGCGGCGGCCGCGCCGCGGATCGACTCGAACGAGGTGTTGACAGCCGCGGCGAGGCGCCGAATCGGCTGGCCGGAATCGACCATGAGCCCGTTTGATGCCTCGCCTTCCTCGTACTTGGACACCGCGAGCAGGTCGTCCAGGTAGCCAGCGAGTCGGTCGAGGGCGACTTCAGGAGGCATCGGTATGCGGAACCATTGTAGACCGAACGGCGTTCAGGCGCGGCGTCCAAGCGGCGGGGCCGTCGAGAAGTTGAAAGCGAGCGTACCTCAGATGCCGGAGCGGCGCCAGCCTTTCGGCCTTCGATATCAGGCGATAGTGCGGTGGCGGTGGTGAGCCTCGTCAGTCACCCTTCGCGCTTGGCGTGCGTTGCTGGTCGAGATCATCCGCCCGACTCCCAGCGCTCCCAGTGCGCGTACTGACATTCCGAGCAGCCTTCGGCCAGCCAGCCGGTAGCGCCATCCAGCTCTCCGACGTACCGCCAGCGACTGTCCTCGAACCGAAAGGAGAGGACTCGACTGTACCGGTGGGGCGCGTCTCCGAGGTTCGGGTCTTCCACGCCGATGAGCCTCGGATCGCGATCGGCGATGATGGTCGTCACCGCTCCGGACGCATCCTCTCGCCCTTCGGCAAACTCACCGATGCCGAGCCACTTGCTCTGGGCGAGCGCGCGCAGGCTCAACGCGCCGCTACCGAGCTCGTCGCTCGCTTCGTCGAGCGCGGCATTGAAGAAGAGGCCGAGCCATTGGGCGTACTCGTCTCCCTCGGCGAAGATTGTATAGCCGTCCGACTGCCAGGGCACGCCTGGGATGCCGCGCAACGTGCCCGCCGGGCTGTCGGCGCAGAGGGTAAGCCCGACGGGTCCGGTGTCCCCGTGCAGACGATCTCCTGGACGATCGCGCGTTCAAGGAAGAACCCCGTGTCTGCCGCCGCCAGCGCTCGCTCGATCTGCTGGGCGAAGGCGCGGAAGCCCTCGATGCCGCCCGTTTCGTCGGGGGCCACCGGCTCCGTCGCGGTGGGGGACGCCGCTCCCGGCTCTGTGCTCGTGGGCGTTGCGTGTCCCCGTCTTCGTCGGTGCATGCTCCGGCGAGCAGAACGAGAACCAGGATCGGAATGCCCATGGCGATCGTTCGCATAATATCCTCCTTGCTCTTCCGGGCCGCCAGGCCGGCTGCGGTCCCTCGGCTTGGTCGGTCGCTTGCCCGGTCGTCAGATCGACACACCGTATCGTCTGCGGACCCGTGCTCCCGAAGTAGCTGCCGACGACGAACGCGATGAACCGCCCCGACGGCGCGCCCTCAGTCGACGCGCCGCCGCGCCGCCAGGCCAGCGCCGACCGCGAGCGCACCACCGAGCGCGACGGCAGCCGCCGGCCACCACGACAACGCGCTATCGCGGGTCGCCCCGCTGCCGGTCGCGGGCAGCGCCGCTGCCGCCGCCACTTCGCCGCTGAATGCCAAGTTGCTGCAGGTAGCGGGCGTGATGGTGAGCCTGCCGAACATTCGATCGCCATCGAACGTGACGCCCAGGTCGAGCCCGAAGCCGTCTGCTGTTCGGAAGTAGAACGAATCCTTCCTGGTATTGTAGATGGTCGCCTCGTTCGCTGCCGGACCTGAATCGATCGGCACGGCGCCGGGATCGAAGGTAGCCGAGCCGGAGACCAGCGTGCCCTCGGCATTCACGCCCGCCACCGCCACCTGCGTGACGTTGTCGGCGACGGCGTCCAGCGTTACGCTGACCGTGCCCCCGCCACAGTCGCCCCGGACTTCGACCGGCCCCTCGTAGGTCGCGCCCCCGACCGGCGCGAAGAGGTCGAAGCTGTCGCAGACGAGGCCGTCGCCGGCGTCCAGGCGGTCGGCGAGAGACGGGTCCTCCTCAAGCGCCTCGCGGGCCTCGGCGCGGCTGCCGAAGGTCTCGCAGAGCGGGTCGTAGGCGCGCGCCGGCGTCCCACCCGCGAAGCCTCCCGCGAGCATCACCGCCAGCAGGCCTAGCGCGGCCAGCCACGAGTTCGAGCTATCACGTGGTTCCCCTCTTCCTATGCGCGCTTCCCGTACCTCGGGAGGCCGTCTTTTTCATTCGAGCGCCGGGCGCCTGCGGCATCGGAAGAAGAGCCGCCTCGCTGGCATGCCGCACCTCCCCTATGCGGCCAGTGGAAGGCTTGCCGTCAGCTCCCCAGCCAACCGGTTCGCAATGCCCGCCACGAGCCATCCAGCTTTCCGGCGCAACTATACGCCCACGCAGGAGGCTGTCAACCCGGCAAGTGGGCCGGGGCGATCTCTTCAGGGAGCGCCGATGCCTATGCGCCGCTACTATCTCGCCATAGTGATGATCCGCTGGTCAGCGCTGCGACGAGGGTGGGCTGGTCGGCAGCGGTGGCCGGGGCAAGCTCATGGGGTGTGTAGGACGAACTGACGGATGGCGCGGGCCAGTCCGCCGGGTTGGTCTTCTGGGATGAGGGTGTAGCTGTCGGCGATCTCTATCAGCCGCCCGCTCGGCAGGAGTGCAGCCAGTCGCCGCGCGCACCCTCGGCCTGCCCGACGGCCATCGAGTGGCCATCGTGATCTCGCTCGGCTATCCGGAGTCAGGGGAGTCGCGCCACCGCGGCGTGCCGCGCCCGCCCTTGCGGAGCTGGTGCGCGAGGAGCGGTGGTAGGGGAGGCTACTTCGGCCAGCGTATCTCCTTAGGATTCACCAGTCTCCGCCAGACCCGTAGTGCAGATGTTCGAAGTGGCCTATAGTGGGGTTCAGCGATGCAGACGAATGCTATCTCCTGCGGCGCTGCGGCGCGGTGCGGAGCGGAGGTTGCGATGGGAGTCCTCACTGACGACATGAAGCGCGTGGTGAAAGAGCAACAGCTCGGCTTCATCGCGACGGTCTGCCCGGATGGCACGCCCAACCTTTCGCCCAAGGGAACGACGGCCGTCTGGGACGACGACCACCTCATCTTCGCCGACATCCGCTCGCCGCGCACGGTCGCCAACCTGCGCCAGAACCCGGCGATCGAGATCAACGTCGTCGACCAGGTCGTGCGCAAAGGCTATCGCTTCAAAGGCACGGCCGAAGTGATCACCGCAGGACCGCTGTTCGAGGGGGTCCTCGCGCTGCGCCGCGAGCGCGGCGCCGAGAACCCGATGCGAGCGGTGGTGCTGATGACGGTCGAGCGCGCGCTGCCGCTCATCTCCCCGGCCTATGACCTGGGCCTGACCGAAGAGGAGGTACGCGCTCGCTACCGTCGCTACTGGCAGGCGCTTTGGAGCGGGGGCGAGGACCTGGCGGCGACGCCAGAGTAGACCGTTTCTAACGGACACCAATACAGATACCCGCTCCCAGTTGGCGCTAGCGTAGAGCCGAGAACGAGGCAGTCGCGGTACAAGTCGGCGTGGAGAAGGGATGGTCGAGGCATGGCAGAAGCGTTCTACGTCTTTGGGCCTGGAGAAGGCCGCCGTCATGAAGCCAGAGGCACAGTGATGCATTTCAAGGCGAGCGCGCTGACGACCGGCGGCCGGTTATCTCTGATGGAACGCTGGCTCCCCCCGGGAGGACGAATGCCGCCGCCGCACATTCATGCTGGCTGCGAGGAGGCTTTCTTCGTTCTGGAAGGCAGCGTCACGTTCATCCTCGACGGGAAGGAACGAACGGAGGGCGCCGAGACTTTCGTCCTGGTTCCGAGCGGCACGGGGCACACGTTTGGCAATCGCTCAGCGGAGCCCGCACGCCTGCTTGTCATCCATTCTCCGGCGATGGACGCCTACTTCGCCGAACTCGAACAATTTTGGAGCGGCCCAGTATCACCCACCGTTGAAGAAGAGCGCGCTCTCATGAGTCGCCATGGGATGCAACCAGCGTGAGCCAAGAACCGGACCCCGCTGGCCCAGGCATGCACCTTCAAGGCGCCACCAGCATTGCGTCGAAGGTGTACTTGGGTTCCGACGACCTGGGCGGATGGTCGCTGTAAGACGGTGCATCGCCGGAGTGAAGAAAGGGCGTGTAGGTCGGGCAGATCAGATAGAATGGACATAGGAACACGTGGCCCTCGTGCCCACCGCCTAACGCGGACCTCGTGCCCACCGTGGCCCCTTAAACGAAGGGGGCCTTTCTGTTGGGCAAGACACCTCGCAACACCAGCCCCAATCGTCCGCTGACCTCTGCCCCAGGGGGAGGGGAGCGAAACTTCTGCGCATCTCCAAACCCTGGAAGCGCGCGGCAGCGTCGCGCGTGCGCCCGCGAAATAAGCGAGGGGGGTGTCTAGACGATGAGCCGCGTTAGAGGCGGTGGCCGGAAGCCCACGCCCACCCGCCTGAAGCTGCTCCGCAACAACCCCGGCAAGCGGCCCCTGAACCCCGACGAGCCGCAGCCCGAAGCGACCCTGCCCGAGCCGCCCGCCCACCTGAGCGACGAGGCGAAATGCGAGTGGCAGCGCCGCCGTGTGGCACCTGTGGGTGCCCCACGGCGCGAGTGTTGGAACCAGAGCGTTCCGTTGTTCGTGGGTGCCTAGATAACCATTTTCTTTGGAGCACGGACCCTAGGAAGGTACCCCAAGCCCCTTTGGCGGAAGAGGCTCGCCCCAGGCGAGCCTCCTCCGAGGCCGAAAAATCGGTCGGCGAGTGCCAGGTCGCGCCTACGGCCGGCCGTCGATCCTGACCTCGCCCTCGCTGTACGTCGTGGTGTAGCTGTGGTTCAAGTCGACCTCATCCAGCGCCTCCTCGATCGGGTCCTCGGCGAGGTCCTCCAACGCGGCGAACAGCGGGCGCGGCACGTTGCCGAGGGCGATGTCGTCGATGTGGGCCGTAGGGTGCCCGCGCGCAAGCTCTACCGTGCCGGAAATCTTGAACGCCGCATCGACCACGCCCGCCCCGTCCAGCGTGCCGGTCGCCTCACCATAGCCGTCGTGGATGCAGACCCGAATCTCCTCGAAGATATCCTTCTCGTCGTTCCAGGCGTTGACGCGGGAGGTTACTTCGCTCTCGCTGAAGGTGACGGAGGCGGGAGAGCCACCATCGAGGGCGGCTTCGAACGCGTCCCACTTCCGGTCGAACGCCTCGGCGTTGGCCTCGTTGACGACGATGGCGTCGCCGCCCGCCTGGCACTCATCGGGGCCGCCGTTGATGGCCAGCCCGAGGATGGTGCCGCCGAAGGCGCCGGCCAGCACGATGACGCCGACAACGACCAGCCCGATCCTGGCGAGCCACCTCCATACGGGGCCGGCCTTGGCGCGCTCCTCGGGCTCGGGCGGAGCTGGCTCCCGCGTGGCGACGTCCGTCCCGCCTGCCGCACCTGCCGTCGCCGGTGCGACGACGGCAACGTGTGCCGGCGTGGCCTCAGCCGCCTGAGCAGGCTGCTGTGCACCCTCGATGTTGATCCTCGGCAGCCACTCCAACCAGGCAGGGAAGTACCAGTTCCAATCGCCCAACAGCTCCATGCTCGCCGGCACCAGCACCATGCGGATGATCGTGGCGTCCAGGATGATGGCGACCGCGAGGCCGAAGCCGACCTGCTGGAAGACCACCAGGTCACCGGAGGCCATGCCGGCGAAGACGGCGACCATGATCAGGGCGGCGCCCGTGATGATACCCCCCGTGCTGCGGAGGCCGTGGGCCACCGAAGCCGCGTTGTCCCCGGTCTCGTCGTAGCGTTCCTTAATTCGGCTAAGCAGGAACACGTGGTAGTCCATCGAGAGGCCGAACAAGATGGCGAACAGGAAGAGGGGCAGCCACGACTCGATGACCGGCGCTTCCCGCAAACCGAGCAGTCCTGCGCCGACGCCGTCCTGGAAGACGAGCACCAGGATGCCGTACGCTGCACCGACTGACAGCAGATTCAGGACGACCGCCTTGAGCGGCACCACGATGGAGCGGAAGACCACCAGCAGCAGCAGGAAGCTGAAGCCGAGCACGAACGTGAACACGAGCGGTAGGTAGTCCCTCTGCGTCTGGACCGAGTCCACGGTCTCCGCCGTCGGCCCGCCGACGAGGACCTCGGCCGCCACGCCGTCGAAGGCGGCCGGGATGTAGTCGTTGCGCAGCCGCTCCAGCGACGCCTTGGACTCCGCGCTGGAGAAGTCGCCCGGCATCGCGACCGTGAGCAGGGCCAGGTCGCCGGCCTCATTCGTCTCGAGCTCCGAAGCCCCGAAGAACTCGTCTGCCTCGAGGGAGGCGGTCAGCTGCTCGATAGCGCTCCGCACGGCCGGATCGTTGGCGTCGTCCGCATCGATCACGATGTCGCCCGTCAGGACGCCCTCCGAGAATTCCTCGTTTATCACGTTGAAGGCGTGGCGCCTGTCGCTGTCCTCAGGTAGCGAGCTGATGCCGACGTTGCCGAGGTTGATGTTCAGGATTGGAACCGCTGCGGCGACGAGCAGGCCGCCCGTAGCGACGACGCTGATCACGGGCCTGGCCGTGACCGCCTTGGTGATCCAGTTCCACACGCCACCGTCTCTTTCCGTCTGGCCGCGACGCCCGATAAACGGCAGCGTCAGCCAATTGACGCGGTCGCCCAGTAGGCCGAGCACCGCAGGCAGCAGGGTCAGCGCGGCGAGCACCGTCGCCGTCACGACCAGGATCGCGCCGACGGCGAAGCTCCGGAACGTCGCGTCCGGCATGATTAGCATGCCGGCGAGCGCGATCGCCACCGCCATGCCCGAGAAGAACGCCGTGCGGCTGGCTGTCGCGCCCGCGGTCGCGATCGCCTCGATCTTCTCACGGCCGAGGCCTCGCTCCTCGCGAAACCGCTGCACGATGAACAGCGAGTAGTCGATGCCGACGGCGAGGCCGATCATCGTGATGATGAAGACGATGAAGTTGGACATCTCCATCACGTTGCTGACGAGCGCGGTGGCGCCCACGGCCACGAAGATCGAGAGCAGCGCGAGCACGACCGGCAGCCCAGCTGCCACCACGGCGCCGAACACCACGACCAGGATCACGAGCGCGATGACGATGCCGGTCATCTCGCCCTGCTGCAGCGTTTCCTCCAACAGCGTGGACATCTCGCCCTCCACGCTTCCGAAGCCGACGGTGGTGACACGGAACCCGTCACTGCCGTCGGCTCCCTCGACCACGTCGACGACCGGCGCCGCAGTATCAGCCGCGTCCTCCTCGTCGCCGGTAAGCGTCACTGGGATCAGGACGGCGTGACCATCCTCGGAGACCAGGCCCTGTGTGCCGTCCAGGTAGCTCGCCGCGGTCTCGACTTCATCGAGCCCACGCAGGTCGCTCACGAGCGTGTCGACGAAACGAGAGTAGGCTTCTTCGTCGGCCGTCGCCGTTTGTGACTCCACGACGAGGAACTCTTCCGGCGGCGTCCGCTGGCGGAGGCGCTCATTGATGAGTTCGTTGGCCTCCGTAGACTCCGTGCCGGCCGTGTCGGGGCTTGCCGTGAGGTTCATCGTCCCGGCGGCGAAGTAGGCGACCACCAGCAGCACCGCCCAGAGACCCAGCGTGCGCCAGGGGTGACGCGCCGCCACACGAGCGATCGTCCCTGTGAATCCCAGTCGATGGCTCATCAGTGCTCCTCCTTTGTTGTTCGCCACTGCTCCCTGCCGCTCCCCTGAACCTGACCTAGTCATCGCTCTCCTCCTCCGTTCTTCCCGCAATCTGTTTCTATGCCAAGGCTACGCCTGAGACAGGTACGCCGTCGTCGCCCCACAGAGGGAACCTGGCTGTCCACTCAGGAGGGAGATCCGGTGCGAAGGACTCCCCCTGGAGTGGTATGACGCGTGATTGCTAAGAGGGGTGTCTAGGCGCCCTTGGGCTCCACCAAGCCAACGTCGTAGGCGAAGATGACCGCCTGGGTGCGGTCGCGGAGGTCGAGCTTCATGAAGATGCGCTTGATGTGCGTTTTCACCGTGCCTTCGGTCAGCACGAGTTGCTCGGCGATTTCGGCGTTCGAGAGGCCGTGGGCGATGAGTGCCAGCACTTCTCGCTCCCGCTCGGTGAGCTCGTTCAGCGCGCTGGCGTCGCGTCTCGCGGCGGCCGGACGCTGGGCAAACTGGTCGATGAGACGGCGGGTGACCGAGGGTGCCAGCAGCGCCTCTCCGGCGGCCACGACACGAACGGCCGCCACGAGGTCACCGGCAGGCGCCCGCTTGAGCAGGAAACCGCTCGCGCCGGCGCGTAGGGCCTCGTACACGTACTCGTCCAGCTCGAAGGTGGTGAGGATTAGTACCCTCGATGTCTCTTCGCGGCCGAGCGCAGCGATCTGACGCGTGGCCTCCAGCCCGTTCATCTCCGGCATCTGGATGTCCATGAGGATCACATCCGGATCGAGCACTCGAGCCATCTCGACGGCCTCGGCGCCGTTTCCCGCTTCTCCAATCACTTCGATGTCGGGTTCGGACTCCAGTATCAGGCGAAAGCCCGACCGCACGAGCTGCTCATCGTCAGCCAGCAGCACGCGCACACCCATTACGCGCCGTCCCCAAGCGGCAGCCGGGCGCGGACTCGGAAGCCGCCCTCCGGCCGCGGGCCGACGGTGAGCTCGCCCCCGAACAGGGCCACGCGCTCCCTCATCCCGATGAGCCCCCGCCCCCCTTCCTCGTCACCGGCGCGCTCGCCGGAGGCGCCGCGCCCGTCGTCGGTGATCTCAAGGTCGAGGTCGCCGCGGCCGTAGCGTATCGCCACCCAGGCGCGGGCGGGGCCCGCGTGCTTGAGCGCGTTGGTCAGCGCCTCTTGGATGATCCGGTAGGCGGAGAGATCGATGCTCGCGGGGAGTGCCTCTGGCGGTGTTCCCTCGACGGTCACTTCCACTCGGAGGCCTGCCTCCGAGACCTGGGCGGCGAGATTTCCGACCTGGCTCAGGCCCGGCTGCGGACTCAGCGCTTCGTCGGCCCCTTCCGTACCGCGAAGGATCCCCAGCATGCGTTCCATTTCCGTCAGCGCCTGCCTGCTGGTCGATTCGATGGACGCGAGCGAATCGCGCGCCAGCTCGGGCTTGGACGCGAATACGCGCTGTGCTCCGCCCGATTGAATCACGATCAGGTTCAGTGCATGCCCCACCATATCGTGTAGCTCTCGGGCGATTCGTGCGCGCTCGTCCGCTACGGCCTCTTGCGCCCGCACCTCACGCTCGCTCTCGAGCAGCTTTGCCCGCTCCTCGACGACATTCGTGTACTCCCTACGGCTGCGCGCGTACCTGCCGAGGCCCCAGCCCGCCGCGTACGTGGCGGACGTCGTGACGGCCTGCGTCAGGCTGGGGTCGCCACGATCCGTCGTGAAGTAGATGGCGATGCCAGCAGCCGTTATCAGGGCGGCCAAGGTTCCTTGACGGATATCCGTCAGCGAGGCGGCGCTGTACAGGATGACCAGCGCGGCGAACGTGCCGGCGGGCACTCCCTCATAGCCGACACCGATGTGCAACGCGATGGCGGCAACACTGACGGCCAAGGCGCCGAGAGGAGCGACGCTGCGCGCGGCGATGGGCAACGTCTGGAGGAGCAGCAGCGCGATCCCGAAGAAATCGTCGTCTCGGAAGGCATCATCCCCGCCTACTCTCTCCGCTACGGACCAGAGCGCAGCAGCGGTGAAGCACAACGCCAGGAAAGCGTCGACCGCGTGCGGGTTGACGCCCCGGATGCGCTCGATCAGGTACGTTGTTCGTGCTACGAGTGCAGGCATGTCCCCGAGTCCCGCTGGCCCGATCGTACACCATCCGTGCCGGGCACGGCGATTCGGTAGGCGTTGGCCTGGGGGGTCCTCAGGGTTGCGTGCGCCGGACTGTGCAGACCTACCGTGCCCCCCCAACTTCTGACTTCGCGGCTGAAACGCCTACTCCGCGGCTCTGAGGCCGTCAGATTTGACTTCGGGCCCCCGGGGCCGGGTTCTCGCCGTGGCGAAGCCCCGCCGGGCGGCCGACGGACACTACGAGGTCATAGCGTCAACGGCACAGCGACCTGGCCCCGGACAGAAAGGGAGCGCCCAATCGGGGCGCTCCCTTTCATGCATCGATGCCGCTTGCTGCTCGCTCTCAGTTGCAGTTGTTCCCGAACTGCGCCACCAGGTTCGCTAGCTCGCCCGCGGCGATGTTGCCGTTCGCGGCCAGCAAGTTCCACGGGTTGGGGCCGCTGGTGCCGCCACGGTCGAAACCAGGGTGGTAGTTGGCGCGCGCGCCCGATGGCGTGATCGCGGCGGTCGGCGTCGAGAGCGGATTACTGAACCGGTTGAACGTTCCCGGCCCCGTGTCGGTTGCGCCGAAGCGCGCCACCGTTGCGGCAATGTCCGCCGCGTTTACCTGCTTGTTACGGACGAGCCCGGTGCCGGTATGGACGTCGAAGAAGTCCCAGAAGTGGAGCGGGTTGCGCCCGCCGCCCTGGGCCACCTGCGCCTTCGGGAGCGCCTCACGCACGTCCGTGCAGCCGTCGTTATCGTCGTCCGGATCGACGCTGTTGCACGCGAGGTCGTTGTCGAAGTCGGCGCAGACCTGCGCGCCGTACCAGTAGCCCGCGCCCAGCCGGTAGTTCGTGCTCGCCGACGACCCGATCGCCGACGACTGCCCCGCCGTCGAGCCGAGCCGGTAGTTCGTCGACGACGCCTCGTTCCCGCCCGAGCCGACCACCCGCCACGGGATGTTCGTGTCGGCGAAGGTCAGCGTCGCGCCGGCGATGACCGCCAGGATGAGCGCGCCGACCGCCGCGAGGAGCCGTTTCGAGAGTCTGTGTTCGTTCATGGCGATAGCTTCCTTGACATCGCATCCGTCCTAGAGTCGCGCCCGGCGTCCCGCCCAGCCGCCGAGCAGCCCGCCGGCCGGGATGGCGAAGAGCGCCAGCAGCGGCAGGACGATCGTCAGCCACGAGACGCCCTCGCCCGACGCGGACGCCGCGGCCTGCGGCGATGCGCCGCCGCCGCCCTCGAGCGCGGCCAGGCGCTCCTCGAGCGCGTCGATGCGGGCGTCCTTCTCCTTGCCGTCGGCGTACAGCGCCTGGATCGAGGCGAGCGCGACGCCGTCGGCGTCCGTCGTACTGATCGTCTTGTCGTCGGCGCCGACGCCGAAGGCCGCGCTGAAGTCCTGAGCCGTCGGCCCGATGTGGCGAGTGGCAGCCTTGTCGTCCTTGAAGTTCCAGCTCTCGATGGGGATCTCCGCCAGCCGGTCGAGGACCTGCCGCTCGTCTACGTCACCGAAGTTCGCCTTGGCGTTGCGGTCGCTCGTCGAGGTGACCACGCCGAGGACGTGGACGTCGTTGCTAAATTGGAAGCGGTCGTTGTCGTTCTGCCACTGGAGTACTGCGCCGCACGGCGCTCCGCCGGCGTAGAAGCACACGTTAAAATAGCCCTCCGGGCCGTCGTAGTTCACGTACATGTGGCCGTTTGACCTGATTTCGTTGGCACGGACACTGGAGCTGCCTCCCCAGGTATCG
>Ga0247727_10002748_pt1 | contig 39760 bp, 28 predicted proteins | sample WisWelCaveWW1625_FD_202498 | JGI IMG/M metagenome (GOLD analysis project Ga0247727, IMG submission 202498) | Biofilm microbial communities from Wishing Well Cave, Virginia, United States - WW16-25 | ecosystem: Environmental > Aquatic > Deep subsurface > Groundwater > Cave microbial mat | place... | reverse complement strand
GACCACCATCAAATTGCCAGCCGCCGCTGCCGCCCAAACGGGCTCTATTATCTTCCGCAGGGCTCCATCGCACTCTCTTCATCGAGCTTCTGGATGCTCCAGAGTTTGCCCCCGCGTCATGCATTTCTCAACCCTCTGGGACGATCAATGTCCTTTCTTTTCATGGTTTTGCACACAGTTTATTGCCAATTTTTGGCTATTCCTATTCTTTTCAACACGTTCCACCATCACTCACAGAGGGGGGGGGTACCCCCCCTCTTTTTCCATCCAACCCGCTTATTTTCAATGACTTGCTTAAAAAACAACACCGTAAAAACCCCACTTCTATGCCACTTTTCATTGCAAAACTGTCACTTCTGTGGCCGGATGTTATGTCAGCGAGGGCGGCGTTCGATGAATTCTTCCAGCAGCAAGCGGGTGAGGCGGGCGGGGTTGTGGCGCACCAGGCCGTCTTCCTCGACCAGGTCATCGAGAACGACGCGGAGACCCAGTTGCTGAAGCTCTTCGAGAGCGATGCGCACCGGCTCGGCGCCTTGGGCGCGGTATCGCCGCACCAGTCGCGGAGAAATTGGGCCATTGTTGGCAACCACCCAGTCGAACAGACCCGGGGCGGTATGCTCGTAGATGGCGCGCACATGATCCGCGGCGGAGTAGTGGAGGGTTTCGCCGGGCTGGGTCATCAGGTTGGAGATGAACACCTTGACCGCGGACGAGCGGCGCAGGGCGGCCGCCACGCCGGCGACCAGCAGGTTGGGAAGAATGCTGGTGTACAGCGAACCGGGGCCGAAAGTAATGAGGTCCGCGTTGCGGAAGGCCTCCAGGACCTCTCTGAGCGGGCGGACGCGGCGCGGAACCAGGCGCAGGCGGCGGATGGGTTTGCGCGAGCGCGAGATGCGGGTCTCGCCGGCCACGCGCCTGCCGTCTTCCAGCACCGCTTCAAGGGTGACGTTTTGCGCGGTGGAAGGAAAAATCCGACCGCGGATGGCCAGCACCTGCCCGGACAGCCGCACAGCCTCCGGGAAATCGCCGGTCACCTGCGTGAGCGCGGTCAGAAACAGATTCCCGAAGCTGTGGCCCCCGAGGCCGCGCGCGGCCGGCGCCCGGGAGCCGGGGAAACGGTACTGGAACAGTTGGCTCAGCAACGCTTCGTCCTTCGAGAGCGCCACCATGCAGTTTCGGATATCGCCGGGTGGAAGGATTTGAAAATCGCGGCGCAGCCGGCCAGAGCTGCCGCCATCATCCGTCACGGTAACTACGGCGGCCAGGTCGGCGATGGGCCGGCGGGAGGTGTCCTGCTTGCGCCGGGCGACGTGCTCCTTCAGCCCGCGCAGCAGCGCGGAGAGACCCGTGCCGCCACCCACGGCCACGATGCGAACCGGTTGAGGGCGCGCCTGCGATTTGGGGGTCACGGTGATGAAAAACTAGCCGGAGGTGCCGTCGCGTTCCGGGTACAGCAGCTCCGTAAAGCGCGGGTCTTCGGCGAGGAAGGCGAAGTCCTCGTCGTTGCGGGCGTGGTATCGGTTTTCCGGACGCAGCTCAATCGCCACCTTGAGTTTTTCCAGCGCGGACTCGGCTTCTCCGGTCAGGCAGTCCAATGCGGCCAGGGCGTAATGGATGTAGTCGGCCCGGGCAGCCAGTTTTTTGGCTCTTTCCAGATGCTCGCGGGCCTCATCCCAGCGGCCCAGGTTCATCATGGCGATGCCGTGGTGGTAGTAGTCCTCGGGCGTGCGCAGGGGACGCACCGGTGGCCGGGAAATGCGCTGTTCGCAGACCCGCAGATGGATTTGGGCGCGGTCCGCCAGCTCCTTGCTCGGCCCGGTGATCACTCTTTGCAGCACCTGCTGGGATTTGTGAAATTTTTGCTGCTGAAAAAGCCGGATGGCTTCTTCATACTGCTTCAGCTGCGCCATCACCGCTGGATCGTGAAGGATTTCGGCCACTCTGGCCGCATCTCGGACCTTGCGTACCGCCTTTTTTTTCAATGCTTTAGCGGCGCGTGGGGCCCTGCGCACCGCGCGCGATTTGCGGCTCATCCGGGTCTCTCGGGTGCGTGCCATACCGCTGATTCTAACAGGCTTTGGGTGCACGGGTCAACCGCCGCAAAAAATGTATGCCGTAAAGTGAAATATTTGGTTGACTACGTATCTATGGGATGGAGTAGCCTGTTCCCCCCTCGGCCGGGGCCTGGCGGCCGGGACTTTACTGACTCGGCAAAACCCTTCCACGGTAAAGTTGGTTTGTGGCTGCCGGCTGTGTTATAAGTAGCCGCCTTATCACACTGAGGGAATCGTGTCGTTCATCAACTTCCCGGCGCGCGAAATCAACTGCAAGCTGGTGTACTACGGTCCCGGTCTGGGCGGAAAGACCGCCAACCTGCAGTGGATCTATGACAACACAGGCGCCGGCTCCAAAGGAAAGATGATCTCGCTGGCCACGGAAACCGACCGCACCCTCTTCTTCGATTTCCTCCCCCTGGACTTGGGCACGGTGCGCGGCTTCAAGACGCGCTTCCACCTCTATACCGTGCCGGGGCAGGTGTTTTATGAGGCCAGCCGCAAGCTCATCTTGAAAGGCGCCGACGGCGTGGTGTTTGTGGCCGATTCCCAGGAAGAGCGCATGGACGCCAACTTGGAAACGCTCGACAACCTCCAGGAAAACCTGAAAGAGCACAATCTGGACTTTGCCACCATCCCCTACGTGCTGGCCCTGAACAAACGTGACCTGCCCAACGCCCTGCCCGTCGAAGAGCTGAAGAAAAATTTGCAAGTGAAGGGCGAACCCATCGTCGAAATGGTGGCCATCAACGGCCAGGGTGTTTTCGAGAGCCTGAAAGAAGTGGCCAAGCTGGTGCTGGCCGAATTGAAGAAAGGCGCGTAGGCGGCCAGCCGCAGTTCCCTCCGCAATCTCCGGCTGCCTGGTGCGGCCAATGTGCTTCCTCCGGCACGCGAAAATCGAAAATAGATAACCGGGAAGACCGGAATTCGTGAGATGAACTCCCTGGAAAAAGTGGCGCGCCATTACGGGCAGAGGGCCGCGCCCTATGCGCTTCTGGCGCGAACCGGGCTGTGGCCTCCGTTGCTTCGGCAGCGCGCTGTGCGCGCCCTCGCGCTCCGCGACGCCGACCACGTTCTGGATGTCGGCTGCGGCACAGGAGCATCGTTCTCTCTGCTGCGCCGCGCCGTTGGGCCGGCCGGAAGAATCGTCGCAGTGGACTATGTTCCCGAGATGCTGGCGCGGGCGAGGAAGTATGCGCGCGAGTCCCGCGCTGAGTTGGTCCGCGCCGAGGCGGGCCGCTTGCCTCTGCGAGGAGAATTCGACGGAGCGCTGTTTTGCCTCTCCTTCTTCGTGATCCCTGAACCCTTTTCCGCGCTCGAACAGATTTGTAGTCTGCTGCGCCCGGGCGGGCGAGTGGTCATCGCCGACGGCAAATATCCGGTCAGCCTCGAGGGCCACTGGGCCAGCCGCGCAGCCGCACGGGCCATCGCCCGGACCCGCTTCGAGCCCCTGCTGCGCACTCGCAGCTTGCCCGCGCTTCGGAGCTGGTTTTCCGCGCGGGGGAGTATGCCACGCTGGCAAGAATGGTGGGCAGGAACCTTTTTTGTCTGCGCGGCGGAAGCGAGTGGCTGATCTAACGTTTGATCCTGAAATTCACTTCCACCAAGACGATCACGGGGATGGGCGCGCCATTTCGAGTAGCGGGTTTAAATTTCCATTTTCTGACGGCGGCTGCCGCTACTCCACACAATCGTGTGGGACGGGAACTCACGGGTCGAACAGCGATCACATTGCTTTCAGCAGAGATGAGCACTCTAAGAGTGATCACTGCATTGCGAAGTTCCATTTTCCCCACCGGAAACATGGGAGCGGGACATCTTAGACACTCCGGATTACTTACCCCGTCTTTGCCTGCTACCCCGATTCCGTGCGGATGCGGCGCGGTGGCGCCCCTGGATCGCTAAGGCCGGTGAATGGCAGCGGCGGCGCGGGAGAATTCAACGCTTGCGCGAGTTCTACTGTTTTTGGCCACTTGACCTTCACCCGGCAGAGTTTCTTGCCGTCTGTGAGATGATCGGCGAACGCGGTGAGCTCAAGGCGGCGCTCCTTCCATCCAATCATCCCCTCAATCACAATCTCGGCGCGTATCATACGGCCAGCGTGCCGCTGCAGTGTGGGATCCTCCATTAAGTCAACCGTCCAGCCTTGCATCTTCATCACCGGTTCCAAGTCTTTGATGCGCGGGTGCACCGCATCGCGTTGGGCGCTCGCAACTGCGCTGGCGAGCTCCTCTTCGAGTTCTGAACAGAGGCCGCAGCGCGTGGGGACTAATTCATCCACCCTCCAAAACGACGTGACTAAGACGCGCGTCCCAGTTTTGGCGAAGGCTCCCGTCTTGGAAAGCTCCTGTACAATTCGCCGCACAAATTCCTGGCGCTCGGGCGGTATTGCCTGGGAATGCGCTGTGGCCGGTCGGAGCAGAACGAAAGCCATTGCAGAAACAATGGCGGCCAGGGTGAGCGGGAGCCTATTCGTCGGGAGCACGGAGCTGCCTGCCTGTCTCCAGCCTTGTGAACTTGAAGTACAGCGCGGAAATCTCTTTGCTCAGCGGGATTTTCACGGCTTCGTCGGCGTACTGGCCCCATTCCTGGGTGCGCAGCGCAGTGACCTCGAGGCGCAGGGTCTTGCCCTTCGGCTGGATCACACCCAGGAGTGCGGCTTGCGCACCCGCTCTTCGCGCCACCTGCCGCATATAGTCGGGATCACGCAACTGGGCGCCGCGGAGGCCGGCCTGGCGGACAAGCTGTTCTAGAACCGCCTCTGGAACCACTTCGAAGGGAGAGCCCTGCGCGGCCAGGGCCTCTGCGAATTGGCGTGCCCAAACGACGCCGAGTTCCGACTCTCCGCCATCGGCATTGGGAAAGCTGAACACGGCCACGCGGATTGTGGTATGCGAAGCGCCCAGTTTTTTCTTCAAGGAAGCCGCCAGCCGCGCGGCCAGTTCTTTGATTTCCGTCTGCTGGGCGAGGGCGCAGGGAACCGCGTCCGTCAGCAGGGCTACCAGGATGAGCATCGATAAGGAGGTGCCGCGCAGGATACTGCCGGGTCGGGGGTGGAGAGGGCCCATCGAGGTTTATTGGAAGCTGGCGAGTGCCTGCTCCTCATTGTCGAACGTGGGGATGGAGCGCAACAGGCGCGTAATCTCGAGCACCTCGCGCACTTTTCCAGTGGCATTGAGCAGCTTCAGAGCTCCGCCGGACCGCTTGAGCGACACAAAATTGCGCACGATCGTGCTGATGCCCGAGCTGTCCACCTGAGATGTGGCCGCGAGATTTACCAGCAATTTCTTGGCGCCGCCATCTACAATGCGGCGCAGCTCGGCAGCCAGCGTGTCGTTGGACTGGCCGATGGTGGCACGACCGTGTAAGTCCATAATGGTGACATCCCCGGAGTTCCGGAACATGATGTGGAGCGCCACCGATGCCTCCCCAGGTCTGGGCATTGTGGAAGCGGGCCAGCCACGGCCCGAACCAGCGCATTATACTCCCGTCCTAGAAGCCGGAAATTAAAAGTTTCAGGAAAGGAATCACCGCGGGATGAAAGCCAGCCGCCTGCACCGCTGGGACGTGTCGCTCGCCGAGGCCCGGGCAATCCAGGAGGGGTTGCGCCGGGAGGTCGAACTGCGTGACCGCATGGGGAAAGTCCGCACGCTGGCCGGAGCAGACGCAGCGATTGATGCGGCGCGTGGCAGGATCATCGCTGGGGTCATTCTCTATGAATTCCCCTCCATGAACGAGCTGGAGCGCACATCGGCCGAGGCGCCTTTGCGGTTTCCCTACGTACCGGGACTGCTCAGTTTCCGGGAGGCTCCGGCGCTACTCCTGGCATTTTCCAAACTCCGGTACGATGCGGACGTCATTCTTTTCGACGGACAGGGGATCGCCCACCCGCGGCGATTCGGCCTGGCCTGCCACATGGGCGTGATGCTGGATCGTGCGACAATCGGCTGCGCGAAGTCGCGGCTGTGTGGCGCGCACCGCGAACCGGCGGCACAGGCGGGGAGCTGGACTCCGCTGCGCGACGGCGATGTCATCGGCGCGGCATTGCGGACCCGCAGCGGAGTGAAACCCGTGTACGTTTCGCCGGGGCACCGCATCTCGCTGGCACGCGCCATCGACCTGACGCTGGCGGTGTGCGACGGGACGCGCATACCTAAGCCCACGCGGGAGGCGGACCGGTACGTCGAAGAGATGAAGAGGAGGTTGAGGAACCAGGGGAGGTAGAGGATGGAGAAAAGCGGAGGCGGCCGGTTGGCGAATCGGACAACGCAGACGGGAGCCTGCTGCGGCCCAGGCGGGCGGGATTATAATGCCCGAATCTACGGCCAGGCCCGGTCCCGACCATGAGCGAAATCCTCAACGAATATCAGCAGGACGCGACCGACGCGAGGATGAAAGACATACGGTCGCGGCTGGTGCGGCTGGAGCATCGAGACTGGTGGCTGTGGTGGGGCGCAGTGGTGGTGATGCTGCTGCTGGCCGTGGCCGTGGTGTCCATGAGCCTCCCGGCCCTGGTTGCACTGCCGGATTTGCACGACCAGCTCAACCTGGGCCTGGCGGTTCGCGGCCTGGTCGGCCTGGTGCTGCTGTTCAACACCTATACGATCTACCAGCAAGTCCTGATCAAGCGGATGCGCAAACAACTGGCGGAGCAGCTCGAGATTATGGCGCGGCTGCAATTGCGCGTCGAGGAGTTCTACCGCTTGGCCGTGCTCGATCCCCTGACCGGCCTGTACAACCGCCGTTTTGCGGAACAGCGCCTGGCGGCGGAAGTTGCGCGCGCAGAACGCCGAAGCCAGGCTCTGACCGTGTTGCTGCTGGACCTGGACGATTTCAAGCTCATCAACGACCGCCACGGCCACGCTGCCGGCGACCAGGTGCTGAAGTTTTTCGGGGAACGCCTGGTGCGCGCCAGCCGCGGTTCGGACTTGGCTGTACGCATGGGCGGCGACGAGTTCATGATCATCTTGCCGGAATGCTCACCGGAGCAGGTCGAGGCGCTCCTGATCCGGCTGCGGCCGCTGGAAATGGACTACCAGGGGCAGAAGATTGCCATCACCTTCTCGTCCGGGTGGGCGGGCCACATGACCAGCGAATCTCCCTCGCATCTCTGTGACCGTGCCGATCAAGCTCTATACGCCGGCAAGCGCGCGATCAAAGGCGACAAGAATCCGGCCCCTGCTGCGTAAAAACCAAAATTCGAATTGAGAAAACAGAACTGCCCTGGAGCGGGCTGCCGCAAGGTCCGGACTCGGCTCCCCGGACTTCGAAAAGAAAACCGGGGAGCAAAGGTCTTGTGGCCTTCACTCCCCGGGGTGGGGTGGGGTGTTGCTGGACAAAACCCTTTACGAAACTCTTCGAATCAAATCCCTCAGTGGTACCATCCGCAACCTGACCACTCCCAGGAGACTCACCACCACAACTCGTACTGCGCGGTATAGCACCGGTCCCGAACGATGTCAAATGTTTTCGACGCGAGCCGTGTAGCAATCACGCCGACCAGAGGATGGGGACTGAAATTAGGTCTGTCCGGCGCCCTTGCCAGCCCGCTCGATGGTCACCCATCCGTTGAAATCAGGCTCTTTGCTCTGGGGGTCGAGCCGGATGCTCAACAGGGCATTGGCCTCCGGCCAGAAGGCCTGCAACGTGCCGGATTTCACTGGCGCCAGCAGGCAGGTGGCCATCATCGTGCCGGAATCGCTGCGCAGTCGCACCGTTTCGCCGTCGCGCAGGCCGAGGCGCGCGGCGTCTTCGGGCGAAAGGAAGACGGCGTCGCGCCGGTTGGCCCCGGTGAGAGAGTCGCGGTCGCTGTACACCATCGAATTAAACTGCTTTCCGCGGCGCGTGGTCAGATAGAACTGCCCGGAAGCGCCGCCCGCCTCGGGCGGGACCAGCGGCGTAAAGTGCGCGCGCCCCCCGGGGAGATTGGCGCAGACTCCGCCCGTGCACAGCAGCGCGCCACCGCACTGCACGGAGTCGTTCTCCGCACGCAGGCTGCCGATCCCCCGATACAGGGGGATGAGTTTTTCCATTTCATCCCGGATATGCTGAGCCGAATCGAAGCGGAGCAAGCTGGCTTTCTCCGGCCCGAGGGCGGCGCGGAACAGGTCCTGAAAGATCTGCCATTCGGGCCGCGTGCCGGGGATACGAGGACCGGGGATTTCCGGTGAAAAGCGGATTCGGCGCTCGGTCGAAGTGATAGTGCCGCCGCCGGGCTGTTCGTAGCGGGTCTGGCCGGGCAGCAGCAGGACCGCTTCGCCCGGCGGCGCGAGCATCGCGGTGTTGAATAGGATGTCCTGATGGATGCGCAGCGGAACGCGAGATAGCGCGGCGCGCATACGTTCGGGCTCCGGCATGGTTTCGACAAAGTTGCCGCCTGCCAGATAGAAGACGTCCAAATCACCGCGGCCGGCCGCTTCCAGCATTTCCGCGGCGCTCAGGCCGGGCCAGCCGGGCACCGGAAGGTTCCAGGACGCGCTCCACAAACGGGCCGAGTCTTCCGTCAGGGGCACACCGCCGGGGAGCGCATTGGGGACAGCGCCGCATTCCGCGGCGGCCTGAACTCCACTGTGGCCTCGAATGGGTACCAGACCGGTGTTGGCGCGTCCGAGCATCCCGCGGGCTAACGCCACATTGACCACGGCCTTCACGTTTTCCACGCCGAAGCGGTGCTGGGTTAGGCCCATACTCCAGATGAAGACGGCATTCTTTGCTGCGGCGTAGGTCTCCGCAAAGCGCAACATCTGATCGCGGATCACGCCGGAGGCGGTCTCCAGTGATTCCCACTTCTGGGCGTCGATGGCAGTCCGCAGCTCCTCGAAACCTCTGGTGTGTTCCGCGATGAAGGCGTGGTCCAGCCATCCGCGGGCCAACAGCCACTTGAGCACGCCGTTCAAGAACGCAATGTCTCCCCCGACGCGGACCTGGTAAAACTCGTCGGCCAGCCGCGTGCCGAACACTGCGCTCTTGAGGATGGACGGAATCCAGTAGCGCTCCAGGCCGGGTTCACGGAAGGGGTTGACCACCACGAGGCGCGCGCCGCGTTTTTTCGCCTCATAGAAATACTTGGCGGCCACGGGCTGATTGTTGGCGGCGTCGCTGCCCAGCAGCACGATGAGGTCCGCGCCGATCCAATCTGTATAGGAACAGGTGGCGGCGGCCACCCCCAGGGTCTGCTTCAGGGCCACGGTCGAAGCCGCATGGCACAGCCGCGCAGCGTTATCAATGTTGTTCGTGCCAAGCAGGCGCGCGGCCTTCTGCGCCACGTAATACGTCTCGTTGGTCAGCCCGCGTGAGGTGGTGTAGATGGCGATGCGCCGCGGGTTGCGGGCGGCGGCAGTGCGGAGGTGTTCGCCGGCCAGCGCCACCGCCTGCTCCCACGATACAGGACGAAATCCCGGCTCGCCCCGGCGGCGCAGAAACGGATGCGGCAGCCGGCCGAGCTCGCGCAGTTCGCGGCCCGAGAGCTTTTCAAGCTGCGCGGCGTTGGCAAGGCGCGTCGGGTCGAGTGCGGGCATGGTGTTGAGCCGGAGCATCTTCAGCCGCACTAGGCAGAGATGGATGCCCGGAATGGCGTCGTCGCGAAGCCCGCGAGGACCCAGCGCGCAGCCGTCGCAGACGCCGTGGCGCAGGATGCGCCACGCAAATGGCAGTGCGTCACGGTTCTCCCAAAAGACGCGGAGGATTTCCAGAAAATGGTGGGGCTTGGTGTGGCCCAGACCAAACGGCGAGAGGCTGACGATAGGTGTGGGGTCGCGACGCACGATGAATCCACAGATTACACAGATTTCACAGATTCAGAAGAGGAAAAACCTCTGGCGGAGGAAGAAAAGTCTTCGGCGAAAGGGAGAGATGAAAAAGCATCATGGGATGGCAGAAACCACGCGGACGGCCGCCCTCACGGTGCCTTGGCAGGATTCTTTACGAAATACGCGTCAATCCCCGCTGCGGCTTGCTCCACGGCGCGGTGGACGTTGCGGTTCAGCGCGGCCACCACCGCGGGCACTTCTTTCCCCGAGACGGGCTCATCGTGGGAATAGAAGTGCGACCACACCGTGGCGCCGCTGGTCTGGTCGTACAGCTCGATTTCGAGGATGAGCCGCGCGCTGACCGAACCCCCGGTAACTTCGCTGAACTCCTGGAGGCGCCCCCGAACGATGTAGCCGCCCTTGGCGTTGCTGCGCAGGGGCTGAACGGTGCGGTAACGCCCCGAGCCGCGCAGCGCGCGGGTGAGGATAGCCTCAATCATCGCCGCGGGGGGCTCGGCCCATCGATGGCTTTCGTACATCCCGAGCTGCGTTTCACCGGTGCGATACACAATGCGGTCGTCGCGGTACACGTGCGGCGTGGCCACACGGCCCACCAGCAGGCTGACCGGGTGCGCCGGGGATGGCGCAGGCGCTACGGCGGGCAGGTCGAGCGTGTAGTAGCTACTGGGGCGTGCCGACCCGCAAGCCGCCAGGCCAATGGTCATCATGGAGGCTACGAGGGCGGCAAGGAATTGAGCGGGCATCAACCCCTCCAGAAAACGGTCTGCCACACGGAAAGAATCTGAATACAGCGTCCCGGGCGGCCTCATGGTTTCGGGGTCTCGCCGGGCTTGCGGTCCGTGGGGGTGCTCGAGCGCAGCAGCGATGACGGCCGAGCCTTGATCGTGTCTGTAAACTGTTTCAGGTTGGCCGTGGTCAGGCGCATGTTGTCGAGCATCTCATCGATATTTTCCGAATTCACCGCCAGGGTTTGATCGAGCTGCTGGACCACACTGGTGGCGGAAGTCAGCGTCTTGCGCAGCTCGGCAACCGCGGCGCGGACATCGGATCGATTTTCGCCGACGACTTCGTCGATGTGCTTCAGCGCTTCTTCGGCGCGGGCCACGGTCTTCTTGAACTCGTCAATCATCGGGCCGATTTTGGCGCTGGCGGAGTCGAAATTCCCCAATGTGGATTTCACCTTGGGCCGGTTTTCCTCGATCATCCCCCGGACATTGCTGAGCGTAGCCGCCAGGTGGGCGCGGTTCTGCTCGTCCAGGACTTCGTTCACGCGGGAGATGGTTTCTTGGAGTTCGGTGACGCGCTTGTTGAGGTTTTGGACCAGTTTTTGCGCCTCCGGGCCCAGTGCACTCAACTGCGCCAGCACATCGGCAAAGGAAATGAACTCCTCCGAAGGGAGCAGGCTGCCCGCCTGGGCCTGGGGGGAGCTGGGTGTGCCAGAAGTGATTTCCAGATAATTTTCGGCCAGCGCGCCCAGCGCGAAGATTTTGGCCTTGCTGTCGGACTTAATGGGAGTGTCGTTGGTAACGCTGAAAGTGATTTCGATGCGCCCGGGGTCGCGCGGGTCCACGCGCAGCATCTCCACGCGGCCCACCTTCGGCCCGCCCGCGTAGCGCACCACTGCTCCGGGCTCCAGTCCGCCCGCGAATTTGAACGACGCCCGGTAGGTCTGCCCGGCGCTGCCGAAGGCCCCGCTGATGGTGAAAACTGTGACCAGCAACAGGCCGGAGGCAATCAATACAAAGATGCCGACCCACGCTAGTTCGCGCTTCGACTCCATCCAGTGCCTCCGGGGAACCCAGCAGGAGCCGGAGTATAGCTTGGAAATCAGAAAACAGAAAGGTTCCGTGGACAGCCTCGCGGAGAGGCCGCGGAGCCGAGGAGAGAGCGGAGAGCACAGCGCGGGTCAGGCGTGCTGCGGCAGGCGCGCCGACTGATCGAGGAGTTCGCGGATTTTGCCAGCCAACAGCCGCAGGCTGTAGGGCTTTTGGAGGACCGTGGTGCCCTTTTCGATCATGGAAGCAAGAGCGGTGGATTCGGCGCCGTAGCCGGTGGCGAAGATGACGGGAATTCCAGGAACGAGGGCAGAAATCTGCGCGTAGGCATCCGGGCCAGTCCGGCGCGGCATGGCAACGTCCAGCAGCACCAGCGAGACCTCCGAGCGATTCTGCCGGAGCAGCTCGACGGCGACCTGACCGTCCTCGGCGACCAGCAGCCGGTAGCCGAGAGCTTGGAGGCTGTCACAAACTGACTTACGGATTCCTTCATTGTCCTCCGCGACGAGGATGGTCTCTGCTCCGCCGCGCACTTGAAGTGTCTCCCCTGTCCCCTGGGGGTCCGCCACCGCCGCAACGGCAGGCAGATAAATGCGGAATGTGGCGCCCTGGCCCGGTTCGCTGTCGACGTAGATAAGCCCATCGTGTTGTTTGACGATTCCGTACACGGTAGCCAGGCCCAGACCGGTACCCTTCTCCTTACCCTTGGTGGTGAAAAAGGGCTCGAAGATGCGAGGCAATGAGGCTGCGTCGATGCCTGTGCCGGTGTCGGAGACTTCCAGCAGCACAAACTGGCCGGGGCGGGAGCCGGGCAGGAGACCGCAGTTGTCGGCGTCCAATTCGACGTTGCGCGTCTGGATGTGAAGCTCGCCCCCATCCGGCATGGCATCTCGCGCGTTCACGCAGAGGTTCATCAATACCTGCTCGAGTTGCGTGGGGTCGGCGCGGGTGACACCCAGATCGTCGGCGAGGCGGGTTCGAACGGTGATGTGCGCGCCGATAACTTTTTCCAGTAAGCCGATGACGTCTTTCACGGACTGGTTCAAATCGATGTTGCGGGCCTCGAGGCGCTGGCGGCGGGCAAAGGCGAGCAATTGACGGGTGAGATTGGCGCCGCGCTCGGTCTGGGTGAAGATTTTCTGGAAGCGGTCCCGTGCCTGTGGATCGGAGGATTCGGCCAGACCCAGCTCGGCCCAGCCCATCATGGCGCCCAAAAGGTTATTGAAATCGTGGGCGACGCCGCCGGCGAGCTGCCCGATGGCTTCGAATTTCTGCGACTGGTAGAGCTGTTCTTCGAGGCGGACGCGCTCCGTAACGTCGCGGTACGTGACCACTATCGCTCCCACTGCGGGGTCGTCCAGTCGGTTGACACCGACGCCTTCCACATTACGCCACGTTCCATCCTTGTGCTTCATCCGTGTCCGGTTCACCGGCACGGGGACGCCCGGTTTCCGGAGGCATTCGGCCATCAGGGCCTTCACCACCGGAAGTTCGTCGGGATGGAATAGGTCGAAGGCTGTTCCGCCGCGGCGCTCTTCGGGCGTATAGCCCAGCACGCGCTCGATGGCGCGCCCCGCATATCGAACCCTGGCGTCGCGGTCCAGCAGCACGAATACCTCGGAGCTGTTCTCCACCAGCGCGCGGAAATGTTCCTCGCTGCGGCGCACAGCTTGCTCCGCCCGGATGCGCTCGGAGATATCCACACAGAGCGAGGCCACCCCAATCACATTCCCGAACTCGTCCACCAGGGGAGTGTTGTACCAGTCGCAGGTAATCAGGCTGCCGTCGCGGGTGATGTTTTCGTTGGTGCTGCGAGTTCCCCCCTTCTGCTCCAGCAAATTCCGCCAAACCTGTTGCACGTGAGGACGCCCGGCGGGGGGAACAATCAGGTCCGGGCCGCGGCGCCCCAGGGCCTCCTGGCAGGAGAAGCCAAAAATCCTTTCGGCGCCGGGGTTCCAGGCCACGGCCTCGAAATCCAGGTTCCACTCGATCGCGGCCAGGGGCGTCTTTTCGATGTGCAGGGCGAGGGACTGACTGGATTTGCGGAGGGCGTCGTGAGCGCGCTTGCGCTCGATCGAAGCAGCCACCTGCGAGGAGACGAATTCGAGAATGTGCAGATGCTCCTCCGAATAGCGCACTCCCTCGGTGTAGGTCTGAACGACCATCGCGCCGATGACTCGGTTTTCGAGCTTGAGAGTCACGCCAAGCCAGTCAATGGAAGGGGCGCCGATTTCGTCCACCTCGCCCTGGCGGCGCAGCTCTTCGAACTGCTCGGGAGGAACGAGTGCGGATTTGCCGGTGCGCAGGACGTAGGCTGTCAGTCCCCTGCGGAGCGGGCTAGCCGGCGGCTGAGCATCTTCCTCGTCAACAAAATAAGGAAAAGTGAGGCTGTCACCGGGGCCCGCCAGGGCCACATAGAAATTCCGCGCGGGCATCAGTTGCTGGATGGTGGAGTGGATGAGGGCGAGCATGGCCTGGAGCGTGGGCGCCGAATGCGCGGCCTCAGAAATCAGGTGGAGGGCGGCCTGATGCTGCTCGGCACGGATCTGCGGGGTAATGTCGTGGATGAACCCTTCCAGGCGGAAGGGACCGCCGGCGGGATCGGGGATGGCCCGGCCATGTTCGGAAAGCCATTTTTCCTGACCGGAGGCCGTGCGAATCCGGTACTTGATGTGGAAGGGGCACCCGGCGGCAATCGCCTGCTGCACGATTTCCCACATGGCGTCCCGATCATGAAGATGGATAAGATCGTTCCAGGCAATTCTCCGCTGGACGAAATCGTCTGGGCTGTATCCGGTGAGGTCCCGGCATCCTTCGCTGGCAAATTCGAAGGACCAGTTGGGGTCGTTCAGACAGCGGTAGGCCATACCGGGCAGGTTGGCCATCAGGGTGGAGAGGGTGCGCTGGCTCTCCTGGAGAGCTTTTTCTGCGCGCTCGCGCTCGCTGACGTCCCGCACGATGCCGGTGAAGATGTGCGTCCCGTTCTCCACCAGTTCGCCGAAGGAAATTTCCAAGGGGATCTCCCTGCCGTTTTTGTGCAGGCCCGGGAGACGCACGCCTTCCCACGGGATGTGTCTCTTCCCTGTTTCCTGGTACCGGCGGATACCCGCTGCATGCACGTGGCGCAGGTACTCGGGCATCAATGAAGTGAGTTTCATCCCGGACAACTCTGCTGCGGAATATCCGAAGATCCTCTCGGCGGAAGAATTGGCGAAGAGGATGTTACTGCTTCCGTCGATGGTGATGATGCCGTCGGTGGCCGTTTCCGCCACCACGCGGTAGCGTGCTTCGCTCTCGCGCAGGCTCTGCTCTGCCCGGCGGATCTCATCCAGGTCCGCTTGCGGTTTCTCGTGGTCCCGGGCCAGCTCCCCGGTGCGTTCCTGGACGCGCAGCTCGAGCAGGGTCATCACTTGGTCAGCCAGGGCCTGCAACGCATTGCTCTGCTCCGGCGTAAGGTGCCGCGGGACGCGGTCCATGACCATCACCGTACCAATGGCAATCCCGTCCGGAGTGCGGATCGGCGCGCCGGCATAGAAACGGAGGCAGGGGCCTGCTGTAACCAGGGGATGAGAGGCGAATCGGGGGTCTTCCCGCGCGTCCGGAACCTGGAGGACGCCTTGCTGGAGGATCGTATGCGCACAGAACGGGATGTCAGACAAGGACTCCCACCCGGAGAGTCCCGCATCGGATTGGAACGGATGTAGATGGGCGCCGAGAAAATTAACGCAGGCGAGTGGAACCTGGCATATTACTGAGGCAAGCTTGGCGATCCGATCGTATTCGGCGTCCAACGCTGACTCGAGAATCGGGTAGCGGCGCAGTGGCCCGAGGCGTACGGTTTCGTTGCTTGGCTGAAGATCCATCACTTTGCCCGTTCGGCCAGGGGGACTGGTGACTGTAAACGCTTATTTGTTCATGGCCCATCGGACTGGAGCCGGGTTTAGCCAACAGATGGACACCTATCCGCTTTCGTAAAGGTCGGCGACTCCCCCCAGCGGCACCAGGTCATCCCTGGAAGCAAAGTGAGTGGGGTCGAAGGGGAGAAGGCCACCAGTACCCCATGGGAAGAAGCTACGCCCCGCTTGGGAGGGTGTCAAGCGCATAGGGTGACTCTGGCGATTTTCCTGGGCCGGGAGGACCGGCAATCCTGCCTGTGTCAGCAATCCATGCGAGTGCAAACCGGCTAATGAGGTCCAGAGGTCCCGGAAGCAATAGACCACGAAGTGGAGATCGGGTGGATCAACCCCGGGGCGCGAACCGGGGGCCCGTGCAATGCACCTCTACGCGGAGGCGGAACTCTGCGCCGGGGAGACCGCGACACAGACGCGGTTGCGGCCGTCGGATTTGGCCTGGTAGAGGGCGAGATCTGCGGCGCGGAGAAGCTCAGCCAGTGTCGAACCATGGACCGGGAACCCAGCCACGCCGAAGGAGAGCGTGACTGGGCCCAGAGATTGCCCGCGGTGCAGGGGGCGCCAGGCCTGGAGGGCCGTGCGCCACTGCTCGGCGCGCAGCCGGGCGGTCTCGCCATTGGCTTCCGGCAGGATCACGGTGAACTCTTCGCCCCCGTAACGGCAAGCCACGTCTTCTTTGCGGATCTGCTCCTGGAGAAATTGCCCGAGCCCCTGCAACAGGGCGTCGCCGGCTTCGTGGCCGAGGGTGTCATTGAAGCGCTTGAAGTGATCCACGTCCAGCATCACCAGGCCCAGGGTGGCTTGCTTGCGAACCGCGCGGCGCAGTTCCCGCTCCAGCGCTTCTTCCAGGTAGCGGCGGTTGAAAAGTCCCGTCAGGGGATCGCGGATGGACTGGCTGCGCAGCTCATCGCGGAGGCGCAGGTTGGCCAGTGTGAGGGCGAGTTGCGCCGCGGCTGATTCGGCCACGCGCTGAGTGGATTCCGGCATCCGCAACGGTTCCGACAGGACGCGGCCCGGCGCGCCGCGTTGCAGATGAAGCACGCCGATGGGCTCGCCCCGCACCAGCAGGGGCACGCAGAGAAAAACGCCGCTCTGCGGTTCGCCCAGATGCCGGCAGACGGGATCTTTGCTGGGATCCTCCACCCAGTGGAAGCGGCTCCGGCGCAAGGCCCAGCATTCCTCGGCCAGGAAGGTGGTGTCGGCAACGATAGGGTCGCCCCAGGTGACTGGGGTCTCCAGCACCTTGCGGTCGGCATCCAGCAGGGCCAGGGCGCCGGAGAAGTCGGGGAACAGGTCGTGGACAGCGCGGCCAATGGAGGCATAGGCCTCGGCGGCCGTGTCGCAACTCTGCATCAGGTTGTTCATATCGCGGAGGAGAGTGTGGTCGCGGTTGCGCTGCTGGAGGTCGCGAACCCAATCGGACAGTTTTTCGTTGGCGGCCTGCAGGGCGGCCGCAGCCTGGCGGCGCTCGCTGACGTCGCGGGCGATGCCCTGGATGCCCACCGGGACTCCGTTTTCGGTCAACAGGCGGGTGTGCAGCTCCAGCGGGATGCGGCGCCCGTTCTTACCGATGATGTCCACCTCATAGAGGCGCGGAGGCGCGCCCCCCACTTTGCTGCGCATCATCTGGCGCGCCCGCTCGAGATGTTCCGGCGCCAGGATGTGCTCGATCTTCATCAGCAGCATGTCGGCGCGCGAATAGCCGGTGATGACTTCGCCGGCGCGGTTCAGTCCGGTGAAGCTCTCGTTGAGGTCGTGGGTGTACACGATGTCGCTGGCATTTTCGAAAAGCTCGCGAAAACGCTCCTCACTCTCGCGCTGGGCCAGCTCGGCGCGCCGGGCTTCGCCGACGGCCAGAGCCAGTTCGGCCATGATGCGCCGCACTTCGACCTGCGTGATCACCTGGCGGGCCAGGGTCTGCAAGGCAGTGGCGTGCCGCGCGCGCAGCTTGCGGGAGGCGCGGTCCAACACACACAGCGTGCCAAGCGGCTTGCCTTTCTTGGCCCGGAGAGGAATGCCCGCCAGAAAGCGAAAAGGAAATTCGCCGGGGGCCAGGGCACGGTCGCGCAGCACGCGGGAAAAGGCACGGTCGGTCTGCGCGTCTTCGACGATGAGCGTGTCATCCTGGGAAACTAAGTGCTCGCAGAAGATGAGCGCGCCGAAAAACTCGGCCGCGCCGAGGCCCATCCTCGATTTCAGCCAGTGACCGCCAGGGGCCACCAGGCTGATCACCGCCGCAGAACATTCCGTGTCGTGGGCCGCCAGCCGGGCGATGTCGTCGAATGCGGGCTCCGGTTCTGAGTCGAGGATCTGGTCCAGGCGCAGCGTGTCGGACCGGAATCCTTCCGCGCGTGAAGCAGGTCTGGAAGAGTTCGACTTGCGAGGCGTGGTGCTCATCGGGGTTCACCTCCGGATTCTCCGGTGAGCATCTGGAGATAGTCGAGCTCCTGCTGGACCTCTGGCTCGGGCACGCGGTCCAGAAACTGCCGCACGCGAGGATGCGGGCTGGCCCGCAATTCCTCCGCGGTGCCGTAGGCCACGATGTGGCCCTTGTCAATCAATACCATTCGGTCGGCGATGAGGAAGGCGCTGGCCAGCTCGTGGGTGACCACCACAATGGTCATGCGGAAGGCTCGCTTCAGTTTGACAATCAGATCGTCCAGCCCCGCCGCAATGATGGGGTCCAGACCCGCCGAGGGCTCGTCAAAGAACAGGATCTCCGGGTCCATAGCCATCGCCCGGGCTACAGCGGCGCGTTTTTTCATTCCCCCACTGAGCTGCGATGGCATGTAGTTCTCGAACCCTGCCAGGCCGACCTGTTCGAGCTTGAGGCGCACGATAATCTGGATGGTGGAGTCCTCCAGGTGCGTGTGCTCGCGCAATGGAAGGGCCACGTTTTCGCCGACGGTGAGCGAGCCAAACAGCGCGCCGCCTTGAAAGGACATCCCCAATTTCCGGCGGAGCTGATCCAGGTCCCGGGGCGGAATGCCGGCCAGGTTTTTCCCGCGGATCCAGATTTCACCGGAGGAGGGCTTTTCCAGGCCGACCATGGTGCGTAGCAGGGTGCTCTTGCCGGATCCGGAGCCGCCCAGTATGACCATGGTCTCGTTGTGGGGGATGTCGAAGCTGATGCCGTGCAGGATTTCGCGCTCCCCGTAGCTTACCCGGAGGTCGCGCACTGAGATCATAGCGTCGTTTTGTGATGCCCCGGCCATTTGCCAAATCGCTGCGGCGCCCCGGCTGTTCCGCCTTTGTTTCCGCGCTACTCACTTCCGGTGAAGTAGAACAAGGCCGTGAACACCAGGTCTACGACAATCACCAGGAAGATGGACATCACCACGGCGGCGGTGGTCGACCGGCCCACTTCCTCTGCGCCGGCGCCGGTGGAGAATCCCTCGTGACACCCTACGGCAGTGATGGTCATGCCGAACATCACGCTCTTGATCAGGCCCGTGACGATGTCGCGCAGGTACAGGGCGTCCAGGGAGGCGTGGATGTAACTGGCGAAAGTGAAGCCCGCGCTGGAGACGCCGAACAGCGAACCGCCCAGCACACCCATCAAGTCGGCCCAGCTCGTCAGGCAGGGCATCATGATCATCATGGCCAGAAATTTCGGGGTGACCAGGAACTGCACCGGGTTGAGGGCCATCGTTTCCAGCGCGTCAATTTCTTCGGTCACCTTCATCGTTCCGATTTCGGCAGCGAAGGCGGAGCCGGAGCGTCCTATGACCACGATGGCGGTCATCAGCGGACCGAGTTCCCGGGTCATCGAAATGGCCACCGCGCTGGCCACGAAGTGCAGTGCGCCAAACCGACGCAGCTCGTACGCGCCCTGCAAGGCCAGGATGACACCCATGAAAAAAGTGATGAGACTGAGAATCGGCAGCGCCTCCACGCCGACGGCCATGGCCTGATGCACGGCGCGGCCCAGCCGCAGAGGCCTCCCTCGGAACGGCCCCACGAACACGAAGTAGCCGGCACGGACGCCAAGCTGTGCCAGGCCTCCCAGATATGCGAGGGCGTTCACCGTGCCCCGTCCGAGGTTTTGCGCGAATTCCAGTGGTCGAGCCTCCTAACGTGATGGGGCGCGTCAGACGCCCGCCGCGAGCGCTTCCTCTTCGTTGGCGTATACCTCAAAGACCTTGATGAGGCGAGAGAGCTCGAGCACTTCGCGCGCCGCGGTGCTCAGTCCGAACAGGATGAACCGGCTGTTGAGCGTGCGGGAAACTTTCAGCCCTTCCACCAGGGAGGCCACGCCGGAGCTGTCAATATATTTGACTCCTTTGAGATTCATGATCACCCGGGGGGCGCGCTTCTCCTTCAGGGACTCGAGGAGGATCTTGCGGACCTCCGGCGAGTTGTACAGGTCAATGTCGCCCACCACATCTACGATGGTGGCGTCTCCGGACTGGCGCGTGGAAATGTGCACGGCTCATCCTCCTGTCGAAGGTTTTTGCCCCCGCAGCTTCCGGAGGATCATTTTGTTGCCCGTGGCCGATGGTTCGTAGCGGAATGAATCCATGATCTCACAAATCAAATGCACGCCCAGTCCGCCGGGACGCACCTCTTCCAGCGGCCGTCCGCGCAGCTTGGCGGGGTCGGCGGACATCCCGTGGTCCTCGACGATGAACTCGATTCCGCTGGCGCCGTTGACCGCATTGGCGGGCTCCAGACGCCGCAACGTGACCGCAATCGGCCGGTCGTAGCGGTTGTCGTAGGCGTGGCGAATCACATTGGTCAGCGCCTCATCCAGCGCCAGCACAATCGCGCGCGCGTCCGCCTGGTCAAATCCCACGTCAGACACAAAGCGCTCAACGGCACTGCGCACTACGCCCATCAATTGCGGGTGACTCGACAACTCGAGTTTCAGTGAATAGTCCATCCATAGCCTGGTGGGACCGGCGGGCCTCGCCTCGCGTGCCCCATACAGCCCCCGCTCCGCCCTCCCGCGGGGGCGTCGCTGAGTACAAACCCCTCTTCCGGTCCGGCCACACACCTTCCTTGTCCGGGAGGCCCTTTGTGCCAAAGTTTTGCCAGCTTTGCAAGCCTTTCAACAGGGGCCCTCCCGCATGGCAGACACCCGCCCGGGGCCCCGGTCGCAGGGACCAAGCGCAGGAGATTGCGCTAGGGTCGGTCTTCTGCCAGTTGCACCCGGTGGCGTTCGAGCAGCGAGCCGGTGGCGCGGTCCAGCGCGGTGACGGCGCGGCGGAAGCTGATCTCCGACTGCAGCAGGCTCTGTTCGGCGCCGGCGAGCTGCGTCTGGGCGTCGAGCACGAAGAAAATGGTCTGCACGCCAAGCTCGAACTTGCGCTGCTCGGCTTCCAGGTTCTTCTGCGCCAGATCGCGGGCGATGCGCGAGGCGGCGATGGAAAGCCGCGCCTCCTCCAGGCGGTGAACGGAGTTGCGGACCTCGAGCGCGACGCCCTGCTCGCGCTGGCGCAGAGTGTAGAGGTCGCGGCGTTTGCTCAGCAGGGCATTGCCCAGGTCGGCCTCTGCGCTCCGGTTGCGGATGGGCAGGCGCAGGGTCAGAGAAAACCCGTAGGTTGGGAAATCGAGGCCGCCGAGCTGATCAAAGGCGTCGCCCAGGCCGCCGCGCGAGAGAATCACCGGCGGCATCACGCTGGTGTCAATCTCGTTTCCGCCGCGCCCGCTCGAGGTGTAGAACGCGGAGAAGTTCAAATCCGGCTGCAGTGAGTTGTGCGCCAGGCGGATGCCTGTATCGGAGTTGGCCAGTTGCAGCCGCAGCGATTCGAGTTCCGGCCGGCGGCGCAGAGCCTGTTCCAGGGCGGTGGACGCATCCACAGGGGGCGCTTCGCTGGTCACCGCCGCCGGCTCCACCAGCTCCAGGTCGAGTGCTCGGAAGTATGGGTCCAGGTCTGCGCCAATCGTGCGCCGGAAATCGTCTTCGAGCTGCCGGAGCTGGTATTCGGCTTGGATGACGCTGACACGGCGCGTGGCCACCTGGGATTCAGAACGGTAGATATCCAGGGGCGGCAGCGCACCCAGCTCCAGCGCGCGCTTGTTCTGCTTGTAGGTGGCTTCGGCCTGTTCGAACGAGCGGCGCAGGACGCTGAGGTTCTCGCGAGACTGCACCACCCCCCAGTACTGGTCCACGGCGCGCTGCACGGCTTCGCTCACCTGGGCTTCGAAATCGGCGCGCGAGCGTTGCACGTTCCGCCGGGCGATGAGGATGGGCGCGCGGTTGGGTCCGGTGCCCCGGTTGCGCAGTAGCGGCTGGCTGACCGTGAAGTTCATGTTGGCGGTGATGGAAGGGCTGAACGTGGCAAACACATTGTCGGTCGAGAATTTGCCGAAGTTCATCGAGACGTCGGTGCGCGTGCCAGTGAGGAACGTCTGGGTATAGCTGGCGCGGGACTGCTGGCTCAGCGTCTGGGAAGCGTCGAGCTGCGAAGTAGTAGGCGAAGAAGCCCGCGTGGTCGAAAAGCTGGCTGTGCTCACCGGGTCGAAGGGCTGCCAGGCGCGCTCGACGGCGAAGCGCGTGCCCTCGTAGGTGAGGCGGTTCAGCTGCACGTCGGTGTTGTTGAGAAGCACCAGGCGGATGGTATCGTCCTGCGTGAGGCGCAGCTTGCCGTCCGCGACCACGTCGCGCAGGCCCTCGGGACCCGGCAGCTCCGTGGGCGCCACCGGGCGGATGACAATGTTTCGGAAATAGTCCGGCGCGGGAAACGTCTGGCCCGCCGCGGGCAGGGCCGCACAGACGATGAGAATTGCTGGCAACCACAGCTGTCTACGCATGAGCGTCACCTCTTGAAATGTCCAGCAGGGAGTGAACAGAACCAGATTGCCTCTACTCATACCGGATGGCTTCCACCGGGTCGAGGCGCGCGGCCTTGATGGCCGGGTAGCTCCCGAAGATCAAGCCGATGCTGACCGATACCAGGAACGCCAGCAGGATGGAAGTCATCGTGACGATGGTGGTCCACCCGGCCAGCTCGGCAATCAGCCGCGAGATGCCGAAGCCGAACCCGATGCCCAGCAGGCCGCCCACGAACGAAATCAGGATCGCTTCAATCAGGAACTGCCGGATGATGTCGGACTGCCGCGCTCCGATCGCGCGGCGCACGCCGATTTCGCGGGTGCGCTCCAGGATGCTGGCCAGCATGATGTTCATAATGCCGATGCCGCCCACCAGCAGCGAGATGGAGGCGATGGCCACCATCACGGTATCGAAAATGCGCTGGGTGCGCCGCTGTTCGGCCAGCAGCTCGGCGGGCACGATGACGCTGAAGTCTCCGGCTTCGCGGTGCGCCACGTTTAGAACGCCGCGCACCACGTCGGCAGTCCGCACCGGGTCGGCCCCCGCATCCAGTTGCAGGTACAGGGCGTCCACCTCGTCCTTGAAGCGGCTCAGGGAGTCTTCCAGCCGGAACACGGCCGCGTTCAGCGGCACGTAGATCAGGTTGTTGCGGTCCACCGTGGGAGCCCCGGAGGCATCGTTTTGCGCGCTTAGTTGTGGCCCGGCCACGCCGATGACCAGGAACCACTGTTCGTTCACCTTCACGTGCTGCCCAACGGCTTCCTCAATGCCGAACAGGTTGGCCTTGGCGCCCTCGCCCAGCACGCACACCGGCGCCGCGCGCTCGTTCTCCTCGGAATCGAAGAACCGTCCGGCGGCTACGCGCAGGCCGGCAATGCGCGTGTAGGAAGGAAGCACTCCGAAGACGACGGGCATATCCCGCTGCGGCTTCGGGAATACCTTGTTCGGAGTCAGCCGTTTGCGCGGAGAAGACTCGGCCACCTCCGCAACCGAACCGCGGATGACGCGATGGTCCTGGAACGTCAGGCCCGGCGATTTCTGCCGGACCTTTTGCAAATCCTGCCAGTTGTTGGCCTCCCTCGCCTCTACGATCAGATTGCGCACGCCGAGCTGCTCGATGAAGGCCATCACCTGCTGTTGCGCGCCAGCTCCGATACTCAACATCGAAACCACCGCGGCCACGCCGAAGATCATCCCCAGCATGGTGAGCAGGGAGCGAAGCTTGTGCAGGAGCAGGTTTTGAAGGCCCAGGCGAAGGTCGGGGAGATACTGCTGCAGGCCTTCGCGGCGGATTAATTCCTCGAGCGCGCGCGGATGGCTCACTGTCCCGTTCCTGCCCCGATCGACGGCGCCGCGGGCGCGCCGGACTTCCCCGGACGCTTGAGATCCTTCTCGGGGTTGGCCAGCGCGACTTCGGCGCCTTCGGCCAGACCCTCCACGACAACCTGGCTTTCCGTGCGATGGGCGATTCTCACCTCCCGGGCTTCGAAGTCTTCGCCCTGGCGCAGAAAGACCACGGGCTTGCCGTCCTTTTCAAAAACCGCCAGTCGGGGGATGTACAGCGCGTCGCGGACCTGGTTGCCTACGATGATGATCTGCGCGGATACGCCGGGCCGAAGACGCGGGTCTGCGGCGTCTACCTGGAAGGTCGCGTCGAAGCGGCGCTGCCCGTCGCTGCTCCACATGTCGCGCGAGGCCATTCCAGCGACGTTTTTCACTTTGCCGTTCAGCGTCGGGCCCGGCACGGCATCCACCCGGACCTGGATGGACTGGCCGGGGAGGATATTGCCGCGCTCATTCTCGGAGACGCGGGCCAGGATTTCCATCTGGCTGACTTCCAGGACTTCGGCGATGAATCGCCCGCTGGACACCTGGTCCCCGGCGCGGTACTCGGGCACAGTCATTCCCGGAAAGCCAAAGTTCAGGCCGTCCCGGTTCTCCTTCACCGCCACCATCCCGCTGAACGGCGCGCGGATGGTCAGATTCTTGATGCTCTGCTCCGCCTGCACCATCGAAAGCCGCTCTTTGTTGCGCCGCTCAATCAGCACAGCCAACGCGGCCTCGCTCGATTTGCGCCTCGATTCGAAATCCTTCTCGAGCTGTTCCAGACGCCGGCGAGCTTCTTCCAGCGCGAGCTGGTTCTTGCGACCGTCAATGGCGCTGAGCAGCTCGTTGCGGCCCACTTCCAGCTCCGCGCGGCGCAGATCGAAGCGGGCCTTGAGCAGGTTTACCTTGTCTTCCGCAGCCTGTACGGCGGCGTCGGCCCTGGCCTTGGTGATTTCCTGCTCGGCCTGCAACATCTGGGAGCTTGCTTGGTCGAGCAGGTACTCCTGTTCGCTGGGGTCGAGGTCAATGACGATGTCGCCTTCCTTCACGATCGTGCCGGTCTTCAATAGCAGCACAATCTGCAACGTTCCGCTGACCGGCGGAACCGTAAGCTGCCCGGAGCGCGCCGCACGCATCTCGCCTGCGGTGTGCGTCCGCAGTTCAAGGTTGCCTCGCTGCACTCGCGCCGTGGGGATCTGTCGCCCGGGGCCGCTCAGTCCTTGCAGCGTGAGCGCTCCGCCTGCTCCCCCGGCGCCCACAACCACGACAGCGGCAAGTATTTGAAGTTTGCGGCGCAACGTCATGGCGCACCCGCCGGCGGCTGGAGCAGCGACGGGTCTCGCGTGGCCACTCGCTCGCCGGGTTGCACGCCACGCGCCACCTGTACCTGGCTGGCGTTGCGGCGGGCCACGGTGATGGGCCGCTCTTCGAATTCCGAGCCGCGGAACACGTACACCACGATGCGCCCCGCCTTGTAAAACACCGCCTCCGCAGGAATCAGGATGGAGTCACGAAGCTTGTCCGTGATCACGCGCGCCGATGCGCTCATCCCAGGTCGCAGCCGGGCCTCGCTCTCGCCGAGCTGCACCAGCAGGGTGAAGTTCTTGGGCGGCGGCCAGGAGGAAAAATCCAGCCGCGCCAGCGTGCTGATTTCCTCCACGCGGCCGGAGAACTGCTTGTCCGGGACCGCATCCACCCTGACCTCGACACTCTGGCCGGGACGCAGGCGGCCGCGGTCGGCTTCCTCGATCTGCGCCGAAACGCGCATGGTATTCAGGTCCGGAAGCTCGGCAATACCCGCGCCGGGCCACGCGCGGTCACCCTGCCGCCACTCGGGTGCCTGTCCAAACATCCCTCCCCCGCGCCAGTTCTGGAGCAGGCTGACCATGCCGTCCACCGGAGCGTGCAGGGCCAGCGCCTCAAGGCTGCGCTCGGCCTGCCGCACCTCATAGAGAGCCTTCTCGCGCTTCTGTTTGCGCGCTGCCACGTCAGCCTCGGCAGCCACCCGATCCGTGCGCAGTTTCTCCTCGACTTCGCGCTGCTTCTGTTCGGCGTTGGCCAGGCTGAGACGTGCCTTCTCGCCTTCGATTTGGGAGAGGATTTCAGACTTGCTGGCTTCCAGCCGCGCGCGCTCCACGTCGTACCTTACTTTGACCAGGTCGGTCTGGGTCTGCTCTTCGGTGAGCTGCCCCTGGGCACGGATGCGCTCGATCTCCGCTTCGGCCTGTTTCAGTTCGGTGCGCTTCTGCTCCAGCGTCCGCTGCATATTGGTGGAATCAAAGCGCGCCAGGAGATCGCCCTTTTTGATCAGCGCGCCGTTCTTGGCCAGTTCGACGATCTGAATTTCCCCCGCGCCGCTCGGCGCCACCAGAGTGATGGACTTCAGGGCACGCACCTCCCCGCGGAGCTGCACGAAGTCCACAAACTCCCCGCTTTTTACCTCGGCCGTCGGGACCTTCGGAGCCGTACGGCCCAGGCGCGTGAGGCCGAAGGTGCCAGCGCCCACGCCCACCAAGGCCAGCGCGACCACGGCGGTACGCCGGCGTTTCCACAGACGGATAATTCCCACCAGCATGGTTTAGCGAAGACCTCCGTTCGCAGCTCCGCCGCGCAGCACCATCGCGCCCGCTTCCACTCCGGATTCCACCAGCACCTCGCTGGCGCTTTGCTGTGCCAGGCGTACCTCGCGCCGGTCATACCCGGAGCCAATTTGCACCAGCAGGTAGTGGCGGCCGTTTTCCGTTACCACGGCGTCCCGTGGAGCCACCAGTGCGCCGGGGCGCCGCTCCAGCTCGATGTCCAGCGCCGCGGATAGGTCGGGCAGCAACCGGGGATCGGCGCCCTGAATGGACACCGTCGCAGAAAAGGAGCGCACCTTGGGCGAAAACCCTCCGGCGACTCCGATGGCGGCGATGGTTTCGACGCGCCCCGGAAAACGCAGTTCCGGGTAGGCGTCCAGCCGTACTTCGACCGTTTGCCCGGAGCGCAGCGATGCCACGTCGGCCTGGTTTACTTTGGCGCGGACCTGCATCCGCGAAGGGTCCACCACCTGGAGGAAGGGCTGCCCGGGACGCACTTCATCGCCCTCCTGCACTTCGCCCATCGCGCCGTTCTTCCAGAAAGAATTGAACACCACCATCCCGGGGAGCGGGGCGCGGATGGAAAGCCTCTCGGCGTTGCGCTCGGCATGGAGCATGGCATTGCGGGCTCGATCGCGCTGGATCTCGAGGATGTGCAAGCTGGCCTCCGCGGCCAGGCGCTTGAGCTGGTAGGTTTCGCGGAGCTGGTCCAGGCGGGCGCGGGCTTCCTCGAGGTTTTGCTGGTTCTTCTCGGTCTCGATGCGCGAGAGGACTTCATTCCTGCGCATCTCAATGGCCGCGGCTTCCAGGGCGTTTTCCGCCTGCTTCAGCTCGGTGTCGTCCCGCGCGATGGCCGCGGCCTGTTCCGCGCGGCGGCGCTTGATCTGCTCTTCAAAATCCACGAATTCCGCGCGGCGGTCAAAGGCGTTCTTGACCTGGTTCTGGCGGTCAAACTCCACCAGGAAATCGCCCTGGCGGACCATACTGCCCGGCGCAATCAGTTTCGTGATAACCATCGAGCCGCCGCCCTGCCCGGCCAGACGGGGAGCCATCACGGAGAAAGACTGCACGGCTTCAACCGTGCCGTGGATTCGCACGCGCTGCACAAAATCGCGGCGCTCCACAGTCGCGGTGCGCTGTACCGAACCGTTGGCCGCCGGACCTGCGCCGGGGCGTCTGGCCAGCCAGAGGAACAGGAGCGCGGCAACGACCAGGGCCGCCACTCCTGCAGGAATCCAGCGCGGCGTTTTCCTTTTCCGCTCCCGCGACGCTTGGACGCGTTGCGCGATCGGCTCCTCAGCCGGCGCTTCGCGGCGCTCCGTCACCGGAGGCGGCTCGGTCAGAACACGCGATAGGGTCCAGCGGTTCATTGCCGGGATCAGCTCTCCACCACAGACACCCGCCGGGACGCACCGCCCCGGGCGAGACACGGCAGGGACACCCTGCCCCTATCTTGCCTGATGAATTAGACGCCGGAAATGGGCGTTCGGTTTGCGCCGGCTCAGCATCCCTCCGGGCACTCAGCCTCGCTGGTCCATCGGAACATAATCCCGCTTCTCGTGGCCGAGATAGACCTGGCGGGGACGTGAGATTTTTTGCTCGTCATCCAGCAGCAGCTCCTGCCACTGGGCAACCCAGCCCGCAGTGCGCGGGATGGCGAACAGCACGGGGAACATGGTCACCGGGAAACCCATGGACTGATAGATGAGCCCGGAGTAAAAGTCCACGTTGGGGTAGAGGCGGCGCTTGACGAAGTACTCGTCTTCCAGCGCGATGCGCTCGCATTCCAGGGCAATATCCAGCAGCGGGTTGCGGCCCATGACGTCGAAGACCTCGTAGGCGATACGCTTGATAATCTTGGCGCGCGGGTCGTAGTTCTTGTACACGCGATGCCCAAATCCCATCAGCAGCTTCTTCCCGGCCTTCACTTCCTTGATGTAGTCCGGCACGCGTTCCAGCGAGCCGATTTCCATCAGCATCCGCAGCACCGCCTCGTTCGCGCCCCCATGCAGCGGGCCGTAGAGCGCAGCCGTGGCCGCGGCCGTGGCCGAATAGGGGTCCACGTGGGAGCTGCCCACCGACCGCATGGCGTTGGCCGAGCAATTCTGCTCGTGGTCCGCGTGCAGGATGAACAGCACGTCCAGGGCCCGCTCCAGGGTGGGGTTGGGTTTGTACTTCAGCTCCGTGGTCTTCAGCAGCATATTCAGAAAATTACCCGTATAGCTCAGCTCATTGTCGGGATAGACGTAGGGCATCCCCAGGCTGTGGCGGTAGGCGAAGCCGGCCAGCGTAGGCATCTTTCCCAGCAGACGGTAGGTTTGCTTGCGGCGTGATTCGGCGTTGAAGATGTCTTTGGCGTCCGGATAAAACGTGGAAAGCGCGGCCACCGTGCTCACCAGCATCCCCATAGGGTGCGCGTCGTAATGGAACCCATCCAGAAATTTCTTGATGCTCTCGTGGATGAAGGTGTGATGGGTGATGTGCCAGGCCCAGTCGTCCAGCTGCGCGCGCGTGGGCAGCTCACCGTGCAGGATCAAGTACGCGGTCTCCAGATACGTGCTGCGCTCGGCCAATTCTTCGATGGGGTAACCGCGGTAATGCAGGATGCCTTTGTCGCCGTCAATGAACGTGATGCGGCTGATGCACGAGGCCGTGTTGGCAAAGGCGGGGTCGTAGCTGACCATCCCGAAGTCCTCGGCCTTGACCTTGATCTGGCGCAGGTCAAGAGCGCGGATGGTGTCGTTCTTGATCGGGATCTCGTACGATTTCCCGGTGCGGTTGTCGGTGATGTTGAGTGTCTCGCGGCTCATGCGGGTCTCGCTTTGCGGAGCGCCTCCCTGCAAGGGGGAAGACACTCCGGCGTGAGGTTCCGGGGTCGGCACGGCAACAATCTACACCAAATGCGGGAGCCGTGGCAGCAGAATTGGTACAGGGCGAGCTATCCCGCGCCGGAGACTCAGCAGGCCAGGGGCCCCTGATTATTCCTCCCGCAAGCGGGAAGCGTTGTGCTACAAAATGGCCGTCCGGGCCGGCCCGGGCACACAGGAGAAAAGATGCTCACCCGAGGGCTGCGAACAAGGTTGATGAACAAACTGATTCCATTGCTCTCTCTGGCCATGATTGCCGCAACTCCCTTGGCGGCACAGCCCGCGCCAGCGGGGAAGACGATTGCCGTCAAGGCCGCGCGGCTCTGGGACGGAAAAGCCGACCGGGCTGTTTCCCCGGGCGTGGTCATTGTCACAGACGGCAAGATTGCATCCGTCGGCGTAGGCGGCGCGATTCCGGCGGGCGCGGAAGTGATTGACTTGGGCGACGCCACTCTGCTTCCCGGATTTATGGACGCACATACCCACCTGACCTTCGACTATGACGAAGACTGGGGCCGCGGGCAGATGACCCGGCTGCGGAAAAACGTCGCCGAGCAGGCGCTGGACTCAGCTGTCAACGCGAAAAAAACATTGTGGGCCGGCTTCACCACCGTGCGCAACGTCGGCGCGGGCGAATTCATTGACGTCGGCCTGCGCAATGCCATCTTCAGCGGCAAAGTGCCCGGCCCCCGCATCCTCGCCGCTGGCAATTCGATCGGCACCACCGGCGGCCATTGCGACGATCTGGCCGGTTACCCGCAGGGGCTGTTCGGCCGGGAAAGCGGTCCGGCGGACGGTGTCGCCGACGGTCCCGACGAAATGCGCCTGGCCGTGCGACTCAACCACAAGTATGGCGCGGACACCATCAAGACCTGCGCCACCGGCGGCGTGCTTTCTCCCACCGATGCTGTGGACACTCCGCAGCTCACCCAGGCCGAGCTGGACGCGCTGGTGGACGAAGCCCGCGCACTTCGGCTGAAGACCGCCGCGCACGCCCATGGCGCCGAAGGGGCCAGGCGCGCCGTCCGCGCGGGGATTGACTCCATCGAGCACGGTTCCTTCCTCGACGACGAAGCGCTCGACTTGATGAAGGCCCGCGGCACATTCTACGTGCCCACCCTGATGGCAGCGGTTGGCCTGCGCGAGCGCATGCGCCGCGAAGGCGCGTTCTCTCCGGCCATTCTGGAAAAGGCACGGGCCGCCGCCGGCGCTCTCGATGGCACTGTGCGCAAGGCCATCTCCAGGGGCGTGCGCATCGCGCTAGGTACAGACTCCGCCGTGTATCCCCACGGACGCAACGCGGAAGAGTTTTCCGAGTTGGTGCGATTGGGGATGAAACCCGTGGATGCTCTGCGGGCGGCTACGTCCGTGAACGCCGAGCTGTTCGGCCTGGCTGCCCGCCTGGGAACTCTAGAACCCGGGAAAATCGCCGACCTGGTCGCCGTGCCCGGCGACCCCACTCAGGACATCCGCCAGACGGAGAGGGTATTCTTTGTGATGCGCGACGGCGTCGTGTATCGCAACGACCGAGCAGGCAAATAGCGCGGCCCCTGATGGTCAAGCCTTCAACAAGCCATAAAGGTTTGCACATAAGATGAAGTAGTTTGGCTTGGCGGAAAGGCCGACCCGGCGCTTATGCTTTCTTTTCAACCTCTTAGGGGCTCCCGACGGAAGGAACGTGACTTGCTCAAAAAGTGAGACAAGGATACGTCTGGTCATTTCTGGCCCAAGGGGAGGGTCGCGTGAGGAAAAACAAGAAGTCCTGCCCGTCCGAGCGCCGCAAGTTCTTCAAACAGGCCGGAGGGCTCGCCGCAACTCTGGCCGCCTCCGCGGTCCCCGTCACTGTCGAGGCTCTCTTGCCTACGCCTGCGGAAGCCAAACCGCCCGCTCCACCCGTCTTCGGTGCAACGCGCAGCAGCCAGGCGTTCAAGGTGCGGCAGTCCACGGCGGTTTTCAATCACCAGATCCAGTCGCCGCTGCATCCCGCCAACGGCGACGAAGATCTTTATCCCTCTCGCATCGCCAGCTACTCTAAGGGACTGCCCCACAACAACCTGGGCGAAGTCAACTCCAACGCCTACGGGGCGCTGCTGCGGGCGCTTACCAGCAGGGATCCCGCAGATTTTGAAAACATCCCCCTGGGCTGCCCGGACCCCGCGCGACAGATGAAGCTGGTGAATCCCCAAGCCGGGATCGCTTTTGTGCTTCAGGGAACGGACTCTCACGCCATGGCCATCCCGCCGGCGCCGCGATTCAGCAGCGCCGAAGAAGCCGGTGAAATGGTGGAAAACTACTGGATGGCTCTGCTGCGCGATGTTTCGTTCACCGACTATGACTCCAATGCCGCCGCACACGCCGCCGCTGCTGACCTCTCGCACGTTTCCGATTTCCGCGGTCCCAGGGCGGGCGGGCAGGTGACGCCCGGCACTCTGTTCCGGGGGATGACACCGGGAGATTTGAAGGGCCCCTACATTTCACAGTTCCTGCTCCAGACCGCCCCGTTTGGGGCCAATGAAGTTGTGCAGCGGATGCGCACCTATCTGCCGGGCAGCGATTTTATGACCACGGCAGCGGACTGGTTGAGCGTGCAGAACGGTTGCGCGCCCACGGGTGCGCCGCCCTTCGATTCCGTGCCGCGGCACATCCGCAATGGCCGTGACTTGGGCGAGTGGGTGCACGTGGACGTGCTGTTCCAAGCCTACTTCCACGCCATGCTCATCCTGGCTTCGCAGGGCGCTCCGCTGAACCCCGGCAACCCGTACAACAGTTCGCAAACGCAGACCGGCTTCGGCTCCTTCGGCCAGCCGCACCTGGCCGCTGCCACGGCGGAGGTGGCGCCATCCGCTTTGAAGGCCGTCTGGTATCAGAAATGGTTTGTGCACCGCCGCCTGCGTCCGGAAGCGTTTGCTGGGCGCGTCCATCACCGCCTCACCGGCGCGGCCAATTACCCCATCCATAGCGACGCGCTGAATTCCCAGGGCCTGGCCGCTGTGCTCAGCCTCTACGGCACTGCATTTCTTCCGATGGGTTTCGCGGAAGGCTCGCCGCTGCACCCGGCCTACGGCGCAGGTCATGCGACGGTCGCTGGCGCATGCGTCACCATCCTCAAGGCGCTGTTTGACGAGTCGCACCCGATGTCCAACCCCGTCGTGCCCAATGCAGACGGTACATCGCTGGTGCCCTACACCGGACTGGATGCGGGCCAGCTTACCGTGGGTGGCGAGCTGAACAAGCTGGCTTCTAACGTGGCCATCGGCCGCGACATCGCCGGCGTCCACTGGCGCACCGACGCCACCGAATCGCTGCGCCTGGGCGAAGCCCTGGCCATCAGCATCCTGCGCGACCAGCGCGGCACGTACAACGAATCCTTCGCTGGCTTCACCTTCACCAAGTTCGACGGCGCCCCCGTTACCGTCTGACGCCGCCGCAGGACTCTGCCCGTAATGCGCCCCCGCGGGCCGCGGGGATGGTGTCTTCCCTGCGCAATCGCATACAATCCTGGCTTCGAGACTCCATCGAAGCGAGGACTCTATGCCGACTTTCATTTGCATGAGACTCTCCCCGAGGCGGGTCATAGCCGGGATCAGCTTTTCCATCCTCGCCGTCCTGGCGGCGACGGGCGCGCTTCGCGCGACTCTTCCGCAGGCCGGCCCTGCGCCGGTATCGCACGCCCTGACCAATGGCCGCATCTGGACCGGCAACTCGAAGCAGCCCTGGGCCGATGCGGTAGCCATCCGCGAGAACACCGTCGCCGCGGTCGGCACCAGCAAAGAAATCTCTTCGATGGCCGGCCCGGAAACGAAGCGGACAGACCTTGGCGGGAAGCTGGTCATCCCCGGGTTCAATGACGCGCACATCCATTTCTTGAGCGGCTCGCTGCTGCTGACGCAGGTGGACCTGAACGGCGCGGAAACGCTCGAAGAGATGCAGCGCCGCATCGCCAGATACGCAAAAGAAAATCCGAATCTCCCGTGGATTACCGGCTTCGGCTGGCAGTACTCCTATTTTCCTGAAAAACGAAACCCCACGCGCCAGGATTTGGACGCCGTGGTGGCGGATCGCCCCGTTTTTATGGACGCCTATGACGGTCACACCGGCTGGGTCAACACAAAGGCGCTCGAGGTTGCCGGCGTCATCCGGGCCACGAAGTACGAAGGCTTCGGCGAATTGGTCCGCGATGCCAATGACGACCCCACGGGGATGCTGAAGGAAGGCGCGCAGAGCCTAGTGACCGAAAAAATCCCAAAACCCACGCGTGAGGATGAGCTGGCCGCACTCCGCGCGGGCCTGAAGCTGGCGTTGTCGCTGGGCATCACCAGCATGCAGAATGCCCACGGCAGCGAGCGCGAAGCCGAACTCTACCGGGAGCTGTTGGACCGCGGCGAATTGCCGTTGCGGGTGAAGGTGGCGCACTCCGTTGGCCCGAGGACCACCCAGGCCGACATCGAGAGAATCCGCGCGCTGGAGGAGAAGCACAAAGGCCCGTGGCTGGCCATGGGGGCCATCAAGATGATGATGGACGGCGTGATCGAAACCCACACCGCGGCCATGCTGGCGCCGTATTCCGACGGCTCGAACACCTCCGGCAGCCCGGCCTACACTCAGGAACAGGCCAACAACGTGGTGGCCTGGGCAGACAAAGCTGGTTTGCAAGTGTTCATCCACGCCATTGGCGACCGCGCCGTGCGCATGGCGCTGGACGCCTACCAGAACGCGCGCAAAGTGAATGGAACGCATGATGCGCGCTTTCGCATCGAGCACATTGAAACCGTGCAGGCCGCGGATATCCCGCGCTTTGCCCAGCTCGGCGTGCTGGCTTCGATGGCGCCGATCCACGCGGACCCGGCGTCCATTGATGTTTGGGAAAAATCCGCGGGCCCGGACCGCAGCAGCCGCGGGTTCGCCTGGCGGGCGCTGGAGAAGGCCGGGGCGACGCTGCTGTACCACAGCGACTGGCCTGCCTGCGTTAGCTTAAACCCCATCCAGGGGCTGCACCGCGGCGTGAACCGCACCACGCACACCGGCTTCCCCAAGGGCGGCTGGCAGGTGCAGCAAAAAGTGTCCATGCAAACGGCGGTGACGGCGTACACGACGACGGGGGCGTACGCGTCATTCGAGGAAAAAATCAAAGGACAGATCGCGCCCGGGATGCTGGCGGACATGGTCGTACTCGACGCCGATTTATTCAAGGTGAAGCCCGCCGACGTGCACAAAACCCGCGTGACCATGACCATCATCGACGGAAAAGTGGTCTATCCCTGACCCGGGCCGCACTCAAGGTTCATCCGCCCGGCAGCGCGCGGACTCATGAATTGCCCGGACCTCCGCCCGGGAAAGTGCGTAGCTGAAGAACTGCACTTCATCCACCACTCCTTTTATTGCCGGCCTGTTCGCAGTGCCACCCAAACGCAAGGGCCCGTCGAATCGATGCTGGAATTCACCGAGCGCCCCCTGCCTGGCCAGTTCGCCGTTCACATGCAACGCCCACTGTTCTTTGTCTTTCACAATGGTTATGTGATGCCACACACCGTTGGCCACCGGGGGGGAGTCCATTGAGGCATCGGCCAGGCAGCCGCGAGTCAGGCCGCTATTCCGGCACAGGCGCAAAGCACCACTGGGCGTGCGGAGCAGGCTCCAGCCTTCGACCTTCGTTCCGGCGGGCGGCGTCTTCTCAATGATAGAAGTCTCCGCTAGTAAGGGTTCATGGAAGATCGCCCACAGAGACACGCTGAATGGATCGTAGCCCCCCATCGATTCAAGTTCCACAGCGGCGGCGAAACCATCAAAGGAAATCCCCTGACCGTGCTGCCCAGGAGCAAATGAGGCGCCGGGCAGCAGTTCTCCGGTCTTCCCGCCGACCACGTCGGTTGCCGTACCGTCTGCGGGCCACCATGCATGCGGGGTGGCCGCCGGAGCGCATTTGTCTTCTGCCACGTCCAAGACTGCGATGTCGTTTCGCTGCGCCAGGGCAAGAAACACCCGGCGGCCGCCCTGCGCGACCACTGGAGCACCCTGGCTCGAAAGCGGCAGCTTCTCGACGGCGGCGAAATCTACGGTATTCAGCACGCGAGTGACCGCGCCGCTCCAGATGAGCCGCGACCCATCCGGCGAAAAAGCGAAATCTCCCCATCCGTCGCCCAGCGGCGTGCCAATGGTCTGGATCACCTGGTGATCCGCGGTCCGAATTACGTGCAACACGCCACCGGGCACCACCGGGCAGCCTTTGTGGTCATATCGCGGATGAGAACAGGCGTCGCTACCATCTGCCCATATGTACGCGCCGTCCGGGGATTCGCGGATCGAACCGCCAACGTTTGGCAATTCCGTGATGGTGGCCATGCTGCGCTCGGTTTGCACATCAAGAACATCTATGGAATCGTGTCCCGGCCGGCCCCGGGGCCCGCCGCACTGGTAATTCACGTACAGGCGTTTCTGGTCGCGAGTCAGGGCCAGTCTTTGCGGGCAGGCCACAGATGGGATGCGAGTGATTTGCAGCGTCGCGGTATCCAGGCGCTTGAGTCCGGCATGCTGCATGGCCAGATAGAGCCGTACACCATCCGCAGTCAGGGCCAGGTCTACCACGGGCCCACCAACGACCACCCGAGTGACCCGTCCACTGGCTAAGTCAACCAAGTCCAGGTCGCCCCTCGGCAATGCGACGTAAACCCGCGCCCCATCCGGTGAGACTGCCATCGCTGACGGAATGGCGCTGAGCTGAATGCGCCGGACCACCAACTCTGTTGCGAGGTCCACCACGCTTATTGTGGTGCTGTTGACATGAGCGACGTACAGCTCCTTGCCTCCCGGAGCCAGGGCCAGAAACGAAGGGGGCTGTGGGACCGCGATGAGCCGAAGCTGCCGGCCGGCACTCGTCGCTTTCGCGAAAACACGCCCAGACCCCAGCGGCTGCAAGGCCGCTAAGACGCGAGGCGCTTCCGGCTGGCTGCGCGTGTACATCCACCCAGCAGCCACGGCAGTTGCCATCACGGCCGTCCCGATGGCGGCGAGCAGAATCCGGCTCTTCCGAGATTCACTTCCCCCTGAACTCCCGGGCACGGCACCTGCCGCACCTGAAGCAAGCTCACCCGGAGATGGGATACTTTCCCCCTCGTCCGTTTCCAGGGCCGTGCGGTGATTGGCCCACCAGGCATCCAGCTGCGTCCCGTAGGCGTAGACGCTGCCCAGTCTGCGATGCCAGTGGCGGTGCACGGGCAGACCTTCCGACTTCTCCCAGCGCTGGACGGTGCGCACGTCTCGCCGGAGATGCACGGCGATTTCCTTCCAGGAATGAAGGACGCCGTTCGAACCGGCGGGAGGCTGTTCTGGTACCTGGCGGCTATCGGCCACGGGCATGCCCTCGGCTAAGTTGTCGGGGACAAAGGGGATTCTAGCACGAGGCGAACCCGTCAGGGCCCTCTCGTAAACAGACTACGACAAAGCACGACATCTCAATCTGCCGCTCTTCTCCGCTTGCAGGATTTGGGCTTTCTCCCGTAGGGTCAAGCCGACCCCGCAGGTGTCGCTTGCAAATCAACGCCAGGTTTCACGGGAGACCTGAGGAGTTGCTCCGCTGAGCACAAAAGGAGGTCGTCATGCCCCTGATTGTGAGGGAAGGCTTGGCCTGTGTCTGCGTCTTGGTGCTCGCTTGCATGTTTGTTTGGGTCGGTGACACCTTTGCCCAGGGCGGGGTGGGGGCCAGCGGTATCCGCCCTGCACCGCCCACTCGCCCTTCCGGGCAGCCGCCGACACTGAGCTATCAATCCCGCTTGCAGACGTTCGGGAGCCAGCCGTTGCGCTTTGAAGCAAACCAGGGACAGACGGACCCTCAAGTGAACTTTCTTTCCCGCGGCCGCGGCTACACACTGTGGCTGACGCCTACCGAGGCAGTGCTGTCCTTCCGCGAGCGTGCTTGCCCGGTTCTGCGCATGGAGTTGGTCGGTGCAAATCCGCGGGCAAAGGCGTCAGGCCTCGACCCGGTGCCCGGCAGGAGCAATTACTTTATCGGGAAGGACCCCAAGAAGTGGCGCACTGACATCCCCAACTACTCAAAGGTGCATTATGACGACATCTATCCAGGCATTGGACTCAGCTACTACGGAACAGACCGGGGCCAATTGGAATACGACGTCATCGTCGCCCCGGGCGCCAATCCCGGAGCGATTCGGCTACGGTTCGAAGGCGCTTCAGAGCTGGAAGTAAATGAACAGGGCGACATTAGCGTGCATGCCCCCGGTCGCGTCGAAGCACCGGGCGCTGAGCTGCGCCTGCACAGGCCCTTTGCGTATCAAGTCGTGAACGGAAACCGGAAAGAGGTCCCGGCCCGTTACGTTCTTCGCGGCAAAAAGGAGGCCAGCTTTCATCTCGATTCCTACGATTCCAGCAAAACTCTGATCATAGATCCGGTCCTCGAGTATTCCACGTACCTAGGTGGAAGTGGCGACGATTCAGGGGCCAGCATTGCCGTGGATGGGGGCGGCCATGCCTACATCGTGGGCACGACCTCTTCGGTTAATTTCCCGGTTTCGGGGTCACTCCAAGCCGCGTTGACGGGGCACTCGGACGCGTTCGTGACCAAACTGAATGCCATGGGGACGGCGCCGGTATATTCAACCTATCTCGGCGGCAGCGGCGGGGAGACAGGGGCTGGCATAGCCGTGGATGCGGCGGGCAATGCCTACATCACAGGAACCAGCGCATCCGTGGATTTCCCAACAACCGCAGGCGCTTTTCAATCTGCCTTTGGCGCCGGCGCGACGGACACCTTCCTGGCTAAGCTGGATGCTCAGGGCATGGCTTTGGCCTACTCCACTTATCTCGGGGGCAGTGACCTGGATTTCGGCTCCGCCGTGGCACTCGATCCCGCGGGCCATGCCTACGTGACGGGAACCACCGTTTCCACCAATTTCCCCGTGACCTCCGGGGCCTTCCAAACGGTTGCCCCTGTCTTCGTTCGGGATAACGTCCGGGTGAACGCCTTCCTCACAAAGATTGATGCTTCGCAGGCCGGCATGGCCTCCACCGTGTACTCCACCTACCTCGGAGGGACTTTCAGCGACGGGGGCGCCGGAATTGCCGTGGATTCCGCCGGGAATGCGTACGTAACCGGCTTTACCGATTCCAACGATTTCCCAGTCAGTGCGGGTGCGCCTCTGCCGCACCGGATTGGGGGCACCATAGACGCCTTCGTAACCAAGATGAACGCGGCCGGCTCAGCCATTGTCTACTCGACTTACCTTGGAGGGAACTCCAATGACACGGGCAATGCCATAGCCGTGGACTCCGCGGGCAATGCCCATGTGACCGGGAATACCCCTTCGACCGATTTCCCCACGACTCCGGGAGCCTTTCAAACAGTCCAGGCCGGAGGGGCAGGGAACCTCGGGGACGCATTTGTAACCAAGCTGAATGCCAGCGGCACGGCCTTCCTCTACTCCACCTATTTCGGCGGCAGTAGCGCGGAGATAGGGTTGGCGATCGCAGTGGATGCAGAGGGAAGTGCGTACCTTACCGGGAACACCGGCTCTGCCAACTTCCCCACAACGCCGGAAGCACGCCAGCCAAACTTCGGCGGCAACTTCTCCTTGCTTGGTTTTGGGGGAGGCGACGCCTTTCTGACCAAGCTGGATCCGACCGGGTCGTCTCTGGCCTATTCCTCCTACCTCGGGGGCGCCGGGGACGAAACCGGGTACGGAATTGCCGTGCAAGGCTCCACGAATGTTTATTTGACCGGCTCAGTGAACTCCCCGAACTTCACGACAACTGCCGGCGTTATCCAGCCAGCACCAGGTGGTGCCGGCGATGCCTTCGTGGCAAAGTTCGGTTTCCATTGTGTGCCCCCGCCCGCCGGGATGGTAGGTTGGTGGCCGGGCGACGGCACGGCCGAGGATATTGCCGGCAGCAACGACGGAATGCTCGGGGGCGCCGCCACGTTTGGCGCAGGGCGTGTCGGCCAGGCCTTTAGTCTCAACGGAGTGGACGCCTACGTCCGGGTGCCCCATCATCCCTCGTTGAACACCCCGGATGGATTAACGGTGGACGCTTGGATCCTTCCGCGGTCATCAGGGGGAGCGCGCGACATTGCCTCCAAATGGAATGACCCGACCGGACAGTGGTCTTGGATCTTCAAGCTTCACAATGACGGCACAGGCAGGCTCAGGATCGAGGTTTCCCGAGGCGACCACAATGCGCTCGGCGACTTGGGAGGTGCAACACGGCTTCCGCTGAACACATGGAGTCATGTCGCGGCCACTTTCGATCGCGTGAGCGGCCGGCTACGGCTCTACGTCAATGGCCGCCTCGATAGCCAGGGAACTGCCAGGTTCATTGGTGTCCCCATCAACAACAGCGGGACGGACCTGCTAATCGGCGCAGTCAACGGACAGACTACACCTCCTGTCGAACACTTCGACGGCTTCATCGATGAGTTGGAAGTATCCAACCGCGAGCTGAGTGCCGAAGAGATCCACGCCATCTTTCAGGCGGGCAGCGCGGGCAAGTGCAGGAACCAGCCGCCCGTAGCGGATGCGGGAGCGGACCAAAGGGTCGAGTGCAGCAGCCACGCGGGCACGCCAGTAACGCTGGATGGCTCGGCGTCGTCCGACCCGGACGGCAACCCACTCCACTTCGAGTGGCGCGATGCGGACGGCAACATCGTTGGCACCGACGCCATCGTCAGCCTGACCGCGCCGCTGGGCACACACA
>Ga0247727_10002747_pt1 | contig 39763 bp, 27 predicted proteins | sample WisWelCaveWW1625_FD_202498 | JGI IMG/M metagenome (GOLD analysis project Ga0247727, IMG submission 202498) | Biofilm microbial communities from Wishing Well Cave, Virginia, United States - WW16-25 | ecosystem: Environmental > Aquatic > Deep subsurface > Groundwater > Cave microbial mat | place... | reverse complement strand
TCTGTTTGGGAATGCTATTGCAAACGAAACTCCGTTTCATTCCTTGCTGCTAATGCGAAACAGAGTTTCGCGCGCAATTCCGCTCCCAAACCGGAGTTTGGGAGCGAGAGGATATCGTTGGTCTCATTGCACCGCCGTGCTCCTCAACGCCTCGATCTCCTCCAGCAACGCCCTCACCAATTCCTCCACCACCTTCTCCCCTTTCTCGCGCGTGGCTAAAGTTGGATCGCCCCAAATTCCGGTAGACGAATACGTGCCTGAACCTTTCGGATCGCGCGTGAGTCCGCCGATGCCGCGCGGGCTGTAATCCTTCACGGCTTTGCTCATGTCCACTGCCGACGGCTCCATGTACAAAATCATCGACGTCTCGATTTCATCCGCATGCGTGCCGCCCTCTTGTCGGCTCACTTCTTTTTCAATCGGCCCAAGCGTTTTCAGCAAATCCGTGTAATGAAGAATGATGCCTTTTGTGGCGAGTGAATCCACAGCGGGCTTGAGCGCGCGCACGGTGGAAACGCCGGTGTTGAGCGCATAGAATCGTCGCGGCCCAAAGCGTGCGAGACTGCGGCAAATGTCGATGATCACATCGCGCGCGGTTTCGAGTCGCAACGTCGTGGACCCGGGATATTCCACGAACGCGGGATAGAAATGATAATTCACCGTCGGCGCGATGACGACATTTGCCCTTTCCAACACGCGCCTTTTGAGATACTCCGCGAGTATCAAATCATTCTTCAATTTGAGATGCGGCCCGTGCTCTTTCGCGGCCGCGCCGATGGGAATGACGACGGCTGTTTCGGGTGTGAGCAATTTTTCCGCTTCGAGCCAGGTGAGATCTTCAAGGAGAACGCCATGAGGCTGGCTCCATACAATCGAAGAGGCCAGAAACAGCATCACAATAAAGCTGATTTTTCGTGCAAGCATTTCATCTTCCTCCAGCAATGATGAGTGAAATTGCGCGCAGCCGATTATCACACGCGATGAAAAATGCCGCATCCAATACCAAATTGCAACTGCAATTTCGTTTCTGCACTCTTTCATCACAGGGGCCGACACTGCGTCAGGCCGATACATGCACCGCGCAAAGCGCAGATCAATACAAACTGCCATGAAACAGCACGTTGTTTCGCGCACTGCGTTTGGGCAATCTCCTTTTCAATCGTCAAGCCCTCGCGGCATATCGCTTGCAAAAGTAATTGCGCAAGAAACAAATGGGAGTGTAAAGACCAGGATGGTCGGTCTGACATGGAACGTTGGATGACAACTGCCGCGCGCGAGCCATGGAATGCACGTGCGGACGGTGGTTTGAAGTAGTGGCACCCCCTCACAGCCAAAGGTCCGGGTCAATCGGCTCGGGCCTTTTTTATTTTTGCAACACGAAATTTTAGGCTTGCAATTGCGCACGGAATGCGGCATAATCGCGCGTGTCCACGTCGAGCGTCTCAACCGCGAATGCAAGATCATGAGCCGAGTTTTTTTCTGCCGCTTCCTCTTCGCTACGATCAGCACACTCTATGGCACGGCCGCTTTCTCGCAAGGCCGTCTGAACATCGTGGACGCTGCCGCCACGCACGCCACTTCACCCGCCGAAGAGGATAGTGCCGCAACGGCAACTCCCGCCTCTTCCCTTCGTCCCGACTCTCTTAGAACCCGCTATCATGCGCGCCTCGACGCCGGCTATCACACGCCGCGCGTGCATCCGTACTTTCGCGACGAGTATCGCGTGATCAACGACGTGCGGCGCTTGTTACTCTACATCGATCCTTACGCGCTGATCGGCTTGGAATCCATGCCCCAAATGCTCGGCATCGTTTGGCGCTTGCCGGAAAACGAGCAAACGGAAATGATTCGCGTCGCGGTCGCGGGCAGCATCGTGAATCAAGTTTCGGAATCAGTGAGCCGAAAGCTGCGGCGCAGCAAGCTCAAGTTCGTGCAGTGGCAGTTGGAGAAAGTGGTTTTGAGCAAAGCGTTCGGGCATTTTTACGTGCATGCGCACAAGGGCGTCAATACGCAGGCCGTCGCGTTGAGCGTTCCCAAGCTCAGGCTGTCATACGTCAATCACGTCACGAAGTATTACTCGAATGAAGGCTTCCACTATGCTTTTACGCCGAGGCTGAGTTTTGCGTATGGTTGGTCCAAAGGCGATCCGGTGTACGGCCCGCGCTTCAATTTGCCGGTGGGAAACGTCGGGGTTACTTACGACAGCAAGTACGACGTGATCCTCTCCAGCTACGAATTTCGCCGCTCGATGTCGGTCATCATTCGCATGCTCTATGTGAACTATCGTCAAGTTCCTGAAGCCAATCTTTGGCGCAGCGAGGTGATGCTGCGCTGGTGAATGTCAAACTGAGGTGTTGAAATCAAGCAGACCTTCCGAAAAAATTATATTTTCACCCGGCTAAACGGAAACAACGGTTAGACGTAATTGTCCATCTGTTGTGAACACGATCTCGCAATTCAGAATCGCGCGTTGATATTGAGCAAAGTGCTGTTGTTTTCTTTTTATCATGGAACCGATAGCACAGCCGACATTTTCTCGAACCCCTCCGGCTCGATAAGCACTTCGGCGCCATGAAGAAAATCGAATTGCGGCGCTTACACTCCATTTAAAAATGGCCGGGCAGGATTTTTCTTTCCCTTCTTATTTTTTCGTTTGCGATTTCTTTGACTGCGTTGCGCCATACAATCTTCCCGTTTTTTGAAAAGTTTTCGGGTGTTTCGCGGATTAGCAGTAGAATCAGTTTTCGCTTTCTCTTCAATTCATCAACTCGCGCAATTGCGGCAACGCGATATTCCCTCCGCTCATCACCAACACCGTGCGTTTGCCCGTCAATGCCGGTTTGATTTTCAACGCCGCTGCTAATGCCGCGGCGCCCGCAGCCTCGGGCAGATTGCGCGTATGCTCGAGCAACAACAACATCGCGCGCCGCAAATCACCTTCGCTCACCAACAAGAAATCATCGAGCAGCTCGCGCATAATGGACTGCGGCAAATCAAACGGCATGCGCGTCGCCAAGCCCTCCGCAAACGTTTCCATTCTCGCTTCCACACGCTTGCCGGTTTTCCATGAAAGATAAGCCGCGGGCGCCTTCTCGGCTTGCACCGCAATGACGCGAATGTTGGGATTGATCGACTTCGCCACGAGACAACATCCGGCTGCGCCGCTGCCTCCGCCCACCGGCACGATGATCACGTCGAGATACGCGAGCGTGGAAAAAATTTCCAACGCATACGTGGCAACGCCCGCTATCAACAACGGCTCGTCGCCGGAGCTGATGAAACGCGCGCCCAAACGTTGCGCTTCCTGCTCGGCATACTCGCGCGCATCATCAAAGTCGCGGCCGTGAAAAACAATCTCCGCGCCCAAGCCGCGAATCGCCTCGACCTTTGCGGGGTTGGCGTTTTCCGGCAATGCGATCGCCGCGCGCACGCCGAAGAGCTTGCTCGCGAACGCAATGGATTGCCCGTGATTGCCGCTGCTCGCGGTGATCACGCCGCGCTTGCGCTCTTCTGTAGAAAGCTGCGCAATAAAATTCACGCCGCCGCGCACTTTGAACGCGCCCACGGGCTGATGATTTTCATGTTTGATGTACACCTCGGTTTCGAGCAGCTTATTCAAGCCATGATAAGAATACAACGGCGTGTTGGAAAGATACGGCGCTATGACTTGCCGGGCTTTGAGCACGTCAGCGAGAGTGATTTTGGGGAAGGACATGGGCGTTGTTTGTAAAAGTTTCGAGGAGTGATCGCCGCGTGAATCAAAAACACGCACTGAACAGCTCTAGGCTTTTTCCGCATGTGTTTTTGTTCCGTGTGCAATCAAAATTTATGATCGGTGCAATCCAGTTATTGCCTCGAGAATTTCATTTCGGCTCGCAGAACCGAAGCGTCCACCAATCCACATTGCCAATGCGCTCGATGGCAACGCAAACAGAATTGCCGAGAGCGGCGGCGTGCCGGGCGTGTATTGCACGAAGAGATACACGGCAACACCGGTGAGCAATGCCGCAACTCCGCCTGCCAAATTCGCGCGTTTCCACCACAGCCCCGCGAGCACGGGAACGAACAAGCCCGCGCTCAACATGCCGATGGCCGCAGAGTAAAATTCTGTGATCAATTTGGGCGGCGAGTATGCGAGTATCATTGCAACGAGGCCGATAACCCACGCGACGCCGACCGAAATCCAATTGCCCGCTTTCTCGCTCAAATTTTTCTGAATAAAATTACCCAATAAATCGTGCGCGAGGGCTGAACTGCACGCGAGCAACAACGCATCGGTGGTGGACATCACTGCGGCGAGCACCGCGGCAACTGCAAGCCCGCGCACTAACGGCGGAAACTCTTGTTCCATCACTTTGAGAAAGAGTTGATCCGCATCCGCCAAATTCGGAAAGTGTACTTTGCCCACCGGCACGATGGCGAGCACGCCCGCCAAAATCATCACGCTGTAAATGATCATCGCGATGTTCAACGAGAGCCGCGCGCCTTGCGCGTCTTTCGCCGTGAACACGCGCATGACGATGTGCGGTATGATGGGAATCGCCGCGGCCCAGAGCACGAACGACCCGAGATAACTCGTGAACGGTTGATTGGCAACTTCGCCGAGAGCGGGTGCAACCGCAGTGGCTTGCTGCACGAGGTTGAGCGGAGAGCCGGCGCGCACAACCATCACGAATGCCGTGCCTAGCACAACGAACAGCATGAGAGCGCCTTGCATGACGTCCGTCCAAGTAATCGCAATCATGCCACCGAAGGCAACGTAAAAAACGAAGACCAATGCCGCAAGCGTAACCGCGAAATGGTAATCCATTCCCAAGAGCACGTTGGCCGTGATGCCGGCGGCTTTCATTTGTGCGACGATATATACCGTGAAGCTCACGACGATGAGAACGGGCACGAGCACGCGCACGATCGCATGCGGATAACGAAACACGAGAAAGTCCGTGATCGTGAACTTGCCGAAGTTGCGCAACGGCCTCGCCACGAGAATGGCCGCAAGCGGAAAGCCGAGCACCGCGCCCGCGAAGAGCGCGAGGCTATACGGAATGCCGCGCGCATACGCTAGCCCCATCACGCCGATGATCGAGCCGCCGCTCGCAAGCGTAGCCATAATCGCCATCGCATTCACCCACGTGCCGATGCGTCGTCCCGCCACCCAATACTCCTCGCGCGAGCCGAGCACTTTGCGCGAAGCGAGAATGCCGATCGCGATGCAAGCGAGCAAATAGAGAATGACGACGAAGAGTTCGAGGGACATGAGCAATATTTTCCAAGCTCTTTAATTTTTAAAAAACGAATTCTTTATAAGAGAAAAACAAAGGCAAAACTATTTCTGGCAAAACGATTAAAAGAATGGTTTTGCCGGCAATGGTTTTGTCTTCAGCTTTGGCGCCGGCGCTTTTGTTCACGCAAGAGATAAATGAGCGCGATAGTCGGAGAGAAAACCATGAGCGCGGCCATGAGCCAGCCGAACAGCGCCATGCCCGCGAAGTAAATATTTTTGGTCCACGGCAAGAACGAAATAAATGCGAAGATCAAGATGGCGAGCAGATACCGACGATCGCCGGCCGGCATCGTGAAAAAGTGGGACATGCTCCTTCCTCCGAAAAGCTAAACGCATTTTAAATTTTCAATTGCGAATTTTCAATTTAAAACTTGCATGGCTTCGGCATCGAGGTTCGTAAGCGAACGTTCTACAATCGTTGTGCGTTTTATTTAGGCAGCCGAGACATATGAGGGAGTTTGATAGATCACCGGGCGATACTTTGGTTTTGGAATCGGCTTGCCTTCGGCGCGCGCCGCTTCGAGCCACGCGCGTTTTGCCATTTCGACTTGTTTCAGCGCTTCCGCCGAAGTTTTGCCAAACGCGGAGCAAGCTCTCAAATCCGGAATGTCGGCGATGTAGCCTTCGTCTTCTTCGCTATAAAAGATGTTGATGTGATAGTCTTTCATGCTTCGTCTCCGAGTTGAAGATTGTACTTTTCCACCAATTGAAAGAATTGGCGAACCTGATACGGTTTGGCTTTGCCATTGACGTTCTGGAGATTGACCAATTCTCGCACCTGCATGCACAAAAATATGATGTCCTCCGCTAACGCGGGATAATCGGAAGCCAAAGGATTCAACCAACGTGACCATGTCGTTGAATCTGACATTCTTTGAGCTCGTGAGTATCTTCTCAAGAAGCTTGCGTTTCTTCATGTGATGGTTATTTAATGAGCTTCGATTGCAAGTTCGGGAGTCTGTTCGCAACGCGCGCCATTCGCGACGATGGACTCAACCGAAATGTCCTCATCCACCGCAGGCCAATGAATGCCGGCTTGCGGGCCGATCCATTCCCATTCCGTTAATAGAGAAGGATGCACACGCTGCAAGCGTTCCGAAAGTGTGGACAACGAACAACGATACACTTCTCCGTCCTCGAGCGTGATTTCTATTTCTCTTGAAATGGGATCAGTACGTGTGGCGACAGCGCACAAGAAGGGTTTGTTCATTCTTATCATCAAACCAACACCGTCTCAACCTCACGCGCGTGCAAAATCTCTGCTCTTTGAAACGGTCGAATGTCTGCCTGCGTCAACGTGAGCAACGCGAGGGTTTTGCCTTCTGCGGTCACAAACTCGACTTCAAAGCCAATACCGTCTTCGTAACAATGAACCACGGTTCCAACATCACCGGATTTCAGGCCATGTTCCGGAACTTCGTGGTTGAGAACGACCAAATCCAATTCATGGATCATTTCAGGTCTCCTTGCAAAATAGACTCAGATTGGAACAGCGGTCACAAAACGCGGCCTATCTTGGCCTTTGTCGATTATCCAAACCGTCTTCAGGTTTATCTTTCTACCAACCGGAGTATGAAGCGCTCCATCAACAATATACTTCATGCCAAGTGGAGATGAAACTGTTTCGTTGACCTCTTGATTCAGGGCAATGGTTAGTAAACCTCGTTCGAGCAATTCAACGTTGGCTTCATTATAACCGAAAGAGCGAAAGAATTTGGCTTTCGCTTTCCCAACTGGGTGCGTTTCGGAAAGCAGATAGTCCTTCAACTTCTGAGTTGGGACAAAGGCATTTTCGCGGTTTGGCAGTTTCATTGTTTTCGCTCACAGCCATGAGCAATTTTCAATTCACCTCCTCAAACGCCCGCCTCACAATATCCTCCTGCTCGAGCTGATGAATGCGCTGGCTGCCGGTGGCGGGGCTGCCGCTCGGCACACGACCGATGTAGGAAATTTTGTGGCGCTCGGAAGTGATGTAACGCAAGCGCGCGCGCACGAAGCTCCATGCGCCCATGTTGCGCGGCTCTTCCTGCACGTAGCGAACGTCGTTCGCGTGCGGGTAGCGCTGCTCGAACATTTCTTTCATGGCTTCAAAGGCAAAGGGATAAAGCTGTTCGAGGCGAATGATCGCGGTGTCGTTGATCTGATGTTGCGCGCGATGCTCCATCAACTCATACGCAATCTTGCCGGAGCACAGCAGAATGCGTTTCACATTTGCCGGCGGCGCAGGATCATCCAACAAAACTTGAAAGCCGCCGTTTTCGAAATCCGTTGCCGCGCTCTTCGCGGAATTGGAACGCAGCAAACTTTTCGGCGCCATCACGATCACGGGCTTGAGCACGCCAGAATGCAACACGCTGCGCAGCAAATGAAAGTATTGCGCCGAAGTGGTGGGCGCAACCACGCGCATGTTCTCGCCCGCGCACAGAGTGAGATAACGTTCGAGTCTGGCGCTCGAATGCTCCGGCCCCTGGCCTTCGAAGCCGTGCGGCAAAAGCATCACGAGGCCGCTGGTTTGTCCCCATTTGTCTTCCGCGGAAGAAATGAATTGATCGATGATGATTTGCGCGCCGTTGCCGAAATCGCCGAACTGCGCTTCCCATAACACCAGCGCTTCTTTATTCGAAACGGAATAGCCGTAATCAAAACCGAGCACGGCACATTCGCTGAGCAAGCTGTCATAAATCATCAACTGCGATTGGCCGGAACGGATGTTGTTGAGCGGCGTGAACTCCTTCTCGTTTTCATAATCCACCAGCACCGCATGGCGATGGCTAAACGTGCCGCGCTGGCAATCTTGCCCGGAAAAACGCACGGGCTTGCCTTCCAACAGCAACGAACCAATGGCGAGCGCTTCACCCGTGCCCCAATCCACGCCGTCTTCTGCGAGCATATCTCTGCGCGCGGCGAGCTGCTTCGCAAGCTTGGGGTGTACTTTGAAGTCCGGCGGATAATTCGTAATCGCATGCGCGATCTCTTCCAAAACTTCGCGCGGCACGCCCGTGGGAATGAGCGGCCAAACTTTATCGAGCGGCGGCTCTTTCGGCAACGAGGCCGTGATCGTCACTTGCTCTTGCGTGGCTTTGAATGCGGCCTCGAGGTGTTTTTGAAAATCCTCGAGCGCGGCCTCGGCTTCTGCGAGGCTCATCTCGCCGCGCTTCACCAGCGTTTCCGTGTAGAGCTTGCGCACGGAGCGCATGTCGCGAATGCGCGCATACATGATCGGCTGCGTGTAACTCGGCTCGTCGCTTTCGTTGTGGCCATGACGACGATAGCAGCACAGATCAACAACAACGTCTTTTTTGAACTCCTGCCGGAACGCGAGCGCGAGCGCCATCACGCGCACGCAGGCTTCGGGGTCGTTGCCGTTGACGTGAAAGATCGGCGCTTGCACCATCTTCGCCACGTCGGTCGCATACACGCTCGAGCGCGCGTCGATCGGCGCCGTGGTGAAGCCGATCGCATTGTTGACGATGAGGTGCACCGTGCCGCCGGTGCGATAGCCGTGCAATGCGCTGAGGTTCAAGGTTTCTGCCACCACGCCTTGTCCCGCAAACGCGGCATCGCCGTGAATGAGCAGCGCCAGCACACTCGCGCGCGCGATATCGCCTTTCAGATCTTGCTTCGCGCGCACCATGCCCTCGACGACCGGGTCGACGGCTTCAAGATGGCTCGGATTCGGCGCGAGGGTGATGTCGATCTTGCGGCCGTTCGCTTCGAACACGCCGGTCGCGCCCAAATGATACTTCACGTCGCCCGTGCCTTCGCGGCTATTGGGATCGGGATTGTCTTCAAAGCGCAAAAAGATTTGCTCGTAAGTTTTGCCGAGAACATTCGCGAGCACGTTCAAGCGGCCGCGATGCGCCATGCCCATCACGACTTCGTTGATGTTGCTCCGCGCCGCGGATTGCAGCAGTGCGTCGAGCATGGCAATCATCGACTCCGAGCCTTCGAGGCCGAAGCGTTTGTGGCCGACGTATTTAGTTTGCAAAAATCTCTCGAACGCTTCCGCGGCATTGAGCTTCGCGAGCAAACGGTGCTTGCCCTCGGCATCGAGCCAATCTTTGCGGGGATTGCCTTCCATGCGTTGTTGTATCCACGCCTTCTGCTCCGGCTCTTGGATGTGCATGTATTCCACGCCAATGGAGCGGCAATAGGCCTCGCGCAACGTATCGAGAATCTCGCGCAAGGTTGCACGCGGCTTGCGGCCCAAACCGCCGGTGATGAACTCGCGGTCGTAATCCCACACGGTCAAGCCGTAGCGGCTCGGATCCAGCTCGGTGTGCGTGGGAATCGCGGCGCGCAGCGGATTGCAATTGGCGATGAGATGGCCGCGTACGCGATACATGTTGATGAGCTGCCACACGCGCGCTTGCTTTTCCGCCAAAGCTTCAGGCGAAGCGCTCTCCGCAAAGAGTGGATTGAGATCGCGCGCGAGGCGCACCGGCTCGAACGGAACTTTCAGGCTGTTGAAAATTTCATCATAAAAATTTTCCTCGCCCAAAAGGTATTTGTGCAGCGCTTGCAGAAAGAAGCCGCTTTCCGCGCCTTGAATGACGCGATGATCATACGTGCTGGTCACGGTCATCACTTTGCTGATGCCGAGGCGCGCAATGGTGTGCGGATCCGCGGATTGATATTCGGGCGGATAATCAATCGCCCCGGTCGCGACGATCAAGCCCTGTCCGGGCATGAGGCGCGGCACGGATTGCACGGTGCCAATGGTGCCGGGGTTGGTGAGCGTCGCGGTCGTGTTCGCGAAATCCGAAGGCTGCACTTGGTTCGTGAAAACTTTGCGGAGCACGTCGTTGTATGCCGCGAAGAATTGGCTGAAATCCATCGCGTCCGCGGCTTTGATGTTCGGCACGAACAGCGTGCGCGTGCCGTCTTTCTTCGCCACGTCCACCGCGAGGCCGAGATTGACGTGCTCGGGCACGACTTTGTACGAAGTGCCGTTCGCTTGGAAGAATGAAGTTTTCATCGCGGGCATGGCTTTGAGCGCTTTCACAATCGCCCACGCAATGACGTGCGTGAAGCTCATCTTCGCGCCGGTGGTGTCCGCGAGATATTGATTGAGCACGCGGCGATTTTCTTCGAGCAGCTTCACGGGCATGGCGCGCACCGAGGTCGCGGTGGGAATTGCGAGGCTGCGCTCCATGTTTTCGACGATACGCGCGAAGCCGCCGCGCAAAGGCACCGCGCCCTCGGGAATCGCGACCGCATGGCCGTTCTCTTTGTCTTCAACGGGCCGCGCTGCAACAACCGGCGTAGGCGCGGTCGGAGCGGACGCAATCGCCACATCGTTGCTCGGCGTGCCGAGCGGACGATAATCCGTAAAGAAATCTCGCCAGCTTTCGTTGAGCGCGTTCGGGTTCTCGCGGTATTGGCGAAACATTTCTTCAATGAGCCAAACATTCGGCCCCAAAGAAGCCGGGATATTTTTGGAGTCAATCATAGAGTGAAAAGATAAATTTGAAGTGAAAGACGGAGATGCGCCGATGAGAATCTAGCGGTGGTATTTTTAGAACGACCATCAAACGTACTCCACATATTTCCGCCTGCGGAAGGCGGGAGCAAATTTAACAGGCCAAAGCACAGGGGCAAGGGGAAAATTCGGGAGGGAGATTTTGTGTGGAGCGGTGGCTTACGGCTCCAACAGGCAGTTCATTCGAGTAGCGAAAAAAGCCTTGCTTGAATAACTCTCTTCGGATAAATTCTTCTTGCAAGATCAAAGTTCATGGTTACACTTTGAGTGTAGTTCATCTGCACTCTCGATTTGAATGTTTGCGCAAACGAGGACGACAATCATGACAGCCATTAAAACGATCAGCAGCAATGGACAACTCGAGCTAGGCGAAGAATATTCTGATCGTCAAGTCTTGATCGATGAAATCGAGCCCGGAGTATGGATCCTCAAGCTTGGGCAATTCATCCCGGACAGCGAACGTTGGTTGCACGAGCCCAAAGCCAAAGCCGAGATTGATGAAGCGATCTCATGGGCGGAGCATCATCCACCGCAAGCGACGGATTTGGATGACCTGGAGCGACGGGTGAAACCATTTGCACTTGAATTTTGATCCCTATTGGGTTAGCATCAATTCCTTGGCTTCCGCTAAACCTCCTTTGTCTCGTCAAAAGATTCTGCCATGGCTGAAAGAAATCAGAAAAACAAAAGACCCAAGAAGCAAAAGAAGCAGCGCCACAAGCCATTGCCCAACCCCAGAATGGCGAAACTTCTCCACCGCATTCAGCAGAAACAATTTTTTCAGGAGCGCGAGATTCGCATCCAACCGTCGGGCATGGAAAAGATGTCCGCCGTGATCCTGGAATTTGCGCAGCCCATGCTGGAGCATGCGTTGAATGATGACATGAGGCGGAATACGATCGCCTTTGCCATATTCGCCTGGAATCTCGCCATCTATAAGGGTCTCGGTAAAGACGACTCCTACCAAAAACTGCACGATCTGGTTTTGTCCTCTTACACCGACGAAACGAGACGGCAGCAATTTCAGCACTTTCTTGCCGCACTCTTGGAGCGCAAACGCGAAAGCTTTGCCGACAACAAACGCTTCATTATGGACTATGAGCTTGGCTTTACCGACAATAACATTCGCCTCAATGTCGTTTCCACTTCGTAAGCGAGTGAAGCCCGGCTCGGTCGCGACGAGTTTTGAATTTTGCAGAATCGATCAAAGATTTTGTAGCGCAGACTTCCAGTCTGCAAGCCAAGCAGGCAAGGATGCCTGCGCTACAACATCTTCGTCCCGCAAAGGTGAGATGATAGTTTTTTCAGAGTAATACTATTCGGAACAGAACATGAATACAAACACGATCATCAACGCCGCTTGGTCCGCCAGCCGCTCGCGGAGCATGTACGAAAACAAATGGCCGGAGGAACCGGCCACGCGCAAAAGATACGAAGAAGGCGAGCAATGCGGCGGGTGCTCGTTCTTCGCGCCATTCAACGCAGATTGGGGATTGTGCTGTCATGAAAAATCGCGGCATCATTTGGAAACGGTGTTCGAGCATTTTACTTGTCCGGCATATGTGGAAGAAGGCTGGGGGCCGCATAGTTTTACCGAGATGGAGGAGTTGCATTGCCAGTGTGGTGGCGGGCCATTTGAAACTAAAAAGATCATCACGCTCGAGGCCGGCGACATTCACTACAAGCTGACGCGGCTGCGCGACGGCGACTATTATGAATTGCGCCGGAGCAGTCTTGCGATCGATGATGATTATGGCTTCTACATGCGTTTCGAGCTTTATCGGCGCGGGAAAGAAAGCGATCTGAATTTGGCGCAAATCTACACGGCGTTAAAGCACTTGTGCGGCGAGAGCGGCAGTTCCTTCGATGATTGGAAGTGCTCCTTCTCTTTTCCTTTCGCGCTCGAAGTGAGGAAGGCAGGCAAAAAATTCGATTATTTGCTCAACGTTGTCGATTATCGCGGCTCGGTGGAGTTCAACCTGCGCAAGCCCATCGCGCCGGACGACGAGAAGTACGACAAAGACGCCCGCATGAAAATTCATCAACCCTTTGAAGAGGAATTTTCACGGGAAGAAATAAATCAGTTCATCGCGCTTTTCTACGGCTATCTTGCCGGATACTTCAAAAGCGTTTCGAAATACCATGACGAGTTCTTCTTCCGCTTCATAAGCTCGAACCACGTCCTTTATGGCTACAGGGACGGACGCTTTTTCGAAGAGGAGATCGAGTCGGAGGAAAAGTTCGAGGCCGCTATCGCAGCGCTGGAGGAGATCAAGCGCAAGATTGCAAAGAAATAGCCCAATGCAGACGAGCCGCAACCCAAAAGCTTTCTGTAAGCGGATTTGATATGTATGCGGATAAATCTTTGAGGCTTTATCCGCATACTTGTAAAATCCGCTTACAGAAAAGCTTTTGCTTTTAAAGCAGAGGCTTCACTCTTAATGAAATAAGAGCGAAGTCCGGCTTGGGCTGATGAGCTTTGCACGATTTAAAAAATCTGTTCCCCAAGCCGGGCTTCATTATTATTTCACCATCATGATCTTCCTCGCCAAACGCCGGGCGCCGGCTTCCAATTCCACGAAATAAACGCCGGAGCCGGAGAGGTTTCCGGTCTCATCCCTTCCATCCCATTCTGCGCTTTTGTAGCCCGCGGTTTGTTCGATGTTAATCAACGTGCGCACAAGGCGGCCTTGCGGATTAAAAATTCGCAGGCGCACTTTGGAAGGCTCTGGCAAAGCATAATCAATCACCGTGGCAGCATTGAAAGGGTTGGGATAATTTTGCGCTAGCGTGAAGTCTAACGGCAGCGCGGCGCTTTGTTGCGAAGGTTCATTTGCGTGCGGCAGAGCAAAGCTCGCAGCTTTTGGTTTGATCTCTAAAGCAACGACGGCCCAATCAACGTTGCCGCTGAATGAGCCTTTGATCGGAGCGGATGAAACTTCATTGATGCGTCGATCCTGCGCCGCGATTGAAGCAGCGCCGCTGGAAGCGCCTTGCTTGATTTCGATGCGCTCCGCATAGCCGGCTCCGGGCGTGTGCGTACGATTACGCATGGCTGCGGCACAGTACAACATCACCCCAGCCTGCGAGGTCATCATGTTGAAAGAATAAAAACTCGAATCCGTTCCGCCGGTGCATGAGCCATTCACGCCCACCGAGTTGCCGCGCATGCTCTTGCCGATTGCCGCGCTCGTGTCCACGCCGGAATAGCGCGAGACCGTGATCGCCGCATTGTTCGGCGCAGAGGCAAACGTCGCGGTCACTGCGCCATTCGTGTCCGGCGCGCCTTGCGCCCTCCACACTTCAAGGGCAATCGCATTCCGACCCGAGCATTGCTTCTTCACGAGCGACCACGTCAATCCCAAACCGGAAACCGCGGTGACTTGCGCTTTGGGGCGAGTGGAAATCGCGGCCAAGTAGAGATGATCGTTCGCTGCCGTAAGCTCGGTCGAAGTCGTCACCAGAGCAAGATTGTTCGAGCCGCCTTTGCGCGATTCTTCGTGCTTCACCATGTTCTCAGTGATCTCGATGAAAGTCGCGGCCACTTCTTTATCGGCATTCATCTTGAGCGCAATCGGATTCTTGACTCCGGTGGCGGCGCCGCTCCATTTGGAAAATTCCCAATTCACTGCGGGCGTTGCCGTGAGCTCCACGTTCGTGCCCGGCTCATAAATTCCTCCGGCAGGCGACAACGCAACATTGCCCGAGCCAATCACATTCACCGTCAATGTATGATACTTGCCCAAGGTCCAATTCGTCCAGCCCACGTTCTTTCCCGGGCGCGCGGGATTGGGCGTTGCAAAATTGGTTTGATAATAATGATTGATGATGTAAAGCTGCCAACGGTCATCGCGCGCCGCCGGATAGTTCGCTTGCTGATAGAGCCACTCGAACGCGCGCCGCAGCGCGGCGTTTTCCCAATTCCACACGTCATAACCCGCGCGATACAAAATCATGGCCTGCGCCACTGCGCCTTGCAATGCTTCATACACGTAATCCTCTTGCGGCGGCGGCCAAACAAATTCGCCGGAGCGGCGTTGATCATCGGGCAACACGCCGTCAACCGAATGCCCATCAAGCGTCGCGCCTGAGGGATTGATGCCTACGGGCGCGGAGGAATCCGCCTGCCACCAAGGCTCGCCATAGCTGAAGTCGGCATAGAAATATCTATTGCCCAACCAGCCTCTGAAGACTAAAGCCGTGCGCGCGAGTTCTGCAGCATCGCCTAGATACGCGACAATCGCAGCGCGGCTCGCGCCGCAATGCGTGCCCCAATTGTTCGGCCTTTCTTCATGCGCCGATTGCAGCGTGCGACCATCATTGAGCGTGTCGCGCAAAACCGTTTGCAGCCACGCGCGAAACGCGGCCTCTTGTTCGAGAGGCAGCCCCACCAAATCCGCGGCGATCACATATGCGATCAGCTCGCGGCCCAACGCCAATGTCTCGCCGTTCTGCTCCGTTCCTATCACGGCCATGCATGCTTGCGTCACTTCCTCGCGATAGCTCGCAATGCCAGTGCGCGCATACACCAAAGCTTTAGCCATGACGCGCACGTTGAGTGAATCATTTTGATTGGCCAAATTCGGCGCGAACGCGGGCAGATCAGCCTCGGCTTTCATATTCGTCCAGTTCACGCCCGTGATCGGAAGCGAGCTCAACTCCGCAGCGTTGGCCCAAATTCCCGAGGCGCGTTTCGCCGGGGCTTTGGTGAAGATGGCATGCACTTGTTTATCGGCAGTCATCGTGATGAGTTCGGGGCTCGCGTAGCCTTTCTTATCTCCTTGCCATCCGCTGAAAACATAACCCGAATCTGCATGCGGCATGAGCGTCACAGTTGCGCCGTTATAATAAACGCCGCCGGGAGGATCGAGCGTCACGTGGCCTGTGCCCAACGTATCAACGGTCAAAGTGAACTGCGCCAATGCCGCGAAGATCGCCGTCACACTTTTATCGGAAGCCATCACCACGGTTTGCGTCATTGTTGGCCCGTCCAATGCGCCGTCCCAATCTTGAAACTTCCACCCCACTGCCGGTGTCGCGGTTACGGTCACGCTCGCGCCTTGATCATACACGTTGCCGCTTGGGTTCAAGGTCACACTGCCCGAGCCTTGCACGTTCACTGACAAAGCATATTGCATGAAGAATTGTTCGACGCTCAAGCCCGTGCCCGCGGAATTGGTGATGCTGATCTTGCCGGTCGTTGCGTTTGGAGGAACCAATGCGCGAAGCTGTGTATCCGAATCCAAAGTAAAATTCGCAGCAGCGCCATTAAACGTCACTTGCGTCGCGGCCGTGAAGTGGTTGCCGGTGATCGTCACTTCCGCCCCGCTTTGCGCGTGTTCCGGCGAGAAGGAAACCAGCACGGGTTGTTGTGTCACGATAAAATCATTCGCGCTCGTAGCAGAGCCATCGGGATTGATCACCGTAATCTTGCCTGTCGTTGCCTCCGGCGGCGCGATGGCGCGAAGCTGCGTGTTTGAATCAATCGTGAAGCTCGTCGCGAGCGTGCCATTGAACTTCACAGAGGCAACGCTCGCGAAGTGCTTGCCGAGTATCGTCACTTCTCCGCCACTCGGGCCGTTTGTAGGAGTGAAAGAAGTGATCGCCGGCGGCGCGGTCACAATGAAATCGTTCGCGCTCGCGCCGATGTCAATCGCATTGGTGATGCTGATTTTTCCAAGCGCAGCGCCGCCGGGCACACGTGCGCGAATTTGCGTATTCGAATCACAGGTGAAACTGGTTGCGGGAACGTCGTTGAATGCCACTCGCGTTGCCGTGTTAAAATTCTGTCCGAAGATTGTGACTTCGGTATTGATCGGCCCGCTGGGCGGCGTGAAAGAAGCGAGCACGGGCTTGTCCGCGCTGAAGTCGATGTAGTTGTGCAGATAATAGCGGTTCGTTTTATCCGCGGCGAGAATCACGAGTCCGCTGCTTGCGTTGACGCATTGCTTTGTCGAAGTGGGATTGTGAATATCGAGATCCATCGCGTTGGTGATGAAAGCCGCGCCGAGGCCGGTTGGAAATTCCAAATCCTGCAAGCTCGCGCTCTTCATATAAATGATGCCCGGCCCGGTCTCAGTGCTGCGCGTGAAAACGTACAGCCGTTGATTCTCATGATTGAGGTGTACGATGGGCTTCACGTGTTCGAGATTCGCAGTGGCAAACACACTGCGGCTCCAAATGCCCGCGTTGGTTCTTTTCAACACGAAGATGCCCGCAGAAGTAGAGCCGATGAGATTGGTTTTCATCACAGCGTACAGGTTGCCGCTGCCATCGCAAGCTGCTTTCAAATTGAAATGATCATCAGCCACCGGCCCCCAATTCACGCCGGACAGGATCTGCTCGCGCGCTAGCCAAACGCTATCGGCCTCGCCGTCAACGTGTGCTACGAAATTCATCGTCGAATCTTTTTGATTGGACCACAGCACGCCTATCCGATTGCCGCCGAACGCTGCGAGCGTGGAGATGTCATCCGAGTGCGCCTCGTTGCCTTGCACAGGCAGAATGAAAGGCGTGCCCCACGTGAGATCGTTGCCCAGCGTGCGATTCAACATGATCTTCCCGCCTTCTGCCCACGTAATCCAAAGCTTACCCGAAGAATCTTTATCCAACACCAATGCTTCGGATTTTGAATTGTTGACGAGCACGGGAAAGCCAGCGTCGAGGCTGTAAGCCTTCACCATCGTGTCATAGCTGAAGCGATAAAGCCGCGCGGAGTTTCCGGAAGTGGTGGGGCCGGCATTCACGGAATAAATGTTCGACACGAGATAAAGATATTGCCCGTCCCACAGCGCATCGCCGCGGCTGCTGCTGCGCGTGTCGAGCGCGGTTCCGGTTGCAATCCAACTCTGCGTCGCGAGGTCGAAGCGGTGAATCTCATAACGGTTCGCGTTGGGATTCCAAAGGCTGCCCCACCAGGAGCCGTCATTCCACCACAATTTGCTCTGCGGCTTTTCCGAGGTCGGTTCGGAGGGCCCCGTAGAGCCGAAATAAAAATCACGATAGCCGGCCGAGGCTTGCGCACAAGCTTCCGGCGCTTGCCAACTCAACCCGAGCGCGAGCATCACGGGAAAAAGAATGAGAATTAAATTTGTTTTATCAAAAGGCATGCGCGCGAAATCACGCCAAGAGGCTCTTTTCTTTTGAGAACTAACGGAAGAGATAAGCTGCAGGATAGCAGCCTCTTTCAAATTCATGCTCTGCTCCCGGTAAATAGCTCTGCGATTGTTATCGGCACGAAAAAAAACAATCCGCGATGATCTGATCGTCAATGCAGTTTACGTGCAATACTGTTCAAGTAGTAGTCCTACCCCTTTGTAGGGTACTGGAACCTGCACAGAATCAGCGGCCGACAAGGGGCCGGGGCTACGGAGTTCGATTTAAATGAACGGTATTGAGTTTAAGTGATTCGCACGTTGAGAGATATTGATGAGGTATGCCCCGCCGATTCCCTAGCGGAAGGAAAAAAGATACAGAAAAATTTGTATGAAGGGCCGGTGCCAAGCACGGCTTGCAAAAGGGCCGGCGTCGAGCCGTTCTGAACGGAGTAAATATAGCGGCAAGCTCACGGAAGTGCAGGTCGAAAAGTGACCGGCACTTTAAAAGTGCCGGGAATCTTTTTCGGCGCCGGGCATTGACTCCAGTGCTTAAAAAGTTTCCTTCTGAGACACGATATGGGAGGCTCGCTGGGTTACGGATTTTGATCGTCACATTTCATAAGATGGCTGACAATCCCTTGGGTAGTAGCCCCGTTGACGGGGCTTACATCTCCTAGTCTGATGCTTCAGCATCAACAAAGAGATGACAGTATAAAACAAAAAAGTCTAGCCCTAGGGCTAGACCTTTTTGATGAGGAGCAAATTCAAAACAGCGTTTGAACGAGAGCACAAGCTCCTTGGCTCCTTGGCTCCTTATCCTTTTTGGCTCCTTGGCCTTATTTCAGCGTGACCATCTTTTTCGTTGCCGTGAAGCTTCCGGCTTTCAGCGTGTAGAAGTACGAGCCCGAAGTCACCAGCGCGCCCGCCTCGTTCTTGCCGTTCCACATGACTTGATATCGGCCCGCAGTCTTTTCTCCTTCCACGAGCGTGCGAAGCAATTGGCCTTGCACGTTGTAGATGCGCAGCGAGACTTGCACTTTGCCGCTGCCTTGGCCGGGAATCGCATAAGCAATGCGCGTTTCGGGATTGAAGGGGTTCGGATAATTTTGCTCCAAGCTGAAATCCAACGGCACGTTTTGATTGTCGTTGCTCTCCTTCACTGCCGTCGGATTACCGACGTGACCGTTGATCGCCGACAAGCCGTTGCCTTTGATGTCGGTGTTGTGCACGGTCGTCAACGCCGTGTGCGCGGGCGCCAGATCAAACGCGAGCACGCTGCTTCTCTGCGGATCGAGCACTTTCATTTTGAGCACGACGACTTCGCGGCTTTGGCCCTTGACACTGTTCGTGCCGCTCGAAAGCTGCACGAGCACGTTCTTGTTCGCGCCCGGCGTTGCGGCTGGGAACGGAAGTGCGTTGTTTACTTGCAACGAGAAGCCGTCGGCCTCGCGTCCGGCTTTAGCTTCGAGAAATTGCAGCGCCGCGGCGTCGTAATCCACCACCACTTGCACGAAGCCCAGCGCGGAGTCCGAAGATACCGTGATCGGAAGCGACACGATGCCGTCGCTCGGAATCGCGCTCCGCGCAATCGTGGGCAGCTTCACTTCCGTCATCGGCGCGGCATTGCCTTTCGACAAAAGGATTTGGCCGTTCGTAGCAGGCGCAGCGCCTCCGCCCCAACTCGGATACCAGCTCAGATTCACGTCGCCCAACAAAGCCGCGTTGAAATCAACCGTCGTATCCGCAAGCAAAGTGAAAGCGGCGGCGGGCGGAATAAATGCCCAGTTGCCGCTATTCGCGGTGCTGTGCGGGAAGAAGGCGAGATAGTGCAAGAGCGCCAACGCATCGGCGCCGCTCACTTCGCCGTTTTGATCAACATCCGCTGCGAAGGCCTGTCCCTCTGAAAGCGAATCCAAGAACGCCACGCTGCGCAACGTCTTCAACGCGTCCGCGCCGGTAATGGCATTGTTTCGATCTTCGTATTTCACCGGCAGCATATAAACCTCGCCCTCCGGAATATCCCACAAGCCATACTCGCCCAACGTGCCGCTCGTCGCCGCAAAATAAGCTTCGCCTTGATACAGCAAAATCGCCGCCTCGGGAACGGGCAACGCGGTTTCAACATAACTCACCGCGCCGGCGACGTTGTGCAGCTTGCCGACCGTGACGCGGCCGTTGAGGAGCTTCAGCCAACCGTTGTTGAGATCATTGCCGTGCATGGTGGTGAGCATGGTGCGATCAATGCCTTCATCAAACGCGAGAGGGCTCTTTTGCCCAAGCGCGCCGATGACGCGGAAACGCAATACCGCCACTTCCTGCAGCTCGCCGGTAAAGGATTCGCTCGCGCTGGAGACTTGCACGAGAATGTTGCGATCGGCTTCGGGGTGCAAAGGCCCGAACGGCAGATTGTCGCGCGTTACCAACGTGAAGTTCGGAACCGCGCTGCCGAGCCGGATATCGAGCAGGCGCAAGACCGTGCTGTTATAGTCGATCACAAATTGCGCGAGGCCGAAAGCAGAATCCGAGGTGACGAGCACGGGCGCTTCGACGATTTCATCGGGCAGGGCCGCGGCGATGGGCAGTTGCAAACACGCCGGCGCCTTGGGCGGAGCCGGAAAGTATACACACACTGCTCCGGCATCAACGAGGCCGCCGTTGTTATCACCCGGAACGCCGATCACGACGTTGCCGTTCGCGGAGGCCAATGCCGAGCCGAACATGTCGCTTTCCTCGACATTCGGCTTTTGATAAATTTGCAGAAGGTTCGCGCCGGTATCGAAACGATAAGCCGCGCCCGCATCGAGCGCGAGAGCGGATTCCCAGGGCGCGCCGACGAGCGCGTCTTCACCCGCGCTCGCAACGGTCAAGCCGAAGTAAAAAGCCTCGGCGCTGGGATTGTTGAAAGTTACTTCGAGATGAAAGCCCGCGCCGCTGAAGAGATAGGCCGCACCGTTCGTCGTATTGCTGGTCACCGCATCCAAGGGCGCGCCAATGAGAGGATTGCCCGCAACCTGCGCGACCGAGATGCCGAAGTTGCCGGCCGCCGAATCCGCCGCGGTTGGATTCGGACTCGCGAGGCTTGCGAGCCAAGTCCCGCCGTGGCATTCGAAGACATAAGCCGCGCCGGCATTGATCAAAACCGGCTCGACTGCATCGTGGTCGCGGCCCGGCGCGCCCACGATGATCTTATAGCCGTCACCGGCAAGCGCGTATCCGAACAAATCCTCGTTCGCAGGCTCGGGATGTTCGATCGTCATCAAATGACCGAGCGCTTCATCGAACACATACACCGCGCCTGCGCGCGTCGCGTTTGTCACGCTTGCAATCGCGAACGGCGCGCCGATGAGATACTTCACCACTTGCCCCGGCGCAACGGAGACGGCGACGGCATGTCCGAAGCGATCGCCCGCGAACGGATTCGGGCCGTAGAACTTCGCGAGATAATCGCCCGTCAACGCATCAAAGAGATAAGCCGCGCCCGCATCTTCGCCGAAGGTATCATCGCCCGGGGCGCCGACGAGCACGCGATTCTCGGAGAACGCGATGGCGGCGCCGAAGTGGTCGCCGGAGTCCGGAGCAGGATTGTGAAACGTGACGAGCACGTCGCCATGGATCGAGGTCAAATACGCGAGCCCGGCATCTTGCGCGTCATGATCCGCGCCCGGCGCTCCGGCCACAAAGAAATTATCCCACGCGGCGACGGACGAACCGAACATGTCGCTTTCGGTGGGATCGGGATTCGGCACGTGCGCCTTTTGATCTTGCGCTTGCGCGAAGGCGGCGAACAGCAAGGCTCCGGCGAGCAGCAAAACAGCAACAGTCTTCATAAAAGAATCCTTTCTGTTGATGAACGGAGCGAAGCCGGGCTTTGCCATATCTTTGCAGAGTCCGGCTTCCCGTTATCCGTTCGTTTCGTTTGTGTCTTCCGCGAGCTCGGCGGAATTTCTCATGAGGGTTTTACCGCGCTTGAAGGCAATGGCTGGGCCAGGGCAATCGTATTGCAATGCGAGCCGGAGCGCTCGCCGCTTTTCAAAGAGTTGAGAGAGACGAAGAGAGATGAGCAGAAGAAGGCGGCGCGGGAATGTGGGCAGCTCAACCCGCATGCTGTTGGCGGCAGAGCCAATGGCAACGCGGTGGAAATAAAACCGGAAGGCTATTGATAGCGGGTTAGTTTGTAACACCCCTGATAATGTCATTCAGCAGGAATCTTTTTAAGCACCGGGCACAACCTGCAGACGAGCTGTTTCTCCAGCGAGTAAAAAGTTTCCTTCTGAATGACAGCCTCGGGAGGAATTACAAACCAACCCGTTTTCGGTATAGTAAACGGCGGCCGAGTTGAGGAGATTGAGAAAATAAGGTGAGGAGCGTTTGCGAGGAGATTGTGCTACGAAAAGTTTTCTACCGGAATTTTGCACCTCGTTCGCGCCGACCATCGCTTGATGATGAATCATCAAGCTAAAAGTTGTAAGCCAACTAAAGTTGGCTACCGCACACCCAGCGGGTGATTAGTCGTCTTTAGACCATAGGTGTCAAGGTACTACTTCGAGCGAAATCTAGGTTACACTGTCCCTTCTCGCATGTCATTCAGGAGGAATCTTTTTACTCGCTGGAGATGCTGCCGAGCGCTTAAAAAGATTCCTCCTGAATGACAGCATTAGAGGTGCGGAGTGTAACCTAATTTGTGCTCCGAGTAGTAAGTGCATCAGCGCACACTCCAAAGGAGTGAGATGTGATAGCCCAGGGTAAAACCCTGGGAACGCGGATGAATCCATTCATTGCAATAGCCCTGAAAGGGCAAAATTGAAAATCCATTTCACCCGGTTGGGGCTTTGTGAACTGAAAGCACGCTCATTTCTTTCGTTTGCAGGCAAGAGGCCTGCGCTACCGGCCTGCCACGGACGCAGGGCGAGAATGCTGTTGCGTTTCAAAGGCTCTCGGGTTAAATTCGTGCCCACTTTCAACGGAAGAAATAACCAACCCCTATCATTTTGAAACCGAGAGTCATGGCGCTTTCGACAGTCCGAGCGCGAGCTCTGCTCTTTTCCTTGCAATCTCTTCCGGCGCGAATCGCGCTAGGCTGCGGACTCGTTTGTCTCCCGTGCAGTACGGCATTCGGCCAGAGCGTTTCGCCGCAGGCCGAGCAGCTTTTCTTTCGCGCCAATGCCGCGAATGATCTCCTCCAAAAAATCTCCCTGCTCGAAAACGCCGTGCGTGTTGCGCCGGATTATGTGGCGGCGCGGGTGGAATTGTCGCGCGTGCTCATCGCGCGCAAGCAATATCGTCGCGGCCTGTTGCAATTGGATACGGCGTTGAACTATCAACGCAACCATCCCACGATTTGGCTCAACAAAGGGGTGGCGCACCTCAAGCTCGGAGAATATCCGGCGGCGTTGCAATCTTTCGAGCGCGCGCAGAAGTATGGCGGGGAATCCGCCGAGCTGTATCTTTATCGCGGCGAGGCTTACTTCGCGAGTGAAGCTTTTACGGAGGCGTTTCGCGCTTTCGAGCAAGCCCTTGATCAAGCGAACCGGAAGAGCCAAACGGAAAGCGCGGCGGAGGCGTGGGCGTTCAAAGGCCGAGTGTGGCAGGCGCAGAATGACACGGCGCGCGCGATCGCATCCTACAAAACCGCATTGGCGCTGCAGCCCGAGCTTGATGAGGCGCGCGCGAACCTCGCGCGCCTGGAGAGGCCCAGGAATTTGGAGGCGTGGTATGAAGCGGCGGAGGCGGCCATGGCTCGCGGCGATTGGCGGGAGGCGCGAAACAATTATCAAAAGCTCATCAACGCGAACCCAGGCTATAAAGACGCTGCGGTGAAGCTGGCGCGCGCGCAGAACAAACTCAATGCAGAGAGATTGCTCGCGGACGCCGCGCAGTTGCGGCAACAACGAAAATTTTCCGAAGCGCGCGCGAAGCTGCAAGAGGCGCTGCGAGGGGATGAAGAACGCAAGATTGAAATCGCGCGCGCGCTGCAACAAGTCGCGCAAGAAGAAAGTTTGGCGGGAAGCACGGCGACGAGTCCTCCCAGCGGCAATCCGGCTTCAACTTCTCCCGAACAAAAACCCGCCATAAAAGACAGCTCGACTTTGCGTGGCCGCGAGTCGCCGAAACAAGCGCAACCGAAAAATCAACCGGAGGAAGAGACGCAAACCTTGCCCGGGTTGTGGCTCGTGGGCGGCGGCGTAGGTTTGCTCACGCTCATTCTCGTGGTCATGCTACTGCAACGGCGGCGCGCGAAAGCGCAAACTCCGGAGCAGCAACTCTCCCCGGCTCGCCCGGCTCAACGGCCGCGCACCCCAGCGCCGGTTTCATCGCAACCGCGCAAGGTCTCGCTCTTCGCCAAACCCCTGCGGCCTGGAATGGAAATTCCGCCGCCGAAGTTGGAGCGCTATCGCATCGATTTGGAATTGGGGCGTGGCGGCATGGGCTGCGTTTACAAAGCGCACGATCTCAAGCTCGAACGTCCGGTGGCCTTGAAGCTCATTCGCATCGACAACGTCATTGACGGCCACGAGATCACGGAACGCATCGCGCGCTTCCGCCGCGAAGCCAAAGCTACGGCCCGGCTGAATCATCCCAACATCGTGAGCCTGTATGATTACGACGAGATCGACGGGATGCTGTACATGACGATGGAGTACGTGGAGGGCGAGACGGTGGAAGAGCTGCTCATTCAAAAGAAGCGTTTTCCGATTGCCGAGGCCGTGCGCATGATGCAGCAGGCGTGTTCGGCGTTGGATTATGCGCATCGCCAGGGCATCATGCACCGCGATTTGAAGCCTTCGAACATGATGTTGAACGAAGAAGGCGCGGTGAAGATGGTGGACTTCGGCGTGGCGAAGATGCTCGGCGCGCTGAAGACGCAATTGCACACGATGACCGGCGTGCGCATCGGCTCGCCTTATTATATGTCGCCGGAGCAAATCGAAGCGCAGGAGCTGGACGGCCGCACGGATATCTATGCGCTCGGCGCGGTGTTCTACGAGATGCTCGCAGGCACGCGCCCGTTCGAGAGCAAAGAGGGCGGAAATTTGAGCAGCCTCTTTCATGCGATTCTGAACAGCGCTCCGCCCAAGTTGAGCGCGCAACGCGCCGAGGTGTCGCTGTATTTGGCGGCGATCATCGAGAAGATGCTGGCGAAAGATCGCAACCAGAGGTTTCAGAGCGGTAAAGAAATTGTCGCGGCGTTGGAGGCCAACCCGCGATGAATCGAGGGGTGCGTGCTCGCATATTCAACCCACGATGAATCGTGGGTCTAAAATAGCGCGTCAGCTTCCTTTATGACGCTTTCATTTGTCAGCCGGAGGATTGGCGGTGCGCGCTCGCATATCCGCCCACGATGAATCGTGGGTCTAAAATATGAAAGGGCGCTGAAGCGTCCTTCCGCGTTAGCGTCATTCATGACGCTTTCATCTGTCAGCCCACGATGAATCGTGGGTCTAAAATATGGAAGGACGCTAAAGCGTCCTCGCGCATCAGCGTCATTTATGACGCTTTCATCTATCAAGCCGGAGGATTCATCCTCCGGCGATTAGCAACCTTCTCAAACCGCAAAGGAGGGAACAATGCCTTATTGGCGTGTGCACTATCACGGCATTTGGGCTTGCAAGAATCGCGAGCCGTTGATCACGCCGGAATTAGAGCCGCAGCTTTATCAATATCTGCGCGGCAAAGGATTGGAGTTGGGCGCGATCATACACGAAGTCGGCGGCATTGAGGACCACACGCACCTCTCGTTCTCCCTGCCGCCGAAATACAGCGTCGCCAATTTCATCGGCCAGCTCAAAGGCGCAAGCTCACATTGGGTGTCGAAGGTTTTGCGCCACCCGCAAGAATTCGATTGGCAACGCGGCTACGGCGTGCTCTCGCACGGTGGAAAGGACCTCGCGCGCGAGCGTATGTGCGCGATCAAAAGGAGCATCATCGCGAGCAGACCACGAACACAGCAATGGAGTATTGGTGCGAGGAGGACGATGGCGTGGCGGCGGAGCTACCAAATGCCCACTATGAATCGTGAGCATAAAATTATGAAAGCACGCTGAAGCGTCCTAGCGTGTCAGCGTCATTTATGACGCTTTCGTCTCTCAGCCGGAGGATGAATCCTCCGGCGGCGGCTAGTGTTATTCATGACGCCTCGGCCGGAGCATCCATCCTCCGGTGGCGCGCTCGCATATTCAACCCACGATGAATCGTGGGTCTAAAATATGGAAGGACGCTGAAGCGCCCTCGCGCATCAGCGTCATTTATGACGCTTTCATCTGTCAGCCGGAGGATTCATCCTCCGGCGGTGGCTAGTGTCATTCATGACGCCTCAGCCGGGTTCATCCTCCGGCTCCTGTTGGCCTCTCAACCAACTTCCGTAGGCAACGCTACCAACACCTCTCCCCTCAAAACCACTCCTCAAATTTTTTGAGCGCGCTTAACCCATTGCGTCAACACCTCAAATGAGCAACCGTAAGCGCTCGTCAAACTTGGCGCGGGGCTTGCCTTATTTCATTTCCACACTTGCGAATCATCGTCCAGTTTGTTAAGATCATTCCAGTCGGAACAAGGCCTGCGCGAGCATTTAGGAGAATTCTTTTATGAAAGCATTTCCCACACGGCGCCAAGCTTTCAGCGCGATCACGATTTTCTTCACTGCGCTCTTCTTTGTCTCTACTCCACTCCTTTCTCAAAACATAACTTCGCCCAATCGCAACGTCTTTCATGCTCATACCGTCGCCGACAGCGCCGCCTTCACCGATATCCAAGCGCAGCTCACGGGCGCGTATTATGGCAATGCCGAGTGGGGCGACTACGACAACGACGGCGATTTGGATGTGATTCTGAGCGGTCAAGATGCCCTCGACCAAACTCTCGCGAAAATTTATAATCATGACCAAGGCAATTTCACTGAAGCCTCTGCTGCGCTCATTCCCGTGACCGAAAGCGCCGCAGCGTGGGGCGATTACGACAACGACGGCGATCTCGATCTTTTGCTCTCCGGCCTTGGCCCTTTTCCGATGGGACAAATCACCAAACTCTATCGCAATGACAACGGCGCGTTCGTGGATACGGAAACGCAACTAACCGGCGTGCGTTATGGCGCTTTGGCTTGGGGCGATTATGATAACGATGGCGATTTGGATGCGCTCGTCACCGGCGAAGAAAGCAACAATAGCCGCATTGCTAAACTCTATCGCAATGACAAAGGCGGCTTCCTCGAAGTCGTCACGAATCTCACGGGCGCAACCGGCGCCGCGGCATGGGGCGATTATGACAACGACGGCGATCTCGATCTTCTGCTCACCGGCTTTCATGAAAACGGCGTCTACGTCGGCAAAGTTTATCGCAACGACAACGCGGCGTTCACGGATATCGCCGCGCCTCTTCTGCAAGCCGCGCTGGGAGAGGCCGCATGGGGTGATTACGACAACGACGGCGATTTGGATATTCTGCTCACCGGCCTCACGCCGGAGTTGAATACGATCGCGCAAGTCTATCGCAACGACGGCGGCGCCTTTGTTGATATTGCCGCCACACTCACGCCGGTGGAAGGTCATAGCTCCGCGGCATGGGGCGATTACGACAACGACGGCGATTTGGATATTCTGCTTTCCGGTTTTAACAGCGGCGCCGTGTTCACGAAGATTTCTCGCAATGACGACACGAGCTTTGTCGAAATCAAAACGGCGTTGACCGGCGCCTTTCTCGGCTCGGCCTCGTGGGGCGATTATGACAACGACGGCGATCTCGATATTTTGCTCACCGGCAACTCCAGCGTTGATCCCACGCCCGCGCCGGTCGCGAAAATCTATCGCAACGATTTAGGCAACCCGCCCACGCCGCCGAACGCCCCACGCCATCTGCGCCACAGCATCGAGCAACAAAACGTCACGCTGGCTTGGTCTCCGCCCGATCAAACCGGAACGCCGCTCAAGAGCTTGACCTACAACTTTCGTTTGGGCACGACGCCGGGCGGAATCGATATAGTCTCTCCCATGGCAGAGGCGACCTCGGGCTATCGCCGCATTGCCAAGCTCGGCAACGCGCAGCACGACACGAGCTGGACGATTAAGAATCTTCCCTTCGGCACATATTACTGGAGCGCGCAAGCCCTCGCGCCGAATTTTGCCGGGTCCCTCTTCGCAGCGGAAACGAGCTTCACCATCTCGCCTCCTTCTTCTTTGCTGCTCACGCCGGAGGCGTTGGATTTCAGCGCCGTCAACCTCAGCGAATATGCGGACGCTATTCTCACCCTCACCAACACCAGCGCCGGTGATTTGAATATTTTCGGCCTCTATTTGAGCGGGCAAGATTCCGCGGACTTCGCATTCATCAGCGACACCACTTTCGCGCTGCCCCTCGGCGAGCAACGCGAGATCACGATGCGGTTTCAGCCGCAAGCGCTCGGCGCGAGAAGCGCCCTCTTCCTTGTCTATCACGACGGCCCGGAAGCCTTCGGCTACGCGTACTTGAGCGGCGAGGGCGTGGATACGGCGCCGCCGATTATCGCCAATGTGAATGCCGTTGCGAGCACGGATTTGAACACCTTCGTCATCATTTCCGCAAACGTCACGGACAATTATGCGCTGCAAGAAGCGCGGTTGCTCTATCGTCAAGGCGGGCAAGCCGTCTTTCTGAGCAAAATCAAGCCGGGCGAGTTTGCGGCCGCCTATGTCGACACCATTCCCGCAACGATTGCGGGCGCGCGCGGTATTGAGTTCGCGCTGGCGGCGACCGACGCGGTTGGCAATCAAAGCGTGAGCGAGGCGCGCGCCGTGCGCGTCAGGTTGCCGGATAAATTTTTGAGCCGAACGCATAGCGGCGGCTCCGCGCAAAATGCGTATCGCCTCGTCTCCTATCCCTTCGAGAGCAACGACCTGCTCACTTCCAACACGCTCGTCAAAGACCTCGGCGGCGCGATCGACTCCACGCAATGGCGTTTGTGGGATATCGACCCCTCCTCGCCCGTGACTTCGGGCTTTCCCTATCGCGAATATCCCACGGTCGACAACATGGCCCCGGGCCGCGCAAAATTTTTAATCACGCGCGAATTGAAAATTCTGACCAGCAAGCCCGGCGTCACCGTGAATACCGTCGAGCCATTCACGATTGCACTGCGTCCGGGCTGGAACATGATCGCGAGCCCCTTCAACTTCGATATTCCCATTGCGAACGTGCAGCCCGAAAGCTTGCGCGCGCGATTGTATGCTTACAACGGCGACTGGCAAAACGCGCCGGGCTTATTGAAGCCCTGGGAAGGCTACATGATCAAAACGCCGGAAGCCACGACCTTGACGCTTCATCCTTCCGAAGCGGCATTGCAAACGCCCGCAGCGCTAGTGAAAAATACGGAGGCCTTGCGCTGGTCCCTGCGTCTCGAAGCTTATTGCGAGCACGCCCGCGATCGCAACAACTTCATCGGCGTCGCGCAAGAGGCGCGCGTCGAATGGGATGCTTATGAGCGCCTCGAGCCGCCGCCCATCGGTGAGTTCGTCATGCTCGCTTTTCCGCGGCGCAAATGGCAAAACTTGCCGGACGTTTATGCCACCGACTTTCGTCCGCCCCATGCCGAAGGAAATGTTTGGGCTTTCGAAATCGCGACGAATATTTCAAGCAAGCCGGTCACGCTGCGCGTCGTTGATCTCAACACCGTTCCGCCGGATTTGGAAGTGCGGCTCGTTGACGTCGGCTTGCAGCTCGTGCAAGATTTGCGGCGCGACCAAGATTACGTTTATCTCTCCGGTCGAATGGGCCAAAGCAAAGCTTTTCTTTTGTTGATCGGCAAAAAAGCCTTCGTTGCCGAACAAGCTGCTGCGCTCACCGTCGCGCCCCAAAGATATGAGCTGGCGCAAAACTTCCCGAATCCTTTCAATCCCTCGACCGCGATCAAGTATGGCCTGCCGCAGAAAGCGCGCGTGACGCTGCAGATTTATGATCTACTCGGGAAAGAAGTCGCGACGCTCTTGGATAACGTGGAGCAGTCGCCGGGTTATCACGTTGCCGTTTGGGAAGGCCAGGATCAACAAGGCCGGTCCCTGCCGAGCGGCATTTATCTGTGTCGCTTGCAAGCCGGAGCCGCGGTGTTGATGAAGAAGATGACAGTGATCAAATAAGGACATTTGACCGGCCTTTAAAAGCGCCGGCCAATTACGATGGAAATAAAGGAACGCAATATGACTCGTCTTCAGCCTCTCGCCCTCTTTTTATGCGCGATGTTCCTCACCGTGATGCCGCTTCATGCTCAAATCGCGCCCAAGAAAAAACTCGCCGTGCTCAAAATTACTTACACGGAATTTACGCCTGCGGAGCAAGGCCGGGTCAACGCCGCTTTTTATGAGAGCCTCGCCAGGAACGGCCCGCTTGAAATCATCACCGAAGCGCGGGCGCGCGAGCTGTTGTTGCCCTCCGGCCTCGCGCCCGAGGAATTGCAAAGCGAAGCGGATTACCTCGCGGCGGGAAGAAGCTTGCAAGTGGATTATGTTTTGGTGGGCGCCATGGAAAAAGTCGGCGACTTTGTGGAGGTGACGTTTCGCGCGTTCACGCTGCCGCGCGGCGCGCAGAAGGAATATCCCGGCGGCAAAACCATGGACCTTTTCGTGCAGCAGGAAATTCCCAAAATGGTCGCGCTCATTCAAAACGACCTCGCGCCTCCTCTTCTTCCTGCTGAAACAACAGCCGCGCGAACCAAGCCGGATACGCTGCGCGCGCCGATAACGAAATCCTCGCAAAGGCAGCCCGCGATCCCGCCGGAGAAAAAATCCGCGAAGCGGCGCAAACTGCCGTGGCTCGCGCTCGGAGGCGTTGCCGTTGGCGGCGGCATTGCGGCCGCCGTGTTGTTGGGTTCCGGCGGCGAAGAAGAGAAGCCCGCGCCGCGCGTGCTGGCAAGGCCGCCAAGAGTGCCGTGAGGAAATAAAGCTCGATCGTTGGACAATTGAACCGGCGGACCGTCAACGGTCAAATCGTCAAAAAATTTTTCCCCCTATGAACGAAACCACCCTCCTCAAAAAACTCGAACAACAGCTCGCTCTTGACCCGGCGCAAGCCCAAGTCAACATGGCGAGCCATGAAGCCAAAGAGCTTTTGGCGCTCGCCAACAAGTACCGCACGCTGCACGACGTCGGCAAGCTCGTCGCTTCCGAAATGGAGACCGAGGCGCTGTTGCGTTTGGCGATGGACCAAGTCATCGAAGTGACGCGCGCGCAGCGGGGCTTCATTGCTTTGCTCGACGCGGGCAAGAAGGTCACCTTCAAAGTCGCGCGCAACCTGGAAAAGAGCGACATCGACAAGCCGCAATTCCAAATCAGCCGTAGCATCATTCAACGCGTGCTTGAAAGCGGCGAGAGCATTTGCCTGCGCGACGCCATGGCCGACGCCGCGTTCGGCGGCGCGGAAAGCGTGATGCGTTTGCAATTGCTCTCCGTGCTCTGCGCGCCCATCAAAATCGACGGCGCGATCGCGGGCTTGATTTACGTCGACAACACCAACGTCAAGCATCTCTTCGATGAAACCGTCGGCGATTTGCTCGCCGCTTTTGCCGGGCAGATTGCGATCGCGCTGAAAAACGCCCATGCTTTTTTCGACCTCAAAAAGTCGCACCAACAACTGGCTCGCGAGCTGCGCGCGAAGTATCAATTCGACGCCCTCATCGGCTCCGGCCCGGCCATGACCAAGATTCTTCAACTCGTCGCCGACGTTGCCGATACCGACACCACGGTGCTCATTCAAGGCGAGAACGGCACGGGCAAGGAGCTGATCGCGCGCGCGCTGCACTATAACAGCAGCCGCCGCGACCGGCCGTTTGTGGCGGTCAATTGCGGCGCGCTTCCGGAGAATTTGGTCGAATCGGAATTGTTCGGACATGAGAAGGGCGCCTTCACCGGCGCGGCGCAGCGCAAGCGCGGCAAGTTCGAATTGGCGGAAGGCGGAACGATTTTTTTGGATGAGATCGGCGAGATGACGCCCGCGTTGCAAGTGAAGCTCTTGCGCGTGCTGCAAGACGGCAGCTTCACTCCGGTGGGCGGCGAAAGCGAGCTGCACGCCGAGGCGCGCGTGCTCGCGGCGACGAATCGCGAGCTTAGAAAAATGCTGGCGGAGGGAACGTTTCGCGAGGACCTCTATTATCGTCTCAATATCATCAGCCTCACCATGCCGCCGTTGCGCGCCCGGCGCGAAGACCTCCCATTGCTGTTGCAATACTTTCTAAAAAAATATGGCAAAGACGGGAAGCTGCCAAAGCTCTCGACCGCTGCCGAGCGGCTTCTGCTCGATTACGATTACCCCGGCAATGTGCGGCAGTTGGAAAACATCATCCAGCGCGCGGTGATTCTTTCCAAAGGCGAAAGCCTCGAGACCGCTCATCTCCCCGAAGAGCTGCAGCCCGGCGCGCTGTATCAATATGAAGAAAAAAGCGGCCCGGCGACTTTTCAGGAACGCAAACAGCGCGCGATCGAACGCTTCGAGCGCGACGAGCTGGCGCGCATTCTGACCCTGACGGGAGGAAAAATCCGCGAGTCGGCCCGGTTTTCCGGCATGGATCCCAAAAATTTTTCCGAGAAGCTGAAGCGCCACGGCATCGATGCCGAACAATATAAGCCGTGACCAACGCGCCTTGGCGGCTTGATCTTGCCATCGTTCGTCTCCACCAAAACCGGCCACGAGCTGCCCCGGTGTTCTGCTTTGATGATGTGTTTCGCGCGATGAATTGGCAGCATAAATTAATGCGTGGTGTTCCCTTCATACTGCTCGGTGAAAACACTATCCACCAGCTCCCAAAGCTCGATCTTATTGCCCTCGGGGTCCATAACATGCACGAACTTGCCGTACTCATAAACTTCGACCTCATCCACCACTTGCACGCCTTCTTGTTTCAACACTTCAACGAGCCGCTCCAAATTCTCCACGCGGTAGTTGATATTGTGCTTTCGATTTTTAAAACCGCGAATCAACGCCAATGAACGCTAATCTTTTTCATTCGCGCTCATTCGCGGTTGCTTCTGTAGTGGTTACAAGTAATTCGCGTAGCGAATGCAGCTTATTTCACCACCACGAGCTTGCGCGTCGCAACATGCCCACCCGCAGTGAGACGATAAAGATAGACTCCGGCTGCGAGCGCGCTCGCGTCGAGCTGCACGCGATGCTCGCCGACCATTCGTTTCTCATTCACCAGCATCGCGACTTCGCGTCCGGCGAGATCATAGACTTTCAACGTCGTCAATGCCGGCGCGGGCAGATGAAAAGTAATCTGGGTCGCGGCCCCGCCGTTGCGGGCGAAGGGATTCGGATAATTTTGGTCGAGCGCAAAATCCTGCGGGCGGACTTCACGCTCATCAACGGAGTTGATTTCACCGGTATAGTAAATGTAAAACAGAAACTGCATCTCGTCGGAGCTGAGCGGGCCGTAGTAAATGGTTTGATTCGTGGTGTTGTTGTAGATCGTGGTCAGCTTCAGCCTTTCTCCGGCCTTGATCGTGAGCGGCGGATCAAGCTCGAGCGTCGGCGGATGCGCCCAATCGTTCGTCCAATAAAGCAGCTCACCATCATGCGTTCCGCCCACGCCGGTCACGCTGAACTCCACCATGTGCTCGTGCGCGTGCGTGAACATTTGAATGATGTGCCGAGTCTCGTTGAACGTGAAAGTTTTGTTGATCGTGGTAACGCGATTCGGCAACAGCACAATGTCGGTATTGCCGAGATTGTCGTAATCCGCAATGTGCTTCACCTGGCTGCGAGCGATCGTGTGAAAGTTGACGTAGGCCTCGCCCTTTCGCGTTTGGCCGGAACGATTCACCGAATGGGAATTGAGATCGAAGCCCGAGCCTGCCGGCAAACGCAAGGCAACGTCTTTCGGAAAATAGTAGTTCACATACGGCACTTGCGTGCCCACGAAAAATTGAAACGGAAAGAGATTGTTCAATTCGAAGCCGACGTTGAAATTGATATTGCCGTTGGCGTCTCTCAAATCGCGATACACGCGCGGCGAAGGTTGCGGTCTGCCTGCAGGATAATTGAAGACGATGAGATGATGGCTGCCGGGCCGCATGGAAATTTCATAGCGCGTGATATATTGATCTTCGTTCGTTTGATGCGGCTCGAAATACAAAAACTCGCGGTCATGCACTTGCGCGGGCCACACGTTGAATGACCCGAGATGAAATTGCATGCCCTGCGTTGGCGGTGTGAGCTCTTTGAATTCCGGCGGCGTATAGCGCGTTTGATCGTTGAGCAAGTTCGTGTTCGCCACCACACCGCCCGAAGGCGCGCCCGCTTCAATCCACGTTTTGAGGAAGGCCAGCTCACCGTTGGTGAGATAGGGCAAGCCCAGCGGCATGATTTGGCCATAGTTCGGATGATCGTTATAAAAATGATTCTGCTCCGCGGCGTTGATCTTCTCCCAAAGAAAGCTTTGCTGCAATCCCGCAAAACCGCCGGTGCGGCTCACGCGCAACAAGCCGTCCGCCTGCGCCGCGCTATTTTGCGGACGCACGCCCACGAGGTTGTCATATGCGACATCTGAAGTGAGGACAAGTCCCGATTGCCGCGCGAAGGACGAGCCTTCAACGTGGCATGAGGTGCAATTGCGATTGAAAATGTTTTCTTGAATGGTGGTCCAAGTAGAAGCTTGTTGCGCATGAACGGCGGCGGCGAGGTTGAGGAGGAAGAACAGCAGCGTGGTGAAACATTCTTTCATTCTGAATCTCCAAATTTAATTGAGGGGAAAGAGGTTGTTGCAACGGCCCGCTTTCACGTTGCTCTGCAGATGATTTGACAAGCTCCGCGCCGCCAATATCCAAATGGATTTCTCAAAGCTGTTAACTCGGATCACCGGCAAGAATAGCGGCGAGCACGGCGCTCTCTTCCGGCAGCTCTTCCGCGAACAACCAATCCACGCGCAGCCAAAAGCCGGGGATGATCGCCGAGCGCGCGATATTCATTTCATCCACCGGCAAATCTTCCCACAAGCCGCCGTTGTTCTTCCAAAAGTATGCGACTTGGCGAAAAGAATCGATGACCCAATATTCCGGAATCGCGAAGCGCGCATAGAGTTCTTTCTTTTTTTGAAGATCAATCCACCGGCTGCTTGGCGAAATGATTTCAACCACTAAATCCGCTGCGCCGAGTAAGGCTGCACGGCTCGCAGACCGGAAGTCTGCGCTACGAAATCTCGACCGTAAATTTTCCTTTCGCAATCACCTCCCCAATTTGCCGCGCATCTTCCGCCTCGTCGCCGAGGCGATCAAAAAATTCTTGCACGCGGCCGGCTGGCATGCTGATCAACAAACCGCCGGCGGTTTGCGGATCTTTAAAGATGCTGAACAGCAGCGAGTCGACTTGCGCAGAAATTTTCAAATGCTCCTGCACGAACTCACCGTTTCTGCGCTCGCCCGCGGTCAAACAGCCTTCGCGCGCGAAGTGCAAAGCTTCGTGCAGAATCGGGACTTCACGCGCGGCAATGCGAAACGTGACGCGGCTGGCTTGCGCCAACTCGTGCGCATGCCCGACCAAACCGAAGCCAGTGACGTCCGTAACCGCATGCGCGCCCACTGCAACCATAGCTTCGCTCGCGCGGCGATTGAGGCGCGTCATCGTTTGCACGAGCGACTTGATCATCGCTTCATTCAACTTGTCGAATTTGAGCGCGGTGCTGAGAATACCGGTGCCGAGTCCTTTCGTCAAAACGAGCGCATCGCCGACTTGCGCGGTATGATTATGAATGATCTTTTGCGGATGAACCGTTCCCGTGACTGCCAACCCGTATTTGATTTCTTCGTCTTCAACCGTATGCCCGCCGATGATCGCCACGCCCGCTTCGGCAGCTTGATCGACGCCGCCGTTGAGAATACCGACGAGCCAATCGGGGTTGCCGTCCTTCGGGAAGCACGCGATGTTCAGCGCAGTGATTGGTTTGCCGCCCATCACATAGACGTCGCTCAACGAATTGGTCGCGGCGATGCGGCCATAATCGTAAGGGTCATCCACAATCGGCGTGAAGAAATCCACGGTCTGCACGAGAGCGATATCCTCGCGCAATTGATAGATGCCCGCGTCCGCGCCGCCTTCCAAACCCACGAGCACGTTGGGAAGCGCGACTTTCTTCACTTTGTTCAAGACTTGCCACAACAACGTTGGGCTGAGTTTGGAAGCTCAACCCGCGCAACGCACGGTGTGTGTAAGGCGGGCGATTTCTTCTTTGGTGTGGTTCATTCGTTCTGTTTAGTCAAAGGCCCACGAAACACACTGAATACGCTAAAACAGATTTTGTGTATTTCGCGTGTTTCGTGGGCAAGCAATTGCACTGTTCATGAGAAGCTAGTTCAAGCTCATGATGCCGAACGCTTCTTTATCTTTTTCCAGTGCGTCTTTCAAAACACGTCCGCAGCTTTCGCTGCAAATCAAAAAATAGAGATCATTACCCTCACGCTTGGCTTGCGAATCGCTGGGCACGACGAGCGCGGGCACGGTGCGATGTGAGAGCGCCAAATACATCGGCAGCGTCTCGCCTTCTTTCGGGCTCAAATCAATGCCGGGAATCGTGCGCGCGCCGCAGCCGAAGACTTCGGCGTCCGGGTCGATGGTCTCGTTGCACCACGCACAACGTTGCCAGGCAGGAGGAGTTTTGGGGCGAGTTTTTTTCATATATAGAGCAAGTTTCTTTAAGTTCTAAAATTGCCTCCACACTCAGGCCTGTCATTCTGGAAGAACCTTCCCCAGTGCTCGGCACACCTCCTGTTATTCAGAGGTGTGCCCAGTGCGAGGGAAGGTTCTTCCAGAATGACAAGAAGGGGGGCGCGCTCGACTTAACGTCGCAGTACTAATGATTCGAAGTGCAACAGGTTTGGACTCGTGCCAGTATTTTAATCACCTCTCCGCCTCCGCTCCCAACACCCGCACGTCGCCTCGACGCTCCGTGACGCCGCGCGCATCGAAGTATTGCACCAGCGGCATTGCGAATTTGCGGCTGGCATTGCCGATCAACTCTTTGAATTGGCTGACGGTAATTTCGTGATGCACCTTCAAATAGTCAATCACTCTTTTGCGCGCTTCCTCCAAACGTTGCGCGTGCAACCAGATGTCTTCTTCCAAACGAACGAGCTCGCGCAGCAGAATCATCACATTCAAAACTTCGGACACTTCGGGGAGAGGCGCGCCGAGTTTTTGCGCCAACTCTGTTGGGCTGGAAGTGACAAAACCTTCTTCATATAAGATTGCCGCTAGGCGTTGGCGCAGCGCTTCTTGTTTATCAGAAAGCCGAATCTCATGCCCTTGCAAAGCGAGGTGCGCTTCGATTTCCTTCACCTTGCTCGCGGCTTTATAGTGCGTGAGCAACAGATTCATTACGGCCGCGTCTGACAAAGGCGGAAGTGCGGCGCTCACCTCGGCTTTGCGCATGCCGAGTTGCATCGGATGCTTTTGGTGGTGCTGCGCGAGCAAAGCCTCGAGTTGGTGCCAGAGATTTTCGAGGCGTTGTTTGTGAATAAAGCCGCGCTTGCCCACGGCGAGAATGAGGTTTTGCTGCAAGAGGGATTGCAAGAGCTTTTGCAAAGCGTCCTTGTTGTGACCGGTTTCAGCCGCTAATTGATCGAGGGTGACGGTATAACGATTGGGCAAAAGAAACTGCGCGACGAGCAGTTCGTTGGGATCTTCCTTTTCCAAACTGCGCATCCTGGCAAGTATATTCGTGTCGCGGCGATGAAACGGCCGCGCTTCGGCATCGAGCACAACGCCTCCGCCAATCGTTTTCGCCGGTGAATAACGGCGAATGACCAATGCCTCCAAACGCCGCGCGGCCACCGGCTTTTCGAACTTGAGCTGCGCATAACCCGATTTGCCCGGCGCGATTTCTTTGCCTTCCAATGGAATGACACGCGCCATGATTTCCGCGGTGCCGAGATGCACGCGCACGCGCGTTCGTTCTTTTAGTGGAGTGTTCGCGTTTCCCAAAAGCTGCAAGCGGCAATTCATGCGCGTGGTCGCGCGAAAATAATTTGGATTGGTGAGCACTTGTCCGCGCGTGACTTCTTCGATGCTCACGCCTTGCAAATTGATCGCGGCGCGATCACCGGTTTGCACTTGATTGACGCTCGCGCCGTGGCGTTGCAATCCGCGAATGCGAACGCGTTTATGTTCCGGCAAAATTTCAAGCTCCTCCCCTGCTGCAATCTGCCCGGACAAAACTGAGCCGGTGACAACGGTGCCAAAGCCTTTCATTGTAAAAGTACGATCCACTGGCAGCCAAAACACGCCGCGATCCGGCCGCGGCGGCAATTCGCGAATGAGTCGATCTATCATCGCGCGTAGCGGCGTGATGCCTTCGCCCGTCACCGTCGAAACTGGAGCGATAGGAGCGTGCTGCAGAAAAGTGCCTTTGAACAATTGCCGCAACTCTTCTTTCACCAGCTCAACCCAATCCGCATCGACCAAATCAATCTTCGTGAGCACGACGATGCCGCGCTGCACGTTGAGCAACTGGCAAATTTCAAGGTGCTCGCGCGTTTGCGGCATCACGCCGTCATCGGCAGCGATCACAAAGAGCACGAGATCGATGGTGCTCACGCCTGCGACCATGTTCTTCACAAATTTCTCGTGGCCCGGAACGTCGATGATCGTGGCCGAATCGCCGAGATGAGCGAAACCCAAGTCGATGGTCATGCCGCGCTCTTTCTCCTCAGGCAAACGGTCGGTATCCACACCTGTGAGCGCTTTCACGAGCGAGGTCTTGCCGTGATCGATGTGACCGGCGGTGCCGAGGATGACGTGACGAGTGGGCATGGATTCAATTCAGAAAGTCGGAGAGCTTTTGGAGAACGAATTTTTCGATTTGCTCGGCGGCGGTGATGGCCTCTTCAGCGTTGCTCTTGCTGATGGCTTCAAAAGGGAGATCGCTAGGATAGCGGCCTTCGGTGATGTAGCGATTTAGAATTTCGGCCAGTGGCGCTAGCGCACTAAACGTTGAGTCGTATTTCATGGCGTAGAGCAATAATTTTTTGAGGTCCTGGATTTTTTCCAACTCCCAACCTTGAAAGATCAGAAAGCCTTTAAAATACTTTTCAGCGCTTCCTTGACACAAAAAGCAAATCGTATGGTAGGGAGAATATTCTGCCCGCATGCCGTCTTTGGCATAGAGCAAGTTTTCGCCTGCAAAAGCCAGCCAATCAGCAAGCAGCTTCTTGCGTTCAGGCGTGACGTTCATACAAAACCTTTCCCTGTTTAAAAATGTGGTGCAGGTAAAAAGGGTTCTGAGCACGGAAGTTCCATGCGACTTCCGAGGGTTTGCGCACGCGCACATCGAGGGAGAACAATCTTCCATCAAGAAGACGATCTACTTTACGCTCCAATATCCGGCTGGATTCTTCCGCATCTTTTATGATGAACAAATCCAAATCACTGTCCTTGTGAAAATCTCCGCGCGCGTAAGAGCCATAGAGAATGATCTTCTCCGGCTGGATTTCGCGCACGATCTTCGCGACGACGTAGTCGATCAGCTCGGGGGTGATCTTGTCGGTTTGCAATTGGGGATCGAGGTTCATTTCAAGTCCATACGCTTGACGTGAATGAGGCGGTGGCCCAGTACGCCGACTGCGGCTTCTGATTGCTGCAATATAACAAACCTCTGCTATTAGTTCAACAAGTGCATTCTTTCTAAAAAATAGGATGGGCAAAATATCATGAGAGTCGCGGTGTGTTTACAGTGCCTATCCAGACAGAAAGTCCAAAAGCAAAGCCACGGCCAAGCCGTGGCTGAACAGTTACTACTCCGAGCACAAAATAGGTTACACTCCGCACCTCTCTTACTGAGCGGGTAAGAGGGAGGACTTCCGCCTCTCCCTTCTCCGTTGTCGCGATGGGGTCGATTCCCCATATTTACCGGGGTGCGTCTTTCTCGCTCCGGGCGACGCCTAGGGCTGCTTGTCACGCCGC
>Ga0247727_10002746_pt1 | contig 39765 bp, 32 predicted proteins | sample WisWelCaveWW1625_FD_202498 | JGI IMG/M metagenome (GOLD analysis project Ga0247727, IMG submission 202498) | Biofilm microbial communities from Wishing Well Cave, Virginia, United States - WW16-25 | ecosystem: Environmental > Aquatic > Deep subsurface > Groundwater > Cave microbial mat | place... | reverse complement strand
TGAGAAAAATGCCATCCAAACGCGCTCCAAAATCCAACTCGCGGAACTGGAACTGCGAAACCTGCTCGACGCCGAGAAGGTCGATGAAAATTTGGTCAAAACCAAAATCGAAGAAATCGGCAAGCTCAAAACCGAGATGCGCTTCGCCCGTGTGCAGGGAAAGTTGACTGTCGAAAAGATGCTGACACCGGAACAAAAAGCACAGTTGAAAGCCATTCACAAAGAACGGATGCAAAAGCATCATCAGGGTCAGCAGGATGGACAGCCGTTTCAACGCGGCAGAATGTTCCGACACTTTCAAGGTAACAATGGCGACTTTGGGCCGGAAGATTTCGACGTTGAATTTGACGAACCTATTGACGAAGGAATGGAGCTTTAATCATTCAAAAAAAGATGGCTAATGAGGCGGGGTTTGGTAATCCCTCCTGATGGGCAGGGGACAGCGCGTTCCCTGCCCACCTTCCTTTTATTCAGTCAAATTGTGCTCTTGATTTTCAAATTGATTTTGGCTATGTTAGCCACAAAAGAGATTTGGAGGCATGAAAATGAAATTGTCGCGAATACATTTACTCATCGGAGTGTCCGTCATCGTCATCGCGACGGTCGGTTTTATTAAATTGCGCACCGGCGCCGGCCACGAAGTCAAAAGCGACGCGCCGGCTTACAAAGAAATGACCGTGCAATACGGAGACTTTGATATCACCGTCACCGCCAGCGGTACCGTGAAACCCATCGATCGCGTGGAAATAAAATCCAAGGCGAGCGGACGCATCGAAGAGCTAGCTATCGAAGTTGGCGATTTCGTGAAAAAGGGCGCATTGATTTCGCGGCTGGATCAAAAAGATGAACGCGCGGAATTAGAGCAGGCGAAAGCGAACCTCGACATTGCCGAGGCCGAACTCAAACAGGCGCAGCACACCTACGACCGACGCGATCAACTTCATGCGAGAGGATTAGTTTCGGAAGAGGAACTCGGACAAATTGAGCTGTCGCTGGCAACAGCGAAAGGAAAGTTACTGCAGGCGAAAACAGCATTGGAGCGCGCGCAAGAAAGCTTCGCCGAGTCAATTGTCAAGGCGCCCATCGACGGCATCATTTTGCAGAAATATGTTGAGGAAGGACAAATCATCGCTTCGGGCGTCAATAACGTTGGCGGCGGCACGCCGATCGCCGACATCGCGGACATGCGCTCGGTTTACATCGAAGCCGGCATCGATGAAATCGATATCGGCAAAATTCAGCCAGGACAGGAAGCGATCGTGATGGCTGAGGCTTATCCGCAAAAAAGATTCAAAGGCACGATCGTACGCCTCGCCCCGGAAGCGCGCGTCGAGCAGAACGTCACTTTGTTTGACGTCATCATTGAAGTGGAGAACGCCGAAGGCCTTCTAAAATCCGGCATGAACGCCACAGTGGAAATCTCCATTGTGAATAAAGAGAACGTTTTACTCGTGCCCACTATTGCTTTGCAGCCACCGAAGGGGCGCGGCAAACCGACCTTACGAACGGTACTGTTAAAACATGGAAGCAAGTTTCAGCCACAGGAAGTCGAGATCGGGCTGACAAGTTTCAAAGATGCTGAAGTCATCTCCGGGTTGAAAGAAGGAGATGTCGTCGGCGTGCCGATGACTTCACGGCTCAAAACCGAGAGCGACCGCATGGAGCAACGGATTCGGGAGCGCACCAGTTTTGGAGTCACCGGTGGGCAGCAGTCCCAGCCGCAATCTCAACAGTCTTCTCAGCAACAACGTCCCCAGCAATAAAAGTCAGAAGCTGCAATGCTGATTCTCGAAAATGTGTTAGTCGCGCTCCAAAGTCTGAGGACCAATCCGTTGCGATCTATCCTGACATTGATCGGCATCGCGGTTGGAATTGCCGCGGTATTGTACGTGGTCACTCTGGGCGAAATGACCAAAAAACGCATCAACGATCGATTGCAAGCAATGGGCTCTAACGTAATGACCATTCGTCCGGAATTTTCGCGATCGCGCGGCGTTTCCACTTCGGCCAACGTCGTGAATCTGACGATGAAAGACTCTGAGGAGATCGAGCAAACTTCTGAGGTAATCACAGCGACCGTGCCGGAATTCGGCGGCGGCGCGGTGGCGGAATTCCGTGATAAAAACTGGAACACCCGGATCGTCGGCACGTTGCCGGCGCGCCAATTTGTGAATAACGATCATCCTATCGAAGGTAGATTTTTCAACGACGCCGAGGTCAATGACCGTGCGCGGGTGGTGATAATCGGCGCTAACGTTCACAAAGAATTGTTCGATACCGCTTCGCCCATTGGCGAAACGATTCTGCTCAACTCTAAACATTTTGAAGTAATTGGACTCTTGGGAACGAAGGGTGAGGGCTGGGGCAGCCCTGACGATCAAGTTTTCATTCCACTCACCACCGCGCAGGAACGCATGTTTGGCGTGGACTATCTTTCGAGTATCATGGCGCAGATTCGCTCTTCCAAAAATTACAACGAAGCCCTGTTTGACGTCGAAACCATTTTGCGGCGCAACCACCGTCTGCGCGCTGACCAGGAGAACGACTTCGAGGTGCGGCGGCAAGATCTCTTTCTTTCCACCATTCAGGAAACCAACACCGAGATCGCCAATTTCATTATCATCATCGCTTTGGTGTCGCTGGTCGTGGGCGGCATTGGCATCGCCAATATCATGCTGGTGTCGGTGACCGAACGCACTCGAGAAATTGGCGTGCGGCGGGCCATCGGCGCCAAACGTGTTTATATCATTCTGCAATTTCTCACCGAAGCGGTGATGTTGGGAATAATGGGTGGGGCGCTCGGCATTTTAGCCGGCACGGTCTTCAACCGCATCAACATTGGCGAGCAACTGATTTTCCCGTGGTTGTGGATAATCAACAGCTTTTTTATTTGCGCGGGTATTGGGGTCCTCGCCGGACTCTATCCCGCCCTTCGCGCGGCCAACGCCAATGTGATTGAGGCTTTGCGGTATGAGTAATTAAACTTCGAGGATAACATGGATCCATCAAGAAACACCACGCAATACATTTTGAAAAACCTTCCCAGTACAGCGCGGCCCAAGCGTCAGACAAAAAAAGCGTTACTAAAAAAATTGCAGGACTTACGGAAACGAATTTCAGTGGCGTGGGCCTCAGATGTAAGTGTTGTTGACGAAATTCGAAGCCAAAGGACCAAAGACTATGAAGCTGACGATCGATAGCTCGGTCCTTGTCGCCGCCTTCGTAAAGTCTGAACTTCGATCTGATTCCGCCTACGCATTAATACAAAACATCATTGAAAATCATCACGAAGTAATTATACCAATAACGGTTCTCATAGAATCGATTCTTGCCATTTCCAGAAGAGCCAATAAAAAATTGGCTCTCGAAACCCAAGAGTTTATTTTGAGCTTACCCAACATCAAACTTGTAGAGATCGATTTTGATATGGCGTTGGACGTTATTGGTCTCGGCCGGAAAACCGGATTGAAAGGCATGGATGCCATTGTGGTGCATGTAGCAAATGAATTTCAAGCTCAGTTGGCAACTCTGGATCGAGAGATGTCGGAGAAAAAAATCTCTGGGGTTCAAGTTTACTCATTTTAACTTGGAGACAACTTAACATGAAATCGAAAGTGGTGCTTTTGAACTTGGCGGTTCCATTAATGCTATCAACTCTTTTAGCGCAGGAAACCACCACCCGCCTCGAATCCTCGCCGCGGCATCACGAGTGGGTGAAAGTCAAACAGGGTGAGCGCGAAGTCCATGCTTACCTCACCTTTCCCGAGGTCAGCGAAAAAGTGACGGCAGTAATTGTGATCCACGAGAACATGGGGCTGACCGACTGGGTGCGCACCGTGGCCGATGGTCTCGCCGAAGCCGGCTACATCGCCATCGCGCCGGATTTGCTTTCGGGCATGGCGCCCAACGGCGGCCGCACCAGCGACTTCGCCAGCCGTGATGCTGCGCGAGAAGCCATTTACAATTTGCCGCCGGATCAAGTCACCGCTGACCTCAACGCCATCTTCGAATACGTCGCTAAATTGCCGGCGGCCAACGGCAAAGTGGCCGTGGCCGGATTTTGCTGGGGCGGAGCGCAGACGTTTCGCTATGCCACCAATCGCGGCGACCTGGCGGCAGCGTTTGTGTTTTACGGCACCGGTCCGGACAGCGCCGCCGTCTCAAAAATCAATTGCCCCGTCTATGGTTTTTATGGCGGCAACGATAATCGCGTTAATGCGTCCATTCCAAAAATTACGGAATGGATGAAAGCGGCGGGCAAGATTTATGAACCGGTGATCTACGAGGGCGCGGGCCACGGCTTCATGCGCGCGGGCGAGCAAGCCGACGCGACGGAAGCAAATAAGAAAGCGCGAACAGATGGATGGGAGCGCTGGAAAAATCTCTTGAAGAAATTATGACCGTAGATTGACCCCGAGTAGCCCGCATTCTATGCGGGGTCAAAATTCCCCCCGCGTAAAACGCGGGCTACTTTTTTGCCCGCCAGAGTTTCACCGAGTTGTCTCTACGCGCAAGCCTGCTCATTTGATTTTAACTGTAAACCCGGATGTGCTGACGTACACCTCAAAAACGTTTTCCGATGAAGGATAGGTATAAACGGTGTTGCCGTAAACCGCATCGACGAAGCGCAGCCGGTGACCGTATTTGTAGAGCCAACGCCAGCGCGGGTCATCCTCGCGTTCCACCAAACTGTAGACGGTGGGCTTCCGATTAATCTCGTCCTCGAAATTCACATAGCGGCCGCGGATGCGCGTGAGTTTATACATGGTGTGAATGCCGGCAAAGTTGAGCCAGTTGTCCCATTTCAAAATATCGCCCTCGAGCGCCCACTGATCTCCGTTCAAAAGAAAGGGGCGCGGACTCAGCTTTTGTCCCGCCAGCACCGGTGTCAGCTCAAAATGCATCGCGACTGCGCCGTCTTGCTGCAGCGGCACGCAACGTACCTCGGCCACCAATTCTTCTTTTGTAAAATTTCGATAGGACTGAATGAATGCGGCGAGAAACAATATCGCCGCGGAGACGGCAATCCACAGAAATGCCATCGTAAAACGAATGACGTGCTGCCCTAAACCGATGTATCTCGTTTGTTGAAACCGCAACCGTTTGATGGTACGGCGAACGCGGTTGCCTAACATAAAAAACACGGCGAGTATCCCAAACAACAGCGACGCCGACGAAAGCAAAATCACACCGTTCAACTCGAATGGGAAGTTCAACATGTTGCGAGCGCCCTCCTATTGTTTCAAAGATGATTGATTAGCCCTGCCGCAGAACAATACGAATCGTCGTCCCGTGTCCTAATTTTGTTTCTTTCACAAACAGCTTGCCGCCGTGGTAATCCTCGATGATGCGTTTCGCTAAACTCAGTCCGAGACCCCAGCCGCGTTTTTTGGTGCTAAAGCCGGGCTTGAAAATATCCTTCTTTTTCGAAGCTTCGATCCCGCGGCCATCATCCGAAATGTCGATGTAAATTTCATGTTTGCCGTTTTCGAGCCTGCCGAGATCGATGTTGATTTGTCCCGAATCTTTTTCAATCGCATCGAGTGAGTTTTTGATGAGATTCTCGATCACCCATTCGAACAGGTCGCGATTCAGCGGCACCTTGGATTGCAGCGCGTAATTTTCGCTGATGCGCACCTTCTTACCCCACTGGGGCAGGCGGCGCTGGAAATATTTTACCACCTCCGAAATCACCGACCCGATATTCACCTCCTTCAAATCCGCTTTCGAGCCGATTTGTGAAAAACGCGCAGTCACTTTATTCAAACGCTCCACATCGCGTTCCATCTCCTGCACAATTTTCAAAGCATTTTTATTTTCGATTTGGGTCTTCATTATTTCCAGCCAGCCCATGATCGACGACAGCGGTGTGCCGATTTGGTGCGCTGTTTCTTTCGACATTCCCACCCAGATAAACTGTTCCTCGCTGCGCTGAATGCTGCGAAAACCAAGAAAGCCGATCAGAACAAACATGCCTACCACAACAATGCCAATATACGGCAGCATCTGCAACTGCTTGATGAGTTTGGAATCGCCGTAATATAGATAGCCCAACAGAATATCTTCGTATTTCAACGGAATGGGCTGGGCCTCGCGTTTCATCACCTCGGTGAGGCTTTGGACTTTTTTAATGGCTTCCGCAGTGCGATCATCGGGATCGACATCGATGCCCTTCCAGGCATTTGGTTTGCCGTCAGCGTCGGTGAGAATAAACGGGTAATTGGTGCGGAGGATGACTTCATCAAATATGAAATTCAAGCTGCTGTTCGATTCGGCGGTGTTCGCGACGGAGGCATAGAGCTGAGCGTAAAACAGCATGATATCCCGCGATTCGGCGCGCAAGGCCTGCACGGTGCGCTGGCTGTGGATCAAAAGCACCCCAATGATCACAATTGCCAGGATGAATAGTAGCCCTTTGAATCCGCCCTTTAGTCGATAAAAATTGAGCTTCATTTTGTATTGCACTTTTGAGTTGTGAGCGCGAGGAATCACGTGCGGAAGCTTGCAACCGCAAATTCAAGAAGAAAAATACTAAAAAAATACCGGTTGTTCAACTGCTTTTTGATAAGCAGCTTAGTGTATCAGTTCTTTCGCACAAAGACCATCTGCGCCGCGTCTGACTTCACAACATCAGCAATAAACTTACGATAGGCTCCATATTGATCTGCGGGCAGCCAATTCTCTATTACTTCCATTCGTCGCACGTATCGGACGACTCCATAGCTAAAGTCGGTTTCGGCGTGATAACTCCCGAACGGCGTCTGGATGGTAATGGTCGAAAACGGCGCCTCAACCACATAGCTCTGCGGCATCTTGTAAGAAATTGTATCGATATCGACGACGGCATAGGCGAGATCAACCGGCTGGGTACGCTCCTTTACTTCATCCGGCACCTTCTGCCAACGCTCCATCAGGTTGGGGCGCAAAAACAGACGGGTACCAGAACGTGAAGCAAAACGTTGGAGGTCAAGGTTGAACTGCAGGCTGATGTCCATTTGCGGCGGTTTATCGAGAGCCGAAAAGTCGGCGCTCAGAACTCTGAACGTCGGCAAATCGATCTCATCATGAAGCCATTCTTCGCGCTCGCGTGGCGTTGTTTGCGCCAAGTCGAGCCGAATGCGATCTTGCTGGTTGCCGGTGTAGAGCGTACGAACATCTGCGCGGGCATCGCCATATTCATTAACGATCACCGTGGCTTTGCGAACCTGCCGATTATTCGTTGATTGACTGCGGGGAGTCCGGATAAGTTGGCCGCCGCCAGGTGTAGTCACAAGTACGTTGCGATCCTCGGTGAAAGTGCCGAGATAAGCAAACGGTGCGGTTTGGCTGGTGCACTCCAACCACAGGGTGTCGTTTGCTAACGGCACGAATAAAATCACATGATTAAACTGATTGCTGGGAAACTCGGAGATGACATCCGGCGCCGATCTTCCCGCGCGAACAAAAGCCGGATAGGAGGATATTCCCACCTCTTGCAGCAACGCTATCATGTAATTAGTTAGCGCTTTGCAATCGCCGTAGCCCTTTTGATAGACGTATGCGGCATCAAACGGCTGCCACCCGCCGATGCCGAGCTGCACGCTGACATAGCGCGTTTTCGATTGCAAGTATTGATAGAGCTTCTCTATTTTCTCGCGCGGTGTTTGCTCCGGCTGACAAATGGAAGCAACCTCCGATTTCGCAGCCGGCGGCAAGGTCGCTCTTCCTTTCCAAAGTTGGCCCACCCATAATCCAAATGACTCCCATGATGACATATCTCCCGCGTAGCCGGCTATTTCGAAGTTGGTCGGCGCAGTCCGGATAGAAGGCGACTGCTCGCTCCAGCTCGGCCCATAGGGCTGCGGCTCCCATTTTGGCAAATTTTTCTCTTCCCAAATCAAGGCTTTACGGTCGCCGCCGGTCGGTTGGATCTGCGGCTGATGCTCCAGGCCGCGAACGTGAAACCGAATGGGCATATCGGTGGGGACATTGACCTCGAAACGGCTGCGCTCCACCGCCAGACGATACCATTCCGGATACCAGGACGGCCAACTGATCAACCCGTTATGGTTAGTTTTGTATTCGAACAAGACCGTATAGGGGTAAACGTCATAATAAAGCTCGGCGCTAGCTATACGCCGATCTGTGAACTCGATGTAATCGGAAATCGCACTGATATCTTTTTTGTCACTGTCTTTCAGTTTGCGAATCTTCTTGCCCTGCGCATCAAAGAGCCATCCATCTAAAGATGCCAGATTTTCAAATCGATCATAGCCAATCTCGACTTTGCCGTATTCACGTCCAGCAGGTTTGAGAATCGTCACCGCCTTGCGCACAAGTTTGGAGGCTTTTGATGGACTCTCTACCGTGAAAATGAGCTCGTCAAGGCGCACTACCGCGTCGGCATACTCGAGTAATTCAGCCGGAATTTTTGACGCTGCCAATTCAAGCCCTTCCATCGGCTGGCCATTGAGATTCACATAAAAACCCATCATGAGGAGCCCCGCCAAAAACGTCATCTTAGGCGCATAAGCGGCAACCTGCACTCTAACCTTAGCGCTCATTGGTTTCTCCTTTTCTTGCATCTCGCTATTGATTCCGTTTCAGGACAACCTGCTCTGCGTGCACCGCAACAATGCGGTCATAAAACTCACGCAGTTTGTTATACTCTGAAGGTTGAAAGCGGGTTTTGTCAATAACCAACTGGCTTACGATCTGCATGATATTCCCGGTAACCTGAATCAAACGTTTGAATTGGCAGGAATTGTTGGGCAGGTTCACCACGACGTTTTTCGGCGCTTCCAGCACGGTATAACCCTCTGGCAGCATAAGGTTAAGTTGATAAGTCAATTTACGCCCATAGGCATAATCAACCGGAAAGGTCCGCTTTGGAAGTTTTAAAGGGTTCTCATCCTGGCGGCCAAAAAACACCGGATTGATGTACAGATTATCCCCTGCAATCTGCACGTAATCGGACGAGCTAAAATAAGCTTTGGTGATCAGTGGTACACCAATGGAATCGCGGTTGCTGATCTTGAACGAATCGAGGCGAGCGCCGGTGAAATTTTTCAGCCAGCCATCTTTGATGTATTCTTCTTCCTTTTTGTCTTCCAGGGTATGGCGGTCGAACAGGCCGCTATAGCCCTCATCACTGGACTCCAACCAGCCGCTGATCGAGCCGTCCTCGTTGAGTGCGGCGGATACGATCGTATGATTTATGAAAAACCCCGGACTCACGATATTGACCCAGCGCAAATTTTTTTTATCGACCATCCAACCGACTTGGTTGAGCGCTGCCACTGGCAATATCGTATGCGGACGGAGCGGGTCGGTGGCATCCAATAAATATTCACGGGCGCCAACTTTGACGTGAGTCAAAACATAATTGAATTGTGTAAGAATCGGGTAGAGATCGACCACGCGGCCGTGGCTGCGTGTGCTGATTAGCACCGGGTAGGCTTCGAGGCCGGCAAAACGCAACATGCCAGTCAACATGAGAGCTATTTCCGGACAGCCGCCCCGGCGCGCCTTAAACGCTTTATCCAGATCTTCATCGACATAAATTCCATTGATGCCGTTCCAGGTCATGGTGGTGTGAACATAATCGTAAATCGCTTGCACCTTTTGCACAGGATCGGCTAACCCGGCAGCTACCGTCTCCGCCTGTTGGCGTAAGATTTTATGACGCTCAATCTGCCGGCCAAAATAATCGGAGTCCATCAGCTGTTCGGCAAGTTTCTCCCAGGTGTCCATGTACGGGGTGACCATGCCTTGCCAGCTAAACTTGGCCAATTGAAAGCGAATCCTAGAGCGGTAGTCTTCCAGGGTAGTGATAAAAGGCTCGTCGCGCAATGCCGGCACGTTGTGTAAGGCCCAGCGGCTGCTTACCATGCGCGGAGTTTGACCACCGACTTTTATTACCGGCCACATATCTACCTGCGATTCTTCCACGTAAAACCCGGGTATTTGTTGATAAACCATGACATACTGATAGAATTCCGGTATCTCTGTGGAGAATTCACTCCATAGCGTCGGCTCGCTATTCTGAAAATCCCATTCTTCGAGAAATTGGCCGCCCTGAGAAGTTTTTTTATAGCGGTATTCGACAACGCAGCCCGGCGTCAGCGCCGGAAAAGTAAAGCGTTTCATTCGATAGCGTCCGTCCATATCTTCATCGAACGGTTTACTTTCGAGTTTTGTGCGCCGCACGGACCCATCCTCAGCCAAGGAAAACGTCTGGCCTTCAATATTGCGAACCTGCTCCCAGCGATCGACTGCGTAATAAGGGATGGTGACCGTTCCCCAATCATCATAGCCGCCCTGCGAAAGTATCTTGACGCGCCGGTGCCGCTCAAAGATCATGTTGAATTCTGCGTCGAAAGTAACCTTGCCGATGTCCTCTAAAATGAGGGCTTTGGCGTTGGAATCTTCCGCGAAAGTGGTCATTTCGAGATTGGCGCGTGGGATTTCACCCCATTTTACAGAATGTTCCTGCGAAAAAAGCAGCAACGGCCAGAGCCCAAAAAGCAAAGCAAGGAAGTAACACAAAGTGAGCATACGACTTGCGTTGATCATTTTAGTTCCTCCTTTAGCCAAAATATTGGGCAAAAACACTTGTCCTCACCAACCCATAAATGGTAAAAACCTTGGCCCAACTCGGTTTAAGAACTTTTTTGCTTTCTTTACATACACAGTTGTGAGTATCTGGAAGAGAGCCATGGGAGACAGGATATTCGGCGACCATTAACCAGACAATTCCAAAACTAAAATTCAGTCGAATATAATATAATCAGCCGCAACATTCAATCATTTTTCACCCGCCTGAAATATCATTCTCGGCTTCGAGCCCAGGGGGCGTATCGTCATCGAGATTATCGAGATAGCCGGGCGGCAGCGTCACTGTCTGACTGCCGGGCCGCTTGCCGCGCGGTGAGCGCAGGCGGTGCAGCGGAAATGGCTCATCCCGATTGACCGCAGCGATCAGATCGAGCATCTCGGTCAGACTATCGGTTCGCACCAGACGATCGCGCAGTTCCCGAGTACTGGCAAAATCTTTAAAATACCAGGTAGCGTGTTTGCGGAAGGTTATCATTGCCACGTACTCCCTGAGCCATTCGCGCAGCAATCGAAAATGGTCGAGCATGACATCCACCACCTCGCCGAGATTGGGCGGAGTCTGTGGCTCGCGCCCGTTGAACACGTCAGCCAGATCGCGAAACAGCCACGGCCGCCCGAGGCAGCCGCGGCCAATAACCACGCCGTCGCAGCCGGTAAAGCGCATCATGCGCAGGGCGTCGCACGCCTCCCAGATATCGCCGTTGCCAAAAACCGGAATCGTGCGAACCGCTGCTTTCAACTTCGCGATGTACTCCCAGTTGGCTTTGCCATCATAAAGTTGCGCGGCGGTGCGGGCGTGAAGAGCCACCGCGGCGCAGCCTTCGTCTTCGGCGATTTTGCCGGCGGTCAAATAGGTTAGCAGATCATCGTTAATTCCAACCCGAAATTTGATGGTAACCGGCACGGCGCCGGCATTCTGCACCGCTGCCCGCACAATCTTGCGCAGCAAGTTGGGTTTGAGTGGGATGGCCGCTCCACCGCCGTGCCGGGTAACCTTCTTCACGGGGCAGCCAAAGTTCATATCGATGTGATCGACATGGCTTTCACCGACCAATTGCGCCACGGCTTCACCGACATATTCTGGATCTACGCCGCAAAGTTGTAAGCTGCGGGGCGTTTCGTCGGGCGCAAAGGCCGCCAGCTTCAAGGCCTTGGGATTGCGGTTCACGAGGCCGCGCGCGGCGACCATTTCAGAGACATAAAGTCCCGCGCCAAATTTTTTACATAGCCGGCGGAACGGTGAGTTGGTGATACCAGCCATAGGCGCCAGCACCACCGGCGGCCACACCCGCAGCGGCCCAATCGGGATCGGTGAGAACTCACCGGCTCGCGCCAAATCCACGTTTTGATTGATCTCGCTGCGATAGCTGGCCTTCATTCCTGATACGTCTCCAGTTCTTTGAGCCGCAGGGCGATTTTCTCCTCCCACTTTTTCTGCTTCTTTCCGTTGCTGCCGTGGCCGGTGTCGTTGTCGTACTCTGTCTGATCGGTGTTCAATTTCATTCGGTAGTAAGTCATGAGGCGGCCGACTTGTTTTTTCATTTCGTCAAGATCTCCGCAGGGCTCTTCCAAGTATTGCAGCGCTTTACGCAGTTCCCGGGCGGAAATCTCCGCGAGATCAAAATGTCCCTGTTCGTGACGAAGCAGTTTATCGACGCCTTTGACCTTTTTCACCCATGACGAATCGCAGTTAAAAAAAGTCGTCACGTCGTAAAAAAATCGGCCATCGACGCATCTGCTGAACACGTCGAACCCAGTCCAGCTTTGCGCAACAAACTTATGATAGCGCGGCGGAGTTTTACGAAAATCCGCCCAATGTAATTCCCGGCTCTCGTTCCAGAGTTTAAGCTCGGCTTGTTGATCCGTCTGAGACAGCACACCGGAAACCCTAAGCAGCAGGCAAAAATGCAGAATGAAAATAGACCGTTGTGTCATCACCCTTGAATCCGTCCGTTTGTTGTGAATTCAATGCAGTTTCAAGCGCTCGATCCATCAGACCGCAGCCGCAAATATCAATACCCATCGCAATTTGGCCATTTCTCCGTTCATAAGGCTTTTCTCCTTATGCAGTGAACAACATTTTTTGTAGATGCTGAACGTTCTAAATTTAAAAATTTAAGCATCAAATTCAACTTATAAAATTTTGGTGGGAAACGAAAATCAGGAGGTCGATTTCATCCCGACCGTTCGGGATGGAATCGGAGTGCGACTACACAAGCTCGCTGAATACAAGCACGTAGCCATTGGGATCGATGATTTCAAACTCCCAATCGCCATACGGGCGTTTGGTGAGGGGCGCTTTGATGGGTACACGCGCCCGCACCAACTCGTAAAATTCTTTGACGCCCTCCATCCGGATGTAGGCATCCCAAACGCCGGCGGGGCGAAGCGGAGAGAGATCCGGCTTTTGATAGCCTTCGATGCGCTGCAGCATGATTTCAATTTCGTCGCGGGCGAGAATGGCAAACACAAACGGCTCTTTTTCAGGAAAGGGATCGGCGGTGAAACCGAGGTTGGTCTCATACCATCGCATCGTTGCGCTGACATCGTTGACCATAAAACTTGGCGCGACCGAACAAAAATGCAACCGGCCTTTCATAATCAAAAATCCTCTCGATAACTAATTTCCCCCAACGGACTCACCAGAGCCATCCGTAGAGCATAGGGATCGGTCGCAGACAGAAACCCATCCTGAATTTCATACTTGGTCGCTACGTACATTAAATCGAAGGCCTGCCCCGCTTCTTTCGTTTTCCAAAACTCGGAAGTGTTGATGGCCAGCGGTTGCTGCGGACAAATGGTGAAAACCGAAACAAGATCCGGCTGATTGGGATTCCTGAGGCGGGCCAAATCATTATACAAATAAGTCAATTTCATCGACTCACGCTCCAGCACGCCCTGTCGAACTTCCATAACCCGTCCCAAACGCTTCATCACTGATTTGTGATCCGCGGCCGTTTCAAACGAAGAATTCAGGGGCAATATAAAAATCAAATTGCAATGTTCGATCTGCGTGGCAAAACGGATGGGCAGATTGTCAACCACACCGCCATCTTCAAACCATTCTTGTCCGATTTTCATATAAGGAAATAAGGGCGGCAAGTCCATCGAGGCGAAAACCGCGGAGCGCATTCTTTCCAAAACCTCCACATCATGCGCTGGGGCGATCAGCTCATAGTGTCGACTGGAAAACAGCGGCTGGGTCTGGCCAGTTTTCCAGTTCTTGCGCGTCATTTCGGGAAGATTAACGTTGTTGGTGGCAAATTCCAGATTCCCGGATTCCACATTGGAGCGAGTTAAATAAAAATGCAGAGAATGCTCCGGATCGTTATAGAGCTGTTTCATCAACTTTTTACTGGCCTCGGAATTTTCCGCGAATAACTTTTTGAACGCTTCCTGCCAGGGAGTTGTCAGCAAGAAATAGTTTTTGGTCATGGGCGCATAAGCCGCAAAAGAGATGATGCGATCTGCGCGAATCTGCTTCCACCAAGTTTCATGGGCGCTCATTTCGCCCGCACCCGGCGGCTTAATGAGTCCTGCCATCCAAAACATCGAGTTCCACGAGCCGATGGAAGTCCCGGCTATCATCCGGACTTTATCAAGGCCGTTGTTCGCTTCCAAGAATTCGTAGATCGCTTTTAACGATCCAGCCTGATACGCGCCTTTTGCGCCGCCACCGGCGCAGATAATTCCAATCCGCAAATCTTTGATACCGCGCGCCTTCGCGAATTCCGTGAGCATGCTCGCGGAACCGGCAGATGGTGCAACCGGATCGTGAACGTACACTTTTGGACTTTTGTAAAGCATTCGCGAAACCCAGCCGGCAAAATTGTAACTCCCCAAAACGCCAAAAACAAAAATCGAGACGATGATCAAGCCTTCAAAAAATACCGGAACGGGTTTGAAAATATAGCCAATCATTCCCGGCTGGGTAAAACTAAAATCGCTGATCACCTTCAGAACTGCTTCGGAGATGGTGCTGACATCGAAGTAAGTCAAGACGGTGGAGACAATCATTAACCAAGCGAGCAATGCTACTACCAACGAAACCGAGAAACTCCAGGGCAGGCGACGCGCCCAGGTGACCACAGCTTTGATCAAGTTCATCGTCCTCCTCCATTAGAAGATTGAATTGCTGTGAAGCGAACGCCGAGTGTCAACAAATTCGGCCGGCTCAGTCTATTTTGTTAGAGTCAGCTTTCGGACTTGGTTAAATGTTCCTACTGATGTGCTAACCTGCAGCCGATAAAAATAGACCCCACTCTCCAAACCCATCGGCCTGTATTCCAATGAGTATTGGCCGGGAAATCGGAAATTATCGGTGAGGGTGTCCACCCGGCGGCCACGTGGATCGTATAAACTCAATTTCACAAAGGCCGGCTGCGAAAGCGAATATCGTATGACAGTTGATGGATTGTCCGCAGAAGCGGATCCGCTTTGCGGAAACGGGTTGGGATAATTCTGTTCCAACTGAAAACCGGGAACGATTGGATCTCTTTGGCCAACTGAAGTCGGGGCAAGCCGAGAGTAAAAATAAAGATGCGCTTGAATGCCGCCTAGTTCTTCGCTCACCGTATAGTATCCCATACTGTCGGCCTGCCAGCACACCGCTTCCCCCTGCAACTCGGCCACATAGGGCAAAACCTCCGGCGGCTGCGCCAGCGCCTGCCCCAATTCCTGCGACAGCGTGCGACGCCAGTAATAAATGTGAGTATAACTTTTGATGAGAATCTCCAATCCGCTCGGGGAAATGTCGCCGCCCACTGCCAGACTGAAATTCAGAGTGGCCACGTGTTCCAGGGTGATGGCGCTGGTGGTGGACTGCGGATAGGGCGCGCGGTAAACGATCACGTTCGTCTCTCGCTTCGTGACCACATATAGATCGTGAGTCAGCGGATCGACCATCAGAGTCTCGGCGTCGCGATTGCCATCGGGGTAACGGAATGAAATGATCTCAGCGCTGGCCAACGTGGAATCGATGGGCGAACCGTTGGCGTCAATCAGCGGCTCTGGAATGCGATAAATATGTTTGAGATCGAAGTGTCCTTCGTTGTCGCCGATGTCGCCGATGTAAATATAGGACTCACCTTCCACTGGCCCCGGGCCCACGGCGATATCTTCCCAGTCGCGGGCAGTCGCTCCGGCGATCGCAAAAATTCCGAGATGCTTGCCGGCTGTATTCAATGCAAAAATTCGATTCGAGTCGCCGGAATCGTTGTGCGACCACAGCACGCCGGGATTTTTGCGGCTGGCCGCGATGCCTGAGGCTTCATCAAGATCCGAATGCTCAAGTAAGCCGCGGTCCACCCTCTCACCAAAGCGAGGCTCTTTCGCCGAAACTGGCGCAACTAGTAGAAAATAGATCAACACGCTGAAAGAGATTGTCAACGAAAACCTGAGCATAATATAAATCATTGTCAAAATGAAGTGATTACCTGTTGAGCAATGGAACTCACCGACTGTAGTTTTTTTCGCACTCGCGAAACTTTCTCGGCCAGTCGTTTACTCTCATAATAGCGGATGTGCTCTTGCAAAAAAGCAGCGAGTCGTTCGCATTCACTTGAGTCGTGAATGGGCGTCTTTTCAAACGGATCCGCAAGCAAGTTGTAGAGTGCGGGCATTTCGTCTTCACTATCGAAAATCATTTTCCAAAATCGCTCGCGATAGGCGAATCGTTTCGGTAGAGCATCAATATTGAACAACTGGCGATCAACCGGCGGACCGCCGTTGGCAGCATAGCTGGCTTCGGCGATCACAAAACTTTGAGAATCAGAGAATGAATTCGTTGAAGGCAGGAAACCCACCATTGGAAACGGGTTCTCCAATTCTAATATCGAAAAAATGGTAGGCGCTAAATTCACCAAAGAGACGATTTCATCTCGGCGCTCCGACTGTGATGAAAATGGCCGTTTGATCAGCAACGGCACGTGCAGCAATTCATCAAACAGTTTTGATTTGTGCTGCAGGTCGCCGTGTTCATGGAATTCTTCGCCGTGATCGGCGCAAAAAACAATTAACGACGAATCATACAAACCATTTTGCTGCAGAAATCCAAACAAATCGCCCAACTTGGCATCCAGTTGCCGAATCGTCGCGTCATATAAGTTCTGAACCTTATGAAGCATTTCAGATGAGAGCGGCGTGTTTTCCCGGACGCGGGAATTGATTTGGAGATTCTCCTCACGCGATACAAATGGAATTCCGATCGCACGCTGAGCTTCCGATTGCGGCAAATAGGGATAGTGCGTATCCATGATGTGATCCCACAGAAAAAATGGCCGCGGAATATTTTCGAGGCGGTCAAAAATACGGAGGTTGATTTCGTTTTCCAGGCAAGCTTTGCGGTAAATGCCTTCCTCCGAAATCAGGTATTTTTCCAGATCCATTTCCGGAATGCCAATTGCGGATTCCGATTGCGAATGAGAATTCTCCGCGGTAATCTCTGACTCATCCATGAAATCATAGAAGGCATCGAAACCGCGATCATAGTTGAACAGTCGCGACACGTAGGGATTGGCAGCGTTGAAACCAATGGTCGCGTAACCGTCATTGCGCAAGGCTTCGGCCAATGTCAATGGCGCATCAAAAAGCCCCAGCCGCGAATAGGTTAACGGATAAGTTGCCGACAAGATTGCCGGAAAGGCGTGCGGCGTATTGGGACCATTGGTGAAGGCATTCGAGAAACGAATGGCGTCCTTGCAGAAACGATCGAGATTCGGCGAAGTTAGTCGGGAATGGCCGTAACAGCCCAGGCGATCCGCGCGCAGCGAATCGGCGGTGACTAGGATTACGTTCGGTCGATTCATGCTTCAAATGTATCCGAGATCTTCCAAACGTTTCTTCAGGGCCTCTTCATCTTCATCCAACTTCGCAAATTTATCGTTTGCGGAGAGAACTTCCTTCAAAACAAAATTCACATAGTCCGATACCGACTGAAACTGGCTGGACTTTGAAATAATCTTGTTTATCTGATCTTGATATTCTTTTAAAATTTCTATCTTAACGACGTTCGGATCTTCCATGACGAGTTTCCCTTGTGATAGAGTTCGATTCAAAGATTGGGTGCGGCGAAGTCTTCAATAGCCGCGATCATGTAGTCCCAAGAATACCTGGACTTTTCCAATTTTACATTCTCCACAAATTCACGTTCCTTATTTTCTTGATAAAAACGCGTCACCGCCTCCGCCAGCGCCATTGGATTTTCTGGCGGCACCACAAAGCCTGTGCGATTATCAATCACCACTTCCGCCAAGCCGCCAACATCGGTGACGATGCACGGCTTATTGAGCTGATAAGCGATTTGCACGATGCCGCTTTGCGTGGCTGAACGATACGGCAGCACCACCACGTCGCACGCCGAAAAATACAAATTCACATCCTCATTTGCAACAAAGTCGGAATGGATGGAAACAGCATTTTCGATCTTCAAATCTGCGATCTGTTTTCGAAAGGCAGGTTCATTTTCATAAAACTCGCCCGCCACCAGGAGTCGGGTTTTCGCCTTTTTCAAAATTTCAGGCATGGCTTGCAAAAGCAAATCCAGCCCTTTGTAGTCCCGCACGTAGCCAAAAAAAAGCATGATGCGTTCGTCGCTCAATCCGACTTTTTTTTGTGCCACATTTTTGTCGAGGGGCTGGCCGAAAATTTCATAAACCGGATGGGGAACGACTTGATATTTTGCGCTCGGAAAAAGCTCAAGCAATTGCATTCTCACCGCCTGCGACTGCACGATAAAAAAATCACCCCGCGTGAAAGCGAATCTGGTTAAAATCGTGTCTCCGATCCGGCGCTCATGAGGAATGACATTATCACAAATAAAAATGACCTTGGCGCTGGTAAATTTTTTGACGAGCCTGGAGATGGTCCCATAACAGGGCGCGAAAAACGGCATCCAATATTTGAAAATGAGGAGATCGGGTTTGAGCTGGCAAATTCTTCGAGAGGCTTTCAACCAACTCAACGGCCCGATGGAATCGAGTAGCGGCTCGCTGGGAATTTTTGCGGATTCGTCCGGGCTGGAATCGAGCTGGCTTTTGCCCGGGAAAAAGAGTTTCGGATACTGCCGTTTAAAGGTGATGACGTGGACTTCGTGGCCTGCTTGTTTAAGCTTGTTATAAAGAATGCCGGTGTATTGCGCAATGCCGCCGCGCAGAGGGAAGGCTGTCGAAACAATCGCAATGTTCATTGTAGGACGAGCGTTGTGAGTGTTGCATTATTTTTATAGCTTGCTGTCATTTCCTTTTCTTTACCGATTCTATATACTTAAGTGAATTAATAAGCTCGTTAATCGTAATTTGCTGTAGTGCGTTATGTCGTTCAAGTTTTTTAAGTTTATAATGCTTGGAGACCATGTTATTTACTAGTCCCTCGATTAGAATCTCGTAAATTGCAATACTCTCAGTTACAGCCTTGCCCGATTGCCTCATTGTAATACTGTACCCACGCTCCAATCCAAGTTTATAACCTTCATAGCACGAAATATTACCTATAATGTAAAAATTCTTTTGTCTAAAGTTTGAGATAATCCAATCAATATTCTGCAATTCCTTAGCTTCACTTTTTAGAAAGTTCAGTAAATAATCCACTCTAGTTCGAAAATACTCTCTATTGCTGTCTGTGATATCATTAGGTGTAGGGGGCGTAATAATACATTTAATTTTGCAGCCCTGCTGAGCTAAGTCGAGAAGACATTTTTTTTCTCTTATTACGTCTTTAGCGCCAGCACTTATTTCAGGGGGAAATTTTTGATCGTTCTTAAATGAAAATGCTGATAAAAACCCACTAAACAAAACCGTCTGGTTCGATAGATCGCTTGGCGATAACTCCAAAAGCCTCTCGAGATCCCTTATTATAAGTTGGGTTCTTTCAGACAGAGACTTTATTTCACTTGGAGGCTCTGACCCTTCAATTTCTTTTAAGGTCAAATATAATTCAGAACATAGTTTATTTTGGGAGTCTCTCAGGTTCTCATAAAATATACACCGATGTTCTTTAAGATCAAAAGGTAGGTCTTGTCCTTTTTTAGCTAAATGAATGACCCAATCACAACGTGCATGAGCAATTCCAACCTCATATAATACATTAGGATTAAGATCTGTGAGGTCGGCGATTATTGTATTAGCTGTTTCGATTCCCTCGAAAATATCAACAGTAATAGGGCGTGGTTCTTTGGGGCTATCGGCTCGCTGCACATGGAATCCCGCCTGCTTGTAAGCGGCTGTAATTACATTTTCCCATAGCGGATCAGGATCAGGCTTTCGAAATGGCATAACAACAAATACCTTGTCTCTCTCTTTAGGAAACTGGTCTCTCTTTTCTTTTAAAAATTTCCTTAATTGAGTCATAACGGGTTCCCTCCTTTAGATTTGGTAAAGAATGTAATACAAAGTAAGCAAAAATCTAATAACAAAAGATGAACCGAAACTACTTTTATTTTAGATGAATTGCTACTGGCAAATCTTTAATTGACTCAATTATGAAATCAGCTTTTGATAATTCCGAAATTGGAAGGCCACTTTTGACGAGGACATTGGTTCCCACGCCGGCGTTGATGCCAGCCACGATGTCACTTTCTTTGTCCCCGACCAGAATGGAGTCCCGCAAACTTAGCTCAAAGTCATCACGGGCTTTGAGAATCATGCCGGGGTTAGGTTTGCGATCAAACGAGTCCTTGCGGAAGGGACCGATTCCTGCAGTCGGATGATAGGGAGAATAGTAGGTTTTCAAAATCTCGACACCGCACCGGCGGAATTCATTCAACATCCAATCGTTTAGTTTGTTGAAATCTTCCACACTGTATTTGCCGCGCGCAATACCGGCCTGGTTGGTGATCACGACGAGTAAAAAATCGCGCTGCTGAAAAAAGCGGCAAGTTTCGAAAATGCCATCGATAAATTCGACGTCCTCGATGCGGTACAAATATTCAATCTCTTTGTTGATGACGCCATCGCGATCAAGAAATAACGCCTTATTCATAGTCGATCAACTCAGTTTGTGCGCGCTCGTAATCATCGGGGACGCCGATATCGATAAAGTAAGCGTCCGAAACATAGGCGTGCATGTTCAACTCGGCGGTGAATTTTTTCAGAAAGTCTGCTTCAAACGAGAATTTTTCTGACAATTCAAGCGAGTCGAACAGGGAGGTCTTCGCAAGGTAAACGCCGCCGTTGATGTAGCCGTCATCGACCGGGTGTTTTTCTTCAAAACTGATGATCCTAGTGCCTTGAGTTTTAACGATGCCGTAGCGGGAAATGTGGCGCATGGCCTTCAACCCGATGGTGATGTCAGCATCATTTTTGTGGTGGAGAATGAACAGCGCATCCGGATTGATATCAAAAAAAGTATCGCCGTTGAGGATCAAAACATGTTCGACCGAAATTTTGGTCAACGCCTGTTTGATTGCACCACCGGTACCAAGCGGCTGTTCTTCAAGGGAATAATCGATGTGCAGTCGCTTGTAATAGTTGCCATAAAATCTCTCAATGACCTCGTGGAGATATCCCGTAGCGAGCACGGCCCGGTTTACATTATGGTTGCTGAGGTAATTCAGCAGATAACTCAAAAACGGCTGTTGGTTGATCTCGGCCATGACCTTTGGTCGATCGGCGACTTTAGAGCGCAAGCGATTCCCTAACCCGCCGGCTAATAGGATGGCTTCCACTTTGCTTCCTAAATTTTCCATAATATATACTGTCATCATTCTGAGATGCGCAAATGAGAATAAGCCATTTATGAATAACTGTTTTTACGTAACTTGTCTAATCTTATTTATTGGCTAATAAGGTTTTATTCCAAAACTTGTTTGATGGAATAATCCATTTGTCCTTTGCGATTGGCCGTAATCATCTCTCCTAACAATCCAATGGATACAAATTGCACGCCGACGATAATCAACAGCACGCCCAGAAACAAGAGCGGGCGATTCGACAAATGTTTTCCCAAGTAAATTTTTTCAATCGACAGGTAAAGGCTGATGGTCATTCCCAAAATGAACGAAACCAATCCCGCCAGCCCGAAAAGATGCAGAGGCCGTTTGGTGTAGCGCGTGATGAACAAAACCGTGATGAGATCGAAGAAGCCAGCGATGAACCGCGACGCCCCGAATTTGGTTCTGCCAAACTTGCGCGGATGATGCTGCACCACGACTTCCCCAACTTTGAAGCCCTCCCATTGCGCGAGCACCGGCAGAAAGCGATGGAGTTGGCCGTAAACGTTGATGCTGTCCGTCACCTCGCGGCGGTAGGCTTTGAGTCCGCAGTTGATGTCGTGAATTTTAAGGCCGGTGAAGATACACGTGACGCGATTGAACAGCTTCGAGCTGACGCGTTTGATGAACGAATCATGGCGCTGCTTTTTCCAGCCGGAGACCAGATCGTAGCCTTCATTCAGTTTTTGAATCAAATGGGGGATTTCGCTCGGATCGTCCTGCAAATCGCCGTCAATAGTGACGATAATTTTACCACGCGATCTTTTGAAGCCGATCGCCAGCGCCGCCGACTTGCCGTAGTTTTTGCGGAACTGCACCGCTCGCACGTTGGGGTCATTTTTACGAAGCGCCTTCAAAACTTCAAACGAGCCGTCGTTGGAGCCGTCATCGATGAACAGAATTTCGGCGGGCTTTTCCAAAGTGCACAGCGCCGATGACAATCTTTGGTGCAGTTCGACGAGCGACTCCTCTTCGTTGAAAATTGGCGCTACCACAGAAATTTTGATGTCGGTGCTGGCCACTCTTTCTCCAATCCTATTTAACGCGCGCCCGATCCACCTGTGGACGATCGAGGACGCCCCAGTAAACTCGCTGCGCGCTTTTGGCGGGTTTCAATTGAAACTTGCCAGCGGCTATCCGCCGATTGATTTTTTGCTCAGTGTAATAAACTGTGATGCGCTCTTTCGCCAGCGGACGTGTGAAGCGGATAATCTGCGGTAAAATCACGCCGCTGCGGGTGCGGACGCGCTGCATCTCTTTGTCGAGTAGAATTTTTCCCGTTCGATCCAGCACCTGGCTCTTGGTTACCAAGAAATTCTCCGGATCAATCCAATATTTGACTTGCCCCGCTGCGGCTGGAGACGCAACCAAATATTTGCCGTCATCGACTGAAAACTGCGAAGAATCATTCAAGGAAATTTGAATCAGGCCGGTGAGGGCTTCATAAAGTTCGGAGGGGGTCAACTCGATCTGCAGGAACTCCCGCAGATCCAGCAGCTCGACCTCACCGTAATACAATACATTTTCCCGCGGGGCATACGCTCCGAAGACCCGGTCATCCAAAAACAACGATCCGATGTCGATGCCGAGCATGGCCTCGGTTTTGACAAAAATGGAATCGGGAAAATTGATGAATACTTCCGAAAAACCATTATGGCCGGATCGCGGCAGCTCAATAATGACACGAGCTTTTCCTTCAAAACTGTGCAGCCGCTGAAAATTCTGCGAAATCCGCGCGCGGAGATTTTCCGGCGCGAGATTAGTTGGCGGGACGATCAGTTTCTTTGAAGTGGTGGCGCAGTGGTTAAAGAAAAACGCGGTGATGACAACCCAAAAGAATTTATCGACTGGCGGCCAAAAATTTTTCTTCACGAAGAATCAAATCAAATGTTAAGTTCAATTGGATTTCAGTTTGAGCAAAACGTCTTCGCGACCGGGCTCCAATTCGATGGCCTTTTTCCAGTATTGATTGGCCAACTCCATTTGCCCTAATTTTTCATACACATCACCCAAGTGTTCCAAAACCTCAGCAGAACTATCGCGGGATTCAACGGACTTTTTGATGAATTCCAGAGCTTTTTCGTAGTCGCCTAATTTGAAGTAAACCCAGCCGACTGTGTCGAGAAAGGCGCCGTTTTCGGGCTCGGCTTCGAGGGCGCGCTGCACCATCTGCAGCGCCTCGTCGAGCCGCTCACCGCGATCCGCCAGACTGTAACTGTAATTATTGAGAATGGTGGGATTGTCCGGCTCCTTCGCAATGGCTTGCTGGTAGAGTTCGTGGCTCTTATTGTGTTCGCCCATTTCATCGTAAACCGCGGCGAGCGTGCTCATGGTGACCGCGTTGTCCGGCGCAGCCTGCAATGACAGGGTGAGAAACTTGATTGCCTCGTTGGGCTTTTTTTTCAAGAACAACAAATTTCCGAGATAAAAATTTGTGCCCGGATGATTGGGGGCCAACTCCTGAGCTTTGCGAAATTTTTCCTCCGCGCTATCGAGATCTTGCTCCTGCTGGCTGATTAACCCGAGCCGAAACCAGCCGTCGGGTAAGTCGGCGTTGAGCTCGACGGTTTTGAAATATAGCGGCTTGCTTTCGGAAAACTTGCCCTGCATGAAATAAGTTTGCGCCAGTTTGTAAAAACCCCGCCAGTCATCGGGATGATCTTTGATGAGCTTTTCGAACACCGTGATGGAACGTGTGGTATCGCCGCTCTCAAAATAAAGTTCGCCGAGACGAATGTGACTCACAACATCCAGCGAATCTTTTTTGACCGCCGTCTGATACAAATGAATGGCGCCGTCCCAATTCTTTGCAGCGATAAGCGTTTGCACCAACTCCTCGCGCACATTGACGAAGCCGGCATTTTCCTCGGAAGTCTGTCGGTACCAGCTCATGGCCGCACTGGTGTCCTTTTGGGCGAGCAACAATCCACCCACAGCCAGGTAGCCGCGCTCGTCATCGGGATAATCGCGCACGTATTGGTGGAACACCCGCAACGATTTTTCAATCTCCTTTTCTTTGAAGTACAGGTTGCCCAGCTCGAAATGAATGTCCTGGTTGGCGAGTCCCAATGTCAGCATTCGTTCATAGAGAGCGGCCGCCTGAGTAGTTTTATTTTTGGAAAGGTAAATGGCCGCCAAATTCAAATAGCTGTCGATGTTCATGGAATCGCTGCGGATGATTTCGAGGTACTCGTTTTCGGCGAGATCGAACTTGCTTTGGCGATTATAAATCGTCGCCAGCAATTCCCTGCCCTCAAGGAATTTGGGATCAAGATCAACGCTACGCTTGAGCATCTCGATAGCGGTATCGACCTTCTTGAGAAAAATATAATTTCGCGCTACTGCGTAACATATCGATGCCGAGTTGGAATCATAAATCAAGGCCTCGGTGAAAGCGTTCAGAGCTCGGGTATAGTCGCCCTGCAACTCATAGATCGAACCCTGAATAACCAGGTCTGCGGCTTTGGGATGGTAGCCCGCCTTATTCAGTTCAGACCACGGACTTTGCGCCCAAGTCTGCGAAAAAATCAGTACAGAAAATGCCAATGAAAGACAGCGTGCCATTAACTCAAAGCTCCATATTTTAAAACGGTTAAATATACCATAATTTTAAAAAAAATCCAATAAAAAATTCTGCTGCTATTGACTGATGACATCATTCTTCTTATTTTCGTCATCGCAATATCTCAATGTCTTCCTAAACTTGAATCATTGGAGGGGAGAATGTCGAACAAGCTTACCCGTCGCAATTTTTTGTATAAAACCACCGGCGTCGGATTATCGCTGCCGTTTATCGCCAAATTTCCGGAGATTATCATTCGACAAAAAAAATCGCCGGGGCGGATTCCGATCATCCTGTGCAGCCGCGATGAAGAGTGGGCGAAAAAGGTGCTCACACCGGCCTGGAAAACGCTGGCGCAAAGCGGCAGCATTCTCGACGCGGTTGAAAAAGGCGCGAACGTGGTGGAGCTTGATCCCGAGGATACCAGCGTTGGTTATGGCGGACTGCCTAACGAAGAAGGCGTGGTGCAACTCGACGCCTCGGTCATGTTCGGTCCTTCGCATAAGTGCGGTTCGGTCGCTTGTCTTGAGCGCATCAAAACTCCCAGCTCGGTGGCGCGGCTGGTGATGGAACGCACCGATCACATGATCCTGGTGGGCGAGGGCGCGCTGCGGTTTGCCAAAGCGCATGGTTTTAAAGAGGAGGATTTGCTCACCGAAAAATCCCGGCTGGAATGGCTGAAATGGAAAGAAAACCTCAGCACTGACGATGACTGGCTCCCGCCGGCTGACGGCAAATACGATCCCAAAAAAGAAGAGCACAACACCGGCACCATCAACGTGCTGGGGGTTGACAAAAACGGCGACATCGCGGGCATCACCACCACCAGCGGGTTGGCCTACAAAATTCCCGGGCGCGTGGGCGACTCGCCGATCATCGGCGCGGGGTTGTACGTTGATAACGCCGTCGGCGCTGCCGGGGCCACCGGCCGCGGCGAAGAAGTGATTCGCACCTGCGGCAGCTTTTTTATCGTGGAAAAAATGCGCGGCGGGTTATCTCCGCAGGAAGCCTGTGAAGCAATCTGTCAGCGCATCATCGAGATCAATGGCGGCCCGGAGAAAATCAATTTTACTGATAAGTTCGTTGCAGTGAGCAAAAGCGGCGAAGTGGGCTGCGCCGCCATTCGCGGCAAAAAGAACGAACCGCCGGAAGCCGCGTTTATTTCAGAGGGGGGACTTAAAGTGGTGCAGGCGAAATATTTTATTGAGATAAAGGAATAACTTCTAACTGGATGCTGAAAAACTAATAGAATACACCCTTCGACTCCGCTCAGGGTGAAGTATTGAGCCTGCTTTTCATGGTGAGCGAAGTCGAACCATCTAAGGAAGTTCCTCGTTCCAGGGGACTGCTTCGGCAAAAAGCGCCTCGCAGTGACAGGATCCTCGCTGTCATTGCGAGACTCGCGCCGTTTAGCGAGTCGAAGCAATCTCATCGACCAAGAACTTCCTTAATAAAAAAATGACGGCAGTCATCGAACCTAAGGAGTAACAAGCAACAATCTTTACTTGACTTTGTAATAGAAAAAAGTATCTTAGGTTTTAAACTCAAACACATCGCCAGGCCCCTCTCCTTCTCAAATAATCGACTACGACTGCGCTCATGGAACGGCGAGTAAACAAATGACCCCAAAAAAATGTCTATATATAGAAACAAATGGCTACCGGTAGAAAGCACAATAACCACCGGGCCGTTCCGTCGAATATATGTTGGGCACGCGATAATCACTTTTCGCTATCAAAGTTTCATAGTCGTGAGGAAACTGAGTCATGGGAATCTTAAGTAAACTTTTTGGCAAAAATAAGTGCCACAGATGTGGAATCTCTTTGTCAGTAATCCGTGGAAGGCAGACTTTGGCGGAAGGATTGAATAATGAAGTAGTCATGTTTGTGACGGGCATGGCGCACCACGATAAGGACTCTATTAAGTTCGCGTTTGAATGCCGCGGGTGTCAGAAAATATACTGCTCTAAATGCGCTAGATTAAAACTGGATTTTGTTGAAAATTCTGCAGCCTCTGCATCAATAGATTTGAATTGTGAATGTGGATCACGGCAGTTCGCTACGTTAATGCTCAAAGGTAGCGTCAATCGAATGGGTAAGATTTCATCATCAGAAAGTAGAAGAGTGCGGCGTCATTCTGAGACACCACAAAAGCCAAGACTTACGTATGGAATACTCCCGATGGATGAAACAATTAAGTATATTGACGAATTGCCCCCCGGCCTCGACTTTGTGGTTTCTTTTGAACCTGACCTCGGCATATTAACCGTACCTAAGGAACTAGGAATGCCTTGGTCGACAACCCCCTCCATCGTGGCTGTGAATTCCGATGAGAGTAAAATTCAGAAATTTGTTTCCTATATCAATAAATATTTCCCAGATAGCGACAAATCTGCCAATGACAACTTGAGAGTACGCATTGTTAAGCTAAGTAATGGCGGATTTGAATACTCTATACAGGCAGACTTTGTGCGTCATAAGAACTATCCTGCGGCGGGGGGTATCAGATTGATTCATGGGCATTATGTTCCTGTAATCCCTGAGGAATTAGTCGTGGCACAAGTATTTTTAGAATCCATCAAGAAGTGTATAGGAATGATCGTATCGATAGGCGTAGGCTCGAACCCTAAAAATAGTCGCATTAACCGATCTCTATTGTTTTCTAACCAGAGAGTTTTTACTGCTGGATATTGACAGTATGTGCATCTCAAATTCTGACAAAAATTTTCCACTCGCCGACATAGCATTTTTTTGTGGTTCAGGAATTTCCTTCGATGCTCCTTCCTGTCTACCAAAATGGGATAATTTATGTGAAACCATCTTGAAATATCTTTGCGTAGTTACCAACAATACTTATTATGATTTAATACGGTCAAAACTTGACTTGTACATTCTCACACAAGTAGTAATGGAACGAATGGAGGGCACATCAGATTTATTTTGTAAGATATTTAGCGCAGGTCAACCCAACGCTAACCATTTTTGCTATAGCACGATTTTCTCGGGACAACGACGTAAGAATTATTGTAACTACGAATTTTGACAATTTGATTGAACGAGCTCTTGAAATTGAAGGAGTTGACTTTGAGGTTATTTTCGAATTCGACAAATTAATCGCTCACGGCTTGGAAAAGCGCGATCATTTATTGCTAATAAAAGTTCATGGAAGCGTGGATAAACCATCGAGCATAGTAGGATCGTTTAAGTCAATCCACCAACTCAATTTTACCTTACAAGCTACAAAGGTGATTGAACCTATATTTCAAAACTACAAGATAGTATTTGTTGGCTATAGCGGAGCTGATTTTCGTGTAAATAGAAACTACTTAAACATATTATCTGTCGCTCCATTGGCAAAGGGAATCATTTGGAATCTCTATTCAAACGATGATTCATCATCCAGCAATATAACGCATCTAAAGGAGAAATACGGAGAAAGATTTCGAGTTTCGTATGGAAACGTTTCCGATTTGTTGAATAGCAAAACGAAAGGCAAGAATGAGGTAGAGAAGATATTAGAGACTCAAAATTATGAACCACTAATAGAAAGTTGGATCGAGGCAAATTCTGTCAGTAGAGCCTATTATTGTCTTTCTGCGTTACTAGAATGGTGTGATGCTTTTGAAGAAGCTAACAAAATGTATCAGAATGGATTGAAACATCTGGTAGGAAAACACGGATCAATATTTGAATTGCCAATTACTTTTTTCTATAGGAGAAAACCTTCAAAAACTTGAGAAAGCAGTCGAAGCTTTGCCCTTGTACAAGGAAGCTTACAAACAAAGTTCAGCTAATGAGTTCTTTGAATTAGCAAATAGGACAATGCTTGGAATAGCTGTATCAGAACTATCGCAAGGAAACTTTAACCAGGCAATTTCTTTGCTTAATAATGTCAAAAGCTACGCCAACGCTGTCAATGATAAAGAGTTATTTTTAGATGCTCTCAATCACGTAGGAATAGTGTATACGTCCTCGAGAATGCCTAAGCAAGCAGCTTCAATTCTTGAAGAATGCGTACAAAAGCGATTGGAAATGGGTGATTTCTATAAAGCACTTTCTTCAAAGCAAAATTTAGCTTCGGCTTATCAAGATATGGGACGACTTGATGAGGCATTAGATCTATTGAAGGAAGCAGTAGAAGAATATGAGAAGTATGATATTCAATTAGATCTTTGCATTGCATCTGTCAACTATGGATATACGCTAGGCAGAGCAGGCCGAAAGATAGAAGCTAAAATCTATCTTGAAAAAGGTCTTGAACTTGCAGAGAAGCTTAAGAATAGAACTCAGTATCAACTTGCCAAATCTAGTTTAGAAGAATTGGAATAGAAACAGACCGTGTGCCTAACTGTGGTGGTGCGGAGTCGGAGGTGTGCCCCCGAACCGCACAACCTCGCGTTAGACTATATTTCTTCTGAGTATGAATCATTTCATAGAGGAGTTAAATGATGGGAAAGATTCATAATGTCCACTCGATTGATGCAGAAGAGACCTATCTATACAGATAAATCTTACCGGATACGCTGGGAGGATTGCTCACCCAGCTTAGCAAAAGCAAACATGGCTCAACGAAGGCGTTTTGACGTCGCGCCATCCGGCTATGGCATTCATTGGCCAGAGATCGACGAAGATTTAGCGATTACGCCATTACTACAAAATGCAGAAACTTATGTGATGGAGGCCAAGGAAGGTGCAGGAATAAATTCCTAATAGGCTTGAAAAAATAATGCTCGCAAAGAAAGAAAATCTTGACTTATTCAAAACGATTTATAAAATTCACCCTGACCACACTCAAGAATCGCTGATATGCTCCTCGTATAAACTCCGGTGGTCATTATCCAACTTGATCAGCTTATTGAATACTTCTTTCTTGTTCTCGTAGTCTTTGAAGACGTCGATAAACTCCTGGTAATGTGCGTTTAAGAACTGGCGCGGCTCTTCGAGATCGGCCTTTTTCTCGATGACAGTTTCTAACATGTCGAGCGCAATTTTGAGATTCTTGCGAGCTTCAGCCATACTTTTCTCGCGAATGTAAAGCCCATAGAAATAGAAATCTTTCATTTTACGAAAGGTGATAAATGGTTCCTGAAAAACCCGTTTGATAAGTTCCTCTCGCTCGGGCCAGCCGCGCACGAACTCGGCGCGGACGAACTTGCCCAGCGCAGCGATGCTTTGAGCTCTCTTGTAGTAAACGTCTCCCCCAAAGCCGCTGTATTTATCCAATTCGTTTGCCAAGATCATGTTCATGTAAAAATCGATCACACTCATCAGTGGATCAGCCGCCTGCTCGCTATGCAACAACTGCGTTCCTGCTTGATAGGGAAAACGAAAGCGTTTGTCGAAGTATTGCACGTCGCCGCTGGAAACCAAGAATTCGCAGAGATAGCGGTCTTCGATGTTCGATGGGATGTCTGTTAAAAACATTTGCAGAGTCACCTCGATGGGCATGGCGTCATCTTCCGAAAACCAGTTCACGCTTTCAATATAAGTTTTTATGACCTGCTGAAAGTTTTTCATCTTTTCCTGTTTTTCAATGGGAAGCTTATCGATGATCGTGTGCACTTTCACCTTAACAGGTTGTCCAAACGTCAGCGGCTGCCATAGAAGAAAAAAAACAAAGGCCATTACTATTATCGTGGGAAGTGATTGGAGTCGAACTTGGGTGGGATTCGTGGTTGACACGGCGCCTACCTCCCGGGTTAGTGGGTGGACGAATTATTTAGCAAAATATAGACAAAAACCAAAATGAATGTCAAGTTAATTGTTCCGAGGTTAAACTATGAACCAATGCAAGAAGAACCTCCGCATCAAGGTGTTGTTGATTGCTTTGTTTTTCCAAATTTACCATCCGAGTCGAGCGGCTGCGGATGAGTGGCCGATCGGTGCGCGTTCCCTCGGCATGGGCGCGACCTATGTAGCGCTGGCCAACACCGCGGACGCCGTTTTCCTCAACGTCGGCGGATTGGGGCAAATCGCCGGCACGGAGATTTCGCTGTTCTACCAAAAGCCGTTCGGAATTTCAGAGCTGAATTTGGGCAGCATTGCCGTAAGCCTCCCCATTTTGAGTCGGCGCCTGGGTTTCGGCTTTCTCACGCTAGGCAACGGTGCGTATCGTGAGCAAAGCTTCGCACTGAGTTATAGCCATCACTATCAGCGCAAGCTCTATTACGGCATAGGCGTGCGTTACCACACTTTGCAAATCGACAACTATGGTTCCACAGGCACATTCGGACTCGACGCTGGTTTCGTGGCAATCTTAACCGAAGACATTCGATTGGGCTTCTCGGCAAAAAACCTCAATCGCCCCACCATCGGACAAACCGGCGAGAATTTGCCGCAGACGTTTACCAGTGGTATTTCCGTGCAGGCTGCCAAACCGCTTTTGTTGAATTTTGAAATTTTCACCGACGTGCATTTCCCGCCGGAAGCCCGCTTCGGCTGTGAATTCAAGCCGTTCGAAAATCTTGCCGCGCGAACCGGGGTGGCCAATCATCCCAACCGCTTTTCCGCGGGAGTGGGCATCACCGTCAAGCGCATAACTGTCGATTATGCTTTTTTCACCCATAACGATTTGGGTCTTACCCACCAAAGCTCGCTATCGATCCGTTTTGGTAGACAGCCCGAGCCGCCCCCGGATTCGCAACCGGCAGTTGAAATTTCTTCCATAGAATCTCCCAAAACTGACTCAACGAAAACAGAATCGAAGCCTGAACCGCAGCAGCCATTGAGCTTGAATATCAATACCGCGACTGTTGAGGATTTCACAAAATTGCCGGGAATCGGCAAAGGGCTTGCCCGCGCTATCGTGGAATTCCGCGAACAGAATGGCCTCTTCGAGCAAATCGAAGACTTGTTGAAGGTGCCGGGCATCGGCAAAAACAAGCTCGAGAGAATCAAACCCTTTATTTTTGTAGGAAAATAATTGAGATGGCCATGAAACTTCACTTCATGATTTTTGTGATGTTCGCTATTTTATTGACGGCGACTTCAATTCTCGCACAGGAGACCGTTGCCGAAAAACTACTGGAGACTCAGGAAGAAAGCGACGAGCAATCTGAGTTGTACGAAATCCTGCTCAAACTGCAAGACCATCCACTTGATCTCAATTCCGCGACAGCCGAAGAGTTGGAGCTTATTCCCGGTTTGTCGCTAGAGTTGCGGCAGGCGATCCTGCAATACCGCAAACAACACGGGCGCTTCAAAAGCGCAGAGGAATTATTGCAGGTGCCGGGAATAGATTCCGAGACTTTTGATTACCTGCGTGAACTGGTGTACGTACCTCAAACGCAGAAGCCCAAAATAGCAAGCGGTTTCCGAGTTCGCAGCCGCGTCAGTGATCGAATAGATCGACCCGTTGGTTTTGACAGCACCTACCAGTTCTCTCCGCCAAAAATCTACAATCGCATTCAATATCAGATTACTTCGAAAATTCAAGGCGGCGTCGTGTTGGAAAAAGACAGCGGCGAACAGCGCTGGGACGATCTGCGACTTTATCACGTCCAATTTAATGCCAGTGAAAATTTTTCAATTTTGCTGGGGCATTTTCTTGTGGAAATCGGGCAGGGGCTGGTATTGTGGGGACCGTACGGATTCTCCAAAGGCGCGGATAGCGTTTTTCCAATCAAAAAACGTGCGCGTGGTTTTCGCGGTTATTCTTCAGTGGACGAAAATGCGGCCCTGTATGGCGGCGTCGTTAAGTTAGCTGTGCAAAATTTAGAGGCAACTTTTTTTGCATCCAAAACCAAACTGGATGCCACTGCAACTTCCGATGACGAGGTCTCCGGTTTGTTCGCCACCGGCTTTCATCGCACTGAAAATGAAATCAGCAAACGCGATGCATTGTCAGAATCGTTGGGGGGCGCGGCAGTGCATTATTCGTTTCCGTTGGGAATCACGGTTGGCGCGAGTGGATATTTTTCGAAATACGACAAAAGCATTAACGATCCGGATTTGATTCGCCAACGTTTTGCGTTTCGCGGGAAAGAGAACACTGTCGTCGGATTGGACTGGGATTGGCGAGTTCGCGGCGCCAATCTATTTGGAGAATTTGCCCGTTCCAAAAACGGTGCGCTGGCATGGTTGATGGGCGGGATGCTCGGTGTCGAACGGGCACAATTGGCGGTGCTATATCGAGATTATGCCAAAGATTTTCAAAACCAGCACGGCTTCGGGTTTGCCGACGCCAATGGCAGCACCCAAAATGAGCGCGGCTTTTATACAGGCTTGAATTTTAAGATTACACCTCGCACTACACTGAACGCCTATTATGATATCTTCTCGCACCCGTGGCGAACCTTCTTCGAACCCCAGCCTTGGGAAGGCAATGAATTTTTAAGTCAACTGGAGCAGCGATTTGGAACACAGATTCGCATAACCCTGAGATTCCGAGAAAATAACCGTCCGGAAACCCAGACATTCCGCGATGAGCTCGAGCGGGATAAAGAAGAATTCGTGGCCACTACCAAGCGGCAATGGCGGCTACAAATGGATTATACCCTCAATCCGCGTGTGCGAGTCCGTAGTCGCCTCGAATACGTCACATACAATTTGAATCGCTTTGATCGATCAAGCGGCGAGGCATCCGAGCAGGGATTTTTGATGTACCAGGATTTTCGCATTCAACCCACCAAAGCTCTCACAATTGCCGGGCGACTTACTTTTTTTGATACGGACTCCTTCGATTCAGCGGTCTTTCAGTACGAAAACGACTTGCCCGGCTTGGTCACCAACCGCGGCTTGTTCGGCGAAGGTGCACGCTGGTATGTACTCCTCAGTTACAATTACAGGCTTTTCGATTTATCCGTAAAGTACTCTGAAACGTTTCGAGATGATGTAGAGGTGATTGGCAGCGGGCCCGATCAGATCAACGGCAATCTGGATCGACGAATCGGGGCGCAATTAGATGTAAAATGGTAGGAATAAAAAATTAGGTCTTGCTCGAAATTGCCTTTTTCATTATATTGAGGCAAATTTTTACGGCTCAGTTAAACATGACTCCAATTTTCAACAATGCAGCGAGCGCGATATTGCGTCTGCAATACCGCTTTTCCGAAAAGAACGAGGCCATCAACGTTGTCGAACGCCTGGCCCTCGCCAAACGCGTTTTGGTTTTTATGCCAGCCAAAGTTGAGCATTTTGGCGCGGCGCTCAAAGCCCTTGAAAAACTGCGCGAGAAACGTCCCGCCTGGCGCATCACCGTCGTCACCAAGCTCGAGATGGTGAGCTTCATCGACAATCGTTTGAAATTAGATATTCTGCCATACTCCAGCGAAGACATCAACCTACTCGGCTTGCCAAAGGGCGCCATTAAGAAACATTTTCAAAAATCCTCTTATGATCTGGCTTTGGACTTCGAGTTCGGTTTTTCTGTGTTGGCTATCAAACTGTTCGATCTGAGCCAGGCTGCCTTGCGCGCCTGTTTCGATGACGACGAAAAATCTTTCTTTTACAATTTCGGAATTCGGGTCAACCCGGTAGAACCTCTCGCCAATAAGTACTCGGTGATGGTGAAGTACATCACCATCGTTGCCGATTCGTACAATCCAACCGCAACGGTCGCTGGCGCTAATCATTAGGCCGGCCATCAGCCTATCTCTGCAGTGTAATTTTTTGCATCAATTGATGGCTACCAATACGCAATTGTACAAAATAAATTCCGGAACTCACCCCCTGTCCAACTTCATCTCTTCCATCCCATCGTGTTTTTACAAATCCCGCCGGCTGAAATCCATTAACTATCCTGCGAACCACTTGTCCGCGTACATTGAAAATCAACAAACTCACGTCAGCGGGATCTGGCAGTCCGTATTCAATCGTAGTTTCGGCGTTGAACGGATTGGGATAATTCGGCAGCAGCGTCACCTTTTCTGGGAGAAGAGTATTTACAAGCTGTGAGTCATCAAACGGATCATCATTTTGTTTAGCGAGAACGGAAGCCGAACCAAATGTGATCACCAACTGCGGCGGCTCTGCGCCTTCTTTCGAACTGTAATAAACCGCGTCTGTGGAATTAGTACGCATGACAAAAGTGTATACACCATCAGCGTTGATGGCCGTGGTCACATCGAACTCAACAGTCTGTCCAACGCTCACCGCTCCCACCGAACTCAATGCCGATCCGCTGATCGCTGGCGCATTCGTCCAAATCAACTGCGCTTCCGCCCATGGTGTGTTGGTATTGAGAAAATTATTGGAGGCTACTAAAACTGAGCCGCCATCGTTGCTGGCATCTTCGCAGAGCAGACGAAGTTTCGCGCTCGTCACTCCACCGTTTAATCCGCTGACGTTGAATTTAAAATAGGCATTCTGAATCGCTGAAGTTTTGCGCACCCGCAAATTGCTGGAGCCGCCGTAATTGTTCGATGGGTTCGCCGACCACACAAACGAATCGTCAGTGGGTAGGAGGGTCAGGGTTTGCGATCCGCTCGAAGTAACAACAAAATCCTGTGCGCTAACGCCGGTGCCGGCAGCATTCGTCACTCGGATTTTGCCGGTGGTCGCTCCTGCCGGAACTTCGGCGGCGATTTGATTGCCCGAGATCACCGAAAAATTACTCGAAGCAACATTATTGAAAGTTACACTCGACACACCGGTAAAATTACTGCCATTGATAGTGACATTTGTTCCGACCGGCCCATTGGTCGGCGTGAAACTCGCAATAGTTGGAATCGTTGGCGGCGCGGTAACAGTAAAGCCCGTCGGGCTTTCCACCGTGCCGCCCGGAGTGGTGACGCTGATCTTACCAGCCGTCGCGCCATTTGGCACTTGAGTCAAAATCTGGGTGTCCGATGCCACCGAAAACGTGGCGTCCACGCCATTGAAATGCACACTGGTCGCGCCGGAAAAATGGCTGCCGGTAATGGTCACGCTGCTGCCAACTGGTCCGCTGGCCGGTGTAAACGAAGCTATCGTCGGTGGTTCCGCCGGCGAACCCGAGCCGCTGACAATAACCAATTCCGGCGGATTAGCGCCCTCTTTTGAAGAATAACTGATCAAATCAGAAGAATTATTTTTGATGGCAAAACTAAACGTCCCATTGCCGGTTATTGCCGAAGCAACATCAAACTCGATGACCGATCCGCCGGTCACTGCGCCAATTGAGCTCAACGAAGAGGCTGGTAATGTCGGCGCATTGCCATAATTCAAGCCGGTTTCCAGCCAGGGCGTGTTGGTGTTTTTATAATCATTTGACACTGCATAAATCTTGCCGCCGTCGTTGCTGGCTTCCAGTGCGTGAAGGCGAATCTTGGCGCTCTGAACCGTACTGGAAATTCCGTCAACTTGAAACTTCAAACAAGAGAGAATCTCAAGAGAAGAGGTTTTGCGCACCCGCAAATCAACCGACGAGCCGCGATTTTCCGTCAGGGATGATGAACGGACATAGGAATCGTGAATAGGATTAAGTGTGGTGGTGACAGAGCCGCCGTCATTCGGCAGGACAGTGAAATGTTCAGCACTTTCATCGTTGCCAAAAAGGGTGACCACCCGGATGTGGCCCGTTACAGCATTGACGCTTACGGTCGCGTGAATTTCATTTTCTGAAATGACGGTAAACGGCGATGTTACCGGTTGCTCAAACATAACCGAGAGGACATGGGTAAATCCACTGCCAGTGATGGTCACCACCGTTCCCGGCGGCCCGTTAGTGGGCGTAAATGAAGTTATGACCGGCGGCGATGTCGAAGTGGTGGACGGCACGACCAACAACGCTGGCGCTTGCGAACCGTCTTTAGAACTGTATTCAACAAGATCCGAGGAGGTGGTTTTTAGCCCAAAGCTGTATGTGCCGTTGCCAGTGATCACTGCAGAGACATCAAACTCGACCCACTGACCCGCGCTGACCGCGCCTTTGGCGCTCAATGGCGATCCACCAAAAGTTGGTGAGTTGCTGAACGTCAAGTTCGATTCAGTCCATGGCGTGGATGAACCGGTGAGATTGTTCGACACCAGGTAAACCGACCCGCCGGAACTGCTGCCGTCGAGGACGTACAACTGCAGCTTGGCGAGCCCCGCGGTTGAACTCAATCCATTGACTTCAAATTTCAGAAAACTGAACTGATCGGCGGAAGATTTTCGTGCGCGTAATTCCGGAGTAGCGCCGTAACCCTTGGTTGGGTCAGAGGAGCGGACGCGCGTGTCGTGCGCCGGCGTGAAAGCTAATGCGCCCGCAATACCGGATAAAATTGTGACTGTACGGTTGGCTTTATTGAAACGAATTCGGATGCGCTCAATGTTGTTGGCATAAGTGGTCTCGAAAAGCAGGCTATCGGGATTGGCCTCGGTTTCCAGCCAGTACTCGCCATCCGGTACATTATCGATGATAATCCACTGGCCGAAGGTATCGAAGTCGTAGAGATCGCCCCAGCCGATTGAGATGCCCTGCTGCTCACAGTTGTAAACAGCAGTTGGAGAAGCATTCGGCAAATTGAGATCGTAGGGGTCGCTGTCAGTGATGCAGAACGAAAGTTTGTCGCTGTTCGCAACGACATCGCCCACTCCCAAGTTGGCGGTCACGGCCCGCAGCCGGTAAATCGCAAAATTGTTGAAATGAAAATGATCGTGGCCTTCATGTCCCTCAAAAACGAATTCGCCCACCAGAATATCTTCATAGCTACCGTCGGAATAATAAATGCGTTGATAAGCGGGCAGAACTCCGGAGTTATCCACCACTCCTCGCACATCCAATGGCCCAACGCCTGCATTAATGACCGTGTTGGAAAATCGCAGACGCGTTTCGCCGCCAGCCACCACTATGTTGGCGTCCAACAATCCGCCCGGCAGCGGCCCGACCCAGGGTTTGAGATCGGGCAGTAGTTGCGTTCGCTCGCTCTGGTAATTAGCAGTGTATGTTTGGTTGGATACCGGCGCAAAAATTACGTGAGCAGCCGCGCCGCCATCTGACCAGGAAACGAAGGTGTAGGTCTGGCCTCTGACCGTCTGCGGCGAAGGTGCTCCGAGAATTCTCTGCATGCCGACGACACTGGTGAACGTGTATGGCGAAACATGCGGCTGCCCATCCAGAGTGATCTCCAGTCCCGGTGGATTGCTCGCAATGGTGAGGGATGTCTTGCGGGGCACAATATCCCGCGTCGTCTCGTGAGTGAGTCCAGAGGAATCGGTAACTTTTAAATGAATCCGGTACCAAACGTTGTCCGCGGTTTCGCCAGTGCGCGGAATTTCAAACGAACCGCTGTCTACACCATTGATCGGCCCGAGAAACGGATGCGTGTGGGCATCGTGATGAAAGACGATGGTCCAACTCATGGCGCTTGCCGGCAACGAGCCGTCGTCTGGATCGCTACCGCTGCCCGAATATGAAACCGTGTCGCCAGCATTGTAAAATGAATTCTCGGCCGGAGTCGAAATCAGAGCTGTTGGCGGTGTCGAACCCACCGTAATCCGGATAATTTCCGTATCCGTTCCACCGCGTTGATCGTTCACGGTCAATTGCACATCGTAGTTGCCATTCTGGTTGAAGGTGTGGCTGACGTTTATTCCTTCTTCTGTTGGTGAACCGTCGTCAAAATTCCAGAAATAAAGCAAAGTGTCGCTGTCGGCATCGCTGCTGCCCTGCGCGCTGAAATTAACCGGCAAGGGAGCATACCCAAATGTCGGATTCGCGGACGCCACCGCCAACGGATTTTGGTTGCCGCTGCCATAGCTGATTTTGTAAACCGCGCCATTGAAAATTGAAAGATAGTAAAGGCTGCCGTCGGGTCCAATTTTCAAATCCACCGGACCGGGAACGTTAGATGCGAAATCCGCAGCCTGATTGTTTGGATTTAAAATCTTGATAAACCCCAGCAGATAATCACCAAAGAAATAGTCACCCAAATATTCTGCTGGAAATTGATTCGCTTGATAAAATACGCCGCCGGTGATCGCCGCCTGATTTCCATTGTGCGCATAAGCATAAACTGGATTTTGAAAATTTGTGTTGGATGAATTGCCTTCCGCCTGCGGCCAGCCATAATTTGCTCCGCTCACGCCGAGATTAATCTCCTCCCAATTATTCTGTCCAACATCATTGATGAGAATTTTGCCGGTGCCCGGCTGCACCGCAAAGGTGAAGGGGTTGCGCAGACCGCGCGCCCAGATTTCTTTGCGGGCGGTAGCGTGATTGAAGTAGGGATTATCAATTGGAATGATGTTGGGATAATTCGCCGCGTCGATGCGCAGGAGTTTTCCGGAAAGAAAATCCAAATCCTGCGCATTGGTGGCGGTGGCGCCGCCATCGCCGACACCCACGTAAAGCTTGCCATCTGCACCAAAATGAATCGCGCCGCCATTGTGATTGCCGGCGTCCGAGGGGATGTCATCGAGGATCACTACTTCGCTGTTGGAATCGGCGAGATCCGAATTGGCGCCGCTGATCGTAAAACGACTGATGCGATTTTTGACGGGAGCCGTCGTTCGGGTATAGTAAACATATACCCGGCCATTGCTGCCGAAATTGGGATCGAACGCGACGCCGAGCAGCCCACGCTCTGAATCGTCAGTCACGGGAATCGTCAAAAAGGGCGTGGCCAGCAATTGGCCATTTTTGATGACGCGCAGTTGCCCGGATTTTTCGCAAATGAACAGCCGGCCATCGGGCGCGAATTCCATGGCCGTCGGAGTGGACAATCCCGATACAAAACTTGTCTCTTGAAAACCAGATGGCAAGTCACTCGCAAAAGATGCGGCGAATGCAAAAATCAAGACTATTGGGACCAAGCCGGCTGTTTTTGTCATAGATGAAACTCCCTCAAATTTTCTTGCGAACGATTTTCTATGATAGCCTGAATAATTCATAAAAAAAGCTGTTTCAACCAGCATGTTTTTGTTTATATTGAGTTAGGAAAAACCAAAATAACAAAACCAAGTTGGAGAAACAGCTCGATGGAAAATAACAAACAGTTGGC
>Ga0247727_10002745_pt1 | contig 39775 bp, 38 predicted proteins | sample WisWelCaveWW1625_FD_202498 | JGI IMG/M metagenome (GOLD analysis project Ga0247727, IMG submission 202498) | Biofilm microbial communities from Wishing Well Cave, Virginia, United States - WW16-25 | ecosystem: Environmental > Aquatic > Deep subsurface > Groundwater > Cave microbial mat | place... | reverse complement strand
CCTGAATCCTTCATTGAACGTTCAGCCAATACCGAGTATCCTAACCCAATGGACGAAAAAACCTCGACCCGCGATCGCATACTCCACGCGGCGATGGCCCGCATAAAGCACTACGGCTTCGGCAAAACAACGATGGCCGAGATCGCCGCCGATTGCGGCATGTCACCTGGCAACATCTACCGCTTTTTCGAAGCCAAGATCGATATTGCCGAGGCCATGGCCCGTCAGCACTACGCCGCTGAACAAGCTGAGCTAGCCGCGATTGCGCGCAAAAAGGACTGGCCAGCCGATAAACGGCTGCGTGAGCTCTTCTTCAAACGGCTGCGCGATTCCTACTGCATGTTCGAGGAAAATGCGAAAATTCTTGAGGTTGCGGAGGTTCTCCACCGCGAACGGCCTTTGTTCGCCAACGAGCAGATGGCGCTTGAGCGTGTGTTTTTATCGGCGCTCCTGGAGGAAGGCGCCGCAGCGGGTATCTTCGCCGACAGCGATCACGCCTTCAATGCAGAGATGATTCAATCCGCGACCATGAAGTTCAGCGTGCCGCAGCTCTTCTCGTATCTCGCCTTGCCGAAGCTGGAGCGGGAGCTCGAGGGCGTCCTGAATCTCATTTTAAGCGGCCTGTATGCGCGCACCGCCTTCGCACCGACTCCAAAGGGTCGCGCACTTGAAACGGTGCATTCCTAAAATCGCCGTAATTAGTGAACAAAAACGATTTCATTTATTGATTAATCGCCAGAGCGTGCTATGTATGCTCCATCAGTCACGCACTGGAGCAAACGCCATGACCGCCACCCGCCCCTCGATCCTCACCCTCTCCGGCTTTTTCCTGATTGCTGCGCTTATCTTCGCCGCCTCCGCCTCGCCGTTCCTCCAGGTCGCCGCCCGCATCGTCGCCTGACCGGGTGGCGCTAATTCCTTGTTGCAAGCGCGAAGGCGAGTCTATCGCGCTTGCATATCCATTGCGTTAATGGGGGTTAAATTAAGATTAGCCGCCATTTTCGCATGGCTGGGCTGGCTATATCGACCTTCTCCACGGCCCTCGGAAGGCGCATCTCTCCATCTGTCGATGTTCGCACGTGCAGCATCAACATGCTTGAGGAGAGTTTGAAATGTCCGCGCAAGACCTGCCAGCGACGGTCCGGGCTGTATCCGTGATTGTCGCTATCGCCTTGGTCGCGACCGCTCTGGCGCCCGTGATTTTCACGGCCGCGCGGATTGTAGCCTAGGCTTTTGCTCCCTTGCGCCCGGGCTTATGGCTCGGGCGCAAAAGAGCGGAGGCTTCGTCCAGCGGCCACCGCGGGCGAGCCGCGACGGACAAATCATCGCTGAATCCTCGGCTCAATCTTTCTGCCCCGGCGAGCGCAATCATTGCCGCGTTGTCCGTGCACCATTTCAACGGCGGGGCGAGAAAATCATAGCCCCGTTCCGCAGCCAACAGCTGTAGCCTCGCACGGATCGCGCTGTTAGCGGCGACACCGCCTGCGACAACCAGGCGTCCCGTTGCACCCCACACAGGGTCGAACAGCGTCATGGCGTTGCGGGTCCGATCCTCGATGACGTCCAGCACTGCGCTTTGAAAGCTTGCGCAAAGGTCCGCTTTGTCCTGTTCAGTTGGCGCCTTCAGGCGCTCCGCTTCGCGGGCGCAAGCGGTCTTGAGGCCCGCGAACGAGAAGTCGCATCCGTCGCGTCGCAGCATCGGCCGAGGCAGCGAAAACCGCTTGGAATCGCCCTTCTGTGCGTATCTTTCAACCAGCGGCCCGCCGGGAAATCCGAGATTGAGGAGCTTGGCGAGCTTGTCGAAAGCTTCGCCAAGCGCATCATCGATAGTGGACCCCAGCCGGCGATAAGCCCCGACATCCAGCACGCATATGAACTGACAATGCCCGCCCGAAACGAGCAGCAAAAGGTAGGGAAACGTGGCGCCCTTGCCGCCAAGACGCGGCGACAGCGCGTGGCCCTCCAGGTGGTTGACCGCCACGAACGGCTTGTTGTGAGCAAGCGCAATGGCCTTGCCAGCGACCAGCCCCACCATCACGCTGCCGATGAGGCCGGGACCGGCGGTGGCCGCCACGCCATCGAGGCTGGCGAAATCCAGGTTGGCGCCTCGCATAGCCGCGGCGATCGCCCCATCCAAACCTTCGACATGGGCGCGGGCCGCGATTTCCGGGACGACACCCTTGTAAGGGGCGTGATGGGGCGCCTGTCCCAAAACGATGTCGGACAGCACTTCCGCCCCGGCTTCGCCCAGGCGCACGACCGCGGCGGCGGTTTCATCGCAGCTCGTCTCGATGCCGAGGACTGTGAGCGGTCTCATTGCTTGGGGCAAATAGACGCTAATCCCTCTCCCCGCGAGGGGCGCGGCGATTTAAACCCATTCCGATGGCAGGCATCCTCCTTCGCATCGGCGCGCGCGGTTCGAAACTTTCGTTGGCGCAGACGCAACTGACGCGCGCACGGATCGCTCAACACATGGGCGTCGACACAGAGCGTCTCGATATCGTCACGATCGTCACCAGCGGCGATTCGATCCAAGATCGGCGCCTGATCGAGTTCGGCGGCAAAGGCCTGTTCACAAAGGAACTCGACGAGGCGCTGCTCGAAGGCCGCATTGACTTGGCGATTCACTCCCTGAAGGACTTACCCACGCGGCTACCCTCTGAATTAATCCTTGCGTGCGTGCCCGAGCGCGAGGATCCGCGCGACGCTTTCGTCAGCCTGCAAGCTCGATCGCTCTCGGACTTGCCCTCAGGCGCCAACGTGGGAACCGCGAGCCTGCGCCGGCAGGCCCAAGTGTTGTTCGCGCGACCCGATCTTGGCGTCGTTACCTTGCGCGGCAATGTCGACACGCGCCTCAGAAAGCTGGAAGCCGGCGAAGCCGACGCAACGTTTCTTGCTATCGCCGGGCTGAAGCGCCTGGGTTTGGCGGCGCGTGCGGCAAGTTTGGTCGACCCTCACGATATGGCGCCCGCTGCATGCCAAGGGGCGCTCGCACTTACCGCGCGCAATGATGACACCGCGACGCTGGCTAGTTTGGAGGGATTGGAGAGCGCGGACGCCCGCGTTGAAATTGAGGCGGAGCGCGCGTTTCTGGGCGCGCTCGATGGATCCTGCCGCACGGCGATAGGGGCGCTTGCGCGCAAGCACGCTCACGCACTCAGCTTCATCGGCGAGGCGCTGACGCCGGATGGGTCGGCGCGCTGGCGGCGTGTTGAGACGATCTCGCTTGGGCCCGACGCCTGCGCGGATGCGCGTGCGCTCGGCGACCGCCTTGGGCGTGAGATTCGCGCTGAGGCCGGCGATGCACTCGTCATGGACACGTCGTGACCTTGCGGGTCGCCATCACGCGCGCCGCGCCGGAGGCGGAAGCGACAGCCGCGCGTGTGCGCGAGCTTGGCGCTGAGCCAGTCTTGGCGCCGCTGCTGCACATCGAGCCGCGCGCGTTCGATCCAAATCTGGCGGGCGTGCAGGCGCTGCTGTTTTCATCCAGCAACGGCGTGCGCGGATTCGCCGCTACAAGCGCCGACCGCGCTCTTCCCATACTGGCTGTCGGCAATGCCACCGCCGAGGCCGCACGCCTCGCTGGCTTCCTTCAAATACACTCTGCCGATGGGGACGTCGGCGCACTGGCTGGACTCGCGCGCGCCGTTCTCGACCCGCAAACAGGAATCCTGTTGCACATTTCAGGGGTTCACGCCGCCGGCGACCTTGTCGGCGAACTTTCGAGAGCGGGCTTCTCAACCGCGCGGCGTATCGCTTACGAAGCTCGCGCGGCGACAGTCCTGCCCGCCGCCTTCGCCGCGCCCCTCGACGTAGTACTTTTCCACAGCGCGCGCGCAGCGGCGACGTTCCTCGCGCTGAGTGGGCCGAACACGGCGCGCCTTACTGCCGCATGCTTCAGCCCTCGGGTGGCGGAGGTGGCAGCCAGGGCAAGCTGGGCGCGGCTCATCGTAGCGACCGAGCCACGCGAGGGCGAGTTCCTAAGGGCCGCCTTGACGATGTAAGGCGCCCCGGCTGGCGCAAGCGCTTGAGCCTACACCCCCATCGCCCTAAGTTCCGCGCGTCGAACCACCCCCTTCGTTTCCATTGCGAAATGGCGGGAAATCTGGGGAGTTTCATGAGCCGAGACGACGACGCGCACGGCGAACCGATCGACGTTGAGTTCGAACCGGCCGACCGGGACTACCGCCGAGGCGGCGGCATCTCCGGCGGGACAGCGATGCTGTTGGCCCTTGTGGCGGCCGGCGTAGGCGCTGCCGGCGGCGCTGTTGCGCCGCGCGTTCCCGCGGTGCAATCGGCGCTCAACCAAGTGCTCCCGGTTGCTTCAACCGCGGAAATCGTCACTCCCGACCTGGAACCTGCTGCGCTCGATCAGCGCCTCGACGCCATCGAAGCGATCATGAACACGCCGCTTTCAGTGGCCGCTTCGAGCGAAGCGGCCGATGGCGGCACGGCGGCGCGCGTATTCGCGTTGCAGGCCGGCCTTCGCGACCTCGAGAACCAATTACAGCGCATGCCGAGCACGGCCGAAGTGCAAACGCTGGTCGGCGAAGTGCGCCGTTTGCAAGAAGAACTCCCTGCCGTCGCCGCCGAAGCCCGCGCCGCTGCGACCGCTGCGCGCGCCTCTTATGCGGTTGTGGCCGCGTCGGAAGCGGCGCGTTCGTCAGGTCCCTTTGAGCAAGCGCACGCAGCCTTGGCCGCGCTCTTGCCGGACGATCCCAACGTGGCGGCGCTCGCGCCGCTCTCGCGCACCGGCGCGCCGACGCGCATGGAATTGCGCGATCGTTTCGGCGATCTTGACAACGAAATCATACGCGCCGCGCGCCAAAGCCAAGCGGGCGCGGGGTTTTGGGGCCGCATCCAGGCCGCGCTTGCGCAATGGATCGTCATCCGCCGCTCGGGTGCGGGCGATACGCCCGAAGGCATCGTCGAGCGGGCCGAACAAGCTATTGCCGCCGACCGTCTTGACGAAGCGGTCGAGGAACTCAACCGCCTCCCCGCCGCTCCCAAGCGTGTGGCGCAAAGCTGGATCAACGACGCTGGCCGCCGGATCGAGATCGACCAGCGCATCGCCGCGATCCGGCAAGAATTGTCGCGGAGCTGAAGCCTGATGTTGCGCCTTGCGTTCTTGTTGATCGTCGCCGTGATGGCGATGCTGGCTTCATGGCAGATCGTCACCACCGACCCGGGCACGGTCGAGATCAATTGGTTCGGCACCGAGGTCAGCACCAGCGCCCTGTTCGGGCTAATGGTGTTGGTTGCGTTTGTGGCGCTCGCCCTGCCGCTCTTGCGGCTGATCATGTTCCTGATGGACGCGCCTGGACGCATCGGCAAAGCCAGTCAGCGCGCGCGCGTTCGTCGTGGTCAAGAAGCCTTGGCGCTGGGCCTGATCGCCGCCGAGGCCGGAGAGTTCGAGGACGCGCGTCGCCACGCTGACAAGGCTGAAGACCTGATCGACGAACCTCGCCTTGCGATGCTGTTGCAAGCGCGCGCCGCAGAGGTCGCCGGCGATACGGCTGGCGCCGAGCGGGCCTATTCTGGGATGTTGCAGCACGAGGATACGGAGATTTTGGGCCGCAAGGGACTGATGGCCGCCGCCTTGAAGAGGGGCGATCGAACTGCGGCCCGCGCCCATGCCGAAGGCGCGCTCAAAGCCTCCAAGAATTCTGTCTGGCCATTTCAATATGCTTTCGACCTCGCCGTTCAGGCCGCCGACTGGGACAATGCCATCGAAGCCCTTGAGTTGGGTGATAAGCGCAAGCTGCTCGACGACAAGATCGTCAAGCGTCGCCGCGCCGTGCTGATGGCGGCGCAGGCCGCAAAACTCGAGCGCGAGCGCCGGCCAGACAAAGCCGCCGATCTCGCGCAGAAAGCGTTTCGCATGTCGCCGGGTTTTGCCCCAGCAGGCGCGCTAGCTGCGCGTCTCCTTGCGGTGGAAGGAAAGAACGAACGCGCCGCGGCAATCCTCGAAGAGGCCTGGGAGAACGGACCGCACCCGGCCTTGGCGCACGCCTATCGCGATCTCGTACACGGCGAGTCACGCGACGCGCGCGCGCAGCGTATGCTGGCGTTGGCCGAGAAACGCCGCGATCACCGCGAAAGCCGGATCGTGCTCGCCGAACTCGCCATGGAGCGCGGCGATTGGGGCGCGGCGCAGGCAGCGCTTGAGGACGCCTATCGCGAAAACCCCTCATCGCGCATTTGCATCTTGTTCGCACAGGTCGCGCGCGGGCGTGGGGACGAAAACGGCGCCCGCACGTGGCTTGCCCAGGCAGCGGCCGCCCCGCGGGAGCTGGATTGGTCGGACCTCGATCCAGAAGGGCCCGCATTCCTCTACGACGACAATGACTGGGCGCGCCTCGTGTACGTGTACGGCGACGGGGGCCAGCTTATCCATCCGCGAATGGAGCGCGGCGCCAACGATGCGTTGGGTCCGGTGCTCGCGTTGCCGACCGCAGCGCTGTCGCCGCCCCGCGCCGCGCCGGTGACCGACCATGTCGAGGTCGAGGAAGTTCGCTGAGCTCTCGCCGCCCACGCTCGAATTGCTGGAATTGAACGCTGCGTCCCGCTATTTGATCGCTGCCGCGTCGTTATCAAACTTGGCGTCGCGGCGGAGCACGCGAGATGGATTTCCAACCGCCGTCCTTCCCCGATGCCTTCAATATGGCGGACTATTTTGTTTTTTCGAATATTGAGGCCGGACGCGGCGGCAAGACCGCCATCCTGTTCGAAGGCCGCGCCATCACCTATGACGAGGTCGCGCGCAATGTGACGCGCGTCGCCGAGCGCCTGGTCAGCGAAGGCCTGCTGCCCGAGCAGCGCGTGCTTGTCTGCATGCGCGATTGTCCTGAATTCGTCTACGCGTGGTTCGGCGCGTTGAAGGCCGGCGCGGTTGTCACGCAGGTCAACCCGCTCCTGCCGACGACAGATTACGAATACTACCTTGCTTACGTGAAGCCGCAATTTGCCTTTATCGACGAGGCAAGCCTGAAGGCGTTTTCGCCGGCAGCGGCTCGCTCCCGCTACTGCAACAACGGTAGAAACGTTATCGTCGCCAACAAGGTGGAATTTCCGTTCGCCACGTTCGACGCCTGGCTGCTCCAGCCCACAAGAACTGACGCATCGCCTTGGCCTACGCGCAAGGACGACCCCGCGGTGTGGCTCTTCACGAGCGGCACGACCGGCCAGAGCAAAGGGGCGGTCCATTGCCACTTCCACTTCCCGTTCAACACGGAGGTTTACGCCAAGGCCTTCATCGGCGTGCGAGAGGACGACATCACCATCTCTGGGCCGCGCCTCTTCTTCGGTTATGCGACGGGCACGAATGTCATGTTTCCTTTCGCGGTAGGCGCAACAACAGTGCTGTTTCGCGAGCAGCCGACGTCCGAGATCTTGTTCGACCTGATCGCGCGACATAAAGTGAGTGTGCTGACGAGTGTTCCGACCTTGATCAACAAAATGCTCGAAGCGCCAACCGGGATGAACGCTGACCTATCGAGCCTTCGCTTCATGTGGAGCGCAGGCGAAGCCCTGCCCCGCGACCTGCATGAGCGCTGGGACGCCCGCTTCGGCGTACCGATCATCGATGGCATCGGGTCGGCGGAGAGCTTTCACATCTATATCAGCAACAAGCCCGGAGACATTCGCCCTGGAAGTCTGGGCAAGCTCGTCCCTGGCTATGAGGCAAAGCTCGTCGATGACGATGGCGCGCCTGTTGCGCAGGGCGATGTCGGAACGCTGTGGCTCAAGGGCGCATCGGCGGCGCTCTACTATCAGTCGGCTTACGACAAATCGAGGGAGCACCTGCGAGGCAGTTGGATCGTCAGCGGCGACAAGTTTCGTCAAGATGGCGATGGATATTGGTATTATGAGGGGCGCGGCGACGACCTGATCAAGAGTGGCGGCATCTATGTGAGCCCGATCGAAGTCGAAAACTGCCTTGCACGCCATGGCGCCATCAGTGAGTGCTGCGTGATCGGCAAGAAGGACGAGGCAGGCCTCGAAAAGCCCCTGGCGATCGTCGTTCTCAAGCCGGGGCGCGAGGACGTTGCGGGCGATGATCTTATCGGCTTCGCCAAGCAACATCTGGCGCGCTACAAGGCCCCGCATTGGGTCATATTCCGGAGCGATCCACTGCCGCGCAACGACCGCGACAAGATCGACCGCAAGGCGTTGCGCAAGGCCTACGCATGAACCTCGCCGAGCAACCCTGGACGCGCATTCGCGATGCGCTTGCTGGAGGCAAGCCGGTTGCGGCCATTCTTCCCTGCGGCGCCACCGAAGCGCACGGACCACACTTGCCGCTCAACACGGACGTACTCATCAGCAAGGGCATGGCGGAACGCGCCGCGGCCCTGCTTGAGACTGGCGGCATGACGGCGTTCGTCATGCCAGCTCTTGCCTACGCGCCGGCCGATTACGCTGCGGCGTTCGCCGGAACAGTCACCATCGGCACGATCACGGCAAAGGCCGTCATTCTCGACATTGCGCGAACATTGAAGACGCAGGGCTTTGCCTGCCTCGCGCTGGCAAACAGCCACTTCGATCCGGCCAATGTGGCGATGTTGCGCGAGGCCGCGGACGAGATTCGCGCACTCGGCCTGCCAGTGGCCTTTCCTGACTTCACGCGCCGCGCACTCGCTCAGATTTTGACGGAAGAGTTCATATCGGGCGCTTGTCACGCCGGCCAATTCGAAACGAGCTTGGTTCTTGCAGATGAACCCACTCTCGTCGACGAAACAGCGCGGGCAGCGCTCGCGGAGAACCCCACGAGCCTCGTCGCCGCCTTCGCCCATGGCGCCAAAACATTCGCCGAGGCGGGAGGCCCGGAGGCCTATTTCGGCGCGCCGCGTGCGGCCAGCGCCGCAGAGGGGCGAGAGAGCTTTCGCGTTATGGCGGAGGCGCTTGCGGATGCGGTTCGCGAGTGCGTCGGCGCCAGGTGAAAACTGCTTTTTCGCTTCGGCAAGAGCGTCCATCTCGGAATCGAGACCTTCAGATGCAAGGGTATAGACGCAAGAGAGCGACGGCGCGTTGGACTGGGAGTTTACGCGCCGCCGCTCGGGCCCACGCTACCGCGGGGAGCGGTCAACTGATGCGTGGGCCGAAGCATCGGCGTTGGCGTTCGCCGATGCGCCGTTCGTGTCCGCGGCAGCCGCGGCGCTGGCCTCCGCATCGCCGCTGGCAGAGACGTTAGGTGACACATTGCGCGCACGCCCGACTGCACCGCGCGCACCTGCCGCCGCGCGCCGCGTCGTGCTGGTCGCGCGATCGACAGTTGGCGCTGGATCGACGCCAAGCGCGGCGGAGCCTTCGCCATCGGCGTCGCCGCTAGTTGAGAGCGGTCCCGAATTCAATACGCCAGAGGCCGCACCGCTTGCGTTCCCGCTGGTTGAGGCGTCGGGCATCGCCGTGCGCGCACGACTGACAGCACCGCGCGCAGTTGTCGTGGCGCGGCCTGACACATCGGCGGCGCCGTCAAGCATCGGGCGATGATCGAGGCCGACGCCCGCCGAGCCCTCGCCGGCCGCGTTGCCGCCAGCCGACAATGGTCCGGTGCTGAGGACGCCGCCGACAGCGCCCGCGGCGGATCCTTCCGCCTCGCCCGACAAATGCGCGCTCTCTTGCGCCTCACGCTCTGCGCGACGCGCTTCTCGCGCTGCCCTGCGCGCTTCACGTTCGGCGCGCGCGGTCGTGTGATTTATGATTTCTGTATCGACGCCAATGTTGCTGGCGCCGCTGATAGCGCCATCAACCGAACCGGTCGCTCCGCCGAGCTGACCGGTAAGCCCGCCGGTAACTGAACCGGCCCCGCCCAGCAACTGCGCTGAAGCTGGCCCTGCCCACAGCAATGCCGCCAACGCCGTGGTCCCGATAAGGTATTTGATTTTCATGGTGTGTCTCCTCTGTTCGTGCCGGCCACGGCCGGCTTCAAGGAGACAACGAGCGGGCGCCCGCACTTCATCCAAAAAAACTACGGCGCGGCGAAAGCGTCCGAACGGGCGTCAACCATGCCATGACCGTAAACGTTGTCGCGGCCCCGCGCGCCCAGATCACGCGCGTGTTCGCGGAGAGCCGCCAGGGCGCGCTCGGCCCCTTGCGGATCGGGAGCACCCAACCGCCGCGCCAGAAGTCCCGCAACGATCGGCGCGGCGTAGGACGTCCCGCGAACCGGCGCAGTTTCCGATCCGCGCGCCACCCTGACGACACCGGGCGCGGCGAAATCCACGTGCGCCCCCCGGCCTGCCTCAATGAGAACGCGCTCGCGCGCATCGACTCCGGTGACGCCGACAACCCCTTCGTACGCCGCCGGGTACAATGGCGCTGCGGCGGGCCCGTCGTTTCCAACCGCCGCGACAATGACCAACCCCCGCGCCACAATCCTCGCGACGACCAGCTCAACCACGCGATTGCGCGACCCAACCAGACTGACATTGATCACTGGCGTGCGCTCTCTCGCGAGCCAAACAAGCGCGCGAGCGAGCGAAGAGGATGCGCCGCCGGTTGGGGCCCCGCCATAAATGTCGGCCACATAGAGCCGCGCATTCGGAGTTGTCGCTATGAGGAGCGAAGCGATTGCGGTTCCGTGCGACGCCGGCGCCGCCGTTTCTCCGGCGAACGCGCGCTGCGTCGCGATGGCGCCCACGAGCGAGGGATGGGCGTCCACGCCGCTATCGATAAGGCCAATGCGCGGACCGTGATTGCTGGCGCCCGACTGGGCCAGGGCGACTACGACAGGGCCAGCTCCGGACTCCAGGTAGAGGTGATCGAAATCGTAGGATCCCTCAGGGTCGGCTTCGCGCAACCGGCGCAGTGCGCGGCGTGTGGACATCCCCCTGGGCGCGCGCACTGTCGTGATCGCCCCAAGCTCGCCCGCATCGTCCGAGCGAACGACATCGAAGCCGCCAGCTCTTGCGCCTTCCAGTGCCGCCGCGCTTGCGCCTAACGCCACGATCTGCCCGCGCACAATTGGCTCGCCGCCAGGGCCGGCTTCGAGCTCGCGACGGTGGGTGCGCAAGAGATCGCGAATGCGAAGGCGCCGCACATCCTGCAACGACCCCCCAACGGCCTCGCCCAACCCGGCGGTTTGACCCAATATGTCCCCTACTGCAGGGATTTCGGGCAGCCCGATGCCTATCTGGGCCTGCGCTGCTGGGATGCTTGCTAGGCAAGCAGCGAGGAACAAGAGGGCGCCTGGATGCTTCATGGCCGAAGAACGTTTGACCGGGACTTTCTGATCCCTCCATTATCACGCACCGCACTGCGGAAGAAACAGCGCGCCCCAGGCGTTTGAGCACCAAGGATGACGAGCGCAGCCGATCAGACCCGCTCCGACATCGCCGCGATGCTGCCGCGCCTGCGGCGCTTCGCGCGCGCACTGACGGGCCAAGTGGCGGATGCGGACGATATCGTACAGGTCACGTTGGAACGTGCGCTGACAAGGCTCGATCAATTCCAGGCCGGAACACGCCTGGACTCGTGGCTATTCAGGATCGCGCGCAACGCTTGGATCGACGAGGCGCGTTCAAGGACACGGCGCGATAAGGTCTTCGCGCCCGCCGAAGCTGGCGAGCGCGTGGGCAGTGACGGAGTGACGGAAATGCACACAAAACTCGAGGCCGACGAAGTTTGGGCGGCGATGCGCAAACTGCCCGAGGAACAGCGCGAGGCCGTCGCCCTGGTTTGTGTGGAGGGCTTGGCCTACCGGGAAGCCGCCGAAACTCTCGGCGTACCGATCGGTACGTTGACCAGCCGCCTGGCGCGCGGGCGCGAGGCGTTGCAGGTCATGCTGGGAGACGCCCGATGAGCATCGACGACGATAAATTGATTGCCTTCATCGATGGCGAGCTTTCACTGGTGGAACAAGCCGAAATCGAGGCGGCGTTGGCGCAAGACGAGTCCCTGCGCGAAAAGATCGCGGCGCACAAGCGCCTGCGAACGAGGATTTCCGCGGCATTCGACGGCGCGCTGGCCGAACCGCTGCCGAAGGCCCTGCGTGACGCGGCGCTCGCCAAGCCGCACCAAGCCGAGATCGTGAACTTTGCCACGCGGCGCGCAGCGAGATGGTCCGCGCGCGAGTGGGGCGCAATGGCGGCAAGCGTGGCGGCAGGGCTGCTGATCGGGGTCGGCGTTATGCGCTCACAGCCCCCGATGTTGTCGGCAACCGACGACGGTCTGCTTGCGCGCGGCGCACTTGCACGTGCGCTTGATATACAGCTTGCTTCCGATAACGCAGAAGCAGTGCGAATTGGTCTGAGCTTTCGCGCTCGAGATGGGCGTTACTGCCGCACCTTCGAGCTTACGCGCGCTACAACGGCTGGCCTGGCTTGCCGCGAAGACAATGCGTGGCAGGTCGCGCTGACAACAATGGTCCCGGCGAGCGGTAATATGCGCATGGCAGCAGCGTCAGCGGAAATCGTGACCGCAGTCGAGGAAATGATCGAGGGTGAACCGCTCGACGCTCCCGGCGAAGCCCAAGCGCGCGACGCTGGCTGGCAGTGATCACTTGTCGCAGGCGCCAGTCGATCAGGATCAAGTTGCGGCCTTGAACGGCTTCTGTAGGCGCCTACGTCAACATCCGCGGAGGGCGTCAAAGCCACCGCGGTGTTTAGGAGAGCATGCGATGACAGACCTCATTCCGAGGGCGCGTGTGCACGCGCCAAGCCGTTTCGGCGATTCCGGTTCGTTCCTCACATTCCAACGGGAAATGAACCGCCTGTTCGACGATGCCTTTCACAACTTCGCGCTCGCACCCTTTGGCGGCGGCGCCTTCGCTTGGCCATCGGTTGAAGTTTCTGAGGGCGACAAGGAGATTGCCGTCACCGCGGAACTTGCCGGGATTGATGAGAAGGACATCGAACTGCGCGTTGAAGACAATGTCCTCACCATCAAAGGTGAGAAGCGCACAGAATCCGAAGGTGCCGGCCGCCAATACAGTGAGCGCTACTATGGCAGGTTCGAACGGCGCCTCGCTCTGCCCGTCGATGTCGATGAAGATCGGGCGCAAGCTACGTTCAAGAACGGCGTGTTGACGGTCACGCTGCCGAAGACCGAGCGTCCCAAGGACTCAAAGGCCAGGATTCCCATTCGCGTGGTCTAAACGACGGGGCGGCGTCGTTCAGTAGCGATAATGATCCGGCTTGAACGGCCCGGTCTGCGGTACGCCGATATAATCGGCCTGCGCCCTGGTCATTTGGGTCAGCTTCACACCGAGCTTGTCGAGATGAAGCTTTGCGACCTTTTCATCCAGATGCTTAGGCAACGTGTAGACGGTGTTCTCGTACGACTTGCCGTTGGTCCACAATTCGATCTGCGCCAGCGTCTGGTTGGTGAACGAGGCGCTCATCACAAAGCTCGGATGGCCGGTGGCGTTGCCGAGGTTCACCAGCCGCCCCTCGGATAGGACGATGATCTTCTTGCCGTCAGGAAATTCGACGTGGTGCACCTGGGGCTTGATTTCGTCCCACCTGAAGTTGCGCAGGCCAGCGATCTGAATCTCTGCATCGAAATGGCCGATGTTGCAGACGATCGCGTTGTTCTTCATCGCCCGCATGTGATCAACGGTAATAACATCCTTATTGCCGGTAGCGGTGACGAAGATATCGGCATTTGGCGCCTCGTCGTCCATGGTCACGACCTCGTAACCTTCCATCGCCGCTTGCAGCGCGCAAATCGGATCGACTTCCGTCACCTTCACGCGCGCCCCGCCTTGGCGCAGCGACGCGGCCGAGCCTTTGCCGACATCGCCATAGCCTGCAACGACAGCGACCTTGCCGGCAAGCATGACGTCGGTGCCGCGGCGGATGGCGTCGACCAAGCTTTCGCGACAACCATAGAGATTGTCGAACTTCGACTTGGTGACGCTGTCATTGACGTTGATGGCCGGGAACGGGAGTTCGCCCTTCTGCGCCATCTGATAGAGCCGGTGCACGCCTGTCGTCGTCTCTTCCGAAACGCCCTTCACCGACTCGCGAATACGGCGATAAAAGCCCGGCTTTTCGCGCAGAAATTTGCGTATCGTGTTGTGGAGCGCTTCCTCTTCTTCGTTAGAGTGCTGCGCGATGAAGTCCGGATCGTCCTCCGCTTTGGGGCCGAGAACGCACAGCAACGTCGCGTCGCCGCCATCGTCCAGGATCATGTTGGCATATTGGCCATCCGGCCACTCGAAAATGCGGTGTGCGTAGTCCCAGTACTCCGCGAGTGTTTCGCCTTTGATTGCGAACACAGGCGTGCCGTTTGCGGCAATCGCCGCGGCGGCGTGATCTTGGGTGGAGAAGATGTTGCACGAGGCCCAGCGCACCTCCGCTCCCAACGCTTGCAACGTTTCGATCAACACCGCGGTCTGGATCGTCATGTGCAGGGAGCCGGCGATGCGCGCGCCCTTTAGGGGCTGGGAGGGCCCGTATTCGGCGCGCACTGCCATGAGACCGGGCATTTCGGTTTCGGCGATCTCGATTTCCTTTCGGCCCCATTCGGCAAGCGAAAGATCCTTGACCACGAAATCGTTCTTCGGCGGGCCGGCCATTGGCGTTCTCCAGGGAAGCTGTTGAGGGGCCTCGTAGCAGCCCCACGCGCCCTGGGCAATAAGGATATAAAGATATCTTTATATGACGCTCTCCAAGAGAAACGCCGCCGACCGAAGTCGGCGGCGCTTTGATTTCATTCACTTAACGGCTGAACAAGCGCTATTCGCCTGCCCATCGGCCTAGGAGGCGCTTGGCTGCGTCGCGTCCCCCAACGCCGAAGGCAATAGCCACCGCCACCGCGACCGCGCCTAGGACGAGGCCAAAGGCCAGCACGATGATGTCGTTGGCGAGTCCCATGAACCGCAGGCCCACTGCCGCCGCCAGCGCGATCACGCCCCAGCGCACGAACACGCCCATGATCTCGGAGGAGGCTCTATCCCCCTTCGACGCCGCCGCGGCGAGGATGTTCGCCAGCAGCACGCCGAGCGCAATGATCACCGCGCCGAACAGGACGCGCGAGGCCAGCGAAAGCACTTCACTCAGCATCGCCGCCATCGCGCCAAAGCCCAGGAGGCGCGCAGCCTCGACGCTTGCGAACAAGACAATGCCGATGAGCACCGCAAGCCCAATCATACGCGAAGGCGGAAAGCCCTTGAGGTTCATCGTGTCCACGCCTGGGGTCGGGTCCATGCGTTCGACACCGACACGGATCGGTTCGGCTTGAGCAATCGAGTTGATGATGTCGTCAAAGCCTATCGATTTCAGGCCCTCCTCGGTCAACAACGAGATCCACCGGCCGATGACGTAGGCTATGAGGATGATCAGCGCTGCGCCGAGCACCCGTGGGATCGTCGCTAAAATCTCGCGCAGCATCGCTGTCGCGGGATCGGAGATTGCGCTGATGTTCAAGGTCGCCAGCGCCTGGATCGAGACCGGGATAATGATCAGGGTAAAAACCAGAATGCCGAGCAAGCGGGCGAGGCCCGGTCCGCGCGGCATATGGGTAAGCCCCGCATCAATCAGGCGTCGATCGATCTCAGCGGCTTCCGCTGCTGCTTCGACCATGCGGCGAGCGATGGTCGCAAGCACGAAGCCGATAAAGAAAATGAGCGCCGCGCCGACCACTTGCGGCACATAGCGGACGAACCCATCGATCATGTTGTTGAGCGGCTGGACGATGGCGGTTTGGTCGAGCGCGTTGAGCGCCGCGATCAGACCCAGGAGCCAAACCACCCAGTAACCGACTTCGCCGATACGTTCACCGACGTCGACCGCGGGCTTCTCGCCGCCCGGCGCTACTGAGTCGCGGCGCGACAGGAATGGAATACGGTCGACGGCCTTCGCTATCGCCCACTTGATCGCCTTCGCCGCAAAGTGCGCGACGATCAGAATAATTGCGGCGAGCGCGATCTTGGGGGCCCACTCAGTGAGCCATTGCTGCATTGCCTGATAATTCATGGGGCGTCCCTCCGCCTTGTTGTTTGGCGACAGAATGACGCAAAGATATCACGCCTGAAGGCTTTGCACGCGTGAGGCGTGCTCCGCCCATGCTGCATCCGCGAAGATTTCGCGTGCTCAGCGTTTTGCAAGGTCCTAGTTCAACGATTCGGGGAAACGCGGCAGTGCAGCGAGGTCCTCAGGCACGTGCTGCCGAACGATGCGTGCGTTCGTTTGGTCGGCCAGGGTCTCGATCGCATCCATGGATCTGAGCGTCTGGGCGCGGTCTGAATTGAACGTCGGCACGGTCCGGCGCTGACGGCTTTCGGCCATGTGCCACATGTCGCCGGTCAACAGCACCGTCCCGGCATTGGCGAGGTCGACGCGCAGGATCGTATGGCCGGGTGTGTGTCCAGGCGCCTGGACGATAATGACCGATCCGTCGCCGAACACATCGTAATCCTCTTCGTCCTCGATTAGTTGCTGTTGAAAGTTCTCAAGCGCCGCGTAGCGCGCGAATTGTTCGGCAGCGCGGGCCTCCTCACGAAACATGTAGGCGCGCTCATCAACATCGACGATCCACGTCGCCGATGTGAACAGCACGGCGTTGCCCAAATGATCGAAATGGCTGTGGGATATCGACAAATAGTCGATGTCGGCGGGCGTCAGGTTGAGCTGCGCCAGCTGTGAGGCGAGCGTGACCGGCATGGTGACATGCGCGCCAAACGCCTCGATCCCGTTGGGCGTCTCCGCAACCGCATCGGGAAAACCAGTGTCCCAGATCAGGTCACCATTAGGGTGGCGGATGAGATAACAAGGGTCGACGAAATCGCGCGCCACGCCGTCGAAGCTGCCGTCGTCGGCAAAGGGGGCAGTGTCTGGAAAGGAAATGCGCCCACACTCCATGGCGTAGAGTTGAACGTTCGGCGCAGCATCGCGCTGTCCCGCTTGCCCGCAGGCGGCTAGGCCCGACAGCGCCGCGGCGGCAACCACGCTTCGTATCATTTGCATTCCCCATTACTCGTCTTCGTGGAATTTTGCCGAAACCAGCGCCTCCACCGCATCGAGCGCCGCTTCGGCCTCCGGCCCGCGCGCTTCGACCTCTATCTCTTCGCCAATACCCGCACCCAGCATCATCAAGTCCATGAGCGAACGAGCATCGGCCTCTTCTTCCTCGTGGCGTACGACAATGCGAGTGGCGTCGTAACTGAGCGCCAACTCGGCCAATTTTCGCGAGGCGCGCGCATGCAGGCCGCGCATGTTTGTGACCTTAAGCGTCCGCTTGACCGTCATTGGCCCGCCGCCTCTTTAAGGTTCAGACCGGGCTTCCGGCCAGCTCCACCGACGCGACGCGAATATAGCGCCTTCCGGCTTCCTGCGCTGCAAGCGCGGCCTCCGGCAAGCTCACCTTTGTGCGCACTTCAGCCAGCTTGATCAACATGGGGAGATTCACGCCGGCTATTACTTCGATCTTCACCTGGTTGATTACCGAGATTGCGAGATTTGACGGCGTGCCGCCAAACATATCGGTCAAGATAACGACGCCATCGCCTTTCTCAACCGCGCGCACGGCATCGATGATGTCGGCGCGGCGTTCTTCCATGTCGTCATGAGGGCCAATCGCAACCGCCCGCATCTGTTCTTGAGGTCCCAGCACGTGCTCGGCCGCAGCGACGAATTCGTCGGCTAGACGGCCGTGAGACACCACGACGATGCCGATCATGCATTACTCCCGCCGCTTGCCAGCATGGCCGAAGGGGCCGCACAATAGCGGCTCGCAAATGCGAGAAAAGCAAAACTCGCATGCGAGGCGCAGTTTTCGACGAGCTTCATGGCCGGGGCGCCGCCGCGAGGGGAATCTCGACCACCAATCTCGCCCCCGACCGCTGATCCTGGCCCGGGCCCTCGATATTTTGGGCATAGATTCGGCCGCGATGGGCCGCGACGATCTGGCGGGCGATGGACAGTCCCAAGCCGGAGTTGCCGCCAAAGGCCGCGCCCTTAGGGCGCTGCGTGTAAAATCGTTCAAACACTGTCTCAAGATTTTCCGTGGGAATGCCCGGGCCCTCGTCCTCAACAGTTGCGTGCACCAAAGCGCCTTCCTTGCCACGAAAAATATCGACGCCGACCGTCACACGGCCGCCATCGGGACTGAATGAGCGCGCGTTGTCGATCAGGTTGCGAAACACTTGGCCGAGCGGGCCTTCCTGGCCCAAGACGAGCGCGCCCTCGGGCCGAGCGCCGTTGAATACGACCTCAATGCTGGCACTCTCGTCTGTTGGGGAACTGTAGGCGCGCGTCAGTTCATAAAGAAGCCGGCCGAGATCCACCACGCCGACATCTCCCCGCGCAGTCTCGGCTTCGATGCGGCTGGCGCGGGCAATATCGGTAATCAGGCGATCCAGGCGCAGCACGTCCTGGGCCACAATGTCCAGCAAGCGCTCGCGCTGGCCTTCATCGCGCACAGCGCGAGCGCCATCCACCGCCGAACGTATGGACGCCAGCGGGTTCTTAATTTCATGGCTCACATCGGCGGCGAAGCGTTCGTTAGCGTCGATGCGGTCGGCAAGCGCGCCAGTCATGGCCTCCAGCGAAGCTCCGAGCGCGCCGATTTCATCTTTGCGCCTGGAAAACTCAGGCAAGCTCAAGCGGGTCGCGCCCGAAACACGCAGGCTATCTGCGGCGGCGGCAAGTGTGCGCAGCGGCCGTGCGATAAACAGCGCAAGCAACAGCGACGACAGAAAAACAGCGATCGCGGCTCCGAAAATGAAAGGCGCCATGTTAGCGCGTTCGGCTACGAGAATGCGCTCCACGTCGGCGCTTTCGAGCGTGACCACACCCACCACAGCCTGTACTCGCCTCACCGGCAGGGTCACCGAGACAACGCGTTCGCCCTTCTCGTTCAGCCGCTCTCCCGAGACGATTTCACCACGCAGCGCGCGCCTGATTTCCGCCTCCAGCGTGATGGTCGGCCTCCATGGCGTGAGCCGAAAATACTCCACGCCCCGCGCGGCGCGGCCGAGCGACTCACCAATGGAAAGGCGCGCTCCGGGGCTGGGCAACGGGGTCTCTTCCAAGCGATCGTAAATCACATCGGTGTCGGCGATCATGCTTCTATCCGGCGCGAACATACGCACGCGCGGCCCAGCTGCGCCGACGCGCGCGCCCTCCGCCACCGGCGGGAGGAGCCGGCGCAACACGGCGCGCACCGCAAGCTCGTTCACGTAAGGCTGATCGTCGCCCTCGACCGTGCCGGTTTCGATCAACAGATTTGTGATCAGCTCCCCTTGCGTTCGCAGATTTTGCAGCTGCGCCTCGGTAAGGCCAGCGCGGGTCTCGGCGAGCAACAATACGCCGATCACGAGAAAGGCGAGCCCGGCGAAATTCCAGAAGAAGATGATGCGAGCGATGCGCGAGCGCGCTACCGCGCGCAGACCCTCAGCTCTCGTTGTAACGATAGCCGACGCCATAGAGGGTTTCGATTGCATCGAAGTTTCCGTCCGTATCGCGGAACTTCTTGCGGAGCCGCTTGATGTGGCTGTCAATGGTTCTGTCGTCGACATAGACCTGATCGTCATAGGCCGCGTCCATCAATTGGTCGCGACTTTTTACATAACCGGGGCGTTGGGCGAGAGCTTGCAGGATCAGAAACTCAGTCACCGTGAGCTTTACCGCCCCACCCTTCCACGTGCAGGCATGGCGATTAGGATCCAGTGTAAGCTCCCCGCGAACGATCGGTTTCTTGTCGCCGACCTCGCTGCCGGGCGCGCCCGCGCGTACGCGACGCAGAAGCGCCTTCACCCGTTCGTTCAACAAGCGCTGCGAGAAGGGCTTGGTAATGTAATCGTCGGCGCCGACATTGAAGCCGACGACCTCGTCCATTTCGTCGTCCTTGGAAGTGAGGAAGATGACAGGCAAGTTCGAGCCTTGCCGCAGCCGGCGCAACACTTCCACCCCGTCCATGCGCGGCATCTTGATGTCGATCACGGCGACGTCCGGGGGATTTTCCTGCAGCGCCGCCAACGCCGCCGCGCCTTCGGTATAGGTGCGTACGACATGGCCCTCCTGCTCGAAGAAGATTCTCAGGGAGGCGAGGATGTTCTCGTCGTCGTCGACAAGGGCGATCGTGGGCATGGGGCTTGTACCGGACTTCCTGACTTTTGGCGCGATGAACGGCAGGCGCAGTCTTAGCCGGGTATGGCCGGCATGGGAACTGGGGTGCGGGAAGCGCCAGACGCCCTATTGCGTCTCCATTCGTTCTCGGCTCAACAAAAGCCTGCCGCCGCCGGCATTGGAGCAGGTCAGGCCAGCCTCCGCGCTTTCGCAGGTGAAGGGCCCGCGCGACCAGCGGGCCCCGTAAGCGACGGTCTCGCCCCCGCAGCACGGGGCCTCGCTGACATCTTCATGGAGCACCGCGGGGCCGGTCTCCGACAGGATGATGCGCACATAGGTCGGTGCAATGCGGTCGCATTGAAGCTCGGCCCGGCTATCCGGCGAACGGTACACCGCCGAGCCGCCCGCGGGGATGTAGACGCAGCCGATGTTACCCGAGGGAAGCTGGAACTCTTCCAGCGTTCCCGGTGTGGAGACGGACTCCGCTTGCGGCTCTGGTTCAGTCTTCGCCCCTTGCGGCGGCGAGCACGCGGCGACTGCCAGCAATGCCACAAGGACGGTGCTCAGAAAGGGCGCCTGCATGCCTCGTATTATGCCGCCCGGAGGAGCGTGGCGCAAACCTACAGTCCAATAGGAGCGCGCATAGGATCGTGCTAAGCTGCGCGCGCGGCGCGTCAGAGGCGGCCGCGCCCGAGGTTACGGCCTCCCCGCGGCTCTCTATTTTCGTTGCGCGTCGTCCTTCAAGGGAGACGAGCCATGGCCACTTACATCCAACTCCTCAGCTGGACCGAGCAAGGCGCACGGGCGGTGAAAGATTCGCCTACGCGCCTGGAGGCGGCGAAGCGCGCGATCAAGACGCTCGGCGGCGAGTTCAAGAGCTTCTATCTCACCATGGGCGCCTACGATGCGATCGCCATCTATGAGGCGCCCAGCGATGACGTCGCCGCGCGCTTCGCGCTTGGCTTGGCGCAAGGCGGCAACGTCCGCACGCAAACACTGAAGGCGTTCACCGAGACGGAGTATCGCGACATCCTCGGCTCGCTGAAGTAGCGCGCGCCTGGTTCAGTCGCGCGAGACGTTCGTGATTCCAAGCTGATAACTCTGGAGTGAGCTTTTTCAAATCCAGGCGGCACTGCATCTGCAAACCAGGTGGAAGGGCGCCCTTCTGGGTAGTTACCGGCGAGGGGTCACGGTTATGATGCGCCTGTCGGTTCGAGCCCCGGCCGCCCCCATCGAAATGTCGATGCTGTGTGCAACAGATCGTGTGACGCCGGTTAGCCGTCATGGTAAGCAAAAAGCAGAACAAAGGACGCATTCTTATCTCCCTCAATGCGCCGCGCCCCAAGTCGCGCCAGCTTTCGCCTCCACAGTCAGCGGCACGCTGAGCACAGCCGCCGGCTCGGGCGCAGCTTCCATCACGCTCTTGGCCAACGCGCAGAGCGCCACAGCCTCTCCCTTCGGCGCTTCGAACACCAATTCGTCGTGCACCTGCAGCAACATGCGCGCCTCGAGCTTCGCTTGGCTGAGCGCGTCCGGCAAACGGATCATGGCGCGGCGGATGATGTCGGCAGCCGCGCCTTGCAATGGCGCATTGATCGCCTGGCGTTCGGCGAAAGCGCGATCCTGATAGTTCTTGGATTTGGCCCCGGCGATCCATATGCGGCGCCCGAAGATCGTCTTCACGTAACCATTGGCGCGCGCGAACGCCTTGGTTTCCTCCATGTAGTCGCGAATGCCAGGGAAGCGCTCGAAATACTTCTTGATATAGGTGTCGGCCTCGCTTCGCTCGATGCCAAGATTGCGCGCGAGACCAAAGGCGGAAATGCCGTAGATGATGCCGAAATTGATCGCCTTGGCCTGGCGGCGAACTTCGCTCGGCATGGCCTTGACCGGCACGCCGAACATTTCCGACGCCGTCATGGCGTGGATATCTATATTGTCGGCGAAGGCCTGCTTCAATTGCGTGATGTCAGCGACGTGGGCGAGCAGCCGCAATTCTATCTGGGAGTAATCCGCCGAAACGAGAACATTGCCCTTCTCTGGAATGAACGCCTCGCGCAGGCGCCTGCCCTCCTCGGTGCGGATCGGGATGTTCTGCAGGTTCGGATCGTTGGAGGAAAGCCGGCCCGTCGTGGTCGAAGCCAGTGCGTAGCTCGTATGCACGCGCCCCGTGCGCGGATTGATCGCTTGGGCCAACGCTTCTGTATAGGTCGAGCGCAGCTTGGCCAGCTCACGCCAATCCAGCACCACGCGCGGCAAGTCGTGGCCTTGTTCGATCAATTGCTCCAGCACCGAAGCGTCCGTCGACCACGCGCCGGTCTTGGTCTTCGAACCGCCGTTCAGCTTCATTTCATCGAATAAAATCTCTCCGATCTGCTTGGGCGAGCCGATATTGAATTCACGGCCAGCGAGACCGTAAGCCTCCGCCTCGTACTGCAGCATGCGCTGGGCGAAATCGCCGGAGAGACGGGAAAGCATTTGGGGGTCGATCTTCACGCCCTCGCGCTCCATGCTTGCGAGAACTGGCGGCAGTGGGCGTTCCAGCGTCTCGTACACAGTGACAAGGCGCTCGCGTGAAAGTTCGGGCTTCAGTTTGCGCCACAACCTCAATGCGGCGTCGCCCTGTTCGCAGGAATAGCTAGCCGCACGCTCGATGGGCGCGAGGTCAAGCGGCACTTGCGTCTTGCCCTTGCCGACCACATCGGCGAACGGCGTCAGCTCATGGCCCAGGTGCTTTTCCACGAGCGATGCTTTGTCGTGCGGATCGAGCCCGCCATAAAGGGCATACGACATCAGCATCGGGTCATCGTAAGGTTTAAGGTTAACGCTGAGCTTTGCGAGCAGCGCCATATCCCATTTGATGTTCAGCCCCACTTTGAGGACTGACACGTCCTCCAGGAGCGGCTTGAGCGCCGCGATCGCTTCGGCGAGCGGGATTTGCGGACCTGCGTCAAGCGCAACTTGCCTCGGCGCTTCCTCTGACGCAAACAATTCGCCGGCGCGCGGATCGGCGATCTTGTGCGCCAGTGGAACGTAGCACGCATCGTTCGCGCTCAACGCCAGCGATACGCCGACAAGCTCGGCGCGCTGAGCATCGAAAGAATCCGCTTCCGTATCTATGCCGACCACACCTGCGGCCTGCGCGCGCACGATCCACGCGCGCAACTCGCCGATGTCGCGGACGATCTTGTAGTTTTCGCGCTTGAACGCAGTTTCGACAATTGCAGCGATGGGTCCGGCCGAACTCGTTGCCGACGACGTTGGCGCCGCTTCTGCCGCATAAGACGCCATGATCGCCGCGCCTTTTTCTTTGGCGAAGTGCTCGCGCACCCGCCGGCCCAACGTGCGAAACTCCATTACATCCAGAAACTGCAATAATTGAGCGGGTTCGGGCTCGCGCACGGCGAAGCTCTCCCAACCCTCCTCCACCGCCACATCGTCCTTTAGCGTCACCAGCACTTTCGACAACCTGATCTGATCAGCGTGGTTGATCAGCGTTTCGCGGCGCTTCGGTTGTTTGATCTCCCCTGCCCGCTCCAAAATAGCCTCAAGCGAACCGAACTGCGTTATAAGCTCGGCGGCTGTTTTTGGGCCGATGCCGGGAGCGCCTGGCACGTTGTCGGTGCTGTCGCCGATCAGGGCCTGCGCATCGATCACCTTGTCCGGCGTCACGCCGAATTTCTCAAGCACGGCTTCAACACCGAGCGGCTTCTGCTTCATCGGATCGTAGAGTTGAATCTGCCCATCGGTGACGAGCTGCATCAGGTCCTTGTCGGACGAGACGATCTTGACTGCCGCGCCCGATTTCGCCGCCTGGCGTGCGTACGTTGCGATAAGATCGTCGGCCTCATAGCCGCCCATCTCGATGCACGGGAGGTTGAACGCGCGCGTGGCGTCGCGGATCAATGGGAATTGCGGAACCAGGTCTTCCGGCGTGGGCGGGCGATGCGCTTTATATTGCGGATAAAGCTCGTTGCGAAACGTGATCTCGGACTTGTCGAATATGACCGCCAGATGCGTGGGCGCTTCGCTGCCCTTCATTTCCTCCAGAAACTTCCACAGCATGTTGCAGAAGCCGGCGACTGCGCCGACGGACAATCCGTCCGAGGCGCGCGTCAGCGGCGGCAGCGCGTGATAGGCGCGGAAAATGTATCCCGAGCCATCGATCAGGAAGAGGCGGGGGGCTTTGCTCATTTGCGCGAACCTAATGTCCCGGATTTGAAGTTCGTCATATCATCTGGATCGGCCGGGGAACGAACTTCAAGTCCATAGGGCTTGTGCGGGCCGCGTCAGCCCTCAACCGCCAAACAACTTGTTGTAATCAAGCGGATCGCCGCGGCGCTGCCAAAGCGTGTTTGAATCGCCTTGCGCCAGGAAGTCCACGGCGGCCTCGCGTGCGCCCGCTAGGGCGGCATTGAAGATGCCTGTGGCGGCGCTGAGCCGGCGAACGCCGAGCGCGCGCAATTCCGCGGCGTCCGGCAGGCCGGGCCAGGCCATGACATTGAGCGGCATGCCAGCTCCTTCGGCGATGGCGGCGACGTCGCTGGACTTGACCACGCCTGGCGCAAACAGGCCGTTTGCGCCTGCCTGTTTGATTGCAGCGGCGCGGCGCAGCGTTTCGGCGACCGCGCCTTCGGGCGGGGCAAGCTGCTTCAGGTACACGTCTGTCCGCGCATTGATGAAAAGCTCCACGCCCGCGCGTTGCCCTGCTTCGCGGGCCGCTTCGATCTTGCGTAGATGAAGTTCGTGCGGGGCCTTGCCGTCCTCGAGATTTATTCCCACAGCGCCTGCGCCGATGAGCGCAGCGACATTCTCCCCTACTTGGCGCGGATCGTCTGAATAACCCGCCTCGGCGTCAGCCGTAATGGGAACGGAAACGACGCGCGCAATTTCTTCGATCATCGTCGCCAGCTTGGATATGGGAAGGTGGTGCCCATCGGCGAAGCCATGCGCCCAAGCCACCGCCGCGCTCGATGTGGCGATGGCTTTGGCGCCCGCTTCCTGTATGACCCGCGCCGAGGCCGCATCCCAGGCATTGGGCAGGATAAGGAATTCGCGGTGCAGCGCATGAAATGGTGCGACGTCTTGCGGTCGTGCGGGCATCAGAAACCTCCGTTCGCAAGACGATCCTAGTGGAGCGAATTTGACCATCCCGCTTTGCGCATCGCCCAGGGCGAATGTCAATTTCGCCAACTCCACAAAGACCCCGTTTTCTGGCGGGCAAATGTCAGAATCGGACCACTAGCCTGCCCAATGTGACAACGCCCGCCAAAAACGGACCTGTTCACTTAGGCAATCGTTGCTCGTCGCGCGGCGCCTGAGGTATGGCGTCAGGGGGAGGCGCCGTTGGACCAAGCTAGGCCAATCCACAGGGAAATTACGCAGGGCGCCGTGGTTGGGCCGCCGCCGTCATGGGTGGACGTCGCGAAGTATTCCATTCCCGAGCCTCCGAACCCCCACTTTGTGGTTGGCGGCGTTTGTGCCCTCTTGGATGATTCCCAGATCGACCTTTGCGGACCGGAGCGCGCCTGGTTCTATCGACGAGCCGATCTGGTGACTGCGCCTGCCGGCGCCGAGCGCGTCGCTCAGTTTAGCGTCGCATTCGACCCTGCATTCGAGCACATCGATGTCCATTCGATCACAGTTATCCGGCAAGGTGAGCGCTTCGAACATGCAGGAAGCGGCTTCTTCGAAGTGCTTCGCCGTGAACGCAATATGGAACGGCTGCAGTTCGATGGCCGATTGACCATCCATATGACCCTTCCTGATGTGCGTCAGGGAGACGTTGTCGAAACGGCGTACACACTCTACGGCATGCGCAGATCGCTTGGCGGACGACAGTCCTTGTTCGTGCCGCTTGAATGGAGCGTCGGGATTCTCGAGGTGCGGTTGCGTCATAGGTGGCCCAAGCATCGAGCCATCGCGGAGCGCTCTTACAACAATGCGCCACAGGGCACCCAAACCGAGGCAGATGGCGTTATTGATCGTCGATGGCGCACGGTGGAGCGTCCCGGATTTCGATATGAACCGCTGGCGCCCCCTTGGACGTTGCAGAGTGCGGAGCTGCAAATATCGGAGTGGCGCGATTGGGCTGAAGTGGCAAGCGTATTCACGCCGCTTTATGAAGACGCCGCTTCGCTTCCCGCTGAGGTCGAGCAAGAAGTTGCGCGCATTGCGGCAAGCGAAACGACTCCCGCCGGTCGCGCAGCTGCGATTCTACGCTTTGTCCAGGGTAGCGTGCGATATCTCGCCATATCCATGGGCGAGGGCGGTTACACGCCGCGCCCGCTGGGAGAGATTTGTGCATCGCGTTATGGCGATTGCAAAGACAAGTCGAAGCTGTACACGCTGATGGCGCATCGCCTCGGCGTCGATGCCTGTCCCGCGCTCGTCAACACGCGCGACGGTTATGCGTTGATTGACTGGCTTCCAAGCGGCCAACTTTTCGATCATTGCATCGTGAGAGTTGCAATCGATGGCAAGATCTATTGGTTGGATCCGACGCTGCACCCTCAGCCAAGCCCGATCGAGACACTATCGCAGTGTTATTTCGGATGGGCATTGCCGCTCTGCGCTGGCGTCGCCAACCTTGAGAAGATGGCGGAGCCGCCAGTGCAACACCTGTCGGAGACCTACGAGGAAGTTGCCCTCGGCAACAGCCCGACCGTGCCGGTTCAGTATAAGTGGAAGCATACCTTTCGGGGCACGGGGGCGGAGAGCATTCGCGACCAACTTGCGCGCGACGGGCCGGTAGGCGTGTTCAAATCATATGCGGAAGACATTCGCCGCGTTTGGCACAAGGCAGAGGTTATAAAGCAGGAAATCGTCGAAGATGATGTAGTCAACAATGCGATCACGGTGGTCGAAGATTATGAGATTGCCGATGCCTGGTCGCACGTGGAGGGCGACAAATATGAATTCTTGACCCTTGACCTCGTGCTCAACCGCACACTCGCCAAGCTGGACGCGGGCGAGCGTTTGCGTCCGGTCTATCTTGGCATGCCCGGCCGCCGGTCGAGGCGCGTCGATATCCGTCACACAGTCGATACCAGTGGCGGCGGTTGGGACAGGCGCTTTGAAGGCTCTACGATCAGGTCCAGGAACGAAATGCGCTTGATCGACCGGCGCTGGATCGTGCTCGAACAAGACCTGGCGGTTCAGGCGCTCACGTTGCCCGCAGCGGAGGCCGACATCTATAGGAAGGTGCAAGCTGACCTTTCCAACAGCGAGGTGGTCATCGCTGAGACTGTCGAGCGCGGCAAATTTGTTGGCTCGCGTGGGCGGCCTCAAACGGTCGGTTGGTGGACAACGACCCGCTGGATCCTCGTTGTGTTGTGGCTCATTTGGATCGTGTCGCGGATAGCTGCCTCGCAGTAAGGCGCGCTAATGTCCCCCCGCGCGCCCAACCAATACGAAGCGGCGGTCGCAATAGAGGCACTCGACGAAATCCTCTTCGCCCATCTCGTAGAACACGACCGGATGCCCTAGCGCCCCCCCGCCGCCGTCGCACCTCACCTTGCGCGAGGTCACCGCAATCACTTCCGGCGCGGGAATAGCGTCAGAAAGGCCCGACGCGGCGGAATCGCTCTTGGCATGGTCGCGAAGCTTGGTCATTTGTCTCATGGGCGGTTGAAGGCGAACGTGCGGTCCCGTACCTAGTGCGCATCGCGTGTTCGTGCAATCTCGCGACGGGTTCGCGACGCGACTCCGCGCCCCCTCGCGGGGAGGACGACGTCACCATCAAGGCAAATCATGCTCGCACCCTCCCCCTCGCCCGTCTACGCCATTGAAGCGCGCGGTCTCGACAAGACCTATCGCGGCCAAGGCAAGGCGCCGCCCGTGCATGCGCTCAAGGCAGTCGACCTTGTCATCCCGCGCGGCGCCTTCTTCGGGCTGTTGGGGCCTAACGGCGCCGGCAAGTCGACCTTCATCAACATTCTGGGCGGAATGGTCACCAAGTCCGGCGGGGCGGCGTCAATCTGGGGTCATGATATCGACGCTGACCCGATGAATGCACGCGGCGCCATTGGCATCGTGCCGCAGGAATTGAACATGGACCCGTTCTTCTCACCGGCGGAAACGCTCGAGCTGCAGGCGGGCTATTACGGCGTGCCAAGGGGCGAGCGGCGTACGGAGGAAATACTGCGCACTGTGGGGTTATGGGACAAGCGCGACGCCTATGCTCGTACGCTGTCGGGCGGCATGAAGCGGCGCCTCCTGGTCGCGAAGGCGATGGTGCACGCGCCACCCGTGCTTGTGCTGGACGAACCGACAGCGGGCGTGGATGTCGAACTTCGCCGCCAGCTTTGGGATCATGTTCGCGAGCTTCACGCAAAGGGCGTCACCATCGTGCTCACTACGCACTATCTCGAGGAGGCGCAGGAGCTGTGCGACACCATCGCGATCATTAATCATGGTCAGGTGATCGCCTGCGAACCGACACCACAACTGATTTCGCGTCTCGACCAGAAAACGTTAGTGGTGACGCCGCAAGCTACGCTCGTTCCCCCGATTACCGGCTTTGAGGACGTGATCTTCGCCATGCGACCCACGGGCGCGTTCACGCTTACCTACAAGACCAGCGAGCATTCGGTGGAGGAATTGCTCGACCGCGTACGCGCAGCCGGCGTTCGCATCCGCGATCTTTCAATCGAAGAGCCGGACCTGGAAGACGTATTCGTGGAGTTGACGGCACAGAAGTAAGGACGTTGACACCTATGGACCGGCGCCCTCGCCGGCCAGCGCCAACGGGGCCTCAAAGCATGCCGGCGAGGGCGCCGGCAGTCCATAGGAGCCGCATATGCACTACCTCAGTCTCGGCGCGACGGGCCTCAAGGTTTCACGTATCTGTCTTGGCTGCATGTCCTATGGCGATCCCACCAAGGGTTCCCATTCATGGGCATTGAGCGAGGCGGAGAGCAGACCCTTCTTTCGTCAGGCGCTGGAAGCGGGGATCAACTTCTTCGACACGGCCAACGTCTATTCCGACGGCGCTAGCGAGGAAGTCACCGGCCGCGCGCTCAAGGAGTACGCGCGCCGCGATGAAATCGTCATCGCCACCAAGGTGCACGGCGCCATGCGTGCGAACGATCCCAACGGCAAGGGCCTATCACGCAAGGCAGTCCTCACCGAGATCGATCACAGCCTCACACGCCTGGGCATGGATTATGTCGACCTCTACCAAATACACCGCTGGGACTGCGAAACTCCAATCGAGGAAACGCTGGAGGCGCTGCACGACGTCGTGAAGGCAGGCAAAGCGCGCTATATCGGCGCGTCCTCGATGTGGGCATGGCAATTCATGAAAGCGCTGGCGCTGCAGAAGGCCAACGGCTGGTCGCGCTTTGTGTCGATGCAAAACCATCTGAACCTCATATACCGCGAGGAGGAGCGCGAGATGCTGCCGCTCTGCCGCGACCAGGGCATTGGCGTCATTCCTTGGTCTCCGCTCGCGCGCGGACGCCTGACGCGCGCGCCGGATGAGAAGACGCGGCGCACGGAATCCGACCGTTTCGATAAATACCTCTACCGCAAGAGCGAAGGCTCAGACCGCGCCATCATCGACGCTGTTGGAGAAGTGGCGGCCGCGCGCGCCCTGCCCCGTGCGCAAATCGCGCTGGCCTGGCTGTTGCAGAAACCGGGCGTCACAGCACCCATAATTGGCGCCACCAAGCCGGCGCAGTTGAGCGACGCGGTCGCCGCACTCGAGGTTCAGCTTACGCCCGAAGAGATCGCGCAATTGGAAGCGTCGTACACGCCTCATCCGGTCGTGGGCTTTATTTGAGGCATATGAAGGAACATCGTCATGGCAGCTCTGCAGCTTTCATCCGCACCCGAGATTGCCTTCGACGCCGAGGGCGAGCCCCACTCCCTTCTCAAGGCCATGCGCGAGAAAGCGCCGCTTGCACGCACGCCTCTGGGCATCGTGCTCGCACTTCGCCATCGCCACCTTGAACTGGTCACGAGCGATGCGACTCGCCAGATCGAGACGGAAACCAAGGTGATGCAGGGCATCACGGAGGGTCCGATCTGGGATTTGACTACATCGGGCATGCTGTTCGCCAATGGCGAAGTTCATCGGCGCCGGCGCGCCCCTGTCTCGCGCACGTTCGCGTTCAAGCTCATGGACGCCATGCGCCCCAAGGCCGCCGCTCTTGCCGCTGAACTGGTCGAGCCGCGCCTTGGTCAGGGCTCGATCGACTTTGTGAACGAGATCGCCGCGCAGATCCCCGCACGCATTATCGCCGACATCCTGGGCATTCCGCGTTCTGACCTGCCCGTGTTCATGCAATGGATCGCCGACACCGCAGCCGCGATCGGCTTCATCGATCCCAGCCGGCGCACGCAGATCGAAGAAAGCCTTGTTCACTTCAACGCCTACGTCGAGGGCCTGCTCGAAGCGCGGCGCACTTCGCCCAAGGACGACTTCCTCACCGACTACGTCCAAACCACCGCCCGCGAAGGCGAACTGAGCGAAGCGGAAATCCGCACCCAGGTGCTGGGCCTTATCCTGGCGGGCTCGGACACCACGCGCGGCTCACTGTGCATGACGCTCGCGCATCTGCTGGCCCATCCCGATCAATGGCGCGCCTTCTGCGCCGATCCCGACGGCCTGAAGAAAGGCGTCGTCAACGAGGGCTTGCGCTACGAGCCCATCGTCTCGGGCGTGCCGCGCGTAGCGGTGCGCGACATCGAGATCGACGGCTATCTCGTGCCGGCCGGCACGCCGATTGCGGTGTCGCTGCTTTCGGCGCTGCGCGACCCCGATGTTTACGCCGATCCCGATCGCTTCGACATAACGCGCACCGATCACCCGCGCTGGCATCCGATCTTCGGCGGCGGCGCCCATCGCTGCGTCGGTGAAGCGCTGGCGCGCGCTGAAATGGAGGAGACGCTGGCGACCATCGCACGCCTTGCGCCCAACACTGAGCTTATCGGCGACTTCCCTACCCTCGCGCCCGGCGCGATCCGGCAAGTTGGAGCGATGCAGGTCGCGTTTGGGTGAGTGCGCGAATCCCCGGTGATCACCGACTTGCGGAAAGGCGGTGCTTCAACAACACCGTCATCCCGGAGCCGCGAAGCGGCATCCGGGACCCAGGGGCAAACGCGCAATAGGCGCGACTCTCCAAACGAAAACGGCCGGCGATTGCCCGCCGGCCGTCTCGACAACCTCTCCAAGGGTTGCTTGGGGGGTCATTTGCACTTTGCGTCAGTGGTGCGCTTAGCGCCCCATCACCGCCGCCTTCATTACCGCCGACTGACGGAAGGCAAGCTTCTTCGACGCCTTGATCTTCACCGGTTCGCCCGTTTGCGGGTTGCGGCCCATGCGCGCCTTGCGGTGGCGGATGAGGATCATGCCGAGATCGCCGATCTTCACCTTCACGCCCTTGAGCACGTGCGCGCGGACGACATCGATATAGCCATCGACGAACGCCTTCGCTTCAGCCTTCTTCATGCCGTTATGATCGGCGATCGCCTGCAGCAGAGCGCTTGCGGTGATCGTCTTGCCAACGGTTGCAGTAACGCGGACCGGCTTAGGCGCCGGGGCTGCCTTCTTCGCGGCCTTCTTACGGGCCGGCGCCTTCTTTGCTGCTTTCTTCGCCATCTTGCGAGCCATTGCTTGTTCCCCTCTTCAAAGGTTGCCTTGATGTTAAATCTCAACGAAACCGTGCTGAAACGTGGGGTTTTGCCCTCTCTTTTCAGCGTCGGCTCATCGAGTGATGCCACTCATTTCTTGATGGAGCGTTGACCGCATCTCCGTCGAAACCACGAAAACCCCATGTTTTTCGCACTTTTTCGCGGTTTCCCGCGTTTTCCCTCGCATGACGCCGCGCGAGTCGCAACGCAAAAAAGCTGATTTGAAGCGGTTTTTGCTGCTCCGCACCGCCGAGATGCGCCGACGTGAGGCTCAAAAGCCGCATGAATAGCGGCAAATCTGCTTCCCGCCGCGAATCAGCTTCAGCGCAGACCCATGCGGATGGCGCCGTCGAGGCGCACGTCTTCGCCATTGAAATAAGGATTTCTCAGCATTTCGAGCGCCAGCGCTGCATATTCTTCCGGGCGCCCGAGCCGCTTTGGGAACGGCACGGAAGCAGCCAGTGCTTCCTTTACCTTCTCGGGCGCGCCCATCATCAGAGGCGTTTCGAAGATCCCCGGCAGGATCGTGTTGATGCGAATGCCCTCGCCCGAGAGGTCGCGCGCGATCGGCAATGTCATGCCGACTATGCCCCCCTTCGAGGCCGAGTATGCGGCCTGGCCCATCTGACCATCCTCGGCCGCCACCGAGGCCGTCATCACCATCGCGCCGCGTTCGCCGCCCTCCATGGGTTCAAGCGCCAGCATACCGGCGGCGGATTTGGCGATGCAGCGGAACGTGCCGACCAGGTTCACCTGGATAGTGAGATTGAAGATTTCGAGCGGGAAGTGCTTGATCTCTCCGCTCTCCTTGGAGCGGCTGGCCGTCTTCATAGCGCTGCCAATGCCGGCGCAATTGACCAGGATGCGTTCCTGTCCGTTGGCCTTGCGCGCCGCGGCAAATCCCTCGGCGACACTTTCGTCGCTGGTTACGTCCACCTTGCAAAACGTCGCGCCGAGCTGGGACGCGGTCGCCTTACCACGCTCTTCGTCACGGTCGAAGATCGCCACCTTCACGCCCTCGGCGCGAAGTTTTTCAACTGTCGCCTTGCCGAGGCCCGAAGCGCCGCCCGTCACTACCGCCGCGATCTCCGCCGAAAGACGCATTTTCCTTCTCCCACGAGACGTTTTGGCGGGTTGTAGCCAGGACTGGCGGGAACGCAATTGCCGTTGCGTTCGCATTGACGCCGCGCCATGGAAGCCTCTTCCTGCCGCGCCAGGGGGTGGCTGATGGGCTTGAGTTTCGGGCCGATGTTCTGGGCGTTGATCGCGGTGGGCGCGGCGGCGGCGGCGGCGTACGGCCTCCTTTTTCTCAATCGTCCGGCGAGCCTCGTGCGCACGGGCGTGAAGACGCTCTTCCTCGGCGCCTGGACAGGGGCCTTCGCCGCAGCCGGCGCCCATCCCCTGCTCCTGATCGCGTTGGCCAGCTCCGCGCTGGGGGATTGCTTCCTCGCCTTCGACAGGAAGTGGCTGTTGCCGCTCGGCATCCTTTCCTTTCTGCTCGCGCAACTTGCGTACTTCTTCATCTTCTTCTTCAGCTGGATTTTCGCAGACGACATTTCCCCTTTGTGGCCGCGTTACCTGACGATGGCGGCCATCATCGCAACGGCGCTGGGGTTTCTGGCTTGGATGGCGCCCAAGCTCGGCTGGATGGCGCTTGGGGTTGTGCCCTATGCCATCGCCATAACCGGCATGGCGTGCATGGCGATGTGGCTGCCCTGGATCGGATGGCCGGCGATGGCTGGCGCCGCGAGCTTCCTTATGAGCGACTTCGTTCTTGCGACCGAACTCTTTCGCCTGCCGTCGGACGCGCCCCAACGTCGGTTCACAGCGCCACTCGTGTGGTGGACCTACACGGCCGCGCAGGCCCTCATCGTTTGGGGCATCGTGCGCGTTGCAGGCGATGCTAGCTAGTGTGACGTATCTGAAATTCGGCTGATCTCCGATGGCCGGCGCTGAGCGAATTTCAGATTCACAAGCCACACTACGAAGCGCCGGAAGTCCCCACCGCGAACGACAAACTGCTCGGTTGGATGGCCGACCCCGAGGGTTGTTAACAGAACGCCCCTGCCTCGATCAGCTCGCGCACGCGCACGATATCACCCGCGAGCGAACGATCTTGCGAGAGCGGCGGCGATACGGTGCGAATTCTCGAATGCGCCGCTTGCAAAGCCCTCGATGTCTTTAGCGGCGCGTGGAAGTCGATGCCCTGCGCGGCGGCCAACAATTCGATCGCCACTACATGCGCGGCGTTGCCCGCGATATCGCCAGCCTTGCGCCCTGCGAACGTGGCCATTGAGACGTGATCTTCTTGGTTCGCCGAGGTTGGAATCGTGTCGACGCTAGCTGGATGCGCAAGCGTCTTGTTCTCCGACACGAGCGCGGCCGCCGTCACCTGCAAGATCATGAAGCCTGAATTTAGCCCGCCCTCCTCCACCAGGAACGCGGGCAGGCCAGAAAGCGCCGGATCGATCAGAAGCGCAATCCGCCGTTCACTGAGCGAGGCGATCTCGGCTGCGGCCATTGAGATAATGTCGGCGGCGAAGGCGACAGGCTCGGCGTGGAAATTGCCGCCTGAGAGAATGGCGCCGTCTTCGGCGAACACGAGTGGGTTATCGGTCACCGCGTTGGCTTCGATCTCAAGGGTGGCGGCCGCGTTGTTCAAGAGATCGAGGCACGCGCCCATCACTTGCGGCTGGCAGCGCAGAGAGTACGGATCCTGCACGCGCTGGTCGACCTGAGCGGAGCGGTGGCTCTCGCGGATCGCGCTTCCCGCCATCAACGCACGCAGTCGCGCCGCGACCTCGATCTGGCCCTTGTGACCGCGCGCCAAGTGAATGCGCTCATCGAAGGGAGTGTCTGTGCCCTTCATGGCGTCGACAGACATCGCGCCCGCGACCAACGCCGCGTCGAAGATATCTTGCACGCGAAACAGCGCATCAAGTGCAAGAGCGGTCGAGACTTGCGTACCGTTCAAGAGCGCGAGGCCCTCTTTCGGGCCGAGCTTCAGAGGCTCCAATCCAATAGCCTTCAACGCCTCCCCAGCGGCAAGCTTTTCACCGCCAAGGCGGATTTCGCCTTCACCGATCAAAGCGCACGAGAGATGAGCGAGCGGCGCCAAATCGCCCGAAGCGCCAACTGAACCTTGTGCGGGGATCACCGGCATGGCATTCGCCCCAAGCAGGTCCAGCAGCGCGCCGATCACCGCGCGCCGCACGCCGGATCTCCCCTGCGCCAACGTCACAACCTTGATTGCCAGCGCCAGTCGCACGACGCGCTCGGGCAATTCGGGACCAACGCCCACGGCGTGCGAAAGCACAAGATTGCGCTGCAATTGTTCGAGTTTGCCCGCGTCTATGCGCGTCGAGGCTAGCTTTCCGAAGCCGGTGTTGATGCCGTAGAGCGCTGCGCCCGATTGCAGCGCCTTGGCGACGGCGTCCGCGGACGCATCGATGCGCGCATAATCCGTTGCGTCCAAGGTGACCGCACCCTCACCAGCCCAGATGGTGCGAAGTTCGGCCAAGGAGAGCTTTTTCATGTACCCGCCTTTAAGTCATTCCGGATGCACAACATGCTGGTTCATAGCAACGCGCTCGGCAAATCCAACCCCTGCTCTCTTGCGCAAGCGATCGCCTCCTCATAGCCCGCATCGGCGTGTCGCATGACGCCTGTGCCGGGATCGTTCCAGAGCACGCGCGCGATGCGTTTGCTCGCAGCCTCAGTTCCGTCGCACACGATCACCACGCCCGAATGCTGCGAATAACCCATGCCGACGCCGCCGCCATGATGCAGCGACACCCACGTCGCGCCCGACGCCGTATTGAGCAGCGCGTTGAGCAAAGGCCAATCCGAGACAGCGTCCGATCCATCGCGCATCTTTTCCGTCTCGCGATTTGGCGAAGCAACTGAGCCGGAGTCCAGATGGTCGCGGCCGATCACGAGCGGACCGATCTCGCCCCTCGCCACCATGTCATTGAATGCGAGCCCCAAGCGATGGCGTTGCCCCAGGCCAACCCAGCAGATGCGCGCCGGCAAACCTTGGAATGCAATGCGCTCCTTGGCCATGTCGAGCCAGCGATGCAAGTGAGCGTCGTTCGGAATGAGCTCCTTCACTTTGGCGTCAGTCCTGGCGATATCCTGGGGATCCCCGGTAAGCGTCGCCCAACGGAATGGGCCGATGCCGCGACAGAACAGCGGGCGCACGTAAGCAGGCACGAAGCCAGGATATGCAAAGGCGTCCTCCACCCCCTCATCCTTGGCGACCTGCCGGATGTTGTTGCCATAATCGACGACAGGAACCCCCATGCGGTGGAAGGCGAGCATCGCCTTCACGTGCACTGCGATGGAGGCGCGCGCGGCCTCGCGCACGGCCTCTGGGTTCTGCTCGCGCGTGCGCACCCAGCGCTCGACGCTCCATCCCGCCGGCAAATACCCGTTCACCGTGTCGTGGGCCGAGGTTTGATCGGTCACAGCATCCGGACGAATGCCGCGTTTGACCACCTCGGGGAGGAGTTCGGCAGCATTGCCAAGGAGGCCAACCGAGATGGCTTGCTTCTTGGCGCATGCGTCTTCGATCATGGCCAATGCTTGTTCGAGCGTTTCGGCGCGCTTATCGAGGTAGCGTGTCTGCAGCCGCTTATCGATGCGATCGCTCTGGCATTCGATGGCGAGGCAGCAGGCGCCGGCCATGACCGCGGCAAGCGGTTGTGCCCCGCCCATGCCGCCGAGGCCCGCCGTCAAGATCCACTTGCCTGACCAATCGCCGTCGAAGTGGCGCCGGCCCATCTCCGCGAACGTCTCGTATGTGCCTTGCACAATCCCCTGCGTGCCAATGTAAATCCACGAGCCCGCTGTCATCTGGCCGTACATGGCCAGTCCCTTGCGATCGAGTTCGTCGAAATGCTCCCAGGTGGCCCAGCGCGGCACGAGGTTTGAATTTGCAAGCAAGACGCGCGGTGCGTCAGCATGGGTCTTGAACACGCCAACCGGTTTGCCTGACTGGATCAAGAGCGTTTCGTCGCCCTCCAAACGTTGCAACGTCTCCACGATCTTGTCGTACGCAGGCCAATCTCGCGCGGCGCGGCCAATGCCTCCGTACACAACTAATTCCTCCGGGTGCTCGGCGACATCGGGATCGAGATTGTTCATCAGCATGCGCAGCGCCGCTTCGGTCAGCCAACTCTTGCATGAGAGTTCACGTCCACGCGGCGCGCGAATGACGCGCGAGGTGTCGCGGCGAGCGTTCAAAATGACCTCCAGAGATTTCGCGCGCTTCTACGCTTCGGTCCGCATTGCCGCAAGCTATCCCGAGGCGGTCTTCTCGCGCCGCGCCAGGGCTTCCGGCGACCAGACCTCACTCATGGTGTAGAATACATCGAACACGCGTGCGTCGTCGGGCAGGCGCACCCAGGGCAGTTTTGAGCGCGCAAAGATGTGCACGTCCGGCGTGATCGCATCGGGCCGATCCAGCGTGCCGACGCGCACGAAGCGCAGAAACGCCCGGCCGCCATAATCGCTCCACACCGCCGCGCCGCAGGCTTCGCAACGATGAATGTCGTGCGGACGGCCGCTGTCGGTCGGCATCGGATATGGCTTGGGCGCCCCCTTCAGCATGTCGATGCGCTTGGTTTCTATCAACGCATTGATGACGAAGGCGCTGCCGGTTTGCCGTTGACAGTCGCGGCAGTGGCAACAATGCGTGATCATCGGCTTGTCCAACAGGCGATACCGCACCGCCCCGCACGCGCATCCCCCTTCCAGCATCGTTAATCCTCCACACGGCCCGCGAAAACGCGCTCACGCAACAGCGGCGCGCCAAGCCAATAACTGAGCTCGGCTGGCTTCCCGATGTTCCAAACCGCCAGATCGGCCGCCTTGCCAATCTCAAGCGTGCCGATCTCATCGGCCAACCCGAGCGCCCGCGCCCCTTCGCGCGTCATGCCCGCCAGCGCTTCCTCCGGGGTCATGCGGAATAGAGTGCAGGCCATGTTCAGCGCGAGAAGGGGCGAAGCAAGGGGCGAAGTGCCGGGATTGCAGTCTGTGGCTACTGCCATAGGCACGCCGGCCGCGCGCAGTTTGGCGACCGGCGGCAGCTTGGTTTCGCGCAGAAAGTAGAACGCGGCGGGCAAAAGCACGGCCACGACGCCTGCCCTCGCCATTGCGGCGACGCCGACGTCGTCGAGATATTCGAGGTGGTCTGCCGACAACGCGTTGTGGCGCGCCGCAAGCGCCGCGCCATGCATATTAGAGAGTTGTTCGGCGTGCAGCTTGATGTCCAGCCCGTGTTCCAGCGCGGCGGAAAAGACGTACTCGACCTCATCGGCGCTGAATCCGATACCTTCGCAGAACGCATCGACCGCATCGGCGACGCCCGCTGCCGCGATCGCCGGGACCATGACATCGGCGACCAATTGCACATAGGCGGCGCGGTCGTCGTGAAACTCCGGCGGCAATGCATGCAGGCCGAGAAACGTGCGTTTGACGCGCACGCCTTTGGCCAATTCGCCGGCCGCTTCCAGCTGCTTCAATTCAGTTTCCAGATCGAGGCCGTACCCCGATTTGGTCTCCACGGTGGTCACGCCCTCACGCGTAAGCCCCGCCAGGCGCCGCACCGCTGACGCGACCAACTCATCTTTCGTCGCCGCGCGCGTAGCCGCCACCGTGGACACGATGCCCCCGCCGGCGCGTGCAATCTCCTCGTAGCTCGCACCCTCAAGCCGCAGCTCGAACTCGCGCGCCCGGTCGCCACCGAACACCAAGTGCGTATGACAATCGACGAGACCCGGCGTGATCCAGGCGCCGTCACAAGTACGCACCTCGCGCGCCAGCTTTTCCGGCTCGCCAGGCAGATCCGCGGCCCAACCGACCCAAGCGATGCGGCCATCTTTCGCCGCGATCGCGCCGCGCTCCATTGCGCCATACGGCTTTGCGCCGGGAACCATCGTGGCGAGGTTGGCGTCGATCCAAAGCGTGTCCCACATGGGCATCTCTTGGACCGCCGGCTTCCAGCCCGCAAGCGGCGCCGGATGCCGGCTGGAAGCCGGCGGCCCAAAGCGTTAGCACAGCACCATGACCGACTCCGACTGCCGCTCCTGGTTCTCCACCGCCGATCTTTTGACCCAAGATGCGTCCGCGCCGATCGCCCTGCTCGGCGCGCCCTTGGGACTTGGATCGATCACGCCCGGCCGCTGCGACCTGGCCCCGGCAACCGTTCGCGCGGCATGCAAGCGCATGAGCGTCTATGATCTTGAGACCGAAACCGATCTTTCCGCCCTGCGAGTATTCGATGCGGGTGACGCGCCGGTTGCCGAGAAAGAACCTGCTGCAGCGCTCGCTCCCCTCGTCGAGCAGCTTGCGCCCCTGACTGCATCACACAGCCTGACCATCCTGCTCGGCGGCAACAACGCCGTGACCCGCCCTGCCGCGCACGCGCTCGATCCAAGCCTGCAGCGCGTGGGTTTGCTCACGCTCGATGCCCATTTCGATCTGCGCGACACCGATTGCGGGCTCACCAACGGCAATCCCGTGCAGGCGCTGATCGAAGACGGCATGCCGGGCGACCATATCGCTCAAATCGGCCTTCTCCCCTTCGCCAACACAAAGAAAGCGCACAACAAAGCCAAGGCCGCCGGCATCTATGTCGCAACCGCCGCCGCGTGCCGCGCACAGGGCCTGGCGGCGATCGCCGCCAACGCGCTCGAGCGCCTGGCCCAGCGCTGCGACGCAATTGTCGTCGATTTCGACATTGACGTGATCGAACGCGGCCACATGCCCGGCGCGCCTGGAGCGCGCCCCGGCGGCGTTACCCCGCAGGATTTTTTCGACGCAGCGCGCCTTATTTGCGCCCATCCCAAAGTGCGCTGCGTGGACCTGACCGAGTTCGATCCCTCGCTCGATGTTGCGTCGATCTCCGCGCTCACCGCCGCGCGCTGGGTGTGCGAAGTGCTGGCAGGCTTCATGAAGCGGTAGACGCGCGTGGTCGCTTTGCGTTTCGCGACTGAAAACGCGGATGGGAGACGGGGCGCGTGCAACACGCCGAGGGTAGGTCTGGTCCGGCGCTACCAACGCCGGTTGATGCGCGTCCACACGCGCCCCGTTAGAAATCGTTTTTCCCGGCTTGGGCCGAGGAG
>Ga0247727_10002744_pt1 | contig 39777 bp, 34 predicted proteins | sample WisWelCaveWW1625_FD_202498 | JGI IMG/M metagenome (GOLD analysis project Ga0247727, IMG submission 202498) | Biofilm microbial communities from Wishing Well Cave, Virginia, United States - WW16-25 | ecosystem: Environmental > Aquatic > Deep subsurface > Groundwater > Cave microbial mat | place... | reverse complement strand
CGTTCATGCAATCCTCTTGTCGCTGCGCGACCCGGACGCAAAGCCGTCCGGGCCACCCGCGTATCACGGACGTTTCGTCTGCTAACGCTTGATCGGGCTGGCGGCAGTTTGAACGGAACGCTTTGGCACGTCAAGCAGCTTGGTAAAGTTTGCCGACGCAGCTTGACAGGATATACAGACCGGCGGCTCTGGATATCCTGGCGTGGATTTCTTGGGGGCCATCGAGCGGACTTCGTACGCCGCGATCGCTGCGGCGGGGCTAGTGGTCGAGTCCGTCAGATACCAGTCCTTTTACGTCTTGTTCCGTTGTCCGGATGGTCTCGCCGGGGGTACGGGCCTTTGACCAGCAGGCATCCGGCAACGATTCGATGCCATTTTGACAGCCATTTTGGTTCAATTGGCGATGTTTCGCTGTAATATCAATTGCCATATTGTCTTATGGACGTATTCAACAGTGCGCAGATGGCCGCCGACGACAGTTTTCTGCCACATGCGCACGCGCAGGATGGCCCCGACGATCATTTTCTGTCACCTGCGCACGCGCAGGGCGGCCACTCGAATAATTTCCTGCCTCCCGCGCACGCGCGGGATGGCCACCCGGATCGTAACTGGCCACCTGCGCACGCGCAGGACAGTCCTGGCGAAAGTTTTCACTGGTCTGCGCACGCGCAGGATCATGATCAGGATAGTTTGCACTAGTCTGCGCATGCGCTGGACTGCGATGGCGCAGGTTACTTCGAGTCGCTGCGCGCGAAGGACTGACCTGGGAATCGGGTCGGCGATCCGATGCGCGCCGCCGACCGAGCGCGATGAAATTTTGATTGCAATGCGGCTTCGCGAGCGATAGGATCAGCGCGGCTGTTCGGCCGATTGTGTGCGACTCTCTTTCACAAGGAGCGATCTCATGCCTTACCGAAGATTACCCGTGACGGATGCGGAGCGTTTGCTGGCGTTGGAAACGGCGTTTGCGAAGGCAGCGTCGGTGCCAGCGGCCGAGTTGGCCATTTCGACGGAGACGAAGACGCACCTCGATGCCTTTCTGCCGTCGTTTCGCATGGAGGTGATGCAGCGTGGCACGGCGCTGGCCGGGCAGACGCAGGCTACGCTGGCGCAGGATACGCAAGGGGCCAGGCTGAAAATGTGGCTGTCGCACTTCTTTCAGAATCTGACTTTCGGCATCGACCGCGGTGTGTTCCCCGCGTCCGCGCGCGCGTTCTATCTAATGGATGTGTCACAAGAGTCGCTGCCGAATATGTCGACGGAGGCGGAATTGGTTCTGTGGGGCGGTCGTGCGGTGTCGGGAGAGGCGGCACGCATCGCGGGGGGCGGCTCGGCGATCCCGTTCCCGCCCATCGCCGAAGTCGCCGCCGAGTTGGCCGCGTACCAGACACTCCGCGCCGAGCAATCGACCAAGAAGGACGCGTTCCAAGCCGAGTCCGAGGACGTGGAGCTGCTGCGCCCGGAGGCCGACGCGCTCGTCCTCGACATCTGGGACGAAGTGGAGTTCAAGCATCGCCACGATTCGGCGTCGAGCCTGCGAGCGAAGGCGCGGGAGTGGGGCGTGGTCTACGTGTCGCGGCCCGGCGAGGCGCCGCAACCGCCGCCCGCACTGACCGCGCCGGCTGGCGTGGCGCTCGCGGTCGGCGCGGGCAACAGCGTGACGGCCGCTTGGCTCGCCGTGACCGGGGCCGGTTCGTACCGGCTCGTCAAACAACAGGTCGGCACGGACCCGGATTTCGTCGTCGTCGGCACCACCTCCGCAACGACGCTGCTCGTGGGCACGTTCCCCGCCGGCTCGACGGTCCGCATCAAAGTCCGCGCCCTCAGCGGCACCACCGAAGGCGCCGAGAGCGCGGTCGTGGAAACCGTCATCCCCGTGCCCATTCCATGAAGTCTTCAACATGAGCGACACGGAGCCAGTCATCGCCGTCGTCGCGCGGTCGGACGCGACGGAGTGGGAGCACATCATGCCGTACGATCGCAAGGCGGCGAAATAGACCACGTCGGGTGAGCTTCATCGAGGATTTCGAAAACTGAAACTCGATGGCGGGCGGCCGAGTTGCCGGATTCGCACCATAGTTGCTTGGTGCTTGAAATCCTCAGGCGACCGTTGGACAATATTCAACGGCTCTGACTGCGGCGAGTTATTTCGCGACCACATTCAAGCGGGGTCGAGAATGACGATCACTTTTCCGTGCGCCGGATGCGGCAAGCAGTATAAATCGGGCGCCGAGAACGCGGGCAAGCAGATGCGCTGCGATGCGTGTGGGCAAGCCATCCGCATCCCCGTTCCGCGCAGTCGCGACAAGCCGGCCACGAGCGAGACTTCCCACGTCGTGAGTTGCCCGAATTGTGCGGCGCCTTGCCGCATTCGCCCCGAGTGGCGCGGGCAGACGCTCGAATGCCCGACGTGCCGCAAGCATTTCGTTGTGCCTCAGGCGGGCTCGCGCACCGCGCGGACCGCCGGCCCCGTTGCGAGCGAACGAGACGATTACTTGCGCAATCTCGTTGATGAAGACGAGTCGTCGCCGGCGCATGTCCTGCCGCCACGCGAAGAGACGGCTCGTTCGAACCCGATAAAGAAGAGCCGCTCCCGGCACGATTTCGATTGGTCAAATGCCCCGATGTGGGCCACGATCATCGTGTCGATTGCACTGCTCGGGCTGATCGGCTTTGCAGCCGTCAGCAGGCCAGCAGCAGTTTTGTTGTTAGCCGTTGGCTGCCTGTTGCTGCTAAGTGGCTCGCTGTGGTTGCTCAGCACGCCATTTCAAGAGAGCTTCGGATGCGGCATGATGTTTATGTTCGTGCCGTTCTACTCGCTTTATTACACGTTCAGTCGCTGGACCGACACGTGGAAGCCATTTGCCACGTACTTGACTGGGTTTGTGCTCGTGATGCTTGCACCGGGTCTCAATACGCGTTTCCGCGAATCCCTGTTTAGCGAACCGGGCGCCGATCAAGCTGCGCCGGGCGGCGCGGTTGGCGGTGGTGGATTCGTTCAACCGGCAGCGGACAGGCCTGCCGCGCCACGACATCTTGGACCGAGCGTTACTCTGAGGATCGCGAATGTGCCGAACGAGGATGTCCGCTACTTCATCCAGGAGAAGGTCAGGGGCTTCGTCGATCCGGGGCGGGGGAGCAGCGTCAATTATGTTGGACCCGACGCTTCAGCGGTTTTGACCGTCACGGTCAGCCCGGTGAGCGACCCGTCAGCGTTCGCGAAGAAAGTCGATTTCGGAACGGTCACGAGGATCAATGGAACTATGATCGAAGTGACCGCCGACTCGACGCTGGCGACGACCGTGCCGAAGTCGCCGCCGCGCCCTGCCGCCGCCGCCAGTCGGCCGTCTGCGCCAGTCAAAGTGGAGTCAGTCAAAGTCGAGTCGGTGGATCAAGCGATCGAGTTGCTTAAGTCCACGGACGCATCCGCCCGCGCATCGGCCTGCGAGGGTCTCGCACGCCTGACGCCCAATGAACAGCGCGACGAAGTGGCCAAACTGTTGACTTCGGCGCTTCAAGATCCCAAGGACTCGGTTGTGGAGTCGGCTCTGAAGGCCCTGCGTGCCTGGGGCGATTCGGACTGCACGCCCGCGGTGCTCGACGTGTTTGAAAAATCCACAAGCCGCTCCGCGGTGTACAAAGAGGCGATGGCGACGCTGGGGCGATTTCCGAACGAGGAAGCAGCGGTGGCGGTTGCCAACGAAGTCACAGACTTCTTTATCTGGAAGGAAGCCCTGGCCGCCCTCAAGGCAATGGGACCAGTGGCCGAAGCCGGTATTGCCAAAATCTTGCCGAAGCTTGAACACTTCAACAGAGACGAAGTCCTCAAGCTGGTAGCTTCGATTGCAGACAAGAAGCAATTGGAGCCGGCGACCGTGTCGGCGCTCATCGAGTACATCGACTCGCGCGACGCCGTCTTCAATGCGAAACAGGTCATTCCGATTTTGGCGAAGGCCAACGATGAAAAGGCCGCGATGGCCGTGGCCCGGCAATTGTCCAATCACTTCGCACAAGAAGTCGCCGCCAAGGCACTGCGCACGATGGGGCCGGTCGCCGAGCCGGCTGTGCTCGATAACTTAAAGAGTTCCGATAACCGAATTCGCGCCGAGGCGTGCCTCATCCTCGCCGAGATCGGTACGCCCAAGAGTCTCTCGTCGTTGAAGTCGCTCGTGCAAAAGCGCGACTACGCCGCCCAGGCCGCTCAGCGCGCCATTGACGAAATCACCAAACGATCCAAGGCGGCGAAGAGTTCGTGAGTCTCGCTGAATCGGCTGGAACCGCAGAGCGGTGATTCGACGCCGGACGGCAAATCAGACGACAAATAGAAGTCGCCGCCGAATGGAGTGAGCGAGTGAGTCTTCAGGTTCAATGCCCTTTTTGCCAGGAGTCGTACCGTCTCAGCGACGAAGCCCGCGGGCGCCGGCTGCGCTGTTCCAACTCGGCGTGTCATCGCGAATTTGTCGTGGGCAATTCGGGCCGTGTCGTCACGTCGCGATCATCGGACGCGCAGTCGCATCGCGAACCGCCGCGAGTGCAAACGCCGGCGCGCCTGCCGCCATCACATTCCGCATGGGCAGAGCCAGTGGGCGATTGGGCCTCGTCTCCGAGCGAGCCGCCGCTGGCCCGGCCCGTCGAGCCGCCGCTGGCTCGGCCCGTCGAGGCGCCGCTGGCCCGCCTGGTGCCGACGCAGAACTGCCCGTGCTGCGGGTGCGAACTGGCACTCGATGCAGTCGACTGCGATCGCTGCGGCACGAATCTCGAAACCGGCCGGCGCACGATCCAGGCTCGTCAATGGGATCAGCAGGCGGAGCGCGACGAAGTGGCCGCAAGCTGGCTTCGCTGGGCGAGCATTTGGCTTTCACCCGGCGTCGTTCTGTCGGCCCTCGCGCTGCTCCTCACCGGGCATCCTGTGTTCGCGGCGCTGTGCCTCGTGCTGGGTTTCATGCCGATTCCGTACTCGTCCGAGGCGCCGATTCGCCAGCGGCCACTCGCACTGTTACTGATCGTCGCCGTCGAGTTCTTCGTCTTTCCCGCGAGCTATTCCGAATGGTGGGTGATTCATTTCGCGATGTGGTCCGGTGATCCGTCGATTGCCCGCCCGATGCCGCCGGACAGCGACACCGCGGAGTTTCCGGAATCGGAGTCCGCGGAACCGCTCGGCGAATTCGCCTGGTATCAGCTCGTCACCGCGCAATTCTTGCACGGTGACGCGTGGCACCTGGCATTCAACATGGCCTTGTTGCTGGTGCTCGGTCCGAAGGTGAACGACGCGTTGGGCAATTGGGGGTTTGCCGCCGCGTATCTCGGCTTGGGGGCCGTCGCGGGGCTGTCGCACGTCTATTCATTTTCCGGCGGGCCGGTGATGGCGGGCTTGGGCGCCTCGGGTTCGGCCATGGCAATCGCCGGCATGTACGCGGTGTTCAGTCCGCAGCATCGCATTCGCATGGTCGCGTGGTTCAGGGTCTTCTTGTTCACGCCGCTGTTTTGCTATCCGTTTCGCATTCGCGGGCTGTGGCTGATTCTGTTCATGGTGGCGATGGACCTGTTCCCGATACTCACCAACATGGAATCGAATGTTGGGCACGGCGTGCATTTCATCGGATTCGTGAGCGGTGCGTCGGTGGCGGCGTTTCTGGTGGCACTAAAGCGAGTCAATTGCGGCGGCTACGATCTGTTGAGTTGGTGCTTTGGCCAGGAGCAGATCGCGCAGGACGAAGCCGGCTCCCGCCGCGCCACCGACACGTGGACGCGGATTCTCAATCACCCAGTTTTCATGGCCGCCGTAATGCTCATGTGCGCCGTCTCATTCGTCGTTGGCATGGTGAGTGCGATCGGGACCGAGGTAGACTCGTCTGAATTTCCGGCCGGCGCACCGGCGCCCATTGTCGCCGGACCGCAGTTGCCGGCCAACGAACCGCCAGCGACTACGATTCCTGCGCCCGAGTTGCCCAATGCGCCGGCTACTCCGAGCACAGCGCCGGCACAGAAGCCGGCGGATCCGTCGCGGATCGTCCTGTCGAACGGGCGCATTTGGAAAGACAACGGCGTCGGTGCTTTGAAGTTTATGTTCAGCGTAGACTACACGATTGAACGCGCGGCAATCGGAGAGCAGTTTCAATTAATCATCAAGCCGGCCCGCGGCCGAGCGGCTTCCCTGCGGATCATGTGGGTCGGTACGACGACACAAGGCTCGCCCGGCTCGGCCGGCAGCCAAGGCACGCTCAGCGCGACGTTGACGACGATTGGCACGAATGACGGCCCGTTCGAGGCGTACATTGAATGTGAACGCTGGGATCACAGCGGCGCAGGGTCGATGAAGCGGGTGCGCGAAAGAGTCTCTGATGTAATTGGGGTCGCCGTCACGGAGGCGCCGCCACGCGAACCGATGCCCGGCCTGCCTCGTGGCCCCCGGGACATCCACGGTCTGGGACCCGGCCAAGGGCCGGGCGGTTTGCCCGGTCAAAATCCTGGCGGACGTGGTGGCCCGGGGTCCGGCATGCCCGGCGGATTCCCCGGCGGCGCGCCGGGCGGCCGGCCGCGATAACCACTGCCAGCATCGCATGACGCGAACCCGATTTAGAGGGCGCCAAGTTAATGGAGCGGAAACTATTCATCGATGCGGACCGACGTCGATTACGCCCGTCAACTCGATCATGAAGATGCGCTGTCTCATTTTCGCAATGAGTTCGTGATCGACGACCCCGATCTGATCTACCTCGACGGCAACTCGCTCGGCCGGTTGCCGAAGCGAACGGTCGCGCGGCTGCGCGAGGTCGTCGAGGCCGAGTGGGGCGGGCGGCTCGTGCTCGGCTGGAACGAAGGCTGGTTCACGCTGTCGCAGCGAATTGGCGGCAAGATCGCGAAGTTGATCGGCGCGCGCGAGGACGAAGTGATCATCTGCGACTCGACGTCGGTGAACCTGTTCAAGCTGGTGGCGGCCGTTCTGTGGGCACGGTTGGGCCGGACCCAGATCGTGACCGATGCGCTGAATTTCCCGTCCGACTTGTACGTGCTCGACGGCGTTCTCGATATGGTGGGAAAGGATCGCGCGCTGCGCATCGTCGAGTCGCCCGACGGCATGACCGTTCCGCTGGATCGGCTCGCCGCGGCAATGGACGGCGACACGGCGCTGGTGGCGCTCGCGCACACGAGTTTCAAGAGCGGGTTCGTGTACGACATGGGCGCGGTGACGGCGGCCGCGCACCGGGCGGGTGCGACGATGCTGTGGGACCTGTGCCACTCGGTCGGCGCGATGCCGGTCGATCTGGGCGCGGCGGGGGTCGATCTCGCGGTCGGCTGCACGTACAAGTATCTCAACGGCGGCCCAGGCGCGCCGGCGTTCCTGTTTGTGCGGCGCGACGTGAACGAGCGGCTATACAGTCCGATCTGGGGCTGGTTCGGGCAGCGCGATCAGTTCGCGTTTGACACGACGTACGAGCCAGCTGCGGGGATCACACAATTTCAGGCGGGCACGCCGCCGATCCTGTCGCTCGCCGCCGTCGAGCCGGGCGTGGACCTCGTGCTCGAAGCGGGCGCTGAACGCATCCGAGCCAAATCGCTGCGGCTGACCGAGTACATGATCGCGCTATGGCACGAGTTGCTCGAACCGCTCGGCGTCACTCTCAACTCGCCGCGCGACCCCGCGCGCCGCGGCTCACACGTCTCGTTCGGCCACGTCGAGGGCTTGCGCGTCGCACGATCACTCATCGCCGACATGCACGTCGTTCCCGACTTCCGCACGCCGGACAATATCCGGTTCGGCGTGTCGCCGCTGGTCACGACGTTCGCGGAAGTACACACTGCCGTCACGCGATTGCGAGAAGTGATCGAGCGGCGACTGTTCGAGAAGTACGCACACGAGCGGCCGACAGTTACATGAGCACTTCCGCGCCGCGGCCCTGCTGGATCAGCGGAACGTAGGTTTCAAGTTCGCGCCGCGTCGCCGCGTCCGTGAGATCGATCGTGCGGCGGCGCTCGGCGGAGAGGTAACCGGACAGGACGAGTTCGAGGATCTTCAGGCCGTAGTCCCAATCGAGCAACGGCGGCCGGCCGGTCGAGAACGCGGCGACGGCGTCGTCGTTCTCGTCCGTGTAGCCGAGCAGGTCCGGCTCGTTCGGCTGAATCACGAGCAGCCCGCGCGACGCGGTGGATTTTTCCAGGGCCAGCTCGGAGTTGGCGACAGCTTCGGCGGCTGTATCGGCGATGAAGATTTCGGAACTGGAGCGGAGCGTGTTCATCTCGAAGGCGTAGCCCGGCCCGATGCCGTCGAGCGACAGGCGCAGGCCCTGCTTTTCATACATCCACGAACTGGTGAACTGGCTCTTCACGAGCTGGCCGGTTTCGGGGTTCTTGTACGTGGCGATGCCGGTCGCGAAGTCTTCGGCGGGCGTCGTCGCGTAATCGACGCCGAACCGTGCTTTCAACTCGTCGCGCCATTTCGGCTGACCCCACTTGAGCAGCGACACGTCGGCCGACACGGATTGCGGCACGAGGAAGTCGGCCGGCTCGCCCGGCGGCGTCAGCGCGTACCAGCCGACGGAGATGCAATGGCAACCCATGTCGGAGAGCACGCCGCCGCCCTGCTGCGTCGGGTCCCAGAACCAGCCGTTGTGCGGCCCGGCGTGCTCCTCGCCGGAGCGAGTGAGCATCGGCGGCCCCATCCGCTCGATCACGGAGGCGAGCTGCACGCGCTGCGACTTCACCGCCGACATGTGACACTGGTTCTCGAAGTAGCAGGTGGGCAGGCCGACCGACTTGATGAGTTCGAGCATGCGGCGGCCTTCGGGCATGTTGCGCGCGAGCGGCTTTTCGCAGATGACGCCTTTGAGTTTCGCTCCGGCCTTCACGGCATCGACGATCTCTTCCACGTGCGCGACGCGGGCGAAGTTCGGCGCGAAGATGGCGATCACGTCCACGTGCGGCGCCATGTCCTTGATGCTCTTGAACACGCGGCCCGCGCCGAGTCCGTACTCGCGCACGGTCGCGGCCAGCTTCTCCGGCGGCCGGCGCGATACAAGGCCCGCGACCTCCACGCCACGCACCTGCCGCAGCGCCCGCAAGTGAAACGCCGACACGAACCCGCCGCCGATGATGCCGTACCGAAGTGTGCTCATGGTGAATCATGCCTTTCCGCATTGAAGACTGCACGAATGCGCGATCACACTACTCCGCCGGCCCGCAAGATTCCAGCAATTATCCGGGGCACCGTCGCGCGTGCGTCGCGCGCGCGGTTTTCAACGATCTCGTACTGCGGCGCCAGGCATCGTGATAAACTGTCGCACCCTGTTGGAGAGTTGCGATGCCCGACGAGCGAATGTGGCGATTGCACGAACTGAAACCGAGCTATGACGTCGTCATCATCGGCGCCGGGGTACACGGGCTGGCCATCGCGTATTATCTCGGCAAGCGTGGCATCACGAATGTCGCGGTGCTCGACAAGGGATACCTCGGCGGCGGAGCGAGCGGGCGGAACACGGCGATCATTCGGTCGAACTACCGCACGCCGCAGGGCGTCGCGTTCTACGACGAGAGCGTCAAACTGTACGAGCGGCTCGCGTTGGAACTCGACTACAACGTGATGTTCTCGCAGCAAGGCCACCTCACGCTCGCGCACACCGACCGCGGCGTCACGACGCTGCGCGAGCGGGCCGAAACGAACAAGTTGCTCGGCGTGGACAGCCGAATCATCGCGCGGCACGAAATCGCCGAGCTAGTGCCGGGCCTCGACCTGAGCGACCGGCAGCACCAGCCGATCATTGCGGGCCTCTATCATCCGCCGGGCGGCATCATCCGGCACGACGCCGTGGTCTGGGGCTACGCCCGCGGCGCGGATCGGATGGGCATCGAGATTCACCCGCAAACCGACGTGACAGCGCTTGAGACGAGCGGCGGAATTAGCGGCCCGCGCCGAGTCGAACGCGTGGTGACCCGCCGCGGCACGATCGCCACACGCACGGTCGTCAATGCCACGGCCGGCTGGTGCTCGACGATCGCGAGCATGGTCGACATCGACCTGCCGATCGTCACGCACCCGCTTCAGGCACTCGTGACCGAGCGGCTCAAACCGTGGCTCAACGTCGTGATCGTCTCGGCGACGCTGCACGTCTACGTCAATCAGACGGACCGCGGCGAGGTCGTGATCGGCGAGGAGATCGACCCGTATTCGAGCTACAGCATGCGTTCGACGCTGCGGTTCCTTGAAAACGCCGCATCGCACACGCTCGAACTCTTCCCGTGTCTCTCGCAGGTGAAGGTGCTGCGCCAGTGGGCGGGCATTTGCGACATGCCACCCGACTTCGCACCGATCATCGGCCCGATCGATGAAGTCGAAGGGTTTATTCTGGACGTCGGCTGGGGCACGTACGGCTTCAAGGCCGGCCCGGCCGCCGGTTCGCGCGTCGCTGAACTCATCGCGACCGGTCGCACGCCGGACGTGATCAAGCCGTTCGCCTTCTCGCGCTTCGCGAACCTCGAACCGCTCGGCGAAAAGGCCGCGGCCGCCGTGTCACACTAGCCGAAGCAAGCGAGGCGGTTCGTGAATTCGATCTGCTACGTCACGCTGCCGCGGCCAGCCGCTCCCACGCCTCAAGACCAACTGGCGTAACGCCCAACTCGTGGCCGGCCGCGAACAGCCGCTCCCAAACGTACTCGGCCAAATCCCACGAAACGTAAATTCGCATCGACGGGACCGTCAGTTCGGGCGCGCGGACGAGAACCGCGTGGACGCCGGCCAATTGTGTCTCCGCACACGAGGACAACTCGAACGCGCCTAATGAAACATCCAGCGCCGTGACGCGCCGCAGCAGATCCTCGACGCGCGGTCCAAAAATGTGGAACCCCGCCAGACTCGACGTCACGTCGCGCCGGATGAGTGGGCCGACTCTGTCCAACTCGGCCAGCCTCGCTTCGACTGCGTCTCGATTCGAATTGCCAGCCAGCACCAAGAGGTGATCGTCGGAGAGTCGGCAGGCCAGCGCGGAGCCGCCAAGTTGAATGGTCCGAACGCCGCGGGGCTGCGTGGCGAGAAGGTCGTGTGTCAGAGCCTGGCAGACGCGCGCCACGCCGCTACCGAGCAGGCTGAACTTTGCAGAGGCACATATGTCCGCGACGACCACGCCATTCCGAGCGGCGGCCAATTCGCTTTCGACATCAGAGTAAACCGCCGGCGTGCGCCAGCCCGCGATTTCGACGAATCGTGCGCCGTGTGCAAAATGCCAACGGTCGAGCGGCGTGCGAGCAACCGGCGAGTTCTGAGTACTGAGTACTGAGTACTGCGTCATGGTTTCTACCATCGAATCGATCGAATGAATCACATCTTCAGTCGTGCGCCGGCCGGATCGTAGAATGGCAATTCCGCGACTACCGCCTCGACATCGGCGCCATTCCAGCGAATCAGAAAGTGGCTGCCTGCGGCTGCCAACTTCGGCGACACCCACGCCAAGCCGAGGCTTTCGCCGATGGTCGGGCTGACGCGAGCACTCGTCACGCGGCCGACTGGGTAGCCGCGTTCGACGACCTGCGAGCCTTCAGGCACGGCCTGTTTGCACTCCGGCAAGACGAAACCGACGAGCCGCGAGCGTGGGCCGCGTTCGTTCAGTCGCACCAGCGGTTCCCGGCCGATGAACTGCGGCTTGTCGAAGCGAACCAGCCAGTCGAGTCCGGCTTCGAGCGGATTCGACAGCGCGTCGGTGTCCGCGCCGATGATGATGTGCCCCTTTTCGAGCCGCAGAATTCGCTGCGCCTCGACGCCAAACGGACGCAGGCCAAACTCGCGGCCCGCGACGAGAATCGCTTGCCACAAATGCCACGCGTGCGAACTGAGGCAATGAATCTCGTATCCGAGTTCGCCGACGAACCCGATGCGCAGCAGCCGGCACGGCACGCCGGCCACGTCCGCCTCGCGAAATCCCATGTACGGAAACGCGGCGTTCGACGCGTAGAGCGTCGTGAGTTGGCCGAGCAGATCTCGCGAGCGCGGCCCAGCGACGTTCATCGCCGCGACGCCCGACGTGTGATTCAAAAACGTTACGTTGAGCCGCCACGTAGCCTTCCAGAGTTCAAGCCACTGGAAAACACCGTCGGCGTTGCCCGTCGTGGCCGTCAGATAGAAGTAGTCCGGCGCGAGGCGGGCGCAGACGCCGTCGTCGAAGATAATCCCGTCCTCGTTGCACATCACGCCGTAGCGCGCCCGGCCGACCTTCAGGTCCGACCACTTGTTTAGATAGACACGCTCCAGCAACTCGACCGCGTCCGGCCCGACGACTTCGAATTTGCCGAGCGTGCTCACGTCAACGAGTCCAACGCCCGTTCGCACGGCGGTGACTTCCGCCGCCGGGTCGCCGTAACTTTCCGGCCGCTTCCACTGACCCGCGTCCATCCACTTCGCCCCGGCTGCGTCGTGCCAATGGTGCAGCGGCGTGCGGCGGATCGGATGATTGCCGGCCGCCGCGAGCACGCCCAATTCGACCGGCACGGCTGGCGGCCGGCTCGTCGTCAGGCCGACGGCGTTCACGTCGCGGCCGGCGGCGCGAGCACAGATCTCCGCGGCCGCCAGCCCGCACATCTTGCCCTGACACGGACCCATGTTCACCGTCGAGTAACGCTTGAGCGTTTCGATGCCGTCGAATCCCTCGGCGATCGCTTGTTCGAGATCTTTTTCGGTCACGTCTTCGCAGAGACAGACGAATCGCTTGCCGCCGGTGTCCGAATTCATCAAGCGATCAGTGACGAGTGACGAGTGACGAGTGGCCGGCGTCGTCGCTCGCATCTGGCGCAATTGCTCGCGAATTTGATCAAACTCGGCGACAGGCATGCCGAGCGCGGCAGCGGCTTCCGCGCCGCGGAGCCGGCCTTCAGCGATCTGTGCCCCCAGACCGAGCGTGCCGGCCGCGGCGCCCGCTGCCGAGATTCCGGCAACTGTCCGGTCCTGCGTCCACGTCGCTCCGTCTCGGCGAAAACGAACTCCCGCTTGCAGCAGCAACTCGTTCGCCGGCACAATCTGCGATGCTACGCAGAGCAGATCGCAGCGGATTCTCTCCGTCGCCCTTGCTCGACCCGACGCGTCGATGGAACGAATCTCGACCGCCCGGAGACTTGAACGACCGATCGCGGCGACGACCTCGCTCGACGAGCATCTTCGCCATCGCGCGGCCCCGCTCGACTAACTTGAGGTCGGACGTGAATCAACGACGGCAGCCACTTCAATACCGAGGGCCAACAGTTCGGAAGCCACTTCTTCGCCGCGGTAGCAGTCGGTCACGACAACCGCGCGGCGGCCCGGCGAAACGCCGTGCAGTCGAGCGAGGCGCAACGCGGCCCGACCGAGCATGATGCCTGGCAGGTCGTTGTTGTGGAAAACAAACGGCCGTTCCCGGCCGCCGGTACAGACGATGATCTGTTTCGCACGAACTTTGAGCAACCGGTCATTCTGGAACGCACCGAGTAGATTTCCTTCGTACAAGCCGAAGGCCGTTGTGCGGAGCAGCACTTTCGCGTTGCGGCATTCATTCAACGCGGGTAAATCTTCGCCGACTTCTTGACACGCGCCGCGGGGGTCATACAGCAGGTGGCCTCCCGGCTCGTCCTCCCGTTCGAGCAGCAGCATGCTCGCGCCGGTCCGCGCCGCCGCCGCCGCCGCCGCAAATCCTGCCGGTCCACCGCCGACAACGCACACGTCCGCGTGCAGATGTTCGACCTCGCTCTCGATCTCGGTCACGCGATTCACGTTGATCCGCCCCAGCCCGGCGATGTGCCGCACCGTGTGCTCGAAGATCGGCCACAGCCAGCGCGGCTTGTGGAACTGCTTGTAGTAAAAACCGACCGGAAGAAAGTGGTCGAGCGAGTCGAAAACGCGGAGCACGTCGAAGTCAGCGGATGGCCACGCATTTTGCCGGCTGACGATCTGTCCGTCGCGAGCCGGCTCGATACAGGTTCGCACGTTCGGCTTGCCGTCCACTTGCATCAAGCAATTCGGGCACTCGCCGGAACAGCAAAAGAGTCCGCGTGGCCGGTGATACTTGAAGCTGCGACTGAACACGCGCACGCCCGCCGCGAACAGCGCGGCCGCGATGCTCTGGCCGGGCGCGGCCGTGATCGTGCGATCCTCGAACACAAACGTGACCGGGAGAGCCGATTCGGTAAGTGGTGTGTTGTGAATGGCGATTGAAGCGGTCATTCGAGCCATCCCGTGGCAAGCACTTCATTGGTCTGTGTGTTCCGTTCGGCCACGAGCCAGCGGCGGCAACCGAATCGGTGAAACCACCGCTCGCGCTGCGGGACCGGCAAGTTGCTGACAAAGCTTCGCTGCCCCACGGCTTCTGAAGTCGAGGCCGGGGCCGGCGCGGGCGGCACGATCTGACCGCCGTAGCGAAATTCGGAATCGTCGCGCGGGCCGCAGTTCGGGCAGGTGATTTGGAAGGACATTGCGTTGGATCGTTGCCGAAGTCTCGCGTTGGTAATCGTTCGAGCAACAAGATACCGCACGCGAGCGACGGGTCAATGAGTCGCACGGTTCGCCCGAGCGCTCATTGCGCCAGACAGTTGCGGAACGCGGTCTGGTCGCTACAGTGTGCAATGCGAATCGTGGCTGCCGGGTGCGTTTTCAAGAAACTTTCGAGTGCAGCGAACAGTTTGGTGCAGCGGTTCGGAGGTTGATTACGCTCGCGTTTGTCGCGAGATTTCAGTCACTCAGTCAGGAGAATCAACAATGGCGGCTCTTTTGCGATGGAACCGGGAACGATTGCGCTGATTGCCGTGGGCGCCGTTGCGGTGCTCTTCATTTTGTGGGGCATCGGCGCCTACAACGGCCTGGTCGCACTCCGCAATCGGTACAAGAACTCGTTCAGCCAAATCGACGTGCAACTCAAGCGGCGCTACGACCTGATTCCCAATCTCATCGAGGTGTGCAAGGGCTACATGGCGCACGAGAAGGGGACGCTCGAGGCTGTGATTCAGGCTCGCAATCAGGCCGTGTCGGCCGAGCAGCGCGCCGCCGCCGCGCCGGGCGACCCGGCCGCGATGAAGGCCATGATCGGCGCCGAGACGGCCCTGACCGGCGCGCTCGGCCGCATGTTCGCACTCGCCGAAGCCTATCCCGACTTGAAAGCGAATCAGAACATGCTCGGCCTGCAAGAAGAATTGACTTCGACCGAGAACAAGGTCTCGTTCGCTCGTCAGGCGTACAACGATTCCGTGATGGCCTACAACACGCGTCGCGAGCAGTTCCCGACCATGATCGTGGCCGGCATGGGCGGCTTCGGCCCGGCCGAACTCTTTGAGGTCGAAGCGCCGGAGCAGCGCGAGGCGCCGAAAGTGAAATTCTGAGATCGCCCGAGACTGATCTGACCAACGGAGCACCAAGCTGCAAGCAGCAAGTACCAAACAAATCGCAAACTCCAAATCGCAAGGACCGAAAACGCAAGTGCCGCAAGCAGACGCCGACGAATTGATTTGGAAATTGGTGCTTTGAATTTGTTTGAGATTTGGTGCTTGTGAGTTGAGTTTTCCCTGTCCGGCGCTGTGATTTGGAGTTTTCTTCCTCATGGATTTCTTCACTCATCAAGACGCCGCGCGACGGAAGACCTCCGTGCTGGTCGTCTATTTTCTGATCGCCGTCGTTTTGATCGTCGCGGCCGTGTACTTGGCGGTAGCGGCCATTTTCGCGGCGGGGCAGGCGAAGATGAGGCCGCAGGGCGCGCAGCAGCAAGTGAGCCAGCCGATCGGTCCGGAGGCATTGTGGAACCCGCAGTTGTTGCTTGGCGTGGCGGCCGCCACGGTCGCACTGATCGCACTGGGCAGCCTGTACAAGATCAATGAATTGCGCGGCGGCGGCGAATCCGTGGCGCGGATGCTCGGCGGCCGGCCGATCGATCCGAACACGCGCGATCTCGACGAGCGCGTGTTGCTGAACGTCGTCGAAGAGATCGCCATCGCGTCCGGCACGCCGGTGCCGCCAGTCTACTTGATGCCCGACGAGGATGGCATCAATGCGTTCGCGGCGGGTTCTTCGCCGAACGACGCGGTGATCGGCGTCACGCGCGGCGCGATCGAAACCCTTTCGCGCGACGAACTACAGGGCGTGATCGCACACGAGTTCAGTCACATCCTGAACAGCGACATGCGACTGAACATTCGCCTCATGGGCGTGCTGCACGGCATCCTGCTGATCGCGCTGGTTGGCTACGGCATCCTGCGCAGCATGCGGCACATGCGCGTGAGTTCGGGCAGCAAAAAGGGTGGTGGCGCCGGACTGGTCGTCGCCATGATCGCTCTCGGCGTTGCGTTTCTCGTGATTGGCTACGTCGGCGTTTTCTTCGGCAAGCTGATCAAAAGCGCGGTGTCGCGACAGCGCGAATTCTTGGCCGATGCGTCGGCCGTTCAATTCACGCGGAATCCGGGGGGCATTGGCGGTGCGCTCAAAAAGATCGGCGGGTTCGCGGCCGGATCGCGCATGGAGACGGCTAAGGCGGAGTCCGCGAGCCACCTGTTCTTCGGCAACGCGCTCAAGGCGAGTTTTCTCAACGTGATGTCCACGCACCCGCCGCTGCCTGAGCGCATTCGACGTATCGAACCGACCTTTGACGGCGAGTTTCCTGAAGTCAGTCGCGTGCATCGGACCGCGCGCGATCTGCATCGCGAGGACTCGGCTCAATCGCGCGCGCGGCACGCCGCTCCAGTCCAGTCGCGCGCCACGGGCAAGGCGCCGGCCGAGGCCCGCGCAGCCGCGTTCGCATTTCAGCCGGCGGCGGCCATCGCCAGCGTCGGCACGCTTGACGTCGAACACGTGGATTACGCGAGCGGATTACTGGCAACGCTCCCGGAACGAATCGTTGATGCGGTTCACGATCCGCTCGGGGCCGTGGCCGCCGTATATTGCCTATTGCTCGACGACGCCCCGGAAATCCGGGGCCGGCAGATTCAGTGCCTAGCCGACGACGCGGACCGCGCCGCGCACCAGGAAGTCCAGCGGCTCTCGCCCGTCATGGACCAGGTCGGCCCAGAGGCCCGGCTGCCGCTCGTTGAAATGGCGATGCCGGCACTGAATCAGATTTCCGGCGCCCAGTTCCAAAAGTTTTGTGAGACGATCGACAAGCTGGTTGCAGCCGACGAGAGAATCAATTTGTTCGAGTTCGCCCTGCAGCGCATGCTGACTCGGCACTTGGCTCCGCGGTTTGTTCGGCGCAGGCCGCCGCAAACGAAATACGCCGCGCTGCAGCCGCTGCTGCCCGCGTGCGTGCGCCTCCTCTCGTCGCTTGCCCACGCGGGCAGCCGCGACGCGGACGCAGCCGCACGAGCGTTCGCACAAGGTGCCGCCAAAATATCCACGAGCGACCGCGGGCTGGAACTACTGCCGAGCAACGCGTGCAGCCTCGGCGAACTCGACCGGGCACTCGATCAACTCGTCGCGGCAACGCCTCAAATCAAAAAGCGGGTGATCGAGGCGTCGGCCGAGTGCATCAACACCGACGGCCACGTCACGGTTGCCGAGGCCGAACTGCTGCGCGTCGTCGCCGACTCGCTCGATTGCCCGATGCCGCCATTTCTGGCCACGCAGACGACGTGACCGTTCCGAGCCGTTGATCTGGTCGCTCGCGTGCGACGGTTGCATCACGTTGAAGAAGTCGGATATGCTTTGACGTGAACAACGCGTAATTCCGAGATCGCAACGAGGATTCGTTATGGCCGTTGGTCTGATTCGAAAACGGCGCCGTTTGCCTGAAACTACGGTCATCGGCATCGGCTGCGCGGGAATCCGGATGACGGACGAAGAATTCGACACCGCGGAATTCGACGATGAGTGGGTTTACGAACTTTTCGATGGAGTACTCGTCGTGTCACCAGTACCTGGCGAAGCCGAAGTGGACCCGAACGAAGAACTGGGGTTGATGCTTCGCATGTATCGGCGGACGCATCCTCGCGGAGCGGCTCTCGACAAGACGCTGCCGGAGCGCTACGTGCAGTGGCCGCGCAACCGCCGAAAAGCCGATCGAGTCATTTGGGCTGGACTGGGCCGCCGGCCTGACCCAAAACGTGACACGCCAAACATCGTCGTCGAGTTCGTGTCGCTTGGCCGGCGCAACCAACTGCGCGACTACTCCGAAAAGCTTGCCGAGTACATGGCCCTCGGTGTCAGCGAGTACTGGACTATTGACCGCTTCAGCCGCTCGATGACGGTGGCCACGATGGTTCGTGGTCAATTGATGCGCCGCGTGATTCGTGCGAATCAGTCCTACCGCACCAAGCTGCTCCCAGGGTTTCAATTGCGGCTAGCCGACCTGTTTCGGATTTCTGATGAGTGGGATCAGTGATCTTTCCTGGCGGTTTTCCAACTTTCCCTTTTACATCTTGGAGTCGCAACCATGGCAGTCAAAGCAATTCCCGACGGCTTCAATAGCGTGAGCGCGTACCTCGTCGTGCCGAACGCGGTCGAGGCGCTGGCGTTTTACAACAAGGCGTTCGAGGCCGAGACGGTCGCGCGCATGGCCGGGCCGGACGGCCTTTCGACGATGCACGCCGAGATGCGGATCGGCAACTCGAGGGTGATGCTCTCGGAGGAGAACCCGCAGTGGGGCACGAAGTCGCCGGCGACGTTGGGCGGCACGCCGGTTTCGCTGCACATCTACTGCGAGAATGTGGACGCCTTGTTCAACCGCGCCGTGGCTGCCGGCTGCACGGTCACGTACCCGATCATGGATGCGTTCTGGGGCGACCGCTACGGCAAACTCACCGACCCGTTCGGTCACATCTGGGGCATCGCCACGCACAAGGAAGATGTGAGCGAGGAAGAATGCGGTAAGCGCGCCGCCGCGTGGTTCGCGTCGATGGCCGGCGGGCAGCCGTGCGAGAAGTAATGGCGTGCGCGGGAACGGAGAACGATAGATCGCAACCAGCCCCGGCTCGCGCGCTAGGGACGACGGTTCGATCGACGCTGTTGGCGAAGTTCCAAACCAATCTTGAGCGCGACGAGCAGGAGCACGATTAGGCGGGGGAGCTGAAAGAGCACAAAGGCGAACCCGCCAATCAGGATCGCGAGATGCAACACGATGACCCGCGAGTACGGCTTGAACATTTCCAGCCCTGGATCCGTCCGCTCGAATTCGCCGCTCTGCAAATAGTTGGTGCGAAAGTCATAACCGTGCTCGATGACGAGCGACGCCACGGCGACGATCAGGCTCGCGGTCGTCCAGAACTCGAAGCGATCGAAGAATGAGCTGATTCGCAGGGTCGGATTCGTGGCAAAGCTCGAACCATCTAAATCGCCGAATCCGAGCAGAACGACGACAAACACGAGGTGCACGAGCATGAACATGCCGTAGTGCACCATGAAGAATGGGACCAAGCAGCCCTTCGGCGGCGCGCCGGGCCGTGCGAATGAGATTCGCAGAACGGTGAAAAAACCGATCACCGCATTTTCGAGCCAGTAGACGAACACGACCAGGAACGCGTCCCACCCAAAGAAAAGCACGCCGAGCGCGGGGACGGAGTTCGCCGCGACGACTCCCAGCCAAGGTAATTGGCGAAGCAGAATCACCGTTCGATTCAGGATTCCGCCGTTTGGTTCCATTCGAGCAACCTCGCCGGATAGTTTCAGGTGACAATCGGTCGAGTGAAATCTTCACGTTCGATCAGCCGCTCGTTCAACACGCTGAGGAATCGCTCGACCGCCTCGTAAGCCTTGGCGAACGAGTAACGAACCCATGAGACTCGTCAGGAGAAGTCATGGCTGAATCATCGGGCCGAATGGAATTCTTGCTACCCTCGTTGAGCGACTCCACCGACTCGCGTTCGAGCGTGCTCGCTAATCGTCGCGGTCGTCGGTATGATTGCCCTGTTCCGGCTGGTGGTTACTCTACCGTGCCCGCAAGAAAACTCCAGTCGCATCATTGGCCGCCGTTTCGCGAAAGTTTAGCGCGACTCATTTGAGAAAGGAACCCGTCATGCGTTTTCGCCTGTCCATCGTCTGCGTCGTGTTCAGTCTCGGCACGGTTCTACCGTTGGCGGGATGCCAGAGGAAACCGGCTCAATCGGGCAGCAGCGTAGTGGGCGAGATCGGCTACGGTTCGGTCGCAGGGCACACATACTCGAACGTTTTTTTCGGCCTTGCGGTGACATTTCCGGACGATTGGTACATTCAGAGTCGCGAGGAATTCGACGAGCTTTCGCGCCTCGGCCTTGAAGTGGCGACTGCGTCCAATAAGTCTCTCAAGGCGGCGGCCGCTGCGTCACAAACCACCACGCTTAATCTCGTCGCCGCATTCCAGCATCCACCCGGTACTCCGGTTCCGTTCAACGCCAACATAATCATCACCACCGAAAAGGTAAAACATCTGCCCGGCATCAAGAGCGGCTCTGACTACCTTCAACACATGCAACGCACGTTGGCAATGACGGCACTCAAGTACGAATTCGATCCAATCGAATCGGACCAGAAACTCGGTAGCCTCGCCGCTCATTGTTTGCCGACCACGCTTCAAGCGGGCATCATCGAGGTGCGGCAGCGCATGTACGCGACACGCTATCGTGACTACGCGCTGGTCATGGCCGTTTCCTACTCCAGCGATGAACAGTTTGAGAAATTGAAACCAATCCTGGACGGCATCCAGGCCGGAGGCAAGCAGCCGTGAGTCTTGAAATCTGTCGCCACTTGTTGATCGGCCCGGCACTGATCGTCGCGGCCGCGTTGCAGCCGGACGAAACACCCAAGAAGCCGACGAAGGAAACCGTCCGCTACCTGAAACCTTCAGGGACCGATTGGGTGTTGGAGAGTGAGATCGAAGTTTCTCGCGACAAGGACGGCATGGCCGCCACGAGCGTCACGAAGCGCGGACGGTCACAACTGACACTGAAGTCTAAATTTGACGCCGCTCATAGGTTGATCGATGCCGTGGTAACGATCAGTGGTGGCGATCAGGATCAAACGGGCCGCGCGGTGCGGAGTGAAGACAAGGCCCGCGTGACGCGCCAGGACGGTGAGGCAACGGACTTGGACTGTCCGCCCGGCGTGATCGTGACGTCCGCTCCGGATTGGACCGACGCCTTTTTCATGGTGCGTCGCTACGATCTGTCGCGCGGCGGCCGGCAGGAATTCGCGGGACTTTGGATTCATCCGACGCAACCGCCGCTGCGATTGACGTTCGCGATTGATCGACTCGGCGAAAACACTGTCGAGCACGACGGGGAAAACGTGCGACTGGATCGATTCGCCGTCGAGCTGCGCGGCGGCTCGCGCTACGTCGGCTGGGGCGTCGCCGCCCGGCTGATTCGTCTGGTGCCGCAAGGTGCACCGCAACAGGGCATCGTGCTGGATGGTTGGCAAAAGACGACCAGTGAACTGCGTCCTTGAGCCGTCGCGCCGCGAAACTTACATCCGCCGTGTCGCCGCGATTTGCTTCCGTGCCACGTGCCTTGTACGATTCTGCCTCGGCGACGCGACCGCCGTCAGCCGACTGATTCACAAGCCGAAGTCCCTCGAGGTGCACCGTGCAACGAATCACACGTGAGCAGGCTCGCAAGTACGCGTTCGATTGGGAAGACGCGCCGCTGTTGCGCGTCGAGCGCGGCGAGAGCTTCGAGATCGAGACCTACGATGCGAGCACGGGATACTTCAAATCGGATTCGGACAAGGCGATCCCCGCGCGGCGGCCGGGTTTCGATCGATCGCCCCCGCTGGCCAATCCGATCGGCGGGCCGGTGTACCTCGAAGGCGCCGAACGCGGCGACACGCTGGTCGTGACAGTGGAAGAGATCGTCGTTGATGATTATTCTTGGGTCGCAGTCGGCCCGCGCCGCGGTCCGCTCGGCGAATCGACGCGCTGGCCGGAACTGTCCAGCACGTACACGACAAAGATCATTCGCCACACGCCGGGTGCGAGCGGCACGACGCGCGACGGCACGATGCACTTCAGCGACCGCATCTCGTGGCCCGTCACGCCGTTCGTCGGCACGATCGGCGTTTGCCCAGAACGCGAAGTCGCGACGAGCGTCGATGGCCAGGGCGATTGGGGCGGCAACCTCGACATCCGCGACGTGTCGCCCGGCAACAAGATTCTCATTCCGGTCTACCACGCCGGTGCCCTCTTCTATCTCGGCGACGTGCACGCGAGCCAGGGCGACACCGAATTCACCGGCACGGCCGCCGAGACCAAGTCCACCGTGCGCGTGAAGCTCGATCTGATCAAGGGCAAAAGGTTCCCGTGGATGCGCATCGAAAAGCCCGACTCGATCGTCTCGGTCTACGCCTACCGGCCGCTCGAAGTCGCCGTCGAGACCGCGACCGTGAACTTGATGGACTGGCTCATCACCGATTTTGGTTTCACGCCCACCGACGCCTACTGCCTCGTCAGCACGTGCCCGGACTTCCGCATCAACGTCTATCAGATGTGCAAGCTCGCCAAGCTGAACTTCGTCGCCGGCGCGGAGATTCCGAAACGGTATCTGGGCCGATGACCGCCATTTTTCGCCAACACTGATGCACTCGAAGGAGACCACGATGATTCTCAGTCCGGGCTCAAGGTGAACGGCCTCAAAGCCGGCCGCTACGAAATCCGTCTCGGCGGCAAAAAAGTCGCCGAGCACTCGGCCGCGGAACTCGCCGCCGGCGTAAACCTCGCCGCCGCAGTGCTCGCCGACGGTCCTGTGGCCGATCAAGTCAAGGCGGTCTGGAACGCGGTGAAAGCAAAGAACCAGTACTATCACGATCGCATCTTCCGCGGTGTCGTTCTGTCGCCGGCGAACATCCCCGACTGGCTCGACATCAAGCTTACCGCCGCTGAAATCGAGACCAAGCGCCAGGCCGCGATTGCCGATCGCATGGCAAAGTTGCCCGAACTCGATGCCGCGATTCGTGCGGCACTCGCGATCAAGTCGCACGAAGTCGAAATCGTGCCGGTCTCGAATTGAGCCGCTCATGCTGAAGACGCCGAATCCCGTCGTGCCGGCGCCACCGCAAGCCGCAGTGCGCGCCGGCCAGGATGTAACGCGCCTCAGCGACCTTTCTCCCCAGCAGTGGAAATCCGGCGCGGCCGCGTGGCTCGGCTGGTTGTTCGACGGGCTGGACATGCACTTGTACGTGCTGGTCGCGACGCCGTTCGTGGCGGAGTTGATTCGCACGACCGACTTGAAGGATCCGCTCGTCGGTCGATACAGCTCGTGGATTCAGGCGGCGTTCTTGATCGGCTGGGCGCTGGGCGGCGGATTCTTTGGACGGCTCGGCGATCGGCTCGGCCGCAGCCGGGCTCTGGTGCTGACCATTCTGACCTACGCGATCTTCACGGGGCTTTCGTACTTCTCGCGCGAGTGGTGGCACCTGCTCATCTTTCGGTTCCTGGCCGCGCTCGGCATTGGCGGCGAGTGGGCGGTCGGTGCGTCGCTGTTGTCGGAGACGTGGCCGCGGCGCTGGCGGCCGTGGCTCGCGGCGGTGCTGCAGAGCGGCGTGAACTGCGGTGTGCTGTTGGCCTGTCTTGCCGTGTGGCTGCTCTCGTCGTTTCCGCCCCGAACCGTCTTTCTGGTCGGCATCTTTCCCGCTCTGATCACACTTTGGATTCGCCGCGCGGTGCCCGAGCCCGCGAACTGGCACGAGGCGAAACAACGCGCGGCCGGCGCCGAGCCGCGAATAATCGATCTCTTTCGTGGCCCCGTGCGACGCACGTCGATTCTGACAATCCTCGTCTGTGCGTTTTCGCTAACCGCGCATTGGGCGTTTCTGTTTTGGTACTTGCAGCACTTGCGGAACGTGCCGGACGTGGCCGGCATGTCGGACGCGGACAAGACCAAACTCGCCAGCAACGCGTTCGCCCTCGTCATGGTGGCATCGATCATCGGCAACTTCCTCGCCGCCGTCATCGCCCGCTTCGTCGGTTATCGCCGTTCGATCGCCGCGCTGTGTTTCGCTTACTTCCTCACGATCATCGCCACGTATTGCGTGCCGCGCACTCATACGAGCCTCTGGTACTTCCTGCCGTTGATGGGCATCACGCAAGGAGTATTCGCTCTTTTCACGATGTTCTTGCCGCCGCTGTTCCCGACGCTGCTGCGCACGACCGGTGCCGGCTTCTGCTACAACATCGGCCGCATCGCGGCCGCGGCCGGCACCGTGTTGTTCGGCCTGTTTACCAAAGTCGGCGACTACCGCGTGGCGCTGTTCTACTCCGGTTTTCTGTTTCTGCCCGCGGCCGCCGTGGCGCTGTTCATGCCGGAACCGCCGGATGAAATTGCGCGGGTCGAGCCGGTGGATTGAGTGCGAGTGAGCCTCTCACTTCCGCGATTCGCTCACCTTTCCGACGCGCGAGCGGCGAGTTCCTCCGGCGCAGCGGTTGCGAGGTGATGCCGCGCGAACAGCAGGTAGTAGGCAAGCCCGCCCGCGTACATCGCCAGCGTGAGCCACAGCACAATCGACTTGTTAAGCCAGCCGTACACGACCGCCGAAAACACGCTCATCACGAGCACGAGCGCGGGTAGAAACGGGTACAGCGGAACCTTGTACGGACGCGGCATGTCGGGCTCGCGCACGCGCAAAATGAAAAGGCAGATCATGGCCAACACGTACCAGACCAGCGCGGTGAGATTGCACGTGAGCACGGCGACGGTTACCGCATCGGCGTTGAAGTGCCCCCAGATCACGAAGGCGGCCACGACGAGGCTCCAAACGAATATCGAAACGTCCGGCGTGCGCCGATCGGGATGTACGTGACCGAGCAGTCGCGGCAGGTACCCGGCCCGTCCCAGCGAAAACGACTGCCGGCTCACCGCGTAAATCATGCCGTTGTAGCTAACGACCATGCCGAAGATCGCCACGATCGAAAACGCCAGCAGGTGCGACGACTCCGGCCAAACTTCGCTGTACACCTGCGGCAGCGGATAGAAGTTTTTTTCGTCGCCGGTCTTCTTGTAGTCGTTGCCCGCGGCTGCCGCGAAGAACCAAGTCAGTATCACGAGCACGATGAGCGTCAACTGAGCCAACGTCAGACCGCGCGGGATCGTGCGGTGCGGCTCGTGCGCCTCTTCGGGCGCGAGCGCCACGGTTTCGATCATCACCAGCCACCAAATCGCAAACGGAATCGCCTTGACGACGCCGGCCCAACCGTCCGTCAGCAGCGGTTTCGTCAGAATTCGCTCGAGCCGCACGCCGGGAATGCACGCGATCCAGAACCACACAAGCGCGAAGATCGCTCCGTAGGTCAGCCATTCCATGATCCTCGCCTGCTCCTTCGCGCCGATCCACTGAATGAGTGCGAAGACAGCGACGGTCGCCAGTGCCGCGACGGTCGTCGCCATTTGCTGGTCCACGCCGGTGACGAGGCGACTGACGACAAAAGTGATGTAGCCGCCCGTGGCGATCGCCGTCCCGATCGTCGCGAAGAGTGCCTCCAGGAACATCGACCAGCCCATGATGAATCCAAACCAGGGCGCGACCGCGCGGCGACCGTAGGCCAGCGGTCCGCCGGCAAACGGCATGGCCACCGACAACTCCGACAACGCCAGCACCCACGTCATGTACAAGACGCACACGAACAGCGAGGCCAACAGCATGCCGATCGGCCCGGCCACGCCCAGCCCGGCATTCCAACCGAAATACTCGCCCGTGATCACGACGCCGACGCCAAGTGCCCAGATGTGCAGCACGCCCATCGGCTTCTTGAGCGCGTGCTCTTTGAGGTACTCGCGATCCTCGGCGCGAAGGCGCGACGCGTCCACCTGCGCTTCCGCGGTGATCTCGGCAATCACCCGATCGATGTCGTCGTTCTTCGCCGGCCCGGCGTCATTGCGCGATTCGGTCATCGTGGCTCCTTGGCAGATCGACGGATTGTCGCGGGAATGGTAGCACCCGGGAGCGATTGCCGTGAAGGAAAATCTCGGTTCAGCGCGGCGGCTGGAGCTTGTCGGCGACGAGTGTGAATTCTTCGATCGCCTCGATGCGCGGTTTCGAGCCGACGCCGCTGCACGTCGGGCCAATCGCGTGCGGAGTGCGGCCCGGCGTCTCGGCGAGCGTGAACCGGTCGCCTTTGTGAATGATCGGTGTGCGGTGGCCGAGCACGCCAATCTCGCGCTCCTTTGCCGGGTCGGCCGGTATCCAAATAATCTTGTCGTCCGGCCCAAGCACCGCGAATTCCGCCCAACTGTGATTCGGGCCGCGCACCAGCCGTGCCGGGATGCCCGACGCGCGGCACAGCGCCGCAAACAGGCAACTCAATTCCTCGCAGTCGCCCTCGCCGGCACGCAATCCCTTCAGCGCGCCGCCGAACGAACTTTCCACATACTTGATGCGCTCGCGCGTCACGGCGAATATCGCGGCCGCGCGTTCGAGCAATTCCGCCTTGCCCTCGGTGGCCTCGCTGGCGAGTTGGCGAATCTCGGCGTGCGTCGATTCGATGCCTTCGCTCGGCGTCAGATAGGTACGAACTCTCGCCGCAGGGACGGCCCGAATTCGACTCGCCGCGTCCGGCGTCAGCCGCTGCGTCCAGCGCGTTACTTCGTACGTGCGGACGCACGTCACGCTGCCGCCGCGCGCGAGCGAAGGGATGGAAACGACCATCTGCTGCGCCGTGTCGCCCACGCGCCGCGACTGCACGCGCCGTTCGTCGGGCACCGTGCTCTCGACGAGTTCGACCTGCTGCTCCGGCCAGTCGAACGGGATCGGGGCCGTCGCCGTGGCGCGTTGCAGGTTGCCGTCGGCGGCCTCGAGTCGAAATCCGCACCGAACTCGAATTCGCATCGGTTGCCCGCGCTCGATGATCGCGTCGGACGCATCCGGCGACGGCCCCGGCTCGTCCGAGTCACATCGCGCCGCGCCACAGGTTAGCAGCATCAGCGCGATGGAGATCCTGAAACCGTAGAAGTGAATTCGAGGCATGAAAAGTTGTGCGAAGGCTCGACGCCAAGCTTGCGACCGCGGCCGTGCCGATCACGGTCGCGCCAGCGAATCGAGCAGGCGCTGTCGCTCCAGATCGAGGCTAAAGTCCACGTAACTCTTGAGTGACGCCGTATCGCGGGTTTGCGCGCGAACTTGCGGCGAGTTGCCCTTTGCCGGCTTTACCGCCTCGAGTTGCTGCCGCCCGAGCACCTTAAACCGCGTTGTGAGCGATTGGTTTTCCTTGTGCAGTTTGCCGGAGGCGGTCTGATAACGATTGATCGCCGTTTGGCGGTTCTGAACCACTGTGGCCGCGCGGTTTTTGATCGTCGCGGCCTGCGTGTCCAGAACCGCGTACTCGCGCTGCAACAGGAACCGTTCATTGCTGCCCTGATCGATCAGCGATTGATAAAAGAACGAAGACCGGCCGGGCGACTGCGTTGTGGTCGGTGGCGTGCTCTTCGCGGTCTTGTTCGTCCCGCCTGTTTTGGAGTCGTCATTCGCGGGCGACGGCGACTTCGGCGTGGCCGCCTCGCGCTCCGCCGCTTGCGCCTGATTCCGCAGCGCGACGAGGTTCTCGACTTCCTGATTGACCGCGTTGAGGTTAAACACGAGGGTCCGCGCTTGGGCGTCCACGCGATTGTATTCCAGTTCGAGTGCCGCGAGTTGCGAGTCGTAAGTCGTCAGTTGCTGTCGCAGCCACTCGTCCCATTGGGCGGCCGTGCGATTCATCTGCTGCTGGTCTTCGGCGAGCTTGGCCTTCTCGTCGTCGATGCGGGCAAGGTCGTCTTTGGCCTTTTTCTCCTGTCCCTTCTTGACTGTGTCGCGCGTCTGGTCGCGCGTGCCTAGCCGTTCGGCGTAGCTGTCGAGCACCTCGGCTTTGGCCAGCTTGTACACGGCCACGTCGGCCTCGCCGAGCGTAGCGCGAATCTCCGCTTCGATGCGGTCGCGCTGCAATTCCACGTCGCGCGATTTGCCAGGCCCTTCGAGGAATCCCATGAATCGGCCGAGCCACGCCACGAATTCGCGCCGCGCCGCATCGGGCAGTTTCTCTGCGTCCAACTCCTTCATGTGCTTGGCGAGCGCGGCCGCGCCCAGCATCGCCGAATTGGCGTCACCTCGCAGACAACGCAGCCAGACCGTCGCCCGAGCACCGGGCAGATAAGTCGGCGACGCCATTTTCGATGACGCCTCGAATTGCTTGAGCGCTTCGTCATATTGATAATTCTTCAGCAGAACCAATCCGTAAGCGAACGGCAGCCGCGGGTCGTCACCGTTCGCTTTGCTCGCGTTCGCGACCGACAGCTCGGCCAGTTTGAGGCCGGGGCGACCGGCGGTCCACGGTTTGTCTAGTAATTCGCGGACGCTGGCCTCGAACGATTTCTCTTGCGGGGTTGCGGCGGCGGCAAGCCAGCCGGCGTAGATTTTCCGCAGGGCGTCGGACGAATTCGCCTGCTGTACATCGTCCGCGACAGCATTGCTGGCGGCTGCCGGCTCCGCGGCGCCCAGTCGATCCTCACCGCTCGCTACGGGTTCTGGCAACCGCCGTTGGCTCGCGAGCGCTTGCAGTGCAAGCATGGTTCGCGACGGAGCAGCCGGCGGATCAGCGGTCGGAGTTTCTTGCGGCGCTGCCGCGTTGAGAGGCGATTCGGCGGCGGGGCGGTCGTCGACCGGTTCGAGCACGGGCACGGGCGGCGGGTCCGCGACGGCCACGGTGCTGCGATCGACGTCCCAAAGTTCGGTGACGGAAGTTGGCGCGACGCGCGAGTCGCCGAACGTGTCCGCCACGTCTTCCGTCGGTAGCAGTTCGGGCTTCGACGTTACCGGCACACTATCAGGCTTCGGTCGGCGCAGTCCAACTCCGGCGCCGACCAATAGCACAACCGCGGCGAGCACGCCGAGGACCTTCCACCGCCACTTTGAAGTTGAATCGGACATAAGCGCAGCGCCCTACCGTGAGGCAGGCGAACAGCGGAACGCAGAGCGGTGCCGCGATCATTCAGACAGCATTACATTAGCCGGCCAGTTGCCGGATGTCGATGCAGAAATGAGGAATGTCCGAGTGGCGGGCCTTCGGAAGTTGCGACAGAATCTAGAGACGTGGCGTCGATGAGAATCCGCTGCGGGAAGCGCGATGGAATCATCCCACGGCCGCGTGTGAAACTTGCCCGAACCGGCGGTCGCGGCGGCGGAACTCGCCGAGCGCGGCCTCCAACTCGGCCGGTCCGAAATCCGGCCAAAGTCGATCGGTGAAATACAACTCCGCGTAGGCGCACTCCCAGAGCAAAAAGTCGCTGAGCCGCTTTTCGCCGCTGGTGCGAATGAGCAGATCCACGTCGGGCGTGGGGCCGCCGGCGTGCATCGCCTCGCCGATGAGGCGAGCGAACTCGTCGCGAGTCGGTTGCTCGCGCGACGCAATCCGTGCTGCGGCGTGTACGATCGCGTCGCGTGCCGAATAATCGACGGCGACTCGCAAGTGCATCGCGTTTCCGGGCGCCGTCGCCGTTTCCGCCGCTTCAATCGCCTCGCGCAGCGACGCGGGCAGCCGGTCGCGGCGGCCGATCACCGTCAGGCAAATCCCGTTGGCCAGCAGCCGCGGTGTCTCGCAAGCGAGATACTCGGAAAAGAGCCGCATCAACGTGGACACTTCGTAGCGCGGGCGCTGCCAATTGTCGGCGGAGAAGGCGAAGAGCGTGAGCACGCCGACGCCGAGGTTCGGTGCGGTTTCGACGACGCGGTGCACGGCCTTCGCGCCGGCGCGGTGTCCGACCACGCGCGGTAAGCCGCGCCGCGTCGCCCAGCGGCCGTTGCCATCCATGATGATTGCCACGTGCAATTTCGAGGCATCGGGCGCGTCGCGATCACTTTGCATAATAAAGTAAGCCTCCAATTTGTCGCTTCACGCCGGCGCCCAGCCCTTGGCCAGCCGCCGCGCGGGCGAGACCCCTTCCTTCGCCGCCGTCATCGCGTCCGACACGACGCTCTCCAGCACGGAAATGTATTCGAGGAACCGCGCGCGGCCATGCTCCGTGATGCGACACAGCGTCTGCGGCCGGCCGCCACCGGCCCCCTTCCAGACTTCGACCAACTTCGCTTCCTGCAACAGTTGCAAATGACGGCTCAGGTTGCCGTCCGTGAGCGCGCACAACTCCTTCAGATCGTTGAACAGGATGCCCTGCGGGTGCGACACGAGCGACGTGAGGATGCTCAGCCGCGCCCGCTCGTGAATGATTCGGTCGAGCCCGTCGTACGCGAACCGCCCGATCGCTTCGTCTCGTTTCTGCTTAGCGCGCGACATTCTTCCGCTCCAAAGTCCAATAAAGAACGGCGGCAGCGAGTAGTTGCCCCGCGCCGAACGGCGCTCCCATCGCCCACGGCGCGAGCGACCATGTACTTCGTGCCAGCGTGAGGCTCAAAATGCCACACGCCATGTAAAACGCCGCAACGCCGAAGATCGACCGCGGCAGTAGTCGGCACGACGCGAACAGGCCGAGGCTGAACAAGAGTTGCCAAAGCCCCGGCAACATCCACACGCTCTCGCTCGCCGCGGACACGAGCACGTACGTCACCAACCCGCCCGCGACGGCAGCAGGCAGAAACTGCTCGACTGCCAGCCACGTGATCTCGCGTGTCAACTCGGACACTGAACGGCGGCAGTGAATCCACATTTCGACCCCTGCGGCCGCGACACTGATCGCCGCGACTGTGACCCAAAGTGTCAAATAGGCCGACACGTGTTCGAGTGGCTCGGCAACCCACCACGGCTGCAGCGCCGCTGCCCCGAGCGCGAGCAGCCCGGAAAACGCCACCGGAACCGAATGGTAGCCGCGAAACACCTGCGTCCGCGCGACCTGCAATCGAATTTCAGTGATCTGCGTAAGCGCTTCGTGAAGTTCCATGACTCCCCTGGTCGGCGGCCGTCGCAGCGCGCCGCCTCGCGTCAAGCATTCTCCCACCACGCGATTCAGGACATGACTGCTTTACGATGCAAAGTATAAAGAGTTCGCAATTTCGCTCAAGATCGGTTTCGTTCGCGGGTACTCAAACTGCGGAAGGCCGGCGGGAACCCAACCCGTCAGACGAGGACCGGTTCGCCGGCCTCGACTGGTTCCTCGATTGATTCGGCGAGCCGATCATTGCTCGGGTCGTCCATCGCGCAAGGCCAAATGTGAAAGCCGCCGTGCCAAGTGACCGGATCGATCTCCCACCTGCCCCAGATGCCACGGCCTTCGTTGAATCCTTGATACGCCACGTCGTGTTTGCCGATGTACCGCTTCGTCCACCAGCACTTGCCGGTCGTAGTCTCGTAGCGGCCCGTGACGATGAATGGCCCGACCCAGTCGCGGCCCTCGCCGCGCATCGTGCCGGCCAGAAACGTGAGATGCAATTCCATCCGATGCCGACCCGGCAGAACAGGTTGAAGAAAGTAGCCAGTCCACGGGCCGGATGGAAATCGGCTGTCTGGCTCGACCGTCAGTTCGTCGTTGATTGCGGACATGGCACGCCTGTAGTAGCGGTCGGTGGATGGAAAACGCCAACGCCTCGGTGAAACAGGCGAAAACTGCGGCGGACCATATTACCGCGCGAATGCGGCTTAAGGTAGCAACCGATTGGGTCTACCAAGGCCGAGCTGTTTCGGCCGCCAATCGACGCCGCATGGCAGTGGACCGACTCGGCCTCGCGTGGTCATAATGTCGCTTCGCGAGGTGGCCGCTTCGTCTCGATGGAGAGTTGTCGATGACTACACGATGGTCGGCGATGAAGACGCGATTGCTCGTTCTTGCATCAGTTCTCGCTGCGCTGGGCGCCGTTGAGGCCCGGGCGCACTACCTGTTCATCTACATTGGGCCGCCGGCCGAGGCGGGGCGATCCGCGGAAGTGTACTTCAGCGAGAGCGCGACGGCGGGCGATCCGCGGTTCATCGACAAGATCGCGCACACGAAACTGTGGCTTCAAAAATCGCCTGGCGAATTCGAGCCGCTCACCGTCCGCAAAGGCGCGGACCGGCTGCGGGCGTATCTGCCGGCTGGCGCAAGCGTGGTCGTAATCGGCGAGTGCCAGTACGGCGTGATCGCGCGGGAGAATCAGGTGCCGTTTCTGCTGCGGCATTACCCGAAGGCGATGGCCGGCAAGCCGGACGAGTTGAACCGGCTGGCGCCACGCGACGAGTCGCCGCTCGAAATAATGGCGACGATTGACGACAACCGCGTTACGTTCACCGTCCTGCGCGGCGGCAAGCCGTTGCCCGGTGCGAAGCTCACCACGATCGACGCCGATCTGACGAACGAGGAATTCTCCGCGGGGCCGGACGGCCGCGCGGTCTGGACGCCGCCGACGCCCGGACGATACTCGGTCTACACGCAATTCGTCACGAAGCAGGCGGGCGAACTTGACGGCAAGCGATACGAGGAGATTCGCGAGTTTGCGACGCTCGCGTTCGTGTGGCCGCTCGAACGACGCGGGCCGGACGCGCAGGCCGTGGCGCTGTTCGAGCAGGCGATCGCCGCGCGGGCGCAGTGGAAGAACTTCCCCGGCTTTCGCGCGAACATCGCCGGCGAAATCGACGGCCGGCCGTTCGACGGCTCCGTCGCGGTCGATGCCGAAGGCGGCGTCAAATTGGAGACGCAAGAACCGGTCGTGATCAAATGGGTGACCGAGCAGCTCGAATCGATCGCCATGCACCGCGGCGCCGGCGCGGCCGACGACTCGTCATCGGACCGCGCGCGACCCGTGTTGCGATTCGCCGACGATCACGCCGACCACTCGCTCGGCCGGCTGCTCGCGTTCGAAGGCGGCAGCTTCGCGTCGAGTTACCGCGTGAAGGACGGGCAAATCATGGTCGTGAATCGGCAGATCGGGCCACTCAACATGACAATCACCGTCCTCGACAACGAGCGCAACGCAGACGGACTGTTTTTGCCGCGCAGTTACACGGTTCAATACTGGGACGCCGCGACCGGCGCGTTGCGTCGCGCCGAATCGGTGGTCGAACGCTGGCAGCGCGTCGGCTCGTGGGACCTGCCGGCGTCGCACACGGTGACGACGGCCTCCGAGTCGGGATTGTCGGTGCGGAGTTTCACGCTGTCGAAGCACGAGTTGCGTGCGTCAAAGTGACACATCACGGGCGATGATCGCCGCCTCGACGGCCATGCCCGGCCCGAAACCGAGCACGACGCACGGCAGCGCGGCACGGGCGCGACGCAGCCGCTCAATGATGAATAGCACCGTTGCCGACGACATGTTGCCGAATTCGGCGAGCACGCGCCGCGACTCGGCGACGTGCTCGTCGGAGAGACCGGCGGCCGCGCGGCACGCGTCCAAAATGCGCGGGCCGCCCGGATGAATCGCCCACGAGCCAATTTCGCCCATCGACAGGCCGTTGGCGCGCAGCCACCATTTCAGCCACGGCCCGAGATTCTGCCGGATCAATTCCGGCACCTTTCGCGAGAGCGTCATCTCGAAGCCGTGGTCGCCAACTCGCCAACTCATGGCCGGCTCCGAATCGCGCATGAAGAGCGAGCCGTTCGCGACGACGTTCCAGCCTGCGCGACGATTCGCTGTTGACGCCACGCCGACCAGTGCCGCAGAGCCGTCGGCGAAAAGCGAATTGGCGATGACCTTGTCCAGTTGCCAGCCGTAGTAGTGGTGCAGCGTGCACAGTTCGACCGATGCGACGAGCACGCTCGCGCCGGGGTCGGCGTCGACGAACGCCCGCGCCACGCGCAGTGCGTTCAGCGCGCCGTGGCAGCCCATGAAGCCCACATGGGTGCGCGCGACACCGGGCGAGAGACCGAGGCCGCGAATCAGCTCGAAGTCGAAGCCCGGCGCGGCGAAGCCAGTACACGAGACCGTGACGACGTGTGTCACGTTCTCGGCCTGCATCCGCGCGTCGTCGAGCGCCGCTCGTGCAGCGCGTAGGGCAAGTGGTCCGGCGGAAGCTTCGTAGCGCGACATGCGGTCTTGCGTGCTCGGCCCGCGATCGTCCGGCGACGCGAGCGCGTGAAAGAATTGTTGCCGGGCCTCGATCGGGCCGTCGGATCGTTCGAGCACTACGCTGTGCCGCTTGGCGACGCCGGAGTGCTCATACAATTCCGCGAGCAGGCCGCGCTCGCCGCCGTTCGTGCAGCAGAAGCTGCTGGTGAGTTGGGCCGCGTCCGGCTGTTCGATGTGGTGCTCCGGCACCGCGGTGCCGATTCCGGCGATCATGAGGCTCATTGAAATCGTCCGTCTGAGAGAGTGATGTGTCGCAACGTGGGCGTCGCCGGCGCATTCAGGCGCGCGGCGATTCGAGCGGCGACCAACGGCACGAATTCAGCGCAGCGCGCGGCGAGCCGCACCAATGCCGGGTGACGCAGGCCGAACGCCAGCACGCGACAGAGCAACTGGCGCCGTTGAATGAGGCGGCTGTGCGTCGCCGACCAATCCGCGACCATCGCGTCGTCCCACGCCATCGCGGCGCGAGCGGCAAGCGGCGCGAGCGACGCGGCCGATTCGAGCGCCCACGCGATTCCCTCGCCCGTGAACGGCTCGACGTAGCCGGCGGCGTCGCCGAGCACGAAGAGGCGCCGGCCGGCGACGCGATTCGGCCGTTGTGTCAGCGCGGGCGTGCCGCGCCAATCCGCGGCAGCCAGCGGCGGCGCGTCGGGCACCCCGGCCTCCGCCAGCACGCGTTCAGCAGCCACACCCAAGCCGCCGCACGCGCGAACCGCCGGCGGGTCGATCGCGGCGGCCACGTTGAGCGAACCGTCTTCCACTCGAACGATTCCAACGTAACCGATTCGTCCGACGGCCATGAAGACAGTGCCGGTCGTGAATCGCTTGACGTCGCGCGTCACGACGCAGCCGGCACCGATCCGGCTGTGCGGCAACACCTGTCCCGCAAATGCTCGCTGGCTCGCGAGCGACGACCGCGAAAGCCCGTCGGCGACGAGCACGATTCGGGCGGAAACGTCGGCGGCGGGCCGATCCGGTTCGCTCTCGGCCCGCAACGAGACGGATCGGCCGCGCTCGTCGGCGTCGTGCACGGACGCGGCTGTGTGTGGTAAAAAGGTCGCGCCCGCCGCGATTGCCTCGCGCACGAGCGCCGCGTCGAATCGCTCGCGCGATACGGCAACGCCCGCCGGTAGGGGCACGGTCAACTCGCGACCGTCACACCAAAGTCGAAATCGCTTCAGCGGAACCGCGCCGAGTTCTGCGACAACACGCCCGAGTCCCACGTCGCGCAGCACCGACAGCGCGCGGCCGTTCACGCACGCGCCGCAGACCTTCGCGCGAGGAAACGGCTTCTTGTCCACAAGCAGCACGCGACAGCCGCGCCGCGCGACTTCCCGCGCCGCCAGCGACCCCGCGGGGCCGGCGCCGATCACCACCGCGTCCCACGCATCGCGGCCAATCTCGTCGAGTTTGGTCGTGCTCATGACTCCCGACGCCTCCACGAAAGCAGAAATCGTTGCGGCCAATGACGTGACAGCACCGCGCCGTTCAGCCCCGCCTGTTTCGCCAAGTCGAGCGCCTCCGACGGCGAAAACGCGGCGCGAACCGACAGCGGGCCATCGACGTGTACGACGTGCGACCGCGTCAGCACGCGGCTGCCCCACCACGCGAGCACGTAACCGAATCGGCTCCGCACCAAATCGTTCACCAGCAGTAGGTGCCGTGCCGCTTCGGCCATGTGCCGAAGCAGCCGCTCGGCGTCGCTCTCTTCGAGATGGTGCAGGAACAGCGAACAGGTCACGACGTCGAAATCGCTCGGAAGCGTGTCATGCAACACGTCGAGTTCGATGAACTGCGCGGCGACTTCGACGCGCGATGCCCGCGCGCGGGCAACGTCGAGCGCGAGTGGACTTCTGTCGCAGCCAACCAGCACGATATCCAGCCCGAAGCGTCGCGCCGTTCGCGCCAGGCCGATGCCCACGTCGCCGCCGCCGCACGCCAGATCGAGCACGCGAAGCGACCGCACTCCCAACTCCGCTGCCAGCCGCCGCACCGCCGACCATAGAATTGCGCTCGATCGGCTGATCACGTTGATCGATCGCAGTCCGGCCAAGGCGCGACGGTGCTGCGCGTCGTCCAAGCCCGGCTGGTCCATCAACTCCGGCTGGCGATCACGGCGATCCAAATCGAAGAACGCCAAACGGGGCATGACCGCCTCCGTGGCAACTGTGCTGAATCGCCGCGAATGAACGCTGGCGTGTTCGTGCTTCGACGCATCACTCATCGGCATCATAGCCGCGACCCGGCGCGGCCGTCAGCCACAACGTCGTCCGGCCAGGGCGCCGCCGGCAACTTTTAGAACATCGTCAGGTACCGCTCAATCTCCCACGGCGTGACTTGCGCGTGGAAGTCCGCCCACTCAGCCTTCTTGAGCGTGACGAATTCGTTGTAGATCGGTCCGAGCGCCGCCTGGACGACTGGGTCGCGTTCGAGTTCGGCGATGGCCTCGGGCAGGCTCTGTGGCAGCAGGCGGATGTTTTTTGCCTCGCGCTCGGACGCGGTGGTTTGGTACATGTTGGCGACGTTCGGTTCGCCCGGATCGAGCCGGCGCGTGATGCCGTCGAGGCCGGCGGCGAGGTAGGCGGCCATGGCGAGGTACGGATTCATGCCGCCGGAGACGGTGCGGTCCTCGAAGTGGCCGCCCTCGGGGCAGCGGATCATCTGCGTGCGGTTGTTGTCGCCGTAAGTGATGAACGCGGGCGTCCACGTGTAGCCGGAGAGTGGGCTGTACAGCCGAGCGCCGATCTGCAGCCGCTTGTAGCAATTCACTGTCGGCGACGTGACCGCGCAGAGTGCCCGCGCGTGCGCGAGTACGCCGCCGATGAAGTGGTAACCGAGTTCGGAGTGGCCGAGGCCGTGCGGATCGTTCCGGGCACCGGCAGCGTCCGCCGCACACAAGTTCTTGCCCGTATCCGCGTCCGCGATGTGATAATGCATGTGCGCGCCGGAGCCCGTGCGATCCGAAAACGGCTTGGCCATGAATGTCGCGATCGCGCCATATTTCGCGGCAATCTGGCTGGCCATCATCTTGAAGAAGACGAATCGATCCGCCGTCGTGAGCGCGTCGGCATATTTGAAATTAATCTCGAACTGCGCGTTCGCGTCTTCGTGGTCCGATTGGTACACACCCCAGCCGAGTTGCCGGAGTGCGTCGCTCATGTCGCGCAGATAATCCATCGCGCCGGCCATGCCCTTGAAGTCGTAGCACGGCTTGGCGAGGTTATCGACCGCGTGCGGATCCCACACGGCGATCTCGCCGTTCTCCTTGCGCACGACGAGGAAATGCTCCGGCTCGACACCGACGTTGAACACGTAGCCCTGCCGCCGCGCGTCGGCGACCACTCGCTTCAAATTCACGCGCGAACAGAATTCGTACGGTTTGCCATCGACGTGGATGTCGGAGGCAAACCGCGCGACGCCCGGCTTCCACGGCAGCGGCGTGTAACTCGCGACGTCCACGCGGGCCATCATGTCGTGCGAGTGCGGCCCCTGGCCCATGCCCCAAACGGCCGCGCCGGCGAATCCGGCCCCGACGTCGATCACGTCGTCGAGCGTGTCGGCCGGCACCATCTTGCACTTGGCCGCGCCGTGAATGTCCACGAACTGCACGAGCACGTACTCGATACTATCCTGCCTGAGTTGTTCGCGAATCGCGTCGCGCGTCGCATGCGGCATGGCGGCCTCGCTTTCATTTCGGAAACTACTTGCAACATCGGACGAATCAGCGGAGTGGCAGCCAAGCATAACGGCCGATGAAGTCGCGCACTAGCTAGCAGTTCCACCGAAACTCGCGTTCAACTGGCGCTCGGATTTGCGCGCCAGCTAGTGGGGCAACAGCTCTCAGAGGCAGTATTGACCGAATCAGATGAGAGGGATACCCTTTGTTGTGGTTTTCGTTCTTTCTGGGACGCCAAACATGGGCCGGGTTGTCGTAGCCCTGATTCTGGTTCTCGACGTGCTCGTCTGCCCGTTCGCCTGCAGCGGGTCGATCAGTCTATGCTCGTGCGCGTCAGCCGACCCGTGTTGTCCGCCGAAGCAGACTGATCCCGGTGATGAGTCGCCTCGACCCGATGACGGATGCGATGGGTCGTGTAAGAGTTGCCTCTGTGGCGGTGCCATCAGTGGAGAAGAAACTTGTGCCGACCACCTGTTGACTCAAGATACGTTAACCATTTGGCTGCCCGGCCTTCCCATCGAGGTCGCGGCCTGCATTCCCGCAAACAGCCAGAAAAACCGTTGCGATGACAATCCTGCCTTCCCATCTGGTGTGGCATTGCGCGCTCTTCTCCAGTCCTTCTTGCTCTAGCGGCGAATCCCTTCTGAGTTCCTGCTGCGATTGAGCCTGCGCGGATCCGCCGCCGGCATTTCAGTTCGCACGATTCAATGAAGCTGTTCGCTGTGGCTTGCACCCACTCAGTCTGATTACTGCGTTCAACAGTCCGGCGATGACGCGAACTGCAAAGAGACACCAGACATGACGGAGAGACAGGTATGAGCCAGACAATTGTAGATGGCAACAAAGCATACGGTTCTGAGGAATCGCCAGCCGGGGAAACTCGGGCGACCTTGGCCGATCAGGTCTCGTCACCACAAATCGAGCGGCAGTCATTGCCAATCGGGCGATGGAGTTTTGGGGCCGCGATCTGGCGCACCATCCCAACCGTGGCTGTCGTGGCGGCACTGGCCGGGCTGGGGTATTGGGGTCACCACTCGGGCTGGAAGATGCCCAAGTTCTCCGCGTTGAACGGCGCTGCCGCGACGCCACGCGATGATTGGTGCGCCGAACACTGTGTGCCGGAGTCGCAATGCGTCGAGTGCGATGCGGACAAGTTTCCCAAGCCGGCCGAGCGGAGTTGGTGCGAAGAGCACGGCGTACACCTGTGCCCGTTCGATCATGCAGAGATCGCTCAAGTCAAAGAAACGCCGCAGGCGAGCGGCCGGCGTGAGCCGGCTGATCAGGGTGCTGACGCCCCCCGCTCGCCAGGCCAAACTCCTCCTGATCTTCGTCCGTCGCACTTGTTCTGCGCCGCGGACCTGGCGCGTGCGACACGAGCCCTCGAACTCAAGCCACGGCCGGAGAACAACCAAGCCTGTACGTCGTATCGAAGTCGAATCCAATTTGCATCGCACGAGGCGGTTCTGAAGGCGGGTATCGACGTGGAACCAGTATCGCGCGGCTCGATCGTTGAGGCCGTGACGGTCGCTGGCGAGGTTCGCTACGACGCGACGCGAGTCGCGCAATTATCTGCCCGCGCCGCCGGCTCCGTCTGGCGAGTCGATAAGCAGGTCGGCGACTCGGTTCGTCCCGGCGAGGTTCTAGCGCTCGTAGACGCCGCTGAAGTGGGGCGGCTGAAGGGCGAGCTGCTCTCCGCGCTGGCCGAGCAGAATCTCCGAGAGAGCATCGTGCGTCGAACCGGCGGCCTTTCGGATAAGGGCGTCATTCCGAGCAAGCAAGTCCAAGAGGCCGAGACCGAATTGACGAAGGCGAAGACGCGGGTGCTCAGCGCCCAACAGGGACTGATCAATCTAGGGCTTCCGGTCGCGGTCGAAAAGCTGCGGGGGCTACCGGAAGATGAGCTGGCCGCCCGCATCCGCCTCGCCGGCCTGCCGGATTCTGTCGTGGACGCGTTGGACGCCACCACGACGACATCCAACCTCATCGCCGTCACGTCTCGTCAGGCTGGCGTCGTCGTATCCCGAGAAGTCGTTGCGGATCAGGTAGTAGACACGGCCAAGGTGCTCTTCAAAGTTGCCGACACGAGCCGCGTGTGGCTGTTCCTCAGCGTTCCGTTCGAAGAAGCGGCCTACGTGCGAATCGGCCAGCACGTGAAGTTCCAGCCGGACGGTTCATCCGAACAGATCACGGGCGTTGTCGCATGGGTCAGTACCGAGGTGGACGCGCGAACGCGAACCGTTCAGGTTCGTGCTGATCTGGACAACTC
>Ga0247727_10002743_pt1 | contig 39787 bp, 28 predicted proteins | sample WisWelCaveWW1625_FD_202498 | JGI IMG/M metagenome (GOLD analysis project Ga0247727, IMG submission 202498) | Biofilm microbial communities from Wishing Well Cave, Virginia, United States - WW16-25 | ecosystem: Environmental > Aquatic > Deep subsurface > Groundwater > Cave microbial mat | place... | reverse complement strand
TTCACCGACTCCCATTTAAGAAAAAGCCCCTAAGCAAAAAGCCCCCCCAGCCCGTCCCGCGAGGCCGCGGCCTACTCGATCCCGAGTGAAGTGAGGGATGAGAAATCTTTCCAGTTATTCGTGTGTCATTCCCGAATGCCTCTAGCGGGAATGACGGTTTTCTGTCAAACGGCTATTTTATTTCTTGACGGAGCCTTATGATCGCTCTTGGAGCCAGGCCAAGGGGTCCTGCGGCGCACCCTGATGGCGGATTTCAAAATAAAGATTGCCATCCGGCCCACCCCCCGCCCCCGCGACTTCACCTAGCGGGCGGCTTTTGCCCACCCGATCTCCGACCGAAACACGCAATCTGCCCATGTGTCCGTAGACCGAATAATAGTTCTCTCCGTGATCCAAAATAACGACCATCCCATACCCGCGAAAGGCGTCGGCGTAGGCGACCACGCCATCATGGACGGCGCGAACGGCGTCGCCACCGCGCGTTTCGGGCGGAGAAATCTCGATGCCCTTGCGCTGGACGTAGGTGTCAAACCGCGGATGCTTTTGGCGCCCAAAGCGGGCCACCACCACGCCAGCGTTGGGCCAGGTCAGGCGCCCCTTCTCTTTTGCAAATTTTCCGGCAACTGGCCGCTGCAGCGCCTGCTTTTTGGCCTCCAAATCCCGGATCATGATTTGTAACTGCAGGGCGGATTCGTCCAGGTGGGCCACCGATTTTTCATAAAAATCCCGCTCCAGACGCACGCGTGTTAGATGCCGATTCCGCGCGCGTTCCTCGGTTTGCAGCGCAGCAAGACCGCGCGTCATGGATACCTTCTCTTCCGCCAGATGCCGGGCTTGCAGTACCATAGCCTCGTTTCGCACCGCCAGACGCGTGCGCGTGTCCTGGATGCGAGAGAGCGCCCGCCGCTCGGCGCGCGCAACGGCCCGCAGTCCGTGCACCTTGCGTTTGAAATCCACCTCGCCCCGGACGGAGAGTATGTTCTGAAGCAACCCGGGCCGCTTCTCAAGATACATCGCGCGCACCCGCCGGCCCAGGGCCACCTCTTTTTTTAGAATGTCGGAATCCGTCTGTTTCAAGTCGGCAGAGAGCGCCGCCTGCTCGACCGCCTTCCTCTTCACTTGCGCCGCGATGCGCGCGGCCGCGTCACGCCGCAATTGATGGTGCTGTTGGGTGCGCGCCATCTCCGCCAGGGCCGCCGTTTCCTCCTTTTTGGCGGCAAGCCCCTTCTTTTTGTGTGTCTCGATTTCTTTTTTCACCTGATCGAGCGTTTTCTTCTCCTTCCGAATTTGGTCGTTGAGCGACGCACCGCCCGCCCTGGGCACGACCTTGTCCGCTTTTTTCGCGTGGGCCGCCGATGCGAGAAAGATGGCGAGGGCCACACCCAGAGACAGACAGCGGGCAAGACAGGGCAAGCGCGGCGTTAGCCGGATCATACTGCCCCCCCCATACGTACCCCCCGCGCGGACAAGGAGGCTTCCCACGCCCCCCGCCGTCGCGCCGACCAGAACGAGTCCCACGATGAGAGGGATGGGCAGAAACCGCAAGGCCACCGCTTGGCCCATCTGGGCAAGAAACACCTGAACGCCTGCCTTGGAGATTTCAAAGAAGAGTAAGAGGGCTAGGAGGGAAATCACGCCGCCGATTCCACCGAGTGTGGCCCCTTCCACCAGCAGAGGAAGTCGGATAAATGTGGGCGAGGCGCCGATGAGCCGCATCAGTCGCATCTCCTCGCTGCGGCGATGGAGGTAAAGCCGGACGGCTGCGGCGACGACCAGCATCGTCAAGGCAACCCACAGCGCGCCCGCCGCAAGACCCACGATCTCCATGTGCACCAGCAGCCCCTCCAAACCGTCGAGCCATTCCGACGTGTTTTGTGCCTCCTCCACGCCGGCAAGTTTTCTATATTGGCCCAACAATGCCTTCATCGCGCCCACATCGCCCACCTTCACCTCGAACGCGGCGGGCAGCGGATTGCCCCCTGTACCGGCCAGAAGGGACACCTCCCCTCCGGATTTTCTGAATAATTGTAACGCATCTTCCCTTGAAATGTAAGTGAAAGAGGCAATTCGAGAATCACGCGCAAGCCGCTTTTGAATCTGGGCGACGGTGGCCGATGAGGCCGTATCGCGCAGATAAAGCATAAACTGCGCCCCCTTCTTTAGGGAGAGGGCCCATTGATAGGCGTTGTGGCCACCCATCAGCAGAAGACCGCACAACGCCAACGACAGGGCGATGCAGGCCAGCAGCGCCACGGCGGATTTTCCGTCCGCCCAAAGATGGCCCGTCACGGTCTTGAATAAGTAACTCACGCGCATTCGAGCCCGCCGGGTTGGGTTCGCGTCCAGATGCCCCGCCTCACCCCCCTCATCCTCATCCTGGGGATTTTTCGTCCGAGAGCAGCCTTCCAGCCTGGAGCAGGATGGTACGACCGGCGATCTTTGTGACCACGGCGCAATTTCGCGTGGCCACCACCAGGGTTGTACCCATCACGTTGACCTCTTTGAGCAGCCCCATGATATGATCCGCGAGGGTGTCGTCCAGGTTGGACGTCGGTTCGTCCGCCAGAAGCAACATAGGGTGGCAGACCAGGGCGCGGGCAATCGCGGCGCGCTGCCGTTCTCCGCCGGAGAGCGACGATGACGCCCGGTGCGCATGACGGTCCAGATGAACCTGTCCAAGCGTCTCCCGGACGCGGCGTGTCATATCGCGCGGCGTATATCCGGCGATTTCCATCGGAAGGGCCACATTGTCAAACACCGTTCGATCCGGCATCAGCGTAAAATCCTGGGCGATAAACCCGATGCGACGGCGCAGGGCCAGGCGCGCCGCCTCGTTTATCTCGGCCACGTCCTGCCCGTCAATGCGCACCCGCCCGGCGTCGGCCCGCTCCGCGCTCCAAAGAATTTTGAGCAGCGTCGTCTTGCCCGCGCCGCTGGGGCCGGCCAGCACCACGCGCTCGCCCTTCTCGACGAGGAGATTAATATCCGATAGGGCAGGTGCGTCCGGCGACACCTCGTCTACCCGGCTCGGGTAGGTTTTAGAAACGTGAAGCACGTCAATCATACGGGTGTCCCAAACAAAACGATCAGCCCGGATCGGAAGATCGCATGTTTTTTACTCCAACCCCCTCCCCATTCGCAAGGTGCCGCGCGCGGGTGCTGCGCACAGCGACACGCTTCGCGCATTTGCTGGGGTCGGTGGGACCAAACGGGTTGTGCCTGCCGGTGGCGCGACGGGTGCTGCGCACGGCGACACGCTTCGCGCATCTGCTGGGGTCGGTGGGACCAAACGGGTTGTGCCTGCCGGTGGCGTGACGGGAACCGTGGTAGACCACACACCCGCCTAACGGAGCAGCGTCTATGCCGTCTCGCATCGTCGGAACCGGTATCGCGCTTCCGAAGCGCGTCGTCACCAATGCCGAATTATCCCGCGTGCTGAAAATTCCAGAAGCGCACATCGAAAAGCGCACCGGCGTTCGGACGCGCCACTGGGTGTCCGCCGGAGAAACATGCGCCACACTGGCCACGGAGGCCGCGCGCGTCGCGCTTGCGTGCGCACAGGTGCCCGCCGCCGCAATAGATTTCATTCTCGTCTCTACCACCTCCGCCGATTACGCCTTCCCATCCACCGCGTGCCTGGTGCAAAAAGCGCTGGGCGCCCATGCTGCGGCCGCGTTCGATCTGGGCGCATCCTGCGCCGGATTTCTCTATGCCCTGTCGGTCGCCGATACGTTCATCCGAAACAAAACTGCCACCCACGCGCTGGTCATCGCCGCAGAGGTCAAATCGCTGTTTCTCGATCCCAACGACGTCGCCACGTCCATCCTCTTTGGTGACGGCGCGGGGGCCGTCGTGCTCACCGAGGGTCGGCGTGGTATCCGATCGCTCCGGCTCTGGGCGGATGGCGCCGGGCATCGCCTTATCACGCTCCCCGCCGGCGGCGCCCGCCAGCCCACGACGCAGGCCTCATTGGATCAGGGCCTGCATTATATGAAAATGGACGGTCAACGGCTTTTCCGCGTGGCCGTGAAGAAAATGAAAGCGGTCGTCGCCACGCTGGAGGCGGACGGGGTCAACTCCCTTCTATTTCACCAGGCCAATCTGCGGATTTTGGAGGCGGTGCTGGGTGAAAAAATGGCGCGGACCCATGTCACGCTGGATCGGTGGGGCAACACCTCGTCGGCCTCCCTCCCGATGGTCCTCGACGATGCCCTGCGTCAGGGCAAGGTGACGCCCGGTGATCGCGTGGGCCTGTGCGCCTTTGGCGGGGGCATCACCTGGGGATACGCCGTGATTGAGGGCATTTCTAAAACTCCATAGAAGTGCCCTTCAAGATAGAGTAATCGAGGTCGTCGTGTCGCTTGATGCGGTCCGTAATCTGCTGGCCGATGCGTTAGATGCCAACGATTTGGATGGGGCGATCCGGGGGCTTGCGGCGCTCTCTCCCCAGACACTGAGGTCCGCGATCAACGCCGGCCTCATTCTGTCGGATTTCTCCAAAAAGGCCGCCGTGGCCTATTTCCAGGCCGTGCCCGACCTACTGCAAGTTCTCTCGCCCGATGCCCCTGACCTATTGGAGGTCTGGGTGGGGATGGGAATTCAGATTGCGGAACACTCGGCGGCCACCGGGATCAAGTTCTTCCGGCAGGGGCCAGCGGTGTTCTCTCATATTCCCGATCTCGCGTTGCAACGGCGCTTCATGGCGCAAGGGATTGCCCTCGCCCGTCAAGACACGCAGTTGGCGTTTGAATATTACCAGCAAGCACCGGCACTGCTCTCTGCCGTGGCCCTTTCACCTGAAGCCTTCTCGCAGTGGGTCGGGCAGGGCATCGCGATGGGCCGACAGGATTACACACTGGCCGTCGAATACTTCCGGATCGGCCCGGCGCTGCTCCGGGCGCTCCCGATTGACCTGCTGCCGCGCTGGGTGTCGTTGGCCCAGGGGATCCAACCCCTTTATACGGCGCTCCTGTTTATCCGAAATAGTCCGGAGGTCCTGGCGCGCATCGGGGCCATCTTGCCCTCCAGCCCGACTCCGGAGCGTCTACTGGAACCCCTGCTGGATTTGCTGGATATGATCGTCCCGCGGCACCCCGATGTGGCCTACGCCGTTTTTGCCTCCGCGGCAGACGTCCTGATGGCTTTTTCCGCGCATCACTTGGATGGGGCTCTGTTGGCGCGGGCCATGCGGATCGCCCAATTTGATGCGGAGATGGCGGCCACATTGTTCCAGCATGGGCGTGAAGTTTTAACCGCCCTGGGCGCTGCATCGTCCCACTTTGCCGCCTGGGTGGATGCGGGGGTTGCCCTCCTTGCGCGCGACCCGATTGCGGCCCGGAGCTACTTTGCCCTTGCGTCCAAATCGGCTCGGACGGAGATAGATCGCTTGCGTGGCGGCGTGTCGCTCTCCGGTGTGGCCCGCACACTCCAGGCTTTTGCCCAGGCCCTCTGCGGCCAACCGGTGGCCATTGCCCCCTGCGCCGCGGGGGAGTCGGACGCCCCAACGACCGATGGCCGGACGATCTATCTGCCCGCGCATGTCGGATATTTTCCGGACGCGGCGCGCAACCGGGAGTGGTACACCGTGGCCACGGCGTTTCAGGCCGGTTTCTTGGAATTTGGAAGTTTCTCGATCGAGGATTTTTTGGCGCCTTTTTCGGAACCTGCGCTTGCAGGGGAACTCTTCGAGGTGGCCGAAGGGGCACGGGTGGCGTTCCGGCTTCAGCAGTCCTATCCCGGCCTGCGCGCGGCGCTGGTTCGGATGCGCGAAGCGGATCTTGCGGCCTGCCGAGAGTGGGTGGGGCTAACACCGCGTGGCGTAGTGGTGGAAATCCTGCGCCAGATTTCGCTGGCCGGAAAGACGCGGGGGGCCATTCCCGCTGCGTTACAGTCGCTCGTTTTCGATGCCTGCCAAATACTGGGCGCCGTTCAAAGTTTGGAGGCGACCGTGGCAACCTCAATCAATGCGGTGGCCCGTGTCTATGACCTATTGCGTGACGAGAGCGATCTACCGCGCCCGTCCGGCGAGATGGAACCTTTTGAGGATCGCGGGCCGCAGCGGCGGGGCGAGGGGGAAGGAGGGGGCGAGATGCGGCCCTCCACCCGTGGACACCTCGACCCCGAACGGGTGGCGAGAACGACGGCCGCGCTCAAGGAGAAACTTCAGGCCGAGGGCTTGCTGAAAAAATTGCAGGCATCTGGATTGGATCAAGTCGGAACCGGATTCGCCTCCGTACCAGACGCGGATGCCCACGCGGTGCAGGTGGCCCGTGAGGGCGTGGGGTCGGACGCGCCGCCCGAATTGGACGAGGGGTCTGATGACCGTGCGAAGCATCATGCCGTGCGCAGAACCGAGCATCATGCCGTGCGCAGCACCGCCGTCCGCAGGGCGCGGTATGACGAATGGGACGCGCAGGCCGAAGATTATCGGCCAGACTGGTGCCAGGTGATTGCGCGAGGCGTTCCGGAGGGAGACGGGAATACTGTAACGGTGTCGAACCACCGGGCGCGGGCGATTCTTGTGGCGTTTGAGCGGTTGAGGCCCGTGGGGTTTGCGCGGGTGCGCGGCGCGCCCGAGGGGGATGCGTTCGATTTAGAGCGGCTGGTGGAAGCGCGGGTGGCGGCGCGGATGCGACAGACCCCTTCCGACCGGGTGTATATCCAGTATCAACGGAAAGAACGGGATGTGGCTGCCGCGTTCCTCGTGGACTTGAGCGGTTCGACGCAACGGCAGGTTGCCGATGGGGGCCGGACGGTCTTGCAGGTGGAGAAGGAGGCGCTTGTGTTGCTTTCGCGGGCCCTTTTCACGCTCGGAGACCGTTTTGCCCTATTTGGATTTTCGGGACGGGGAAGGGAGGCGGTGGACTTTCAGGTGGTGAAGTCGTTTGAAGAGGGCTACGATGCCGGCATTGACCGGCGTATCGCCCACCTTCAGGCCGCTGGACAAAATCGCGACGGCGCTGCGATTCGTCATGCCACGCGCATGCTCGCTGCGGAACCCGCCCGCATCAAGACACTCTTCCTCATCAGCGATGGGAGGCCACTGGATGACGCCTACGAGGGCCTCTACGCGATGGCCGACACGAAGATGGCCCTGCGTGAGGCCAAGCGGATTGGCATCCATCCCTTTTGTATTACGGTTGACCGCAATGGGGAAGACGATGTGCGGGGAATGTACGGCGACGTGGCCTATCTTGTCATTGACCGGATCGAGACCCTACCCATTCAACTTCCGATCATCTACAAGCGCCTGACGACGTGAAGGCCCCGTGGACACCGTGACGGAACGGAACGCGCCTTAGAAGAAATGTTTACAAGTCACATTTCGTTCGGTAAGATTGGGCCTCGTCTGTCGTGGAGGTCCACGGCGCTGACGCCATGGCGGACGCCTGGCGCTCCGTGCCGTCCATGACTTGGCGCCGTTTCCCTCAGCGTAATAGGGTGGGATTGCGGATAGGGCGTCATCCCACATGACCCGTGAGGTAGGTATGCGTAAAGAGGTAGGTATGCGTAAAAAGGGGTCGTATACCGTCGCGGTCGTGGGGGCCACCGGCGCGGTGGGTCAAGAAATGGTCGCCGTGCTGGAAGAGCGCAAGTTTCCGATCGAGCGGTTGCGGCTCTTTGCCTCCGAACGATCGGCGGGTGAACGGGTATCGTTCGGCGAGCAAACCCTCGTGGTCGAGATGCTGGCCGAAGGGGTCTTCTCTGGCACTGACATTGTGTTGGGGGCGACGGATGGCGCATTGAGCAAAAAATTTACGCCGCTTGCGGTGGCGGCGGGGGCGGTCGTCGTTGACAACTCCAGCGCGTTTCGGATGATGCCCGACGTGCCGCTGGTGGTACCGGAGGTCAATGGCCACACCCTCTCGGCCCATCGCGGCATCATCGCCAACCCCAACTGCTGCACGGCCCAACTGGTCATGGCCCTTAAACCATTGCACGATGCGGCCACGCTCCGCCGCGTTGCGGTCACGACGTTTCAGTCCGTCTCCGGCACCGGCAAAGAGGCGATGGACGAACTGATGGACCAGACCCGATTGCTGTTGGCGTTTCAGCCGATCCAGCCCCGTGTCTATGATCGGCAGATTGCCTTCAACTGCATCGTGGACTGGGACGCCGACCCCACGACGGGCGATACGGAAGAGGAAACGAAGATCGTTCAGGAGACGCGCAAAATCCTAGGAGATGCGTCGCTTCGGGTGACGGCCACGACCGTTCGCGTACCGGTCTTTCGGTCCCACGGCGAATCGGTCAATCTGGAAACGGCGCGCAAACTCTCGATCCGAGAGGCAAGGGAAGTGTTGTCTGTCTTTCCTGGCATCGTGGTCATGGACGATCCGGCACGCAAAATCTACCCAACGCCGCTTGACGCGGCAGGTTCCGATGCGGTTTATGTGGGCCGCATTCGGGAAGATACCTCGACCGTCAACGGCCTCCATCTCTGGATTGTGGCCGACAACCTGCGCAAAGGGGCGGCCCTTAACGCGGTTCAGATCGCCGAGGCGCTCGTTCTACAGGCGTCTATTTCGTGAGGTCATAGTGGGCATGAGAACACGAATCGGTGGCACGCTCGCATGGACAGTGGCGTGTTTTTTGTTCTCTGGCTTGGGCGTGCGGGCCCAAACGCCCCCCTCCGGCAGCGTGGACGACTTGGCGCGCGTGGTGTGGTCGTATTTTCCAAGGGCGGAGGGGAAGATTGACGCCGTGGAGGGGGAGGCGGTCGTGGCCCGCATGACCGGGCCGTTGGGTCTTGCAACCGGGATGATCCTTACGGTGACACGTACGGGTGAGCCATTCTATCATCCAATAACGGGCGTTGCGCTGGGTCATTTTGAAGATGAGGTCGCTGCGTTTGAAGTTCAGGCCGTTCACCCCGATCGCGTGACCGGCCGGATCGTCCATCCCAAACAGGTGGCCATGCCAGGGGACACGGTGCGGCTTCCCACGCGGATCGCGGTGGCCCTTGCCCCGGAGGCCCTTGCGCGTGAGGCCAGCGTGGTGCGTCAAGAGGAAGCCATCATGCGCGCGCTGGATGCTACGCTGTCGGCCACCGGGCGGTTTCAAGTTCGCCGTTACGCCACGCCGACTGCGTGGGACAGGGTGCAGGATGCCGCGTACTTGATCGCGCTGTCGGTCACGCCCCCGTTGGCCACATCCCCGGCGGACGCGCCTGGCGTCGCGCTCCAAATGCGCAACACGCGCACAGGCGCCGTCATCGCCATGCTCCAAATGACGCTCGCGGCCTCCGAGAACGATTCGGTCCTGGAGCGGTGGGCGCATCAGCGTTTGCAAGAACCACCTCAATTGGGGCCCGCCTCTCCGTAAAGCACGCCATGTCTTCCACCCGTGTTCCTTCCAACTCGGAGGTCACCGAGTCCGCGCTACTTGCGCAGTTGGATCGGGAGAATCTGCCCCGACACGTTGCCGTGATTCTGGATGGCAATGGACGATGGGCAAAGACCAATCGCCTCCCGCGCATCTTTGGACATCGGCAGGGGGCCAAGTCCGTTCGAGCCATTGTCGTTCTGTCGCGCGAGTTGGGAATTGAAGTCCTCTCGCTCTACGCCTTCTCCAACGAGAATTGGCGTCGGCCCAAAGGCGAAATTGTCGCGCTGATGACCTTGCTCGAAAAGTATCTGCAGGGCGAACTGAATACCCTCATGGAGAACAACGTCCGATTCCAGGCCGTCGGCCAAATCGAACGCCTGCCCGCGCCGGTGGCCCGGCTGGTTCGCTCCGTGGAGGCGACGACGGCGGGCAACACCGCCATGACCCTGATCCTCGCGCTCAGCTATGGCGGACGCACCGAGATCAGCGACGCCGCTGTCCGTCTTGCCGAAGACGTCCAGCGTGGGAAGATCGCGCTTGAAGAGATCACCGAAGACCGCTTTGCGCGCTACCTGTATGCGCCGGACGTTCCCGACCCAGACCTGTTGATTCGCACCAGCGGCGAGATGCGCATCAGCAATTTTCTCCTTTGGCAGATGGCCTACACCGAATTTTACTTTACCGAGACGCTTTGGCCGAGTTTCCGGCGGTGTGACTTCCTGCACGCCCTGCTCGCCTATCAAAAACGCGAGCGTCGCTTTGGTCGTGTGCGCTCCAAACCTGCGGAGCCCAAGGCACGGCGTGGCCCGCCGCGCGCCTCCGTCTAAAGGGCATTTCTGTAAATTCTGCGATCGCTGCGGGTGTTGAGGCGTAGGGGGTCTCATCTCGCACTTTGCTTTTAGGGGGGAGCCACCATGCAGACGGGTTTTTTTGATTTGGAGAGATGGTATACCAGCCTTGAGCGGGTTGGGTGATCCACCGGAGCGGCTAAAACGACGATGGCGAACGAATTTTTTGGCAAGATTGGCAAAGGGCTTGCGGCGACGCGGCGGGTCCTCTCGGACGGGCTACAAACGCTCTTCGCCAAGAAGCCGCAAATAGATCTCCAAGCGCTCGATCCCCTGGAGGCGTTGCTGCTCGGCGCCGATTTGGGCGTGGAGGTCACGCAGCGCTTCCTGGCCGGGTTACGTATCGCCATCGAACATCAAGAGGCGACAGACCTGGTCGCGGTGAAGAAGAAACTCAAGGCGTACATGGTGACGGTACTCCAAAAAGGGGTGGCCCAGCCGCTGCCGTCCACACTGCCGCGGGTGTCGCTTTTTGTGGGGGTCAACGGCGTGGGCAAGACAACCACGCTCGGCAAGCGAGCGCACCATCTGCGGCGGGAAGGCCAAAGCGTGTTGCTCGCCGCCGCGGACACCTTTCGGGCTGGGGCCATCGAACAATTAAAAATTTGGGGCGAGCGGGCGGGTGCGGGGGTCATCTGTCACGCGCCCGGGGCCGATCCCGCCGCCGTGGTGCACGACGCCGTAGCCGCTGCCAGCGCCAGAAAGGTGGATCATCTGTTGATTGACACCGCGGGCCGTCTTCAAACGCAGCACAACCTGATGGCCGAGTTGGGCAAGATCAGACGGGTGATCGCCAAAGGACTGCCCCCGGACACGCCCTACGAGCGCGTGCTGACGCTCGATGCGACCACGGGCCAGAATGCCCTCTCGCAGGCGCGGCTATTCCACAAAGAGATCGGCGTCACCAGCCTCATCCTCACCAAGCTCGACGGCACGGCAAGGGGGGGGATCCTCCTGTCCGTCGTGGAGGCGACATCGGCGCCGGTGACACATGTGGGGGTGGGCGAGGGCATGGACGACCTCATCCCATTTGACGCCCACGCCTTTGCCGACGCCCTGATCGCAGAGACGTGAGATCCGTGTTCGTCATTCCCGCGACGAGTCCAGAAGGGGGATTCGGCCATCGCTCCCGTGGACGGCGCGCCCCGGATGACGGCGTTTGAGTGGGGAAAAGGTCTCCCTGCAATCTGAAGTGCGCGATTCCTGATTTCAGCAGCATCCGGTGGAGGTCGTGTCGCGGCTGCAAGAGAGGATCGCGCCGCCCTGATCGTGAACAACGAACAGCATCGCATAGGGGGGATACGACAATTTGGCCGCCGTGTCGGTGCAGACGGAGATCGCGACGTTTCTTGGAAACCAGTGGCCCTCCTCGTCGCTGATTCCCTTGCCCGGCCCAAGATACGTGGCCGTCTGCCCCATGTAGAGGCAGCCCGCCGTCTTCTCAAACTTATAACCGCGCACGGTGAGGGACGAGAAGCGATGCCCCTCCACCACTTTCCAAAACGTCTTTGAGAGCACCTGGATGCCATAAAATCCCGCGCGCTCCAGATCGGCAAGGAACTCCTCCTCCGTCAGCGCGCCGCTGATGCACTCCCCCCAAAGCCGCGGGTCTTTGCGTTGATGCGGCGGCACTTCGCGATCACTCACGATGTCGGCCACCACGATCCGCCCGTGATTTTTAAGTACGCGCCACATTTCCGAAAAAACGCGCCGCTTGTCGGGCGACAAATTGATGACACAGTTGGACGTGAGCAGATCGGCAGTTTGATCGGGCAGCGGGATGGCCTCCAAAAACCCAGCGCGAAATTCGACCACGTCGTAGCCCAGGTTTTGGGCGACCGTCGCCTGCGCACCGCGCGCCACGCCCAGCATCGGATCGGTCATATCCACGCCGATGGCGCGCCCCGTGGGGCCCACCTTCTTGGCCGCGATGAACACGTCAATCCCCGCGCCGCTGCCCAAATCCACCACCGTCTCCCCCGCGTGGATGCCCGCCAGACCCACCGGCGAACCGCAGCCGTAGAACCGTTCGATCACCTCCGGGGGAATGTGGGTGAGGTCTTGGGCATCCGGTTGCACTGGACAGCAGAGTTCTGCGGACGGCGCACGGGCCGCGGCCCCGTAGAATTCGCGCACCACCTTGCGTGGGGCGTCCAGGTCGAACGTCAGCACGCACTCCGACCGGCTGGTGATGACCTGATTTGGCGCCGCGTGATCGGCGCAGTGAATGGCCCGCTCCCCCATGCCGGTATACAAAATGGGCGCGTTGAAGCCGGAAGGGTGCTGGGTCAGGGCGTCCCGTTCGCGGGCAAGGTCAAAGAAGGCATCGCTGAACATCGCCTTATGCAGGTCACAGTAGGGATCGTGGGCCGCGATCGTCCCGCCGTAAAAATGGGCATGTTCGATGTCGCCGCCGCCGCAAAAAAAACGGATCGGGCAGTGACGACAGATCGGTTTGTCCATCACCGACGCGGACAGGAAGGCGCGCGGTACGCCGCCCTGACGCCAGATCGCCTCGAGCGATTCGGTGAGAACGTCACCGCAGAGCAGGTCAGGAATATCGGCCATGGCCGCGGAGGGATACACCTTGCCGTCGGAATAGACGCACAGGCTCGATACGGCGGCGCTCGCCAGGTCCCGCTTCGTGCCGACCGGGTAGCGCAGACGGGCCTGAACCGCGTCCTGGTTATCAATGCGCACACCCACTGCGTCGCCTACTGCCCGAGCCTTTCGGACGGCGTTAATGACCTGCGCGACCGACGGGGTGCGATCCACGCCCGATTCATCAGAGCGCCCGCGTTTGTGCAGCCAGAGGAGATGGTGCGCCCGCACGCCGAGCGCGCCCACGTATCGGGTGATCTCCGGGATGTCGTCTACGTTGGTCTCCGTGATGACGGTGCTGACGGTCACATCCAGGCCCGCAGCGACCGCAGCGCGGATGCCATCGGCGATCTTGCCGTGGCTTCCCATGCCACGAATCGGATCGTTGATGGCGGGCGTCGCGCCGTCCAGGCTGATTTGGATTTTGAGACGGGCCGTGTCACGTTGCGCGATTTCCGCAAGGCGGGCGGGCGTGAAGAGCAGGCCGTTGGTCAGAATGGCGAGCGCGGCCATCGGGTCGGATAGGACCGCGTCTATGAGCGTGAAGATGTCCTTGCGTAAGAAGGGCTCGCCGCCGGTGAAGAAGAATCGCCGTGTGCCGAGCGCCCGCGCCTGCGCGATCACGTCCAGCAGCGTCGCGGTGGGTAACCCCCGATCGCCGTCCGGTCCGGAAGAAACGAGGCAATGGCGACAGGCGAGGTTGCATGAGTTGTTCGTGTGAATCCAGAGCTCCGCAAGCACGCGCTGGGTGAGCGCCGCCGCCCGACCCGCATACGCGTCAGGAACGGCCGGCGTCTCCGATAAAAAGCGTTGCCGCAGGGCGTCTCGCGCAAGGGTGTCCACATGCTGCCACGCCTTCGCCCATTCTAGTCCCGTGGCCAGGGCATAGGTCGCGGTGGTTTCGGCGATCGTCCGCTTGCCGTCAAAAAGGGCGAGGATGCGCGCCCCGACCTCATCGGTCGCGACCCAGTTGGGCCGCGCGGGGTCAACGAGCACAACCCGCCCCGCCTCTCGAAAGACCTCGTGGGCGGGGGCATATAAAACGGTCGTGTGATCCATGTGTGTCTCCTTTTCCAACCCATCTCCGTGCGAAGGCAGGGCCTCGGCAAAGGCGACGGGGGATCGTCATTCCCGCGAAAGCGGGAATCCAGGAGACATTGATTTTAGAGTCGCTGGATTCCCGATAAAAGCATTACTACGTTCAGAATGACAAATATCAAAAAATCGGGTTTGTCGGACAGGCGCTACGGACGCGATCCTTCGTCGCGCGGGGCTGCGGTTGGCATTGCCTGCGCGTCGGGCGGCTCACCTCCGCTCTCGGTGTGGATCAGGGTGCCCTTGCGACCGACCGCCCAGGCCGTTTGCGAGTCGCTCAGGGCGACGTGGATCAGAAATTCCAGCGTGCCAGAGGACTGCTGCGTCCAGGTGGCCCCGCCATCGGTTGTCCGGAGAAGGGCGCCCCCCGCCCCGGCGGTCCAACCCGCCTGATCGTTCGCAAAGGCCAGCCCGAACAAATGGGCCGGAACGCCGCTGGCCTGTGACGCCCAGTGTTTTCCGCCGTCGGTCGTGTGCAGAATGGTTCCGCCAAACCCCACGACCCAGCCGTGCGTGGGGCCGACAAAGAAAATCCGGTTGAGGTCCTTCTCGCTCCCGGTCTCCTGCCGCGTCCAGGTCGCGCCGCCATCTTCCGTGTGAAAAATTGCGCCGCCGTGGCCGGCGATCCATCCGCGTTGTGGATCGGGAAAGGCGAGCGACGAGAGCGTAACGCGCGGCTTCATTTCGATGGACGTCCAATGGGCGCCGCCGTCGGTCGTCGAGAACAGCAGCCCATCCACCGCGGTGATCCAGCCGCGCTCTTGGCCCAGCGTCCCGTCGCTGAAGACCACCTGCGTGAGGTCTTTCTTGCGTTTGCCTTGTTGCCCGCTGTCCTGCCGGGTCCAGGACGCGCCCCCGTCGTCGGTGCGCAGAATCAGCCCCTTGTCGCCCACGACCCAGCCGCGTCTTTCATCGAGAAAGAAGAGCGAGACCAAAATGCCGTCGGCGCCGGTCACTTGCGGTGTCCAGGTCACGCCGCCGTCTTGCGTGTGGAGCACGACACCCCGCCCCCCGCTGGTCCAGCCGACCTTTTCGTCCAGAAAAAATAACCCGCCCAAGGCCGTCTCGACACCACTATCTTGCGCCGTCCAGCCGCCGGGTTGTGCATTGGGAGGCGGCGGGGGCAACGAAGGCGTACAGGCAGAAACCCAGAAGATCAGAGACGAAATCACGGAGCGGAACAACGTGGTTTTCATGGAACGGCCTTGGGTATGAAGGGTAAGACGCGCGCGGCGTTTTTAGATCGGGTGATGGCGTGGGGCACGTCGCGAACTCTCATGCGCGGCAGAGCGCATCGAGGATGCGCCGGACTTCGGACAGGAGACGATCCAACATCGCAAAGTTGAGCATGTTCGCGCCGTCGGAGGGGGCCGCATCGGGATCGGGATGCACCTCCAGGAACAGGCCATCGCAGCCCGCAGCGACCGCCGCGCGAGAGAGCGGCGCCACGAACTCGCGTTGCCCTGACGACACACGCCCCCCACCGCCGGGCAACTGAACGCTGTGCGTGCCGTCAAAAACGACCGGGTATCCCAGTTGTTGCATGATGGCCAGCGACCGCATGTCGCTCACCAGATTGTTATAACCGAAACTGGTGCCACGTTCGGTCAGCAGGATTTGTTTGTTGCCGGTGGACGCGATTTTTTCCACGGCATGGCTCATGTCCCACGGGGCCAGAAACGGCCCCTTTTTCACGTTGACCCCCCTTCCGGTGGCCCCCGCCGCAAGCAGCAAATCGGTCTGGCGACAGAGAAACGCCGGAATTTGCAGCACGTCTAGCACCTCGCCCGCGGCGCGCGCCTCCTCGGGCCCGTGCACGTCGGAGAGCACGGCCAGGCCCATCTCCCGCTGAACCTTTTGGAGGATGCGCAACCCTTCCTCCATGCCCATCCCGCGATAGGAGGAGACGGACGTTCGATTGGCCTTGTCGTATGAAGACTTAAAGACGAGTGGGAATCGGTGCAATTGGGCCATTTTTGCAATCGCGTCCGCCGCGTTTAACACCAGCGATTCACTTTCGATAACGCATGGACCCGCGATCAGAAAGAACGGACGCGCATCCCATCCGTCTCCGAGGCGAAAAATCGTCTTCATGGGGCCGCACCGTGTTGTTGGCGGATCGCCGCGCCGATAAAATCGCGGAAGAGCGGATGCGGGGCATGCGGGCGGGACTGAAATTCGGGGTGAAACTGGACGGCGACAAACCAGGGGTGATCGTCCCATTCGATCATTTCCACGAGCCGGCCATCCGGGGAGAGGCCGGAGAAAACCAGGCCCGCCCGCTCCAGACGGGCGCGATAGCGGTTGTTGACCTCGTAGCGGTGGCGGTGCCGCTCGGAGATCGTTTCGCGTCCATAGGCCGCGTATGCCTTGGTACCCGGCGTCACCTGGCAGGGATAGGCCCCAAGACGCATCGTCCCGCCTTTGTCATCGAGGCGATTTTGGCCGGGCAGCAAATGAATGACCGGGTGCGGCGTCCGCGCGTCAAACTCGGTGCTGTCGGCGCGCGAGAGCCTAGCCTGATTGCGGGCAAATTCGATGACCGCGCATTGCATCCCCAGGCAGATGCCAAGAAACGGGATCGCGTTCTCCCGCGCGAAGCGACAGGCCGCGATCTTCCCCTCGATGCCACGATTGCCAAATCCCCCCGCCACCAAAATGCCGTGGCACCCCTTCAGCAGCGCCTCGCCGCTGGTCTCGATCTGCTCGCTGTCTATCCAATCTATCGTCACCTCGGCTTGATGGGCGATGCCGCCATGTCCCAGCGATTCGTTCAGGCTTTTATAGGCGTCCTTGAGCGCGACATATTTCCCGACCAGGGCGATGCGAACGCGGTGCTTGGGATGTCGCGCGGCCTCCACCATGTCTTGCCACGCCGCCAGGTCGGGTGTGCGCGCTTTGATGCCCAAGCGACGGAGGATCAGGTCGTCCAGCCCTTCCTGATGAAACAGGAGTGGAATTTCAAAGATGGACGCCACATCACGGGCGTTGATGACCGCCTCGATGTCCACGTTGCAGAAGAGGGCGATTTTTTCCTTGAGGTCGGCGTGGATCGTTTGCTCCGTGCGGCAGAGCAGGATGTCGGGCTGAATGCCAATCTCGCGCATTTTGTTGACGCTATGTTGCGTCGGCTTGGTCTTCATCTCCCCCGCGGCGCGAATGTAGGGCACGAGCGTGAGCAGAATATAAAGAACGCGGTCGCGCCCTACGTCGTAGGGAATCTGGCGGATGGCCTCCAGGAACGGCAGGGACTCGATGTCGCCGACCGTTCCGCCAATCTCGATGATGGCCACATCCACCCCCTTGGCGGTTTCGATGACGCATCGCTTGATCTCATCGGTGATATGCGGCACCACTTGAACCGTACCGCCCAAGTAGTCGCCCCGGCGTTCCCGGCTGATGACGTTGTGATAGATTTTCCCGGTCGTGGTGTTGTTGGCGCGGGACATCGAAAGGGAGGTGAAGCGCTCGTAGTGGCCGAGATCAAGGTCGGTCTCCGCGCCATCGTCGGTCACAAAAACCTCGCCATGCTGGTAGGGGTTCATCGTGCCCGGATCCACGTTGATATAGGGATCCAGTTTGAGAAACGTCACCTGGAGGCCCCGCGACGCCAAAAGGCGTCCGATGGAGGCTGCGGCGATGCCCTTGCCCAGCGAGGAGACCACGCCGCCGGTGACAAAAAGATAGCAAGGCCGGGTGGTCGAATGACGCGGCGTGCTTTTCATGTTTCTCCGTTGGTGTGGGGAACGCAGGACCATTGCATTGCCTCGGCGGCATTGCCTCGGCGACACACCGCGCCCATCAGCGATGAGACGCCCCGGCCTCAAGCAGTTCGTTGAGACGGGGGTGGGAGGCGGCGAACGGGTCCATACAGAGGATCGTCTCCTCCCAATACCCGTTGAGCTTCAGGTATGTCCAGTCCACCGTGTAGGAACGATTTTTGTCCTTGGCAAAGCGAATGAAATCGCCACGCACCTTCGCCCGCGTCGTCTGGGGCGGCGTGGTGAGCGCCTTCTGAATCTCCTCTTCCGTGACCATCCGATCCATCCGGCCTTGTCGGCACAGCAAGGCGTATAGGCTGCGCGCCTGACTGACGTCGTGATATTGCAAGTCGAGCATCGCCACCCTTGGATCATCCCAGCCGCAACCTTTATTGTCCATATACGCGGCGATCATCTCCCGTTTTGCCACCCAATCTACCCTGCGCGAGAGCCGCGCCGGGTCTTCCTCTAGGGCATCGAGCGTCGCCTCCCACTGCGCCACAATTTCCCGCGCCACATCGTCGGAATCGCGGGACGCGGCATACTCCTGTGCCCGCTTTAGAAAGGCCCGTTGAATTTCAAGGGCGGTCATCTCCCGACCCGACGCCATCCGCACCCGTCTTTTGAGCGTGAGGTCGCTGGAAATCTCCCGCATCGCCTTCACCGGGTCTTCGATCTCAAGACCGGTAACAGATAGGCCGGCCTCGATCATGGAAAGGACCAGCGCCAGCGTGCCTACCTTGAGGTACGTGGCGTACTCGGACATGTTGGAATCGCCGATGATGATGTGAAGCCTGCGATATTTTTCGGCGTCGGCGTGCGGTTCGTCGCGCGTGTTGATGATGCTGCGGGAGGACGTTGTGGAGGACGATGTCTTCTCGTGGATGTGCTGGGCGCGCTGGGAGATGACGTAGCGGCTCTTGCCGGAGGTCTTCAGCACCTTGCCCGCGCCGATAAAGAGGATGCGCGTGACCAGGAACGAAATCATCTGCTCGGTCGCCTTCCAAAAATCTACGTCGCGGCGCATGAGATAGTTTTCGTGGCAGCCGTAGGTGTTGCCCATCGAATCGGTGTTGTTTCGGTAGATTTTGATGTCGCCGGCGATGCCCTCTTCCTTCAACCGCTGCTCGGCTACGGGCAGGCACGACTCCAGCAAGCGTTCTCCCGCCTTGTCGTGGATGACCAGATCGCGCAGATTGTCGCATTCGGGTGTGGCGTATTCGGGGTGGCATCCGGTGTCTTGGTAGAAGCGGGCGCCGTTGGACAAAAAGGCGTTCGATGGCCAGCTGTTTGGGATCAGCCCCTCGAAGATAAAGCCCACGACCTTTTCCATCGGCACGGAGACCTTCCCGCGCGGGGTGAAGAGGAGGCCATACTCGTTTTCCAATCCGACAATGCGCTGATCCACGAAGGCGATTCTACCCCTTTTCCTCGCGCTCCCGCAATCCAGTCGGGGTAGGGTGCGTCACCCATGCCCCCTGTGCGGACATACCACGCCCCAGAAACTGGATAAGAGGATTAGGATGGATTGTAGCCTGTCGCATTGAATGAAACCATCCGGCAAGTTTATTCAGGGCCACTTTTTTCATTCACAGCGCAATATGCGTGTGATACACCAAATGTCATGACTCTTTAGAAATGTCATATATTTTCTCCAGAGGGGTAACTCTAATACGGGCAGAGGGGCAACTCTAGTACGGGTGATCCATCTCCCCATGCCGCGCGCAATCTGCGACGTCTGCCGACAGCGAGAAGCCCAACAGGTCGGGTGCCTCGCAGCCGTTGTATGGCTCGCTGATCTTCATCTCTGACTTCATGCCATTTGCCATCACAACTAGCCGCGCACGCTCTTTTTTGCTAAATGTCCGTCCATCTAACACCTCATTTTCTCAAGAAGGTATTCTCCAAAAATATGACATTTCTAATGAGTTATAGATATGACATTTCTAAAGAGTTATGACACGTGTGATACACCAAATTGACAACCGGGGAGGGCGATCCGTAGAATGGCGCCGGTTTGCAGGGGAATTGTTGATCATCACGGAGATGGTTCATGAAACTGGTCCTAAAAAGCGATGTGGAACACTTGGGGCGGATGGGGGATACGGTGGATGTGGCGGATGGTTATGCCCGCAATTTCCTATTGCCACGCGGAAAGGGCGTGGCGGCCACGCCTAAAAACTTAAAGGCGCTCGAACATCAAAAGCGTTTGATTGCCCTCCAGATCAAGGCGGAACGCCAGGCGGCGGAGGGTTTGGCGGGACGGGTTTCTGCGGCAGTGGTCTCTATCCCAGTACAGGTGGGGGAGCAAGACAAACTGTTTGGCTCCGTGACCGCCCGCGACATTGCCGACGCGCTCGCCGAGCAAGGCATTGCGATTGACCGGCGCCACATCTTGCTGGATAAGCCGATCAAGGACCTCGGATCGGTGATGGTGCAGGTGAAGGTTCACCACGACGTGGTGGCGCAGATGAAGGTGGACGTGGTCCGCGCGGTGCCCAAAGAGGAACAGACGGAAGCGCAAAAGGAAGAAAGGGCGCCCGACACCGAACCGGCCGCGTCCTTGTAATGCAATCGTGGTAATGCGATCGCGCGCCTCATGCGACCGTGCGTTCCGTGGGCACGCTGCGGGAGAGCGCAGCGGGGGCGCACGAGGGGGCGCACGGGAGGGAACGCGGCGAGGGGATACGGAGGATAAACGCAGCGGGGCACGCGGCGGAAGAGCACAGGGCGCGGCGTCAGGGCGCTGTGCTCACCTTGATCTTATCTGCGTTTTGGAGGCCGGCTAGATTGGCTTGGGCCAGGCCCGTGCCGTTGAAGTTTGCGCCATCCACGTTGGCCCCCTCCGCATTCGCGCCGCTCAGGTCAGCGCCACTGAGGTCGGCGCCCGTCAGGTCTGCGCCCGCCAAAAGCGCGCCGCGGAGATTGGCCCCGCTGAGGTTTGCCCCACGCAGATCAGCGCCACTTAAATTTGCGCCACTCAAATTGGCGCCCCCGAAGTGGGCCTTGCCAAGATTGGCCTTGCTCAGGTCGGATTGGCGTAGGTTCGCGCCCCGCAGGTCTACCTCCATCAGGTCTACCCGGACCAAATCGGTGTCAACGAGGCTCGCGCCGCGGAGATCGGCCGTCCGCAGCGTGGTGAACGTTTCGGCCCGGCTGCTGATTTCTGCGCCGCTGAGATTGGCCCGAACGAGATTCGCGCCGTACAGGTTTGCCCCGCGGAGGTCGGCCTCCATCAGATACGCACCGGCGAGATTCGCGCCTTGCAGATTGGCGCCCCGCAGGTCGGCCTCGATGAGGTCCGCGCCTTCCAGTTGCGCCTGGCGTAAATCGGCGCGATCCAGCGTGGCCGAGCGCAGATTGGCCTGGCTCACACGCGCCGCACGCAGATCGGCCCGCTTCATGTTGGCGTGGTTCATGTCCGCGCCGGTGAGGTCGGCCTCGCGCAAATCGGCCCCAATCAATCCCGCGCCCACAAGCCGCGCGCCGCGCAAATCGGCCTTCCCCAACTGGGCGGCGTTCAGGCCCGCGCCCGTTAGATCAACGCCGATCAGGTTGGCCACCGCCAGATGCGCACCCGCCATTTCCGCGTTGGCCAGCACGGCGCCGCGCAGGTCCGCGCCATCCAGGTTGGCGGCGGTAAAATTTGCATCTTTGAAATTGGATTGGCGCAGGTCCGCGCCGCTGAAATTCACGCCGCTCAAATCAAAACCCGAAAAGTCGCCCTTGCTGACGTTCTGACCGCGCAGGTCTCGACTGCCGCGCAGCGTGATGGCGATTTGTTCTGCGGTCGCCCGCTCGACTACGGGCGCATCGGGTTCTGCCCATCCGGTGTTGGGTACGGGCAGGACGCCCGCGAGCGCGCCCACCACCGCCATCGCCAAAAGCCAAGCCGTCAAACGCCCATGCCCCTTTTGCTCCGCCCGTTGCGTCATCGCGACCTCCCCGCCAGTTTGGATGATTCTTTTGGACGATTCTCCTGGACGATTCTCCACGCGCCCGCGTCGCGCCACCCCCACGCGGCCCGGAATCTAGCACTCGCACGTCGAAGGTGTCAATCTGCCAAACTCCTGCTCCTGCGGAGGGCGGTGCTGCGCACGGCAGGATGCTTCGCGCGGCTACCGGCGTCGTTTGATGCTTTGCCAAGCCGCGAAGCGGCGCTCAAGGGGCTCCTGCGGAGGGCAACCCGCTTCGCGCGGCCACCGGCATTGTCAGACGGGTTTCAAGCCGCGAAGCGGCGCTGAGGGGGAGGCTCATTCACTTCGCAACCCCTGTGGGTTTGCTGCGCGACGCGGCCAAGCCGCGCCTTGCCGGCTCTGCCGCTAGAGGGGGCGACGGTGCTGCGCACGGGTCCTGCGGACGGCAACCTGCTTCGCGCGGCCACCGACGTCGGTGGCGGGTTTCCAAGCGGCAACGCCGCGCTGAGGGGGAGGCTCCAGCGGCTTTGCCGCTGGAGGGGGCGACGCGAGCCCCTGTAATCTCTAGCCCCTGTAACAAACTCCTGCGCACGGCGGGACGCTTCGCGCGGCCACACAGGGGCGGGGGCTTGTGATATGCTCCGGCATCGCGGGTGCGCATTGCGATTTCTGTGGGCGACTTCTGGAGGCGACTTCTGGGGGCGATCTCTTCGGTCAGAGAAGTGGATAGAGGGGGAAGGGTGCTTTTGAACGTGTTTGCGGGATTGCCCATGCGCCATGCCGTGCGCGTGATCGTTTTGGTCGGGATATTTTTGCTCCAGATGGAAACGCGAGCGGGGCGGGCGCTTGCCGCCGAGCAACCCACCACCCACCCGGGCGAGGGAAACGGAAAGATTCGGGTTGAGATTTACCTCGCTGCGGATCGGGCAAAGGACTTGGACGCCATCCGAGCGCAATTTGCTACGCTTGGCATTCACAAGGTGCAGCCGCAAATTTTCCGCGCCGGGCGTCCACCATGGAATATCGCCATTGGCCACGGCATTCCGGCGGAGGTGGCCCGCATGGCGATGGCGTTAGCCGTAACCTACAACCAGGGCATCACGTACCTCGTGTCGGAGACGCGGCTGATGGATCACTACATTGGCATTGGCACGTCGCTCTTTGACGAGCTGTTTCAAATCCCGATCTCTCCAGAGAACCTCAAGCGCCTGCAAGACCCCGCGCTTGACACCGCGGCGTTTCACGCCCTCTACCAAGAACTCGCCCCACTTGCCTTCCGGCCGTCGTGGGATCCGCTTGTCCGTTCTAAAGCGGGCGTGCCCTGATCTGGATCGCGGGGCCCCTTTGCGTATTTTCCCAATGTAGGGCTAGGGAGGATGCCTGATTATGGACGCGGTTTTGGTTCACGATCATGAGATTTTTTTAAAAGGAAAGAACCGCCCTTTCTTCACGCGGCAGCTCGTGGCCAATCTGAAGGCCGCCACGGCGGGCCTGGGCGTCTTGAGGGTCACCCCGCTGCAAGGTCGCATCGCGCTTCCGCTCGCGCCCGGCGCGGCATGGGCCCCGATCCGAGACCGGCTCCAAACGGTTTTTGGCATCTCCAACTTCGTTCCGGCCTTTCGGGTGGCCCCGTCCATGGAGGCCCTCAAGGCGCGAATTGGGCAAGAGATGGGGCCATACACGTTTGACCGTTTTTGCGTCCGCGCGAAACGGGCCGATAAGGCCTTTCCGCTCAATTCAGAGGAAATCAATCGCCAGATCGGAACGTTTGTACAGGAGATCAGCGGGGCGAAGGTGGCCCTCTCCCAGCCCGAGATGACCCTCCGCATCGAGGTGCTGCCCACGGCCATTTTCTTTTCCTTTGAAAAGGTGGCCGGGATCGGGGGTCTGCCGGTCGGGGTGAGCGGGACGGTCGCGGCCCTCTTGTCGGGCGGGATTGATTCTCCGGTGGCCGCTTTCCGGATGATGAAACGGGGCTGCCGCGTCTGCTTTGTCCATTTTCATGGGCGACCCTACGTCAGCGGTGTTTCGCGGGAGAAGGCGCTCGATTTGGCCGAGATTCTGAATCGTTACCAAACCACTTCGCGTCTTTACCTAGTGCCTTTTGGCGCGCTTCAGCGGGAGATTGTCACGCGCACGCCCATGCCCGACCGCGTGGTGCTCTACCGACGCCTGATGTGCCGGATCGCCGCGGAGATTGCCTGTCGTGAGGGGGCCAAGGCCCTGGTGACCGGAGACAGCGTCGGTCAGGTGGCCTCGCAGACGCTCGACAACCTCGCCACGGTGGAGGAGGCATCGCCGCTGCCGATCTTCCGTCCCCTGATCGGGATGGACAAAGAGGAGATCATCGTCCAGGCCCAAGCCATTGGCGTCTACGAAACCGCGATCCTTCCGGACGAAGACTGCTGTCGGCTTTTCGTGCCAAAACATCCGTCCACGCGGACGACGGTCGAGGCCATCCGCAGGGTAGAGACGCGCCTGGAGATCGCCCGCATGGTGGAAGACGGCCTGAAGGAAATGGAGATCAAAACGTTTCCGTAATGGATCATCCAAGCGATCACTGTCCGACCCGTCACGATTCGGTGGCGGGCGGCCGGTGAGTCGGCCAGTGGGGCAGCCGGTGGGGCATCCGGTGGGGCAAAAGGAGCGGACGAGCCGCCGCCACGCTGTTTCATTTGTACCAGCGTGCCAGTTTTTTGGGGGACACCCCAAGATAGAAAAGACCGATCAGGGCCGTATTTCGGAGGGCAACGCGGATGGGGCCGCCACGTTGATGTCGCCGGTTGGACGTCACAACGCATTCAGGGAGAATTTCGATCCGCCCCCACCGCTGGACGCTTTGGAGAAAGACATATTCTTCCATCAGCGGAACGTTTGGAAATCCACCTGCGGCAAAGTAAAGCGAGCGCGAAAGGATCAGCGCCTGGTCGCCGTGGGGAATGCCAGTCAGCCGGCCACGTAGGCGTGCGAGGGCGGCTAGGATGCGATAGCCTGGGCGATCGGAGTCGAAGGCCAGACGAAACGCCGCCGCGGCGGGCGGCGTGGGATGCCGGATGAACACCCGTTGGATGCACGACGCCCAGTTTTGAGGCAGGCGCGTATCGGCGTGAAGGAAAACCAACCAATCCCCCTGCGCACTTCGGGCACCCAAGTCCATCTGCGCGCCACGACCGACCCGGGGCGACGCGATCACCCGCGCCCCGGCTTGCTGGGCCAGGCACGCCGTCTGATCGGTGCTTTGGCCGTCTACGACAATGACTTCAAATAGAAACGTGGAGTCTGTCGCGCGCAGCGCACCGATCACGCTTGAGATGATCGCCGCTTCGTTGCGAACCGGCAAGACGATGGACACCAGAGGCATCGCGCAGAATCAACCGAATGCGACGTGTTTAAGACGGGTGGACGGCAGGGTCGTGCGCAGGAGAGACGTGATGCCGGATGTTACCTTCTGGCCTTTGTGCGGGTTGGGGGCGCTTCCAGCACCTTTCTGAACCGGCTGCTCCAGTATGCCCTGCGCTGCTTTTGCCACAAGGCCCGTGTGTGGAGATCGTCTCCGACCGGAGAGGACGGCATGGCGTCCGATTGCGACACGGCTGTGGACGACGCAGCACGCCCACTTTTTGAACTTTTCAACGGCGAACTCGATTTTTTATTCTTCATCATCAACCCGGCAATAACCCACGCCCCCTCATGGTAGATTTAGACAACACGCAAACGGATCCAGACAACACCCAAATCAGGATCATCCCCATCTCGACCGTTCGAGCGCCACACCTCTAGCACTACATCCTCTAGCACTACATCACCCCTAACACTACATTCTAACACTATATATTGTGGTCTACAGAACAAGCGCTATCCAACATATAGGCGTCATCATATTTCACGCGCCCTGCCCTTGTCAATCCCATGTATCCGCTCATACATGTGGTTTCTAAAGTGATCCCAAGGGGGGAAAAGGACATTTCTTCAAGAATCTTGACACAGAAACTGGCGGAAGTGTGGGGCACGATCACCGTGGCGCAACGTAATATAGCGACGATTGCTAGCCGAAGAATGCCTTTTGGAATCTTCGCATTTCCAGGAGCGCTTTCCAGGGCGAGAGGTGGGCGCGGAGGTTGCGATAGAGGGCAGACTGAATCTCTGCCTTGGGGGTTTCGGAAATCCTAAAATAGTCGCGCAACGACGAGAGCAGCAAGTCGGGATATTCTTTGAAGTACTTGCCGTTGGAATGACACCATGCCTCAACCGCGCGATATTTTTTTAGGTCCTTCATTACGAAACTTCCATCCAAACGATCACGATAGGCGGAGAGCGCACGGGCGGAGAAGTCCCCTGTTTTTTTCGCCGCGATAACCGTCTCGGCGGCCATCACCCCGGAGGCCATCGCCAGGTTGGTCCCCTCGTGATAAAAAGATGAGTCCACGAGATGCGCGGCGTCTCCAGCCAGTAGCAAGCCATCCGCGTAAACCATGGGAACCTGGTGGAATCCACCCTCTGGAATCATGTGGCCGGAGTACTCCAACGTCTGGCCACCTCGAATCAGACGCCGGATGCTGGGGTGATTTTTGAAGCGCGCAAGAAGGTCGTGCGGCACGATCTTCTTTTCGATAAATGATCGGACGGCGCAGCCAACGCCGATGGAAAGACTCTCCTTGTTCGTATAAAGAAAGCCCGCTCCGACCATGCCCGCGACGGCGTCGCCAAAAAACTCCATCGCGGCGCCCTCGTCGCCTTCCAGGGCAAACCGGTCTTCGATCACCGCGCGCGGCAGGCCGATGACCTCCTTGGCGGCGACGGCGACCACCTCCCAACGGAATGCTTCGCGCAGGCCCGCCCGCTGCGCCAGGAAAGAATTCACGCCGTCGGCGGCAATGACCACGTCGGCGCGCATCTCGCCCTCTTCCCGGCGCGTCTTTACCCCGACGATCTTGCGGTCGCCCTCGACGATCAGATCGTCTACGACCGTCTCGGGCACGATCAGCGCGCCGGCCTCCTCGGCCTTGCGTGCAAACCACGGGTCGAACTGCGCGCGCAGGGCGGAGAAACTGTGGTTAAACGGTGGCCGTAAGTTGTAATCCTCGCAGCGAAATTCAAACGCCGCCTCGGCGGTTTCCGACAGCAAGCCGAAACGGCGCTTGACAATGTGCCGCTCCACCGGCGCTTCTTCCCAAAACCCGGGGACCAGTTTGTCGAGGATGGGGGTGTAGAGGATGCCGCCGAACATGTTCTTCGCGCCTGGGAACGTCCCGCGCTCGAACACCACGACCGACAAGCCCGCGCGCGCCAGCGTCAGCGCCGCCGCCGATCCCGCAGGCCCCGCCCCCACAACAATCACATCCACGTCCGACATGGGCCTTATCCCGATGGCGACGCATCCTGCGCCGTTTGCAGCCGTTCCACGTCAAAGGCAAAACCCACCGCGGGCGCAGGCGCCCCAAACTTCTCCACCAAGCGATCATAGCGTCCCCCGCCGCCCAGGGCAGCGCCGACGCCCTCGGCAAAAAACTCAAAGACGCAACCGGTGTAATAATCAAAGCCCCGCACCTCGCCGAGATCAATGAGCACGGCGTCTCGATCATCCCGCCGCGCGAGGCGGGCATAAACCGCCTTCAAATGCGCCAGGGCCACCGCGCAGTCTGGCGCATCGGTCAGGGCACGCGCGCGCTCCAACACCTCTTTGCCACCCAGGAGGTCTAGGAGCGAGAGCACCCTTTGGCGCAGCGCCGGATCACACCCTTGTGCTTGGAGATCATCCGCAAGCAGCGCGGCCTCTTTTTTGGCGACGCCGCGGAGCGCCTTTTTCCATATGTTCGGCGTCCTTTCAAGTTCAGAAAGCACGCCTCGCGTGAAGGCCATCTGCCCAAGTGCAACCTTAAATGACGTCAGACCCAACGCCCGCAAAACGTCCATGGCCAGATGAATCATCTCGGCATCGGCTGCGGGGCCGGACGCCCCAATCAATTCGGCCCCGATCTGAAAGATTTCCCGCTCGCGTCCCGCGTGCTCCTCTTCGTGGCGAAAAACGGGCGTGGCATAGCACAAGCGCAAGGGATGGGGACGGTCGCACAGAAGCGTCGCCGCCATGCGGGCGATCTGTGGGGTGGCATCTGGGCGCAGCACCATCATTCTACCGGTTGCCCGATCCACGAACTTATAGGCGCGGTCTAGGAGGGCGTCCCCCGTCCCCAGCGCGAAGACATCAAGATACTCAAACGCGGGGGTGATGATCTCCTGATAGCCTCGTTTGGAAAAAAGGGAGAGGATTTTTCGTTCGATGGCACGACGCCGGGCCGTCCCTTCGGGGAGAAAGGTGGCCATGCCTTTTGGGATGAGCGTCTTGGGTTTGCCCAACAGACTCATGGCGTCAAGCGGTGTGAGAACGCGGCGGGAACACCCTTCGCCTCAGGGTGCCGGACAATACACACTTCGCGTGCAAAAGGCAACGAGATATATCCATACTACTCCTCAAACTTTCCAGAGGATTAAGGTGGATTGTAGAGCCTGTTGCTCGAACCTTTATGGGAACAGGTTGAACCGACCCGTCCGAGAAATCAGCAGGCCCAACTTGTCCGTGGAATCGGCGCCAGCCCCGCCAACGTGCCGTTTTATAATACCCGTTCTGACAACGCGCCGTTAGACCCACCTCCCATCTCTTCTCTCTATGGACTCCGTCATTTTTCGATATCTCTTCGGGGGGGGGGTGACGCACCACCTGAGATGCTCTGCCTTTGGTTCCAGAACTGTATCTCTTCAGGTTTCTTTTTGGATACACCCGAGGAGCACTCTCGCACCCACCGATTCTCGATTTCCACTGAAATACCTATAAAAATAGACCTGTCCAGTTTCAGGATGGCTCTGGCACGTGTATTGCTTAGTCTAGGTCGTGGTCAGCGCAGAGAAGGCGCAATGACCGGAGAAGGGTTGGAAGAACCCACGTGACCATTGCGATGGGGAGGCGATGCGTGATCCCATCAAAAACAAAGCGGAAAGAGAAGGATGTTTAAGAAGGTTTTCGCTTTAGAAATAAGCGGATGGAATGGGAAGAAGTTCATTGTTAGAAAACAATTCAAACGAGGTATCCCACCTCTGGTGATCTGAAAAAATCACAAGCTCCGAGATTCCGCAGGCGGACGGTTTCCGCTCTTTGTACAAAGACTAAGGAGAAAACAAGATGCGTAACTACATTTTCAAAGGACGTTTATGCGGATACATCTGCGCGGAGTGCCCGGAGCCTCTCGCAAATCTACAAGTACGGCTCTACCGCGTCGATAAGCAATGCAACGTCGCGGCACTCGCGGTGGCGAATCCAAAAGAGACATTTGCCATTCTGGATGGCGACCAGGTACAGGGCAAAGAATCGCGCCTGCTTGCTAAGGCCGAAACGGATGCCGAGGGTAACTTCACCTTCGATCTGGGCAAGAACTATGCGGGCGAAGCGTTCGAGGTGGATGTTTACTGTGGGTCGGTACCGCGACAGAAGATCGGGAGAAACCCACCTAAGCCGCGCCAATTTACCATCACGACCTTGCAACCACGCTATCGGGAAACCGAGAATGGTTTTATTGCGGCTTGGGACTATTGCTTGCCCTATCGTTTCTGGTGTGCAGTTCTGGCGTGGTTTGATGTATGGACGATCTGTGGGCGCGTTTTGGATTGTAAGACAAAGCAACCCGTTGCGGGCGTAAAGGTAAAAGCCTTCGATGCGGATTGGTTGGCAGACGATGCCCTTGGCTTTGCCCTCACGAACGCAGCAGGAAAATTCATCATCACATACTCGGGGGTCGATTTCAGGCAAGGGACGTGGATTGATGTGGAGTTAATCGGCGGACCCGACTTGTACTTCCGAGTAGAGACGCCCGGCGGGGCGGTCCTTCTTGCGGAGTCCCAGTCTCAGGGTCGTGCATCGGATCGCGAAAACGTTGGCAACTGCTTTTGTATTGAACTGTGTATCGAGGGCGCGCCTCCGATCCCAGAACCCTATCCTGTCTTTCGCTACGTGGGCGGATATAACTTCTTGACCGACATTGACAGTGTTCCAATGGGAGATGGCAAGACCCTTGCCGATGATCGTGCCTTTTACTCGACCATTCGGTTGAATGGCATTCTGTCCAAGAGACTGAATGGGAATCCAATGGAGTATCGTTTCGAATGGGAGGAGTTACCGGCGGGAGGTTGGACCCCTGTTCCATCCGCCCTGATTGCCCGTACTGTGATTGGTTTGTGGGAACGTTCCGTTGCGAATCCGATGGATCCTAATTTTCCGGCCGAAACGAAGGAGTATACAGTTAAGGGTACCCCTGGCCCAGGCGAGTTAGTGGTTACTCCAAGCCCTGATGGGTGGATTCAAGTTCCCCAGGAGAGCAATTTTTTGGGTGTCGAAGGGCTCTTCTTCCCGAATGGCAACATGATTAACCTCGTGACTCAGAATCTTGTTGCGTGGGGTGCGATCAACCTGGCCGGCATTACTGCCGGGAACAGCACAGATCCCCCAGGACTCGCAACGGATCGGTTCTTTTCGATCCGCATGCGGGTCCGAGAAGTTGGCAACCCGGCCTCCGAGGCGAGCGGAGGCGTACTCCAGAGGATCGCCATAGACAATACACTCTATGACAACGTTACAAAAGGCGGGACATGGGCGCCATCTCTCGTCTCTTCACAGCTCGGCGTAGCGATGGTCGACATCAATGAGTTGGTCGTGGGAGGGTCATGTTCCGAGATCGGTGCAACATTGAATGTACGGTACACTGCCGCACATCCTAACTTGGGTTCAGTGAGTATCTCAATGTCAGGTCCGGGTGGCCCATACGCGTTCAGTCTCGCGGGGCCAGTAACCCCAAACACCTTCGGAACCGCAACACCGTCTGGATTTGTGGTTGCTAATCTGCAGCCATGTGCTTATATCGTGGGGCTTACGGTTGGCCTCCTACTGACCACGGGGGATTCCAATCCTGATCCGCGCTACGACCAACTCGCCTTCTGCAAAGCCTGACATGAAATTAGGCACTAGGCGCTGAACACGTATGTGCAAAGGACGTTCGCCGATTAGCGGTTTCGTCTTCTCCCTCGCTATGTGAGGGAGAAGACGAAACCGTAAAGATGAACGGGTCCGCAAGCGGGCCACCGCTTATCTTCGCATGTGCATAAGATAAGATACATCTTGTACGCTCTCGATGCAGGAGGGAGATGCAACTGAGGGTACTTCTATAAGTTCTGTGACAGGCTGCGGGTGTGTTGAGGCGTAGGGGGTCTCATTTCGCATCTCATTTTTAAGGAGGGAGTCGCCATGCAGATGGGTTTCTTTGCTTTGGAGAGACGGTATGCTGGCCTCAGGCGGGTTGGGTGATCCACTGCAGCGGTTGTACGGGCTGTCGGACGAGCGGCTGAGATACCCGGTTCGGGATCGCCTATCCGGCCCACGGGAATGGGAGGCGTGATTTAGACAAGAGGAGGGACGCGAGCAGGGAACAATAGCCCAGGTGTCTCTCCGCGGAGTGTTGCAACGCGCGCAAAACCCCGCCCCATTGGCCCCGCCGCCTCACCCCACCCCAAAAACGGATTTATAGAAGTGCCCATTAATCATTTAAAAACGGTTTTTCAACAAAATTATTGTTTTATTTTAACATGTTATAAAAATCTGTGCTATGCGTTTCCGTCCAGCTGATAACTGGTTCTCCCTCGCTCCGCGAGGGAGAGAATCCCGGCGGTAAGCGGCGGCGGCCTTCTGCCCTCGCGCAAATCGCTCGGGCAGAGAACCAGACAGTGAAGACAGACAGGCCCGCAGGCGGGCCGCCGCTTACCGCCGGGGTTAGGTTGCACAGGAGGTCATGTCGTGCGCTTAGTGGAAGTAATCGCTATTCTCGCTGCGCTTGCTGTCGGCTTCGGACTCGGCAGATTCCGGCGCACTGCGCTTGAGAACCAGGGTGAAGCCGCTGTCAGGCGAGCGCTCACCCAAAATTTCACTGGCCCCTCCTACCACCTTCTGAATAACATCACGCTTCCGTTCGATGGCGGCACCACGCAAATTGATCATGTTCTGGTCTCAAAGAGTGGCATATTTGTGATTGAATCGAAGCATTATAGTGGCTGGATCTTCGCAAACTCTTCCTCGCCCATGTGGACCCAGGTCATCTTCAAACACAAGCACAAATTTCAAAATCCGCTACGCCAGAACTACAAGCACATCAAGGCCATTCAACAGGTCTTGGACTTCGTTCCACGTGAGCACATTCATTCTCTGGTCGCGTTTACCGGTGATGCCGAGTTCAAAACGGAGCGGCCGAAAGGCGTCTTTGACGTCACGGGCTTAGTGCAGGATGTGAGGCAATTCACCAGCGAGGTCCTCACAGAGAATCGACTTCAGTTCTGCGTTGGCCGCTTGGAGTGCCACCGTAAACTCATTTCCGGCCAAACGGATGTTGAGCATCAAGCCTATCTCAATCGAAAGTTCGGCGATGCAACCTAACCACGGCATAGAGCCGACGCGGTAACCCGCGCGGCTCATGCCTGGGCGTTGGGCAGGCAGGAGAACCGCAGGTTTTGGAAGTGGGATAGACTATGGGCTTAGTCCGCGAAGGTCAGATAATCAGAGGCACCTATGAGGTTGAGCGATTCCTCGGGGAAGGCGCTTTCGCCGAAGTTTATCGCGTGAAACATCGGTTTCTCGGACGGCAGGCCATAAAGGTTTTGAAGATCATCGGCATGACCATCAATGATGTTGAGCAGTACCTCGAAGAAGCCATTATCCTCTCGCGGGTGGGCCATCCCAACATCATCCGGGTATTCGACGCCAACGTGACCGAAACATCGAAGGGCATGTGCGGCTTTTTCACGATGGAGTATGTAGCCGGAGGAAGCCTTGAGCAGTTCTGGCGGTCGCACGGCCCTCAGTTTGTACCCCTCGAAACCGCCGTTGAAGTCTTGCGCCAAGTCTGCCGGGGTATAGCCGTTGCCCACAGCGAGAAGCCGCCGATCATCCATCGGGATATTAAACCTCAGAACATCCTTGTCGGGTATGATGCCGGCGGACTCCGCGTGCGTGTGACCGATTTTGGGCTGGCAAAACGAGTCAATCCCATGACCCTCATGGCCAGCGCCAAGGGAACGCGTTGCTTCAAACCCCCGGAAGTCTTCCGCAACTTCCAGAGCGATTCCTGCGCTGGCGACGTGTGGGCTCTTGGTTCGACCCTGTACCTTCTCCTCACAGACCGCTTACCGTTCTCGGAACTCGGAGAAATAGATGTGTTCGATAGTAAAAGTTTTGAACGGCCAATGGTACCACCCAGCAGGCTTAATCTTCAGGTTGACCCAGTACTTGATCAAATTGTCTTCAAGGCCCTCGCGCTGAAACCGCAAAACAGATACCCGAGCGCCAAGGAATTGCTGGAGGATCTCTCCGACTGGAAGTCCCCATCTCCGAGCAAGGCCAAACAGCAGCCGAAGGATCGAGTCTCATCAGACATGTCAAAGAGCGTACTCGGGGCTTATTCGCCGGCAAACCAGACCGTCGGCGAGAAAATGGCCGGCCAGGCCATCAAACTCGCCCGCGAGGCTGGAAAACTCCTGGAAGCGGCGGACTTGATGGAAGAGGCGTTCAACAAATGGCCTGATCTGAGGAAACGGTATGAGGGCCAACTAAAGGTGTGGAGGAGAGGAATCTCCATGTGAGGGCAATGACTATGAGAAGGCTTCAACCATGAACTATGCAGAGGCAACGGAATCCGAGTTCGGTGGATCATGCCCGGCTCTTCTTGAAGCTGCGCACCCCGAAGTCTACTGGCGCAACGCGTTCCGTGTGGCGGCGTTGTCGGTGGAGGCAACGCCACGCGATATCTCGCGGCAGGCGGAGAGACTTCGAATGATGCAGACGTACAACGCGAAGGCGGCGTCGAAAACCCCCCTTGCCCTCAATCCTCCGCCAGACGAACACGCCGTGCGGGAAGCCCTTCACAAACTGCACGACCCCGAGAAGCGGCTGATTGATGAGTTCTTTTGGTTCTGGCCGCACCAACTGGGCCAGAGCAGGGCCGACGAAGCGCTGGCGCTGCTGGCTGAAGACAACATTGATCAGGCCGCCAAAGGCTGGCTGCAGATGGAGGAATCCAGCGAGGCCTACGTGTCAATGCACAATCTGGCGGTTTTGTTCCACTGTCTTGCCCTCGACTGGGAGCAGCAGGCGTTTAGTCGGCGACTGGACAAGAAAGAGATCGAAACCGTGCAGAGGTATTGGGAAGACGCGCTCAAACGATGGAAGGTTCTGCTAGAGCACGAGCCTTTCTGGAGTCGGTTGACTGCAAGAATCCGTGCCCTTGAAGACCCGAGGTTGACGACTGGCCTGGCCAGACGCATGCGCGTGTCATTGCCACTCGCTCTTCTCTCCATAAACGCGACGCTTGCCGTCCGCTATGCCGAGGTGGGGAATTTTGAGATGGCAGAGCGGCAACTGGGGATCATGGGATTGTGGGAGGGTTCGCTTGCGCAGAAGGCACTGGGGGACGCCTGTGAACCTCTCCGTCAGCGAATCAAGTCCATCTGCAAGAATGCGGAGAGCCAGGCGAACAAGGACCCCACTCATGGAGATAAGGCCACGCGAGAGGTGATTGTGCACACCAAATCACTACTGGTGATCCTCGACACTCTCCTGTCTCCAGGCGATTCGATGCGAGACGCTGCCCACGACGAAGTTGCCGTCTGTGCACTGTACTGCCAGATTCTTTTCGGGAACAAGACTAAGAATTGGAAGATTTCTCTGGAGCTTCTTGAACTGGCGCTCCCTATTGCTGTTGGACAAGCCGCCCGCGACCGTATCCAGGAGAACATCACCACGGTCAAAGGCAACCTCGAATGCGGCACCTGCTGGTTTTGCCAGCAGAACCCCGCTGAAGACGAAGCCGTGTGCGACGTGAAGATGTATGGTAATGTGACAAGGACGCCAACGCAGAACGGCGTGGAGATTCAATGGAGACATCTAACGGTGAAAGTGCCGCGATGCGCACGCTGCAATTCGGCACACAACCGCCAGGCCACCTGCGTGGTAGTGGGCGCCGTAATCGGTGGCATGCTTGGCCTCGCCGGCTGCATAGCCGATGGTTTAAAGCACGGGGCGGATGTGATGTTGCCCGATGTCTTCCTGGGTGTTGTGCCTGCCGGCATCGGAGCAGGTATTGGGGCAGCTATCGGCGTTGCACGACGTCCAAAGGGCGTAAAACCTGAGTCGGCCAAGGGCGAGTTCTCAAGTGTGAAGGAACTTCTCAGTCAGGGCTGGCAGTTTGGTGAGCGGCCCGCTACGCAGTGAGGACACGTGCAAATGACTGTCTTGTCCGCAATCAGACAACTTCGGTTCCCACGCGAATTCCGTATTGCTGCTTCGCCATGGTCAGATAACTTGGAACAACTTCTCTTGCGGCTTGAGCGATTCGAGGAGACTGCACGCGAACCACAGGGCCCGGCCTTAGGTGGACAGGAACTCCGCTTGCTCGCAGACATCGGGACAGGCCTCTGGCGACTGAGGCAGAAAATGGTCAAGCCTGGCACCAATCAGCCGCTGGATGAGATGCAACGCGTCTTCCGTCACGTTGAATCTGTATGGGACGCTCTCGTTCAAGCAGGGGCGGAGATTCAGGACCACACGGACAAGTCCTTCGATCCCGGCATGTCGCTCAAAGTCGTCTCCTATCAGCCCACGCCAGGACTGGGGCGGGAGCGGGTTATCGAGACGATCAAACCGACAATCTACTTCAAAGGCAAACCCATTCAGATGGGCGAGGTCATTGTGGGGCGACCGGAGAGGCATGAAACGCCGCCGGGCAATCCACAATCGTCACAATGACATGACAGAAAGGAGAGATCGAATGGCACGAGCAACGATTGATTTCGGCATTGACCTGGGCACGACCAACAGCGAAATAGCCGTGCTGAAAGGCACGGAGGTCGAGGTGTTCAAGAACAATGAGGGGTTTGAGTACACGCCCTCGGCGGTGTGGATTGACCAGAAGAACCGATCGTGGGTTGGGCGGCAGGCCAAGGAAAAGCTGGAGGATGATCCTGACAACGCCTTCTGCGAGTTTAAACTCCAGATGGGAACAACCGAGGAGAAGGTTTTCGCCCGAAGTGGCAAGCGAATGAAGCCGGAAGAGCTTTCGGCAGAAGTCCTGAAGGCTTTGCGCGCCACCGTCAAGCAGCGAACTGGTGAAGACATTGAAGCTGCGGTCATTACCGTGCCGGCGGCATTCGAGTTGCCGCAAAGCGATGCGACAAACCGAGCGGCACAACTGGCGGGATTGAGGCAAAGTCCGCTTGTTCAGGAGCCGGTGGCAGCGGCCTTGGCCTACGGTTTCCAGAGCATCAGCGACAAGGTGTTCTGGCTCGTCTACGACATCGGCGGAGGCACTTTCGACTCGGCAGTTATCCAGGTGCGTGACGGTGTCATCCAGGTAGTGAACCACGGCGGCGACAATCACCTGGGCGGCAAACTGATTGACTGGGCCATCGTGGATGAACTGCTTATCCCTGCTGTCACCCGCGAACACCGGCTGTCAGACTTCCGACGGGGTAACCCAAAATGGCGCTCGGCCATTAATAAACTGAAGCTGAAGGCAGAAGAAGCCAAGGTCAGGGTCTCAGGCAGCGACTCAGCGGAAATCATCCTTGACTCCCTTTGTCAGGATGAGGGGGGGCAATCCGTCAGGTTCGAATACGAACTCACGAAGGCGGATGTCGAGCGGCTGGCCGAACCATTTATTTTCCGGTCAATCAACATCTGCAAGAAGGTGCTGGCCGACAAACACCTTGGCACAAGCAGCGTGGAAAAGATCATCCTTGTGGGTGGACCAACCTCGATGCCGTATCTGCGAGCCAGGTTGTCCGACAAGAACGACGGCTTGGGAATCCCGCTTGACTTCCGGTTTGACCCTCTGACCGTGGTTGCGCGGGGCGCCGCTGTGTTCGCGGGCACTCAACGTTTGAAGGTGGGTCCCCCTCAGCCGGTGGTTGAAGGGCAGTTTGGTGTCGAACTGGACTACAAGCCGATGGGACCCGACACCGAACCACTGGTCGGCGGAAAAGTGGTCGCTACCCGAACCAAGAACTTCTCCGACTTCACGATCGAATTCATCAATGCCGGCGCGAGACCGCCCTGGAGGAGCGGGAAACTCGGTCTCGGCCCAGACGGGGCGTTTGTTACGAACGTGTGGGCGGAGAAAGGGCATCCCAACACCTTCGAGATTGAACTGTGCGACCCAACGGGCCGCCGGATCGAAACTGTGCCGGCCAGCTTTACTTACACTGTCGGAATGGTCATCACCGACCAACCGTTGATCCACTCCGTCGGTGTGGCTACGGCAAGCAACGAAATGCGCTGGTTCTTCGAGAAAGGCAGGCCGCTTCCGGCTCGCCGAAGAGACTTCTTTAAGACTGCCTTTGAAATGCAACAAGGCAAGGACGACGACGCGATACGCATTCCTGTAATGGAAGGTGAAAACCAGAGAGCGGACCGGAATCGCAAGATAGGAGTGCTCGAGGTACAGGCCCACGCGGTCAAGCGGGACGTTCCGGTGGGGAGCGACGTTGAGGTGACCATTGACATAGACGAGTCCCGTTTGATTCGCGTGAAGGCCTACATTCCCATCCTTGATGAGGAATATGAACATGTTGTGAAGCTGGGGTATGAGGAGACCGACCTGTCGAGCCTGAAAAAGGATTTTGATCGTGAGAAAAAGCGGCTAAACGAGATTCGGAAGAAGGCCGAGGAAACACGCGATGCGACAGCCTATGACGTTCTGAATCGGATAGACCGGGAACGTATGGTCCATGAAGTTGAAGGGAGCCTGGCTGCGGCTTCGGCAGATTCTGACGCCAGACAGAAAGCGAAGAATCGGCTCGGTGATCTCAGAATAGCCTTGGACCAAGCTGAGGGTGTGGTGGAATGGCCTGCTTTGGTCGCTGATGCTGAGAAGCTCATGGTGACATCAAAAGACACCGTCCGGGAACATGGAGAGAGCGGAGACGCGCGCATGCTGGAGAACCACGAGGCCGAAGTCAGGAAGGCGATCCAGACTCATGATGCGGATATCCTGCGCAAGAGGGTGGAAGAAATGCGTGGTTTCGTCATCCGGGTTCTGGACCGGAAGGGGATCATGCAGGTCATCTGGTTCGGAGACCTTAGCAACATGAAAGCCCAGATGAGGGACCAGGCCATGGCCGAGCAACTCATCTCGCAGGGCCAGCGGGCAATGAACAACAACGATATTGATGGACTGCGGGCAGTGAATCGACAGTTGGCCGCACTTCTGCCAACGCCTCCGCCTCCGCCCGACATCAGCACCGTGCACTGAAGGAAGCCATCAGCAGACATGGATCTCAGATTTCAGAGGAAGGCCATCGGGCAACAGACCGATGCTTGGCAGAGCAACGCCCTTGGTGTGCTGGTCTGTCAGACCCTCCTTTCCAAGGCCAGCTTGCTTGCAAGGAAAGGTGAGTATGCAACCGCTGAGGGTCTGCTCAAGCAATTGGTGGGCAGCGATAACGAGGACACAGGCGCCCTGGATCTATTGGCTCGAATTCACGCCCAACAAGGACGTTTTTCTGAGGCTGAAGCCTTCTGGAAGCACGCATTGCAGCTTGCGCCGAACAACGAATCCTACTTAGCTGGCCTCAAGCGTATTGCACACATACGGAGTCGTCCTCTATGGGTAGGTGTCCTGCTGCCGATGGGCGCAGCATTCGTTGCGATTCTCATGATCTCGCTTGTCGGGTTTGCCATTCGGGACCAGATTGTCCAGGTGCGCGAATCATTGCTTAGGGAGGGTGTGCGGGAAAACCCTGCACCACTTCAGGTGGTGCCACCTGGAGACCCCAATTTTGCATCCGAGATCACCATCCAACTCAGGGGTGCCACCGTCAAAACGCAGGAGAATGCGCTCGTCGTGTTGTTGGACGATGGATTGTTTTTATACGGGGCGAACCTCAAGCCTGAGGCGGAGACTCTCCTGTCGGAACTGGGAAGGCATCTGAAACCCTATGGTTCAAACATTTCCATTCGCGTAGTCGGTCACACCGATGACATTCCAGTACCTGAGGGCCGGGTCTATCGGGACAATGCGGCGCTAGGCATGACCCGTGCTATGACCGTTGCCAAATACCTGTCACATAACGCTGGACTTCCGATGAACCTGTTTCAGTTGCAGAGCGCAGGAGAGTTCCAGCCACCATATCCGAATGACACGCGCGCCAACAGGCTCAGGAATCGAACTGCCATCATTCGCATTTACAACGCCGAGAATATTGAGGGCTCTAGACCATGAGACTGCTGGCAAAATGTTCATATGGGCCTTGTAAAACGGACAAAACTAAGCCATCGCAAAGTTTCCAAGTGAATGACCTGTTTCTGTCTCGATGTCGACGCAACGAAGACCGCCCTTCTTGTCGGCGTGAACCGGAAGACCGTCAACGCCTGGTTTATGCGTTTACGTCTCGCCATTTTCTGGTGGCGCGCCAAGAGGCGGCAGGAGCGCGTCGGCGGCGAGGTCGAGGTTGGTGAGTCGTATCACAGGGCAAAGCGCAAGCGCGGGTATCACGGGAAACTGAAGCGGGGGCGTGGCACGAACAAACAACCCGTCTTCGGCATTTTCGAGCGACAGGGCGAGGTCTTCACCGAGATCGTTCCTGATTGCAAGAAACAGACGCTCCATGCCTTGATTTGCGGGCATATTGCGAAGGAATCCGTTATTTACTCGGATGGGTGGCGCGGGTACAATGGGCTCGTTGACGTGGGGTATGACCGGCACTTTCGGGTGAACCACAGCAAGAACGAGTTCTCGCGGGGCAACCGCGTCCACATCAACGGCATTGAATTGTTCTGGAGCTTCACAAAGCGCCGGTTGCGGAAGTTCAATGGCCTCGCGCGCCACACCTTCGATCTCCGCCTCAAAGAATGTGAATAGCGATGGAAGAGAAAACCGAATACGCTGCGGAAAGATTTGGAGCATGTGCTGCGTCGCCATGCTAAAAACTGATTAAATCATCTGGTCTATAGCCTTGTTATTTAGTGTTTTTCTCATGGGACTTCCTATTTCGATTCTAACTCTGCTACGGCTAAAAACGGATTTATAGAAGTGCCCTTCAAACGACTTCCCCCCCAAAAATCGCCAGCGCCTCCGCCACCCTCAGATGCGGTGTTTCCGCCGCACGACCCACCGTGTGCAGGGGCGCACGGACCGGATCGGGGCGCGCCAGCGGCTCC